>ENA-ORXR01000049-ORXR01000049.1-marine-metagenome-genome-assembly--contig:-NODE-49-length-172999-cov-21.822567_pt1 | contig 172999 bp, 142 predicted proteins | sample MGYA00237866_ERZ511479 | MGnify/ENA metagenome assembly ERZ511479 | reverse complement strand
GGGCGGATACAACAGATTACCTCAAGTCACGTCACACTACAATACAAGCAATATAGCAAGCAAAAACCAGGTGAGCCCGCACCCATCCAGACAACAGATTTTGAGGGAATCAGTTTCCTCCAACGCTTTGTACAGCATATCTTACCCGCATACTTCCACAGGGTGCGTTACTATGGGCTATACGGATTTGCTGCAAAGAAAAACAAAGCGAAGGCTTATCAATTGATTACTGGAAACTCGGTTCAAGTGTATGTACCTACTTTAAGGCGGCAATTACTCCAAAGGATGCTAGGTATAGATCCTGATGTCTGTCCAACTTGTGCCTGCTATCAAACTTTAAAGTCAACCTCGCTAATCCAAGGGGATAAGTTCTATTTCAACATCAAACTCAAATGGTATAATATTAGAGTTAAACTATGGCAAAACAATACGAATTTTGTGGCTTGATAACTAGGAGGCTATCTTTATAAATGAGATACTTAGATTCTTCTACTGCAGCAACTGGAAATTAAAACCTAAAAAACAAACATAAATGAAACCTAATGTTACAAAGTATATTATTTTCAATATCTTAGTCTTTTCCTATGGATTAGAAGGGAATTAAATCTAGTAATAACACTCAATTCCTAACTAATAGTAAGGTCCGCCTGAAAGGTTTTCCCTATTGTATAAGGTGCCAGTTCAACTTACATCCTTACGCCATCGTTTAATCGGTGCGAAAAGGCGAAGTTTTGAGCGGGATGGCGTAGGGATGCCTATTTGTTTTACGCCATCGTTTAATCGGTGCGAAAAGGCGAAGTTTTGAGCGGGATGGCGTAGGGATGCCTATTTGTTATAACAAACCCAAAAAATCAAACATTCAAGAGGATATGAAACTTACGAAAAGTGTGAAGCAGATTATTTAACTGAAAAAGATGTATCTTGTTTGAAAGTAAATGAAATGGATATTCAATCAACAAAAATAGAACTCGCTAGATTAATTCTTGAATTGGAGAATCCTACGTTGATAAGAAAGATTAAAGATTTGCTTACGAAAGAAACGTCAAATTTTCGAAATAACTTATCCGAGCAGGAAAAATTTGAGATCAAATTAGGTCTAGAACAGCTAGATAAAGGACAACGAATTCCTTTCGAGACCTTTCTAAAACGAGTGTCCTAGAATCAATGAAAGTATTTCTTTCCCCACTAGCGGAGTATAAACTTGATTGCCTTTTAAACTACTTGGAAATAAAGTGGGGAGTCCAATCACGAAAGAAATTTCTGGTAAAGTTGACTAAGGCAATAAATAAAATTTCAAAGAATCCTAATAGTAGCCCTATCCTAGAAAATTTTCCAAAAGTAAGAGTGTCGTTAGTGTCGAAACAAACCTCATTTTATTATCGGATTAAAAAAGACGAAATTGAAATAATAACAGTGATTGACAATCGACAAAATCCTGATGATACACTTGAAGAGGTTAAAAATAACTTTGGCTAGTAAGTAAATTGTTGGAAACGGAAAATTCTAAAATTTGACTAGATTTAATGAAAACTGAAACGAGAAGAAGAAGTTGTTTAGTCGGAAAAGTAAGAGATCGAAAAACGGAAGATTCGTAATCGGTTGATTTGTAGTGGAAAAGATCAAAGAATATAGGAAGAAAAGAGAAGGCAAGTTATAACAAATGCAACTATCGTACATGCTGCAAGGCTAGTTTACTTTGGAAAAATCTCTCAGCATGCTTTTGTTGTCGCTCATTAAAGACGCTCTATTAAAAATTTAGCAATTTTTAATGAGCTTGGTGCTCTGCTAAATTTTTAGAGCTTATCTTTGCTCGTGCAGCACGCTCGTAGCTTGCGAAACGTTATTCCTATTGTAACTGATTTGCTTTGAGGTTTTTGATATTTATAGCAACCTCAAAAGCATTAGTTTCGTTCTTAAACTTAAAGCCTTTTCAATGTAGAACTAAATTAAAAGACATTTACATATTGTTTAATGTATTTTACGTTGTTTTATGGCGAACTACGCGTTAGTGTTAGGTTTTTAATTGAAAATCTAATAATTATGAACTTGAAAATTCATCTTATTTAACTAAAAAAGTTACCATTAAACTGAAATTTAGATAAAATTTATTCTTAAAATGAAACGTCAAGTTTAGTCGGAATCAAAGTTTTAATATTCGCTTAAACAAAACATAAGCCGTAGATTAGTGCCTGTAAATCATCGTATGAGGGAAAATCATCAGGAAATATTCGAAAAGGTAAAAGTAATTGCCGATATCGAGTTCAATAAATTGATTGAAGCTGATATTCTTCGGTTTCAGAAGTTCCTACATGAATTTGAGACATGTATTAAGAGTTTTAATACTAAAATGAATTCCCTTAAAGGAGAAAAGAACGCCATTCAGATTACAATTGAAACCCTGAACTTTAAGCAGAATATTCATGATAAATTATCCCTCTTTAAAGAACAATTTGAAGTTGGAGGTTTTAAAGATAAGTTTGAACCCCTCTTCAAGGCTCTGGAGGAATACCTAAACACCTTAGATGAGGTGCGAGTCCGCGAACAACAACCAGAAAGCTTCAGTATTTCAGAAGAGGATAAATTCCCACTAAAAGCACTTAAAGCGGCAAAGATTATCAACTACAAGATAACAAGCGCCCCTGTAAAAGTGCTCAACGTATTCCGTGCAGAGAAACAACCACAACAGTACTGGAGCCACAAAATACCAATGCGTAGTCTGTCGCACGCTCATTTGAAGGGTGATCTTGTTCTAAATTTACATCAAGTATACAAGGAATTCTTTGAAGTGATTTCGAATACCGTCTTCCAACTGGAACAGCTTTCAGAAATGGCAGATCAGAAATTCCTTCACCGTCCCATTTCTACTCCAAAGGAGAACGTTGAAAAGATTGTCGATGCAAGCATAGCACCACCAACAACCATTACTACAGCAACAAGTCCAATTGCCGAAAAAGAGGAACAACAAGACACGATAGTTGAAGAAACAGCCGAAGTAAAAATAGAAATTTGCCCCATTGTTCTTGAATACCAACCAGTAATCGATGCAGTTGAACAAGAATTGAGTTTGTACAGAACCGAACTACAAGAACGAACAGATGCAATATTTCAAATTTGCTTTGAACGATTTGCTTTAAACTATGAAAAAGTAGGGACAGTAGAATTAGCAATCAGCAACTACGGACAAGAGGCGCTGAAGCAAAGACAAGCAAAACTAGACAACGAGTATCAAAAACGACAAAAAGAATGGAGTAACTCTGTTATTTCAAAACTCGACACTTATCTATATCGCCTGGAAATCAAAATACTACGCTATCTTTCTACTAAAGAATTTTTCCGAATTGAAAGAACTTATTTATCTAGAATCAATGAGAATATTATAGGAGAATATGAAGAGCTCAATGACTTTATAAATAAAACAAGAGAAAACATACAAGGCTTTAGTGGAAAGCCTGAAGACTTTAAAAAATTACTCCTTTCTGAAAAGATCAGCGTTCACAAAACATTAACCACAGACTTAATACCCAAAACGGTTAATTTTATTGTTAATCAGGACTTGCCTAAACTAGTCCATCAAGCAGATCTAGTGATAACCAAACGAGTTGGTCAGTTAGGAGAATCGAGAATGCATGTCAAAGAACAAGATAGCGTTTTCCCAATAACGGCTGACAAAATTGATAAAATCAATCCAAAAAGGATTGTGTCTTTTGAGACTTTACCTCGTTTATCAAAAAAGACCAAACAGATCCGAAATGAACTATTCGTAGAGCTTGATAAAATACAGCACTTTCTGAAAGAGATGAATGAGATGGTCATTTTTACGCTGGAATCTGCAATCGCTGTATTTCAAAAGCCCACCAACGAAAAAGAGCAAGCAGAAAAAGGAGTCGAGGAACTAGCCGCAGAAGCCAAAGAAATTGCGAAAGAGGGGCTTGACAGGGCACTCAACAGAATGCAAGACATTTATAGTGAGCTCGACGCCATTACTAAGCCGATTTCCGAATCCCTCCATAGCGCAGTGCTCGAGTTTAATAACAGTCTTGAGGAACTACAAGAGCCAGATAAGCTCAATACCCTGCGCAACCGTCTTGCCAGCTCAGTTGCGATGCAATCTACTCAAGAAGCGAAAACAAAGGTGATAGAATACTTCAAAACAGTCATTCCGATGATTGGCTTTGTTGCAATGGCTAAGTACAAACAACTAAAGAAAGGATATCTGGACTTTGCAGTGCGTTGGGGAATCCATCCTGTACCAGATTTAATCGCTACAGAAATTGCTGATTACTACGCAGAATCACAAGCTGCAGCGGCAAAACTGCCTTTTGTTTACCAACGATTGTTTAACCTCGAACCCAACACTACCGACTTCCTCACTGAACTTAGAATCAAGGAGTTAGAAAAAATGAATAAAGCGTTTAAGAACTGGGATAAAGGATTTTATGCGCCAACAATTGTAGTAGCGGAAAGAGGAGGAGGCGTTTCTTCACTGATCCAAACATTTCTTAAAAATGAAAAGCTACGAGTTAGGGTTATCAAAGCCGTAATGGATGATGTGATATTAGGTGAGAAAGCCTTCCTGGATTTCTTGCGAGAAAGCTTCGAAAAGCCGGAACTGGAAAAAGTAGAGGATTTAATTGAATATTTGAATAATCTGGACTATAAGCAAATCATTGTGCTGGAAGATGTTCAGCAATTATTTCTTAAAATGGTAAATGGATTCGGGGCTCTGAAAATGTTGTTTGAATTGGTGTCTAAAACCAATTCTAACGTGTTTTGGCTAACATCCTGCACCTTGTACGCCTACGAATACCTTCAAAAGACTCTAGACATCTCTGATTACTTTGCTTATATCGTGAGAATAGACAATATTAACGATCAAACAATGATAGATGAAATCATGAGACGTCATAGAATCAGTGGATACGATATTAATTTTGTCCCTACAACTCGGATTACTGAAAGCAAAAAGTTCAAGAAATTGGACCCCGCGAAAGTGCAGGAATTTCTCAAAACAGAATACTTTGTTCGCCTCAACAATTACGCACAAAGTAACTTCAGCCTTGGGATTATCTATTGGCTGAGATCTACGGAAAAGGTAGAAGGCAATGTCATCAATATTGGCATTCAAGATATTGATTACAGCTTCCTTAATTCGCTATCCAATGAGAAGGTGATCGTACTACACGAGTTAATCTTGCATGATGGATTAACATATGAACAACTTTCTATAATTAAAGACTGGACAATAGACCGAACACAACTACTTTTACTGCTATTGCAAGACGATGGAATCATTTTTAACAATAAGGATTTATTTGAAATTAATTTACTGCTTTACCGGCCAATTGTCCGATTGTTGAAGTCTAAAAACATGATTCATTGATGAATAAATTTCGGAACATATTACGACTATCACTTTGCTTAGTTCTTTCAGCCTTCTGGACAAGCTTATTAGTTGCACAGCAGCCAACAGATTCAGCACTAGACAGTGTTCCGCAACAGATTGTTAAGCAAATAATCACGCAAGATTCTAATGTGATCAATATTATCATTAACAATCAAATTCCGACCATCGGTCAAGCCCCAAAAGAAAACGAGACGATCATCGATAAAATGGCAGTACCTCCATCTGAGCAAAAAAAGGAAGAGGTGGCATTCAACCCTTGGGATTTGTTCTCTTCAGCGAAAATAATAACTGCATTCTTTGTTTTAGTTGTCTCCTACTTTACAATTGCAGTGGGCACTCGATTACTGTATTATATGTCAGAGCGGAGTTCTAATTATCGAATTACCATCAAAGGGTTTGTGCCGATTTTTAGGATTATGGCGTGGTCATTTGTCATTTATCTGTTAATCGCAGGCGTCTTTCAACCTCCGTTTCAGACTATTGTTGCATTAGCAACTTCTTTTGGCCTAGCAGTTGGTTTTGCTTCCCAGGATATTCTTAAAAACATCTTTGGTGGACTCATGATTTTGTTAGATCGCCCATTTATCGTAGGTGATAAAATTGAAGTCGCAAACTACTATGGAGAAGTCGTAGAAATCGGCTTACGGTCTACCCGAATTGTGACACCAGACGACTCTTTGGTCTCCATTCCAAACAGTGAAATGATGAATTCCTCACTGAGCAACTCCAATGCCGGAGAAACCAATTGCCAAGTGGTCGCCGAAATCTATTTGCCAATTACTGTAAACACTCAAAGAGTAAGGGAAATCGCACTGGAATCCGCTAGAGTATCCAGTTATGTCTTCCTCAATAAACCAATCACCATCCTTTTCTTTAATGAAGTCAAAGAACGACGAAGTTATCTCAAAATGCGACTCAAAGCCTATGTTATGGACATCAGACATGAGTTTGTCTTCAAAAGTGATATGACAGAAATCGTGATCAGAGAATTACTGAAGGAAGGCATCATAAAGCCCAACGAGGTATTCTAAATATGACGAATGACTTACACGCCTTCCTAGAAGAAAAGGTATCACAGTTCAACCGCCCCGGGTTTATAGACAACGACCCAATCTTAATTCCTCACAGCTATTCCAAAAAGCAAGACATTGAGATTACAGCCTTCTGGACATCAATGCTGGCATGGGGACAGCGCAAAACCATCATCAATAAAGCAAAAGAGCTGTTTGCTTACATGGACAATGCACCACACGACTTTATTGTAAACCATGTTGAAGAAGACCGCACCAAATTCCTGCCATTTAAACATAGAACATTTCAGACCACCGACACCCTCTACTTCCTAGAGTTTTTGCAGCAGCATTACCGTAAACACGACTCCTTGGAAACTGCCTTCAGTCAACACATGACTGTTGATTCACAAAACGTCGGTGATGCACTAGCTGGGTTTCACGAAGCTTTTTTTGATTTAGAAGATGCACCACACCGAACAAAGAAACACATCGCCACCCCAATCAGAAAATCTACCTGTAAACGGTTAAATATGTTCTTGCGTTGGATGGTCCGAAAAGACGACTGTGGCGTAGACTTTGGACTATGGGATCAACTAAAACCAAGTCAACTGTTGATGCCATTAGACGTCCATGTAGACCGTGTAGCACGTAACTTAGGATTGATTGAGCGCAAGCAGACAGACTGGAAAACAGTAGTCGAACTTACAGAGCGATTACAGAAGTTCAATGCCGACGACCCTGTCAGATACGACTACGCCCTATTTGGTATGGGTGTCAATAATGTTTGACAATGAACAATTAACGCTTCGCTAATGAACAATTTTTCCTTTTTTTTAATAGCGAATCGTGTGCAAATAGTGTCTGAGCGAAAAGACAATAATCGTTGATTATCAAACTTTTAATAAGGAATTGTTATCACAAATATTCTGGTGAATATTCAATTTCTTTAGCTTATCTTATCGCTAAATAATTTTAGTTTTTTTGTAGAAATGAAGGCATATCAGATCACATTAGTTAATGAATAATGAACGAGGAATCTGTTACTTCTTTTTTGAAGTGAGAGGTCTTAAGGCCGTAAAACATTGACTTTTAACAAGTAAAGACCTCTCGCTTTTGACTGGGCCAGCTTCCGGAAGTAACAGGTCGCTCGTTCATTGCTTAGAAAACTGGTGTTTTCGGTCAGGCACTAAATAGCGCAGCGTGTGGTGATTGATTTCCTTGTTGTTTCCGAATAGAAAATTGCCGCATCCTTGTACTATATACTATTACAGTTTTTGTATCTTACAAAAGATATATTCTACAATATGAAACATCTATCCCTCTTAATACTATTCCTAGCATCTGGCTTTCTTGCTACTGCCACTAACTGCCATGTAGACGTAAATGTAAAAAAAGTTGTATTGCAGGCGTTCTGGTGGGAATGCCAAAACGATCAATACCCTGGCAGCTGGGCCAATTACCTTGCAGATCTAGCACCAGTCATCAAAGAACTTGGAATTGATGCGATCTGGATTCCCCCAGCCTCCAAAAGTGATCAGCCCAATGCAATGGGATATCAGCCATTCGACCATTATGACCTTGGCGATAAGTACCAAAAGGAATTCCTTCGAACCAAACTCGGCACCAAGGATGAGCTACTCCGAATGATTGCCATAATGCACGCCAATGGGATCGAAGTCATTCAAGATATCGTACTAGGAACCGTAAGCCATGCAGGAAGTGCTTTCGGAGCAGGTGGACAAGATAACGGCTCTGCTTATTCCTTAGCAACAGCTGCAGGACTCAAGAACTTTCGATATGTGTCGTATGCTTCTCCTGCAAGTTCCGAAAATGGATGCTCCTATGCAGAAAGAGGTGGCAGATGGGAGAAAAACGCAGACAACTTCCATCCACATCCCGGCCATATGAATACAACAGACGACTGGACCCAAACCTTTGGCTTCAATCCTGACCTTTGCTACGGCTTCACAGAAGCAGGTGATGGGAATGGATACGGGGTAAGTTCCAACATCTGTGCCTTACCAAATTGTAGCGGAGGATGCCACAATCCCAGACAAAACTCAGGATATAACTTCACGCAAGCAAGGAATTGGATTTCCTGGTATAAGAAACAGACTGGTGTGGATGGGTTCCGTTGGGAAGGGGTACAATACTTTCCTTATTTTGTTCAGCAAAACCTAAGCTTTCATGTTAAATATGGCATTCCTAATTGGGCAGCAGGAGGCCTAAATATGCTAAATTTTGGCGATTATGTGGATGTTTCCGCTGCGACTGACCAACATGTCTTGAATGTTGCGGCCTCGAACTTTGGTACAGAAAAACTCCTTGGTGCAATGGATTGGAACCTTCGTGGCCTTGGCCCTAGTGGCGGATTGCAAGCATTAGCCAATAATATGGGTTCCTATGATTTGACACTCCTGCCAGGGGAACAAAGCAACCAACGCTATCATGAATTACCAGACGGCACTAAGATCCATAGAAGTGGTAATTTTGTAAATAGCCACATGACCTTTCGTCCTTATTACAACAACGCGGGTGATTACAATGGTTGGGATAGTCTAGCCAAATCACATAACCCCGATGTTTAATACGGTCTAGCGTGATCGTTGTCCCCAAAATTGGGGACTGCGCAGCGCGCCAACCGCCTAACTAGTCCTGCTCCATGCGTAAGCCATTTCTTGGTCAACCCCTAACCGAATCAAACTACGTCTTTTCTTGCTCTTACATCCGCCGACACGGTTCCTTCACTTGAGCTATCGCCCACCCTTCGGGATCGTTTTGGAATCCAATCGTGCCAAATGCAGTAGCGCAAACGGTTTCTCAGCCATTCCTTCAGCTTTTTGAGTTTGCTGTGAATGGACGCATGTTTCATCCCATCCGCCGTCGCGGTTCCTTCTCTTAAACCACTGCCGAAAGTCGGACCACGTACTTTATCCCTCCTGCGTCAGTAATCGTTCAGGAACCTTTGCGGTACGTACGTACGTAGGCACAAAACCGTAGCCTAGTAGTACAAATTTAGTTGGGCGACGTATTTCACTTTTCTCCTTGTTAATAGGTAATAGCAATTTGTCTCGTAGAAACTTGAAAATGCTATTTCCAACTCGTTTGGCGGAGGTTTAATATGGGATTAGTTGCGTTCCGTAGATAGCAGAATGTCAATTATTAAGTCAAGTTAGTTAAACACTTGATATTAGTACCTAAAATTGGTAACTTGCATAAAACAAGAGTCATGGGTAAAAATACATCAATATCGTTAGGTAATCATTTCGAGGATTTTGTAAATAAGAAAATTGGTTCCGGCAGTTATAATTCAGCAAGTGAGGTGATAAGAGCTGGACTTCGTTTATTAGAGGAAAGAGAGCAGAAATTAGAAACCTTGAGAACAGCTTTAATAGAAGGAGAACAAAGTGGAATTGTAGAAAATTTTGAGGCAGATAGTTTTCTAGAATTTCTTAATAACAAAGACCGAGTTAATGAGTAAATATAATTTAACTCGTAAAGCCCAAAATGATCTAATAAATATTTGGGATTTCACAAAATATAAATGGTCAAAGAAACAAGCCAATAAATATGTAAATAATCTGATAAAGGAGTTTGAATTTCTTTCAAATAATAAGAGTGTAGGTAAATCTTGTAATCATATTAGAAATGGTTATTTTAAATTTCCAATAGAATCTCATATAATCTTTTACCAAGAAATTGCGAAAGAAGAAATTTTAATTATTCGTGTTCTTCATAAGAGTTCTGATTTAGAATCTAAGTTTTAAATATCGTGAAATAGATATCGCCGAACGGTTAGTCAGAATCTCAAAAATATAGAGGAGTGTCAAAGTGCAGCTTATTCAGGACTTAATCTCAAATTTAGAGGATGAAAGTACCCCCAAATTATATAGAAATTCCTCAATGGGTTAAGACTGAAACTGAATCCCACTGGCAAAACATGCATCAAACAGATGTAAATCATTTCAAGGACAACAATAAAACCTTTAATAATGGTAATAAAACGTAGTTTAATAATATCTTTTTCTATTTTGATTTTAATGGCTTGCAACGACAAAAGGGAAGTCATTGAACCAAGCACAGACAATCCAACTATTGTAAGTCAATTGATTGAAAATTATGAGCAATTGCCAGAGCAGGAAATAATTACGAGTTTGGACCAACATGTTTATGCCCAATATGCCGAGCCAACAGAAAGATACGGACATGGCGTTCTAGGCGATAGAATTGAAGCAGGACAATTGGTGGTTGTAGTAGACAGTGTATTTTATGAATTAACACTCACAAGTGACTATGTTTTTGAGGATATCAGCCCACGAATGTATGATGTAGATGGTGATAATGAGCTAGAATTTATCACCATAAGAACACACGTAACTCAAGGCGCTGGCATTGCTATTGACTGCTATTTGGAATGGGGGTATTTGTATATAAATCTAATAAGGCGTATCTTGAAAAAAAGAAGTGATGAAAACACATGAAATTCCGAAACTAACTGTTGACGAGTATATCAAACAGGAGCATGAATCAAATATCAAATATGAATATCATGATGGGAGAATTTATGCTTTAGCCGGTGGAACATTAAATCATGGAATGCTATGTGGAAATATTTTTGGGGAATTGAGAGGTAAACTGAAAGAAAAGCAATCAAACTGTAAGCCTTATACCAGTGAAATAAAAGTGTTCATAGAAAAGACAAATAGCTTTGTTTATCCGGATTCTATGGTGATATGTGGTGAAATAGAAAAATCTAAACTTGAAAAAAATTCTGTGACTAATCCTATGTTGATAGTTGAAGTTTTGTCAAAATCAACTTCTGATTATGATAGAGGAGATAAGTTCTATCTATATCGACAATTGTCAAGTCTCAAAGAATATGTATTAATCGAACAAGATAGATATGTTGTGGATGTGCATTACAAAAGTGAGAATAGTGATCTTTGGAGGATAACAAGATATGAAGGAATAGATCAAAAGCTAAAATTCCAATCTATAGGAATCGAAATTTCTATGAAAGATTTGTATGATGATTTAGATTTTAGTGGACCTGAAACCACTTGAATATCTTGACATTTAAGAAGACTAATCAAAAAAGACGATTGCCCAACAAATGCAACTAACGTACACATGCTGCTAGGATAGTTTACTTTGGAAATTACCCTTAGGATACTTCTGTTGTCGCTCATTAAAGACGCTCTATCAAAAATTTAGCAATTTTTAATGAGCTTAATCTCTGCTAAAGTCTAAGTTTTTATCTTTGCTCGTGCAGCACGCTCGTAGCTTGCGAAACGTTCTGTAGAATTAAAAAACTAAAAACCAGAAAAGCATATAACCAAGAGAAGATTTCATAAATCGCAGAAAATGAACAATCAAATTGAAAACACACATATTATTTTTAACGAATTTGCAAGAACAACCTTAACAAATAATGAAGAACTTAACATCAAACCTAGTAATATTATTAGTCTGGAAGATGATTTAAGGATTGGGCCAATATCTAGTTTGAAATCCAAAATTGAGCTAGAAGCCAGAAAAAGTTGGTTTTCAAAAGTCTTGAAACATTCAATAAAAAAAGATCAAATAGTATCAAACGTAGAGAAAGACATTGAAAAAATAAACACAATATTGAGTAATGCAAAACAAAATAAAGTTTTCATATGGAGTGGAAATAACTCTCGAGATATCATAGGTGCAGCAAGACTTCTTACCAAATTAAAAAGACTTAATGTTCCTCTTTTCATAGCAAACTTTACCGAAATTACATTGCAAACTCCAAATGGTAAATCTTTTTCTCCCAAAAGCCTCGTAGAAGTGAATTCTTCTCATGTTTATAAAATTTTTAAACATTTCCACCAAGTAAACAATAAGAAGTTAATCGAATGTGAAAAATTGTGGAGAAAGATTGAATCTGAAAAATCTTTGTTAAGAATTCTAGATAATAATGGAGGGATTAAATTCGAAAAGGAAACGCACTTTGATAAGATATTAGAGTCTTTTTGTAGCAAAGAATTTCAAAAACCCGCGAGAATTATTGGGGAAACACTTGTAAAGACTAAATTTGGCATTTCAGACTGGTTTTTAAATTGGAGATTGATTAAGATGTCTGAAATGAATAAAGTAGAAACTATTGGAGAACTGAAAGAAATGAGAGATTTTAAAGTTAGAATAAGGACATACAACACTGGCTTATTGGAAGCGCAGTATTAATATATGCAACTCTACAGAACATTATGCATGAAGTAATTTCTCCTATCGTCGAAACTCCTCATGCATTCGGACGTTAGCTCCCATTACAAAAATAAAAATGAGAGTAATTTGGCAAAATCAATAATTAATAAAATGTTGTCACCTATTAAGAGACGCCGAATATAGAATGCTAATAAATTGAGACACCAGGTTTATCGATATTTGTAAATAACAACAACTGAAATGACAGAAAATAGATTTGTGGTTATAGAAGGCTTATTTAAAAAAAGAGAAAATGGAATAATTGAAAATCATCATATCATTATATCGGATGAATCAATTTATCTTATCAAGTCGAGTACAAATTATGGCGAATATGTCAAATCACTATTTTCCGGAATAGGAGAACTAATTGGAATTGCGGGAGATGGTATTGGTTTTTTTTTAGGAGAATTAGCAAGTGAAATCACAGGGGATAAATTTTTTAAAATATTAAAATCTCACTCTAAAAAATCATCAAAAAGATATATAACTAAGATATTAGAAAACTTAGACGAAATTGCAGCAAAAAACAATGGAATAACTAAAATTCAATTTCAAGATATCAATGAGTTAATATTGAAAAGAGGATATATATTAAATGGAAAATCGTATATAGAAATCAATCAAAACGAACTAAAAATAAAACTATATTCTAAAACGAATGAAACAATATCCGAACTAATCAAAACTTTAAAATCAACACAATCCAAAATTAAAATCAAAACAAAATTTATCTAAAAGAAAAACGGAAGCTAATAAATAAGAGCGAAAGTCGGCTAACAGCCTAGACTTTACGCTCACGGTTGCACGAAACCGCACTCCAGACAAAACATCAAAATCAGTATGGGGGAAGCAATCACGAAATTCAGGTCATGTCAAAACGAATACATCTTGGTTGGTTACAAGTTAAGCTGCTTTTCAAGACCAAAGAGGTGATTAAGAGAGGTAAAAGGTAGTTGTTCATCATCATTTTAGTTAAAAATTAGCGTCTAGACAATATTCGGGCTGTAAAATCCCTTCAAAGTAGAATCGTAAAGGCAGTCAGCAGTAGGCTGCTGCGCTGACCATAAGCGTTAAGTATGCAAGTATGCTTGAGCCGCTTGCTGGGAAACTAGCTCGGGCGGTTCTGAGAGGGGAAGGAGCCGTAAGGCCCTGACCTACTCGACGCTATGCCATCCATGGGAGATGGCACATTGTTTATGCCAATCCAGCTTGCAATTCCAAATAAAAATAAAGGTCATTTCGCTGGTATTTAAAGGTCATTTTTTAGCGAAAATTGTGTTTAATTGATCTATATTTGAGCTTTAAATTGTGAAAAATGAAGTTTCAAGATCAAATTCTATCAATAATTGCAGAGAATTCTGGACTTTCGTCAAGTGAGGTTCATGCGAAAATAGGTGCTGAGAAAAGTTATACTACCACGAAAAGAATGCTTGCTACCTTAGTTTCCAAAAAGTTACTTGATAAACTAGGCACTGGAAAAGGAACTAAGTATCAGCTAAGTAAGTCTTATGGAATTCTACATTCTGTAGATATGGAAAAGTATTTCGAACTTGAAATTGATGAAAGGCAAATAAAAGCGTCCTTTAACTTTGAATTACTGGAAATCGACCTTCATCAAGTCGATATTTTTACAGGATCTGAATTAGAAGAATTGGAACTTCTTCAATCAACTTATCTGAAAAATGTTGCAGAGTTATCGAAGGAAGAATATAGCAAAGAGGTTGAAAGGTTAGCAATTGATTTGAGTTGGAAGTCATCACAGATTTAAGGAAACACTTATACTCTGTTAGAAACGGAACGTCTATTGAAAGAGAAAAAAACAGCTTCAGGTAAATTAAAAGATGAAGCAGTAATGTTATTGAATCACAAAGATGCAATTGATTTCATTGTAGAAACTCCTGATTATCTTGAAAAACTATCCGTTAAATCAATCGAAGATATTCATAGCATATTGATAAAGGAATTAGGAATAAATCGAAACTTAAGGAGTAGGAGAGTAGGTATAACTGGAACGAATTATCAGCCATTGGATAATGAACTTCAGATAAAAGAAGCGTTTAAGAAAATGTGTAAACTTATTAATACCAAAACAAGCATCTTTGAAAAATCGCTTCTTGCATTGGTATTGATTTCTTATATTCAAGGATTTATGGATGGAAACAAACGGACTGCAAGAATTGTAAGTAACTCCATCTTGATAGGAAACAACTATTGTCCAATTTCATTTAGAACGGTGGATTCAATTGATTATAAAAAGGCGATGCTAATATTTTATGAGCAGAATAATATTACACCATTCAAAAGAATATTTATTGAGCAGTTTAGGTTCGCAGTCAATACATACTTTTGATAGAAAAGAAAGTAATATCAAGTAACAAATAAGAAAGTAAAGCAAGCAATAAATGCAACTAACGTACATGCTGCAAGGCTAGTTTAGGTGTAAGCTCAAAAATATAGAAGAGTGTCAAAGTGCAGCTTATTCAGGATTTAATTTTAAATCTAGAGGATGAAAGTACCAGCAAATTATATAGAATTTCTTCAATGGGTTAAGACTGAAACTGAATCCCACTGGCAAAACATGCATCAAACAGATGATGAACAGAATAACAATTGGATAATTGGTGCTAAATGGCTTGGCCTAGAAGAATCGCATATAAAGGATATTGAAAAGAAGTATAATGTCATTTTTACTCCAGAACATAGGGAGTTTTTGAAAGTCCTTCATGCAATAGATAAAAAACGTCCAGTAGAATATTATCAGGAGAATGATGAGGTTTTTGTGAAACATGATCCTTATTTCTACAATTGGTTATCGGATGAAGAAGAAATTAATAGATACCTTAATTGGCCTTATCAAGAAATCCTTAAAGACATTAAGAGAGGGGCGTGGTTCAATATATGGGGAACTCGACCTAAATCTGAAATGGAAACGGAAAAAGTCTTTTATAATTGGTTCAGTAAAGCTCCACAGCTGATACCTATACACGCTCATAGGTTTGTTGTTACTATACCGAACCAAAGGAATAGTCCTGTGTTGTCAGTATATGGATCGGATACTATTGTATATGGCTGGAACATTAAACATTATCTTCTGAATGAATTGACTGAGTTTTTGAGTATTCATGAATCTGTTTACAATGAAGAGGATAATAGTTGGTATGATGAACCAATTCTTGAAATTAAAGAGTTTAAAAACGAAATGTGGGTTTTAATTGAAGACAAAGGTATACCTGTTTGGGATGAATTAATCAATGCTGCAGATCCAACCTGGAAGTATACACCCAGCGAATTATAAAGAGATTGCTCAAAGTAATGAACTACGAAGAATGGTTGTTCGATAAATTCCAAATACGAACTGCACAGTGGATTAAATCAAACATTGAAATGAATTGAGTGTGGCACAAATTAGTGGTATGTAAATGTGTGTTTATTTTTTTGGTAAAGCTTATCGCTAATAATGTCCCTTGCTTTTGCCATCACTTTAGGTAATACCTATATTAAAGCTACAACTTAAGTGTTTTGGTATCAATGTTTTGCTTGGCTGTTGTTGCTCATGGCTGTTTACTACTAACTCACTTAGAAAAAATTGCTTGGTTACATTAAAAAACCACTAAAATGTGCCACACTCAAATGAATTATAATATTGAGCCAAAACTGGAAGATTGGGAAACTGTACTACTTTAAAAAAAACAACCGTTGTGCATCATTAGAAAAATCGGTATTGGAAAAATTAATCGAAGTTGTTATGATCTCTTGTAGCATTGAAAGTATTGGTGTTTGTCGGGGATGATGTGAGATGAACATACTGCGACCCATAACAGGGTCGGTTTTCATACTTGTTGCTTTTGCTAACATACTTTGACCACGATGTGGTCACCGCCCCGTTCCTATAACCTATAGAAAACTATCAAGCCCTTTACGTCAATAATTAAACACTAACCATTAATCATTATTATCGAGCCTGTTATGGGTCGCAGTGGCTTTAAATCACAATACTGTTAATTTATTTGTAACTTGAAAGGCGTTCAACTTATTCACAAAAACCTAAAACAACATGGCAAATACCTATAGAAAACTGTACATTCATTTAGTTTCAAGAAAATGAATGGTTATCAGCCTGCACTTTACGCGCTCAGTTGAACGAATATTGGTTGTAAATCATTTCCTTAACAACGAATAAACCTTTTAAAAATGGTAATAAAAAGTAGTTTAATAATATCTTTTTCTATTTTGATTTTAATGGCTTGCAACGATAAAAAGGAAGTCATTGATCCTAGCACAGACAGCCCAACCATTACAAGTCAATTGATTGACAATTATGAGCAATTGCCAGAGCAAGAAATAGTTACGAGTGCAGACCAACATGTTTATGCGCAATATGCCGAGCCAACAGAAAGATACGGACATGGCGTTCTAGGCGATAAAATTGAAGCAGGGCAATTGGTGGTTGTAGTAGACTGCGTGTTCTATGAATTAACACTTGCAAGTGACTATGTTTTTGAAGATATCAGCCCACGAATATATGATGTAGATGGTGATAATGAGCTAGAATTTATTACCATAAGAACACATGTAACACAAGGAGCAGGCATTGCTATTTATAAAATTATTAATGACGAATTAGTTGAGTATGCCTTTGTTCCAGAAATCGGAAGCGCGAATCGTTGGTTAAATATAGTAGCAATTAATGACCTTGACAATGACGGGTTTGTAGAATTGGTTTGGATACAAACTCCTCATATCGGAGGTGTTTTAAAGGTCGCCAAAATAGAGCCAGGAACACTACAGGTTTTGGATGCTATCATACAATTCAGCAATCATACAATTGGTGAGCGAAACTTATGTTTATCAGTATTAACAGAACAGTTGAATCAAAAAATATTTTACGTTCCCAATCAAAATAAAACTAAAATAGTAGGATTTACATTTAGTAACAATGCTTTTAACATGTTTGAAGAAATTCCTAAAGGCGTTGATTTCTCTCAATCATTAGATGTTCAGCATGGTTTTAGTAACATCATTGAAAGTGGAAATAATTGTATGAGATAGAATGCGAAAAACGTAGGAGCATACGTGCAAGATCACCGAAACCAAGCAATGTTTTGTAAATTATTTATGCTAAATAAGCTACCTCGAGTTTGACTAATTACTTTTTTATTTAAAAAAAATAGGAAGTTTGAGCACTGAAAGTGCGGCATCTAACAGCCCAGGGTAAAACCCTGGGTTCAAGAACCCACGTCCAACTTGAGTGCTGAAAGTACGATATAGCACCCAAATTGATATTGTCGCACTTTCAGCGCTCTAGTTTCTGGGGATATCGAGTCCCAGGGTTTTACCCGGTTTCACCCTGGGCTGACAGATGCCATACTTTCAGTATTCAAATCCTAGGGCTAAACCCTAGGTGTAACTTACTTACAAATAGGTTACATTCTACATTCTAATGCCTTTGCCTTATCAGCGACTACAGTTCCCCCTCCCCCAAATCCGCAATCAGTACCTCCTCATCAGTCAACGACCACCCAAACAGTTTCCAGCAAACACCAAGGAAGATGACACCAGCAACCGCCAATGAAATAAAGTCCATAGTCGGATTGATTTCAGTAGCGCGGAACATCGCAGGCGTCTGTAGTGCACTAGCGTCATGAGTAATGAATAACGCGAGGAATATGTTGTTAGCAGCGTGTGTGCCCCAAGCGAGCTCTAAGCCATTGTCTAAGACCGTAATAGCGCCAAACAGCAAGCCGAAAGTCATGTACTGCGCCATAGCGATACCCATCCCAAATTCAGCGACTTCTGGATTGAAGATGTGGAGTAAACTAAAGCCGAGACCAGTCAATATAACAGCCGCCCACTTGTTCTTTGTCAGTAGTTCGAACCCTTGCAACAAATAACCACGAAACAGGATTTCCTCAAAACCGGTTTGAAACGGGATGAAGAGCAGCGAAATCACTAATAAGATCACAAATGGCATCGGCTGGAAATTCCATTCAAACGACCCAGGCATAAGGATGGCGCTAAAGCCAACAAGTATTAGAGAAAGGACTACCCAAAGTGCAAAACCTTGGAAGAAACGTGACCATCTAAAGCTTGCAGCGCCAGTCGTCGTATCTGTAAATGTTCGCCCATGCAGTAGCTTAATGGTCCAGACCAATGCCGCATATCCAACTAGGAACGGGAACATCATCAGCACCAACAAAGTGTTTTTCGATAATCCGGAATTGGCAAACATTTCGGTCATATCCATACTGCTCGATTCCAGTCCACCACTTTGATTCAAGGCAACCATTAACGGTATGGCACCAATGATTTGTGAGGCGATCATAACGATAAATAAGGTGACCAAAAATCGCCAGAAATTGTTCTTTCCCTTTCTTCCTTTTAAAAACATGGTGAATTAGCTTATAGCGTGAGCGGAAATGAGGGAAGCAAACAAAGCCAAGCCATCAGTATTTCCTAAAATGGGTTCAGCAGCACGTTCTGGGTGCGGCATCATGCCAAAGACATTGCGGTTTTTATTGCAAATACCAGCAATATCTTCAACAGAACCATTAGGATTGGAGGCATCATTGGTGACCCCTTGCTCATCGCAGTATTTGAATATAATTTGGTCATTCTGAATCAAATCCAATACGGTATAATCATCAGCGTAATAGCGACCTTCAGCATGTGCAATGGGAATCTTCAAGACTTTACCTGTCGGAATAGCACTTGTGATTGGCGTATTTGTGGTAATCGTTCTTAAGTGAATGTTTTTACAAACAAATTTCTGATTATTGTTTCTCAGTAAAGCACCAGGGAGTAATCCCGATTCGCATAATATTTGAAATCCGTTACAAATGCCTAGAACATAGCCACCACGATTGGCAAACGCAATCACTTCTTTCATGATAGGAGAGTGGCTTGCAATCGCCCCACAACGAAGATAATCACCGTAGGAAAATCCGCCGGGTAAGACGATACAGTCTTCCTCAGTAAATCCTTTTAGTTCGGTGTCTTTGTGCCAAATTTCTACTACCTCATTGCCTAATACTTGCCCTAGGACATGAATCATATCACTATCGCAATTAGACCCGGGAAAAATTACAACGCCAAATTTCATTCTAGTATCATATTGTGAAGTCGTTTACACCACTTCTAGGTTAAAAAATTAGAATAATTGAACCAAATGGTTATTAAGAACAAAGTTAAAAATAAAACTTCTGCAATTGCCTTTCTTTTGATTCCTAAAAAGGTTAAACTCATAAAAATACTTAAAGGAAAGAGTATAAAGATACCATCTTCCAAGCCTACTTTGTATTGAATCAACAAGGAACATATTGCAATGATCTGAATTAGAAATACCAAAGTAACATATTTTTGTATTTGAATGACCTTCTTGGATAGATAGGACTGAAAACTCAAAAAAGACCAGATGATCATTAGTCCAATAACAATTAATTGGCCGAGATGCTTTAAAAATCCAAACGTATAGAAATCCAAGAGACTCAAGCCTTCCAGCTGCGTTTCACGAAAATAAGGCAGTAGATCTAACCAAAAGTAAACTGTAAATGTCAGAAAAAACGGTACGATGTATCCTAGAATCGCAATAAGTAGTTCATTGATTCGTGCTTGTCGCAATGTAATGATGCCCAATAAACCGAAGATCAGGAATATACTACTTGAAAAATGAAACAATCCAGCCATACCAACCCAAAATCCCACATTAAATATATTCCCGTTTGCATGATTTTTCTTGTAAGCACTATATAAGTCAAATACCGCTAAAATCAGAAATGTGTTGGCCAATAAGGCAGAAGCCAGTGTCGCATCAGGATTCAGCAATGCGGTCATCAACACAAAAAAGGCTGCTGGGAAATAGGTAAATGGCGAACTGATTTTAAAACGATTGGTAAATTGATTGATGGCCAACGCCTGACTGATAATAAGCAGGATGTACAATGACTTAGAAACTAGTACCTTCCCCGTCAACCAATCTGCCAACTCCGCACTCAATATCCCGTTTGGGTGTAGTTCGTAGACAGTGTTGCCCAGAAAAATCGGGAAGTGCAGTAGCAAGGCATACGCCACAACCACTAACACTACAAACAGTTGATTTGATCTGAGAAGATTGAGCACCTATATTCTAATTTAGAACCAGAATCAACCCGAATTATGCATTCCAGTTGAATCACTTATCAAACAATGATATTCCGAGCAAAAGTACTAAAATTATGCTGTTTACGAGATGTGTTAAACAGTTTCAACCTTAATTTTTCTCCTTTTTAGCTGAATAAATAGATATTTGCACCATGAATTTCAAAGAATTATATAGTTCAAGAGTTCAAAAGTATCTGGCACTGGAAGAAGAACACCACAATCTATCCATGCGGTACTCGATGATAAGGTTGCTACTATTCATCATTGGAGCCGCCATTTCTATCTTCTGTTTTTCTGTAAATGGGATACTTGGGTTTGTAGTAACAGCAGTATTACTCTTTGGCTTTTCCAGATTTGTAGCCTTTCATAAAAAAATTAAAGAAAAGGAAATTCATTACCAAAACCTGAAAATCATTAATACACAAGAGCTCAATCGGCTCACTGATGATCTTGAAGGGATGGATGATGGAGAACGATTTCTGGATTCAGGACATCCCTATTCCGCCGACCTCGATATCTTTGGAGAATATTCAGTCTTCCAGTACTTCAATCGCGCAGTGACGTCCATTGGGAAGCAAACCCACGCCGAAATGCTTAGCGAATCTGCTAGCCTTGAGGAAATCGAAGCACGGCAAGAGGCCACAAAAGAACTAGCGGAAAAACTAGACTGGATACAAGACTTTCAAGCCATCGGACTCCACTTAGAAGACGAGCCGCAACACTTGGATGCCCTTAAAAATTGGCTCAACGATCAATCGATCATGCTAGGCAACAAATTGCTGATTCACTGCTTGTGGTTGGTGCCTTTAATTGTATTTGGATCATTGTTTATACCAGCAGAAATCATTCCTTGGCGGTTCAAGTGGCTCATTCTCATCATTCCAGGGATTATTTTGAAACAACGGTTAGACGAAGTGAATGATATTCATAGGAAAACCAATCGATCTGGGACAATTTTGGAGCATTATGCGAAAATTATTCAACACATTGAAAACGAAAAATTTACTAGCCCAAAATTGAAAAGGTTTCATGAACAATTTATGCAACAAGATAAAAAAGCGTCTGATTCCCTAAGGAAACTATCTTATATCATTAGGCAGTTAAATGTTCGAAACAATTTCTTTGCTATTTTTCTTAATTTGCTATTTCTCTGGGATTTATACTACGTCTTGCGCCTCGAACAATGGAAAAAACAGCACAAAGACGGACTGCTCAACTGGTTTGAGTCCCTCAAATGGTTTGACGCCCTCAATAGTTATGGGATGATCGCCTTCAATCACCCAGCCTGGATTTATCCAGAAGTCAGAAACCAGAATAACCCGTTGCTAGAAGCGGTAGCCATCGGCCATCCACTCATCCGTTCACAAGAACGAGTCGACAATGATTTGTCAATACCGCATTCTGGACACATCAAGCTGATTACAGGTTCCAACATGGCGGGTAAAAGTACTTTTCTTAGGAGCATGGGGCTGGGTATTGTGTTTGCAACGGTTGGGCTACCCGTTTGCGCCAAGCGATTTGCGACCCCAAATCTACAAGTCTACACAAGCATGCGGACCAAGGACGCACTGCACGAAAACACCTCGTCCTTCTATGCAGAATTGAAACGGCTGAAGTATATCATTGAAGTGGTGGAAGAAGAGAAACCCGTATTCTTTCTACTAGATGAAATACTTAAAGGAACCAACTCCCACGATCGGCACAACGGCAGCAAAGCCTTGATCAAACAATTGGTAAGAAGCAAAGGCGTTGGGCTGATTGCCACACATGACCTGGAACTAGGATACCTAGGAGAGGAAAGCCCAAAAGAATTAGAAAACTTATGCTTTGAAGTAGATGTAAAAGGCGACTTGCTTGACTTTGACTACAAGATCAAAAAAGGAGTTTGTCAAAGTTTAAATGCGTCTATCCTAATGAAAAAGATGGGTATTCGAATGTAAAATGAATACGATTTTAATAATTATTGAATACCTTGAGCAATAAAATTAAACACCTGTGAACATCCAAATCAATTCGAAACTCCCCAACACCGGCACTACCATCTTTTCCGTAATGAGTGCATTGGCCAATGAGCACAACGCCATCAACCTATCTCAAGGATTCCCCAATTACGATTCAGGAGATCAATTGTTTGACTTGGTAACTCGATATATGAAGGAAGGCAAAAATCAATATGCGCCAATGCCAGGTCATTTAGGCCTTCGCGAGCAAATTGCCAATAAATACCATTCGTTATATGGCGAACAGTATGATCCAGGATCAGAAATCGTAGTAACCGCAGGAGCAACACAAGCCATTTTTACTACGATCACTGCGTTTATTCGCTCTGGCAACGAGGCTATTATCATTGAGCCCGCCTACGACTGCTATCGCCCTGCTATTGAGCTTAACGACGGATTGGCGGTGCCGTATGAGTTAGAAGCGCCACACTATAAAATTGATTGGGACCGGTTTAAACGATTGATTAACATTCGGACAAAGATGATTATTGTGAATACCCCGCAAAACCCTTCCACCAATGTATTCACTACTGAAGATTGGGACCAACTCGCCAAGCTAGTACAAGGCACAGATATCATCATCCTAAGCGATGAGGTCTACGAACATATCATTTTTGATGGGGTGCCACATGCTAGTATCTTGAAGCACCCAGAGCTAAAACATCGTAGTATTGCGACCTACTCTTTTGGGAAAACCTTCCACAATACAGGCTGGAAACTCGGTTACTGTATGGGACCAAAAGCCTTGATGAAAGAATTCACGAAAGTACATCAGTTTAATGTGTTTTCAGTCAATACTCCAATGCAATACGCCTTAGCGGACTTTATTGAGGATCCTACAACCTACAAAAACCTCAGCGCCTTCTACCAAGCAAAGCGAGATCGGTTTGCCAAGGCATTGGAGCCCTCTAGGTTTAAGATGATTCCTTCTGCTGGAACCTACTTTCAGTTGGCTGATTATAGTGAGATTAGCAACCTGGAAGACACCGAATTCGCCAAGCAATTAACGATGGAACATGGTGTAGCGGCAATTCCCGTTTCTGTATTTTATTCTTCAGGCAGACAAGACCAAGTGATCCGCTTTTGTTTTGCCAAAACTGATGATTTATTAGACCAAGCTGCTGAGCGTCTTGTAAAAATTTAATGCCATGAAAGACTTACGTGTCACTACCGTACAGGCAGATCTGATTTGGGAGGATGCTACCGCCAATCGCAATGCCTTTGCCGAGCAACTACTGCCTATAGCGGGTAAAACTGACTTGATCATCCTTCCTGAAATGTTTTCTACTGGTTTTTCCATGCATCCCGCACCACTTGCTGAGCCTATGGATGGACCAACTGTAAGCTGGATGGCCGATATGGCGCAACAAACCAATGCCGTACTCACCGGTAGCCTGATCATTGAAGACAATGGACACTACTACAATCGGTTAATCTGGATGCCGCCCAACGGATCTGTTCAGTACTATGATAAGCGGCACTTGTTTACGATGGCGGGTGAGCATGAAACGTATACTGCGGGCACTCAGCTGCTCCTTACTGAAGTGTGTGGCTGGAAGGTGTGTCCTCTAGTCTGCTATGATTTGCGGTTTCCGGTCTGGAGTCGTAACACTGAGGGCTGTGATCTGATGTTTTATGTGGCGAGCTGGCCCAGTAAACGCGATTATGCCTGGAAGTCCTTACTGCTCGCCCGCGCCATCGAAAATCAGTGTTTTGTGATTGGTGTCAATCGGGTAGGAGAAGACGGCAATGGGTATCAATACAGCGGTGACTCTCGGGTGATTCCTCCTTTGGGAGATCGGTTGTTGTATGCCGGTACTGATAAGGCAGAACTCATAACGCATGTGTTATCGGCGGGACTGATTACTGAGGTCCGTGAGCGGTTTCCTTTTCTTTTGGACCGCGATTCCTTTATTATTTCGAAATAAATGGGCTTTTTTTAATTAAAATACGTATTATTCTTATTTTTCTATGTAAGAAATAGCCCCAAATTAAAATATTTGTCATTTGTTTAAAACCCCTGTATTTGGCAGGATTTCAGTCTTTTAAAGTGTAAAGATAAGGTAGGTTGTAGTATGTCAGTCTTGAATTGGTAAGATATTAGTGTTTGTTAATCGGAGTTTTATTGATTTGAAAATGTAAGATTTTTTTTAATTTAGTTAGTAGACTTTCCAATACTGCCCTATATTTGAATCATCAGACAGACAGAAAATATAAATTTGATTTAAGTAATTTCGGTCTCATCTTGGTTTTTCATTTTTCAGCCCGGCGTATCCCTTACAGCCGGGTCTTTTTTTTGTGTGAATTTGAGGATTTTAGGTCGGAGACTTTTTGGGATCAATGTATAGAATAATTTAGGGGAGTTGTACTCTGGATAGGAGCGGTATAATCATAGACAATCATCTATATTGTTTTATTTTCATGAGTGTCTCCTCATAAAACCATCCTTCCCCTTTCTCCAATCCTTAGTAGGTAAATCATACAGTCCGGCTACTTTACTGAAGTTTGAAAGCATTTTTAAACAGGTTCAGCAATTCATTAAGTATCAAGTTGCAACTCAATTATTTTTTCTCTAAGCCATTTTCGTTCTATTAAGGGGTTGAGTTTGCCTAGATCTGTTTGAAGAGAAATAAGTTTTGTTTCCGAGAATTTTTCTTTTGAAACAGCTTTCTTCTTAAATTCAAGAATGCGCTTGAAGTATCCGGCAAAATTACTGTATTGCAAGCGGAAACTTTCAGCCATTTTTTTGTTGCCAGTTCTACTTGAATATTTTCGAATACTTTCAATCAGGTGGCTTATTGGATGTTTATCTAAGTTTTCAATGGTAAGTTCTTCACTGTCGTAATAGATTTTAAGGAGTAGTACTTTTGATTCCATATGATATGCAAAATCTTGATTACGACTAATGTCATTCAAATGACTTTGGGCGGTCTCAAATTGCTTTAATTGAATAGAAGTCAATGAGTGGTAATAGTGAATGAAATCTTCTTTCACCATAGGATTCAATAAACTGCAATGCGTTTCGAAAAAAGTACTTAACCAATCTAATTCATTCAGATACAATGCTGTTTTTACAATTTGGATAAACTGATGTTCAGAAAAATAAACGCCAGTAGACCAACATTGCGTTTCTAAGCCAACTTTATAGATCTCAAATTTTTCAAACATGAATTCCTCTAAACCCTGTTTAAATTTTCGATTACAAAAGTTTATTATAATATTGAAAAATGTTTTCAACTCGTAGGGATCAATTACTTGAAGCGATTCAAACAGTTTGACTTTCAGCGCAACAAAGTCTTCTCTCTTTTCCTCTTCCAGTACTTTTAGAGATAGATAGTACATCTCCACCGTGAACGACCAATCCTCCTCATTTTCAGCCATAAACCGTTTGATCACTTCCATCAACGGAAAGTTGTCTAGTTTTGAAATGCGTCTTGAATTTGAAGCTGCGCAATAATAACGTAACAACTGACTTAGGCAAGACTGCTCTAAAGCATTTAAAGCACTGCTCAAAGATCCAGTTGAATCCCTGTTTTTTAATAATGAACTAATGTAATAATTCATTTCACTTAGCTTGTAAGCGTCTAATGTGTAATCTACTCCTTGAATAAGAGCAGATTCATGCATTTTTTGGGTTTCCTTTAGTGTTATCTTAGCTTGATTAAACAATTGCTTTTCCAATAGCCAATCCATTAATAGCCGATTATTGCCAATGATATCGCTTTCATTTTGTTGCCAAATTATGAATTTTTGTATTTGGATGGTCAACAAACTCATGACTTTTCTGAGATCTTGTAGGTGTTTCTCGCAGATGCTTTTTCGAGTAGAACCCTTGGCAAGAATGTTTGTTTGACGCATCACCGTGAATGCATCTATACGTCTACCGTTTTTATGGTACTTCCTAAGGATGTCGAATAAGTTAATAACGTTTTCTGAACTATTATGAATTGGAGAACATAGCCATAATCTTAAACTCTTTATCTCATTTTTATTGAATTTACGAATTAATAGCATCAATTTTGATTTTTCAAAGTCCTCTTTTCTTGTCATTTTATTGGTATATTTCGTTATTGCAGAAAAAGGCTATAAACCATTGATAGCAACAAGGTTGTTGTTTATTTTTGTGAAAAATACATATGTTTCTGCTAATTTTTATTCATAAACACTTTTTTTTGTCCCTTTCAATTTAATATTATATTTTGAACCTTGTATCACAGAACTTAATGTTCAATCAAATTATCCACTATTTAAATTTTTAAAAACATGAATTTATTACAATTTAAAAGCCTGCTTTTCTTGTTTTTATTTACAGCTTCTCAAGCTTTGAATGCTCAAAATGTTTACTCAGTTATCAATGAGTGTTTTTCTATGACAATAACTCAAATAACTGACGATCGTTATGAAGAATGCTATGAGGTTACCGTTGTTCCTCTTGGATTGAGTCCGGAAGAATCAGTAGTAGTACATGATGGGATGGGGGTCAGACATGTGATTACTGGTCCATATACATTTACCGTTTGTTATGGTAGGGAAACGTTTAATATTTCTGTTTTGATTGAATGTTATCTTCAAGACCGATTTGGTAATATCGAGTGTCTTGATGGATGCATCATAGTGATTGATCCGGTTTAACCTACTTTCAAGTTTAAATCTGTTTTGGTAGTCGGGATTAAGATTAGTTTATAAAACAGGCTATTTCCCTTCATATAGTATAACAAATTTGCTATACCTGTTAGTTTTATGTCTTATTTGAAAATTCAAAGCGTAAAATCCATTAAGAACTATTTCAATTTAACCATTACCTTCTGAAGCAGGCAGGAGCATCTTAACCAGTTGGAATGGGCTATTACAAAGTTCAAGATAATGTAAAACTGTATCCTTCAATACAGACAATCTTAACATAAAAAACCAACCTAATTTAATAATATAAAACCATCGCCTAAGCTGTAAAATCAAGTATTTATGTTTGCCCTATTTGCTATCACTACATTGTTGATAGGTAGCAATTCTTTGTCTAGGTTGAGGCAGTTTCCCGAACCCGGCCAAGGCACCCATCTTAATAATTATTTAATAACTTATAAAATAAAATTAATATGAACGTTAAATTCATGGCTTTGTCACTATGCCTATTGCTAGTGATTGCATGCACTAAAAGAGAAGACTCAGAACTTGTAAATCAGGATTCTTCAAATTTTATCTCGACAACCAATTCAAAAACTTATGAATATGTTGATGAACTTGTCCTAAATATTGGAGCATCTGATCTTGATGCAATGTTCGTCCATTCAATCGGGTTTACTATGGAAATTATCCAAGGCGAGCTGACGATGAAAAAGGTCAGCGAACTGGAAAACAGGTTCAAATCAATGACCTATGATGGTTTGTTGCAGGAAATTGCTGATTTTGATAATGCAACTGCTGAACAATTGACTTTACTTTTCCCAATGCTAGAACGGTACGATGATGCCGGTAATCGACTGAAATTTTTAAAGTCAAAACTCCAACAAATTGAAGAGACTGCCCCTGTTACTTCCTATCGGGTATTTCTTGAAGGGTATGTTCACTTGATTAAAAAACATTTGAATGAAAACACTGGAGGTTCAAGAGATTGTGTTGAGGATTGTTTAAGTGCCAATCAATATAATTGGGAATGGCTGCAATTTTACAGCATTTACTGCGCTATTCCAGCAAATGACTGCGATCTAATAGTTATGGACCCATTAGCCGTAAATTATGCGAATGATCAATTGCTTTTGTATTGCCATAAATTGTGCAACCCCAAAGATAGCCCGCGATAATTGATGTCTAAAGAACCCTTGCTTCCAAGGAGAACGAGGTGTTGATGATATTTGTTTGTCCTATAAATAACGTGAACTCTGATAAGCGAAAAAGCAAGCCGCTAAATCAGAAGTATACAATTGTAAATTAACTGATTACGAAAAAAAAAACTTATCCAGAGTTCACGTTAAATAGTTAGTAGACTCATCATTAATTTAATTTTAAAATTCTAAAATATGTTTCTTATAAAACAATGCAAAACTCTATTATTCTGTCTTTTCAGTTGTATTGTATTCGTTTCTAATGCTCAAATGGTTCCAATTAGTAGCCACCCTAGCGATCAGGTCGTGTTAGGACCATGTTATATTTTTGCGACTGTTGCCGCACTTGAATCAAATGCCATACAAAATGGAGCTTCTACAGGAACCAACTTCAATGAATGGCAATTTTATAGTAGTTGCGTAATGGGTTCCTTGGGCAGTACTGCACAAGCTATGATTCCAACAACAATAGAACACGTAGGTACGTATGGTGCTTTTAGTAAACCACATCAAAGTCCAAGTTCGATGACTTGCCCAAATCCCAATCAAAACAGTACCGTTACTTGTATTGCAGATTTTAACTGTGCATTGAACGATAGCTGGTGTAAAAACAATCAAATTTACTATTCAACTGGAGATAATGGTTCATGTTTAGACAATGAAGGAAATGGATTTGCATTTACTTCAAATGGAGGAATACCTTATACCATAACTCCTGATCAGAATGGAGATTTATGGAAAAAAAGAACATTTCCTGAAAATTTTATTGTCAATAAACAGGCGTATGCAAGGAATAAACTAAGTAAAGGTATTGGAGTTATTGCTAATTTTTCTGTTTGGGGCCCTGGAGGCGGATCACATAGTATTTTTATTTTTGGAACAGATGGTAATACATGGCACTGGAAAGATAGTTGGCCAAACAGTTCTGGTGTATCCTCAGGAAATCTGCCTTGGGCAAAATTGACTAGTTATTACTGTATTACCGGACAGGTTGTTCTTTCATCTTCAAGTTCTTGTAGTCTTTCGATTAATGGGACACCTAAAGTTAAAGGCAATACAACATTTACCTTGTCTGGTGGCCTAGGCAGTATTAGCTGGGCTGTTGGCAACGACCTTACTATTGTATCCGGACAGGGTACCGCATCAATTGTCGTAGCACCAAATACCTGTAACGTTACAAGTTCATTTATAGAGGCAACTTCTCATAATGGACAATGCACAGAATTATTAAACATAACAACCGTTGATGGTCGGTCTCCTCAACCCAACAAAATAGTTGTTTTGTCTCCACACTGGAGTGTAAATGGGAAAACATGCCCAGATACAGAACTGGAGTTAGAAGCTTTTGTACCTCCATATGCAGGAACACTAACCTATCAATGGAGCATCAGTGGTGCATCTCTACTAAGTGGACAAGGTACTTCATCTGTTGTAGTAAAAACCAATCCCAGTGATTCATATCTATCTTTTAGGGTAAGAACAAGGCGAAATTCATGCCCTAATAGCGGGTGGTATACACTTTCAGGTTATTCATCGTCAAGCAATCCAGGTTGTTCTGGTGGAGGAGGTGGTGGTATTAGGCAAAGCACCAATCATCTTCATTTTGATGAATTTTTTAATCAACATCCAGCAATGAATGCTGCACAAATTGGTATTTATTCCTTATCAGGTCAACAATATTATATGGGCACAATGGATGCAAGAAATCCCTCATTATCAATGAATGAAATTCAGGCTAATGGTGTTGTTGTCATTAGGTTGATAGATCCAGTTAACGGAATTACAAAATCGTTTAAACAATGGATTAAGAATTAACTTGTCCTGCCAACTATGTTTGAAGGTCATTTGTAAATTCTAATCAAATTATTTAATCATTGAACACTGTTTTTTATGGTTCTTGGTATCCAAAAAGGTATCTAAGTTTATTTTGGATGTTGTAAACTGTTGGTAATCATAATCCCTACTTCCAAGTATCTATTTTTTAACAATTAAAACATTTTCCATGAATTTTAAACTAATGACATTATTGCTAGCTTTAGTATTAGCAATTTCATGTACTAAAAACGAAACAACTCCCCTTTCCACTGAAGTAACGAATGACCTTAAGGTCTACAAACAGTTCGAAAATCTAATGCTCAAAGTTGGGAATGAGGATCTGGACGCTATGTTCGTCCATTACCTAGGATTTATAATATTTAGCGAGGAAAAAGCTCCGTTAACTATTAATGATCTTGGGACGTTCGAAAATAGATACAAGGAGGTCACTTATACAGCGTTGCTTCCTCAAATTGCGGTCTATAACGCTGAAACTGCGGCGCAACTAGCTCCTATGTTTGAAAATATAACTCGCTTTTCAGAAGTGGAGGAACGTATCAATTTTCTTGCTCTTCAATTAGAACGCGAAGAAATGAGTTCTGCATTGCATGTACTTCTCGGAGGTTATAACAACCTGTTAAGAAAAATGCCATCGAATTCAACCATAAGTTATCGGGATTGTGAATCATCATGTATTGATAACAACAGAGATATTTGGAGGGGGTTTTATCAACTCTATTGCAACAGGCAAATTATTAATCCTTGCACATTCTTTGACTTTAGTCATCTACCAGCAATAAATTTCGCTAATCGAGAGCTAAGAGCTTGGTGCTCCAGACAATGCAAGGAACCTTGTTTTCAAGTAGTTTGTCCAGCAGGGCAAAAGTGCGTAAATGGTATTTGCAGAGATAACTGTTACCAGATATTCTGTAATCCAGGCTACTATTGCGATGATGGGACCTGCATTAGAGACCCATTTTATGAACAATGCAATTCCGGGACACCTTGCCCTCTAGGTCAACATTGTGTTGAAGGCTTTTGTCAACCCTTTTAAGGAATCAATTGACTAATGTGTAATAAGAGAAAAGGATAAGTTTTTTTATAAAAATGTCATCTCTAAGGGATTAAAGACCGTAAATACGTTTGTTTTTCTATAAAAATATTAAGAAATACAGACCCGAATCTACAGGATTAAACTAGACCCCGAAAAGGAACGTTTACAATCCAATCACTTAGATTCGGGTCAGTATATCTTTAGCAGAATTATAGAACATCATGATTATTCAAAAAACAAACCCTGTAAGGGTGATATAAATATGGCAGACATTACACCGTCCGCTGACGCAACGCCTCATAAAGAATCATCCCACACGCCACAGAAAATAAAAATTTGATTTAAGTAATTTCAGTCTTATCTTGGTTTTTCATTTTTCAGCCCGGCGTATCCCTTACAGCCGGGTCTTTTTTTTGTGTGAATTTGAGGATTTTATTTTGATGATTCTTTGGGATCCATATATAGAATAATTTAGGAGAGATGCGCACTGGATCAGGAGCAGTACAATTATAATCATAGACAATCATCCATTTGATTGGTATGCATGTAGAATACGGAATGCGATATCACAAAGAGCAAAAAGGGTATGAACCCACAAGGGTTCGGAACCTTTTTGCACTTAGTGTCCCTAACCGCTCCAATCCCAGTGATACTGCCATATCCAGAGGAGCTGAAGACGATCGGAGTCATATACATAAGGTGAGGTTTGAGCGTGGATTGCTACAAAAGGAAGTGGCTGATCTGGTCGGTGTTAATGTGGCGACTATTGTGAATTGGGAGAAAAATCATACTCAGCCACCGGTAATGTTGTTACCAAAAATCATTGATTTCCTGGGATATGATCCTGTTGATGAAATCATTGATAACTCATTGGGTAGTAAAATAAAACAATACCGAATGCAACATGGTTTGAGCATTAAGAAGATGGCGAAACTGATTCCTTGTGATGAAAGTACCATCTCTAGATTAGAACAGGGCAAAGGATGGTTTTATGAGGAGACATTAAGCAAAATTAACGAGTTTTTCACTGCTAATACTTCACAACTTTAAACACTTCATTCAATCCATCTACATTTACCTTCACTAAATAGAGACCGCCAACACTACTATTTATCTTTATAGGAATGCCGGAGACACCTTCATATTCTTGAGTTTTTATAACTCGACCAGTAACATCAGTAACTGTTAGTTCTACTTGACTGTATTCTTTCCTTAAATCAATATAAAATTGACCGTTATTGGGATTTGGATATAAGATAAATTTAGGTGTAGAAGTAACATCTTCCACATCTACAGTTATAGGAATATCATAGTGAATTTTATGTTGAGCAGTATTCGTAATAATCGGGGCATTAAAATCAAAATAAATCCCAGCGGAGTTAGTGATCTGAGTACCATCTGGCAGGTCAGGCAGTTGATCCACGGTAAACAACACAAAGCCATGACTTAGCGGCTCATTGACATTACTATCTGGAAGCATAATGTCGTTGAATGTCCACTCTAAAACTCGTTGACCGTACATTCTAAAGTTGTACGAATGACTAGATACGCCTGACCGAATCGAGAAGATATCTAAATCTGTATCCAGTGTATCACGGATCACAACAGTAAATGCCGTATCCGTTCCTGTGTTTTGAAAGCGAATGCGATATTGTAATTGCTGGTTGGCATTAATGAAGTGATCTGATGTGACACCGATGGGATAGCCTGTTTTGTCGTTGGGGTCGTAGCTGGCTCTTGTCTCGTCACAGTAGATGTCAACAAAAGGATCGGCATCATTTTGTGGGAATTGATTAATTTGTGTTGGTATAGTTAATCCCCCACAATTCTCAACTGTTGCATTGGGATTAGAATTGCCAGGATGATTAGGATGTTGAGCTACACTTAAATACCAGGATTCTCCATTTGCAGGAAAAGCAAAAGAAGCAGTTTGTTGACCATTTAGTTTAAAGGAATCAATCAAATGTAATAGATTGTTTTGATAAATGATTACAGGGTGATAGCAAGTCATATTTCCCGTTCCAGTATTTGTGATAACAAAATAAACAGTATCATTTTGACAGGATTTATCTACTTTGAGGCTTGATTGATCCCAATTACCCAAACATGGTTGAACAAGTGTAGGAAATGGTTGCGGAATACTATCTAATGAACAAGAAATAAATTTTACCAAATTGGACCTAACCTATCTGAAAATCAACCAGTATTGTTATCTAACAACGAAGGTAATGATGGATATATCATTAGTTATACTCCTGACTTCATTAAACATGTAGATGATAACACTGAGTTGTTTAGGCATGCATTTGAACGTGCTGTAGATACATGGTGTATGACTACGGGATTAAACTACATTGTCGATGACAAAGCTCAAAATTATGATATTTTAGTTGATTATGCACCATACAATACAAATGATGAGATACCAGGCGTTACAGTATTTACTTCATTTCATGATTCTGATTGTGCAATAGAAATAAATAACGGTAGTACTGTCCCACCTGAAACACATGAAGTGGACTTTATTGATAAAGTAAAAATTACATTTAACTCTAATATTCCTAGTGGAAAATGGGACGCATCTACGTTGATTACTCCACCACTTATATTTTCGGTTGAACAAATAGCTCTCCATGAACTCGGGCATGCACATGGTTTATTACATACAAATCATGATAATGAAATCATGTATTTCTTTCCTAGTGTATTCAATATCACGCAGGAAGCAGAAGATGCCAGTAACTATATTCAAGATCATAGCTTAAATCATAGTTGTCAAGGTGGCCCTTATGCACGCAGTAATTGTGCAAATGGGACAGTAGATCTAGAAAACAACATTACCATAAATAGTATTGTTAAAAATGGAAAAATTCATGTTTTCTCAAAATATTTAAACTACTTTAAGCAAATTAACTTGTATCAGATAGATGGCAAATTGATAAATTCCTACACTAACAATAAAACTTCAACTGAAATTACCATTCCAGCACCTAGAGAAAATGGAATTTACGTTATAAGTTATATTAGCGCCGTAGGTATTGTTTCTGATAAATTATTAATTACAAATTAAAAACATGAAGAGCATATATCTATTGACTTTGCTTTGTATTTGTTTCGGTTGTAAATCACAGGAAATTACTTTAGTTGAAGCTGTTCCTGGTAATCAACAAGAGCCTGGGAGTGCTATTTTTCATATACTAAAATAGACATTAAAGGAGAGCCAGAAGACCCATTTGTTTTAGAAATTGTCCCCCCAAGATTCTTAGAAGTTAAGGCTCAAATAGAGCCTAATGAATTAGAGAAATATAAAGTTGATCAGGATAGTTATCATTTTCGTATATCTCAACCTCATTATAAATATATCTATAGGGACCAGAATGATCTAGTATATCTTATTCAAAATAAGTCCCCAATCGGTTACATTTTTTGCTTTATAGAAGTTCCACCCACTTCAATTACAATCTCTAAAGACGAATTAGATAAAAGAGAATATGTAATCAGCCAGATTCAAGTTCTCGATGAAGCTAAAATCGTTAAGAAATATGTAAAAACTAAGCCGAGGGAGCTAAAAGAAAATCAACTATACTTTCCTTCAGGAAGATGGTCTGAGTTAAGGGTAGCTAATTACGCTGCTCATTGAAAATAGTTGTTAGTTAATGTATATTTGTCTACTATATAGCTATCATTTTTAAATAAACATACTTGATACAAATATCTCAAAGATCAGTTACTGTATTATTTTAGCTTATTTAGAAAAGCTCAAGCCTAATCGGACATCCAGTTTCATTTAATCTATTTTGTCTGTCGAATATTACCAAACTTCTTAAGAATATATAGCAAAAGATTTATTTTTATTGAAATGCTTTGGTAGCTAAATTCTGACTTACATCAAGCTTCTAATCCGATTACTGAAAAAAGCTGATTCGTTGTATAAATAATGCATTTGAAGTTATATTTCGTATCGAACGATTGTTAAAATAAATGTCGATTATCAATTAATCTTGTAGGCTTATAATATAGAAAGCTATATAAGCGCCAGTATTCACAATCTGATAGATCTTTGTCATAATAAAACTGGTAATTTCTCTCTTGATGTTTGGGGTCACATTTTGAAAATCATCCACCCCACCCCTCCCGATCCAAACTCCGATACTGTATCGCCTCCGCCAAATGCTCCGTCTGTATGTCAACACTCCCACCCAAATCAGCAATCGTCCGTGCCACTTTCAAAATCCGATCATACGCACGAGCACTCAACTGCAACTTCTCCATCGCCGTCTTCAACAACGCCGCGCCTGCAGGACTCAGCACACAGACATCACGCACCATCCGCCCAGGCATTTGCGCATTACAGTAAACAGTCTTGAGTTTCGTGTACCGCTCATGCTGTACCACCCGTGCACCCACAACCCGCTTCGAGATATCAGCACTCGTCTCTGATTGGTGGTCTTCTGTCAACTCATCATAAGAAATTGGGGTCACCTCCACATGTAAGTCAATACGGTCTAGCAGTGGTCCTGATATCTTACTGAGATACCGCTTGACGACGCCAGGAGCGCAGACACATTCTCGTGAGGGGTGGTTGAAGAAGCCTTACGGACATGGGTGCATCCTTACAACCGCCCAAGAAAAGTAAGCAAAACAAGCAATTCCTCCCAACCCACAACTAAACCGTCCGCTGGCGCAGCGCCTCATAAAGAATCATCCCACAAGCCACAGAAACATTGTAGGAATTCGTTTTACCCATCATCGGAATAAGGAATTTCTGGGTGGCTTTGCGTAATATCTGAGGCGTAATCCCTTCTCCTTCTGCACCAACCACAACAGCAGTAGGCAAAGAGAAGTCAACGGCTTTCAAGGAGACAGTACCGTCTAGTGAGCTGGCCACCACTTGAAACCCAGACATAATCAAATAGTCAACAGCAGCACTGATACTCGTCTCCCGACAAACAGGGATATAAGACAGCGCGCCTGCTGAGGTTTTCATGGCATCTGCATTCACAAGTGCACTTCCCTTTGCAGGAACAACGATGGCATGCGCACCAGCACCTTCAGCAGTTCGCGCGATGGCGCCAAAATTGCGAACATCCGTAACACCATCTAGCACTACAACCAAAGGCGGTTCGTCTTTTTCGTACAACATCGGCAACATGTCCTCTAGCTTATAGTAGGGAATCAACGAAAGAAAAGCGATGACCCCTTGGTGGTTTTTCCCCTTGGCAAATTTTTCGATGCGTTCCTTAGGAATATACTGCAATTGCACATTGTATTCCTTGCAGAGCTTTCTGATTTCCCGCTCAAAATCTCCAGTAATTCCACGTTGGAAGGCCACTTTGTCAATCGTTTGACCAGATTTGATCGCATCAATCACGGGATGTTTTCCGAAGATCAGTTGGTTTTTATTTCCTTGCTTCATTTTAGTTCGATTTGGAGCCCGTCATAAGCTAGTTGGATGTGATCCGGCAATTCCCGATTAATATCCTCATGAAGGCCCAGCAAATGGCTGCAGTGCGTAAAATAAGCCCTTTCCGGTTGCAATTCGGAGACCCACTCAACGGCTTCTTCCAAGTGGAGATGAGACAAGTGTTCCTTGATACGCAAGGCATTGAGCACCAGCACTTTTGTCCCTTTTATCTTTTCCTTTTCCTCGTCAGTAATCGTTTTAGCGTCAGTGATGTAGGTGAAGTCGTTGACACGGAATCCCAATACTGGCATTTTATGATGCATCACTTCAATAGGCATAAAGGTCGTCGCTCCAATACTGAAGTCCGCTGCTTTAGAAATGGTATGCAATTCGATCTTAGGAATTCCAGGGTAGGGATTGGGTTCAAAAATGTATTTATAAACCCGCTTCAAAGCCTTTTGTACGCGTTCCGTAGCATACACTGGAATGTCTTTTTTGTGCCTAAAATTGAACGGCCGCACATCATCCAACCCACTAATATGATCCATATGCTCGTGCGTCATTAACACCGCCTCAACGTCTGTAATCTGTAGTTGCAAGAGTTGCTGCCTGAAATCTGGCCCCGTATCTACTATAAAATTTTTACCCTGATCTTCTATTAGGATAGAACAACGCAATCGGTTGTCTTTCGGGTTGGAAGAGGCACAAACAGCACACGCACACCCAACAACAGGCATCCCTTGAGATGTTCCAGTTCCTAAGAAGGTAATTTTCATCTACCGAAAGTATATAAAAAAAAGGAATTTTGAATTAGTAATGCCCAATTATTGCCATAAAGACATTCTTCCAAGGCAAGTAGTTTAATCATTTGGGGCCTGCTCTCCATTTCAGGACATGGAAAACCATTGCCCTTACATTTCGCGCCGCGTCGTCCGGCACTCTTAGGTAGAAGACAATTTATAAATTGTCTTCTACCTATTCAAACAACGCCTACCACCGCTAGTCCACCCCCTAGCGCAGCGGAGGGGAGGACTCGAAAATTAGACTTTCTGAACGCATTTCAAGTTGAAATAAATTAATAGTATTGTGATTTAAGGCTACTGCGACCCATAATAGGGTCGGCCTACCTTTCGTTGTGCCGCAGGCAGGCAGGCCTCTCCTTGATTTACTTGTACAAAAAACTTTTAGTGTTCGTGTTTAGTGGTTTGAGTTGTCTTAGATAGACAAAATAATATCGTCTGATCAAACTTTTTTAAGTTAAAACCGTACCATATAATCAAAAATAAGAACAGATTAATTACTTTCACACTTCTAATGATCAAAAATATAATCCTATGAATTATCACTTGTACTCAAGAAAGAAAAGAAAACTAAAACGCCTGCTGAAACAACTGAATGTAACAGATAGGAAAACGATGCAGTTCAAGAAATTGATCTTGAAAATAAACAAGATTTCAAATGACTTAAAACGAACCTTATCCTTGCCAGAATTGCGCAAAGTGCTTGGTCCGGCTGCTATTTTTCTAGGACTTTCACTTTCAAATGTCAATGCGCAACAATTTCAAGCGCCTGTCTCCAACCCTTTTGGAACAGGAATCCCCACGTCCGCTTTTAATATGCCTGCCCTTACAGATTTGGATGGTGACGGTGATTTTGATATGTTAACTGGCTTATATGGTGGTGTCCTTGTATATCAGCGAAACTCTGGAACGGCAAGTGCTCCATTATTCGATCCACCTCAGGTAAATCCATTTGGATTAACAAGTACTTATGAATTGGCATTCCCAGAATTTGCCGATCTTGACAATGATGGTGATATGGATTTGATGGTAGGGGAATATTATGGTGCCTTTCAGTATTACGAGAATATTGGCTCGGCAGCAGTTCCAATGTTTGCGGCCCCAATACAGAATCCATTTGGGTTGAGTTCTACTTATTATATTAATGATCCCAATTTTGTAGATTTGGATGGAGACGGTGACCTGGATATTTTATCAACTGAATATTATGGTCAGTTTCAATTTTTTGAGAATATCGGCTCTGCTACTGCACCTCAGTTTGGCGCACCTTTTACAAATCCCTTTGGCATTACACTACCACCCAACTCCTATTATTCTTTCTGTGATATTGGGGATTTTGACAATGATGGTGATTTTGATATTCTTTCCAGTGACTATGGAATCTTTAATTACTACGAAAATACAGGAACTGCAGCATTTCCTCAATTTGCTACACCTGCAATCAATCCATTTAATTTGATTCCTCCCTCATCTGGTAATTTTGGTTTTCCGGAATCTGCCGATCTTGACAATGATGGGGATCTAGATATTGTATTAGGAACTTTTGATAACTATGGAGCTGGAGTTGATTATTATGAAAACCTAGCCTTCCCTATTGGTATTGACAATGATGGTGACGGATTTCCCAATACCACTGATTGTAATGACGCAGACGCCACCGTTTATCCTGGCGCTACTGAAATCTGTGATGGCAAGGACAATAACTGTGATGGAATGGTAGATGAGGGGTTTCCAAGTATAAAATACTATGAAGATCTCGACGGTGATGGTTATGGCAATCCCAACAATTTTATTGGTACTTGCTCAACTGTCCCGCCAGCTGGTTATGTGGCATTGGGTACAGACTGTGATGACTATGATTCAACAATCAACCCTGGCGCTATTGAAGTTTGTGATGGTATAGATAACAACTGTGATGGTGATATTGATGAAGGGGTATCTTTTACCTATTATCTGGATAGTGATAATGATACTTTCGGTGACCCAGCCTTCCCAATTGTAAGTTGTAGTGTTACGCCTCCAGGCGCTTATGTGTCCAATTCTGATGATTGTGACGACAGCAACCCAAATATCAATCCGAATGCCACCGATATACCCAATAACGGTATTGACGAAGACTGTGATGGAATGGATGCAACAACCACTGCAAACGAAAATCAGGCAAGAGAGATGGGACTTAAAGTCTTTCCGAATCCCACTGCTTCCCAATTAACAGTCACCGCACAAACAGACGAAGAAATGACAGTATCCATCTTCGACCAAACAGGAAAACTGGTCGTTGCGGAGCAGCACGTCTCACTCAAAAACGGCTATTCGTTTGCTGTAGACGGTTTTGCAGTTGGTGTATATCTGATTAAATTACAAGACAGCAATGGAAACACTGGAACCAAACGCTTCACTGTGATTCGGGAATAGTTATGTCTGGGTAAAGAGTTGATTGAGGATGTTGCAACATACTGCGACCCATAACAGGGTCGATTCTCATACTTGTTACTTTTGCTAACATACTGTGACCCATAACAGGGTCAATTTACGTGCTTGATTGCTTTTGCGAACATACTGTGACCATGATGTGGTCACCGCCGCTCTATAACCAATTGTTGCGTGTTTATTGCTAACAGCAGCAGCATGCTTTAACAACAATAAAGTATATGTACGCTGCATGACCACATCGTGAAATTACCCCAACGGGGTTACAAATCAGCCTAGGGCATCGCCCTAGGTCAAAATGATGAAAAAGATCAAAGCCCTACAAGGGCGTAACATTCTCATAGTTTTCTTACTTCTAGTCAGTTAACTATAGATGTTACGCCCTTACAGAGGCTCAAGGCACTTGTATTGGTCTATTCCTGAAAAAGGTTGACACAAAATTTTCAAAATTGTGACAAATCAAGACAGTTATTTTTACTCATCAGAGTTTAAGCAAAAAGTAATACAAGAGATTATAAGCGGACAACGAACTGTTCGTGAAGCGATGAAGCATTATAAGATCGTTACAAGAAGCTAATTCACAATGTCGGTTAAAATATTTAATCCATAATGTGGGTTTAAACAATTATTTAGTCCCTTGGTTATTAATGTAGCTAAGGAGCTAATCTGTTTTAAATAAGTAGCTTAACAACCATTAAGGAATAGTTTTTGGTAGAAATCCATGCATTTTCTTTCAATTTTGACAAAAAATGCTGAAATTAGTTACAAATGTAAAATCTGACCAAAATGGAAGATGTACCTAGGATAGAAACAATACGAGGCTTATTAGAAAACAGTGGCAATCAATGTGCCTTTCCTGGATGCAGTCATCCCGTGCTTAATCATAGAAATCAGTTTATTGCAAAATTGTCTTATTTGGATACCCGTCCGGTAAAAGGGATTGATCGCAATAGATGTGAAAATATCATGTTCTTATGCTATCGACATCATGTGGAAACTCAGGATTCGATTAGTTACCCCTTAGAAATTTTACAGTCCATCAAGGCAAATCATGAAAGCTCAGCACTAGTCGAAAACAATTCCAGATTTCGTTTAAATACCATAACCACTATTCAGGATAGTGTTCAAGATCTTGATAGTGAGGAAGAACAAAGAGAATTGCTCGATGCTGCAGTGACTACCAATGAATCCATCACCATCCCTCCTTTGAGCTCTTTCGCAAAGAAAGTTGAAGAAGAAAATACGAATACAGACAACTTGGAAGACGAGGATGCCATTGCCTACTTCGAAGAAGAATCGTCCAAAGCAATCGACGAATTAGCCGAGTCTTTTGAACAGGAGAGTGGTGATTTCGATATTATTCGAGTGCCTGGAAATATCCCTTCTTTTCGTAGAAGTGATGTGAAAGACCAACCTAGTAAAATTGGACGAATTACCTTTAAAAATTCTGATAGTAAACGGATTCAATTACAACTAAAACAGTTGAAAACTCAAGTCAAAGAATTATTTGGAATGCTTGATACGCTTAAGAAAAGCGACAATGAGCTCAACAAAGAGCTTAAGACTATGGTAGCATCACTTGACATACTTGGTATCTTCCATCATCGATTTAGCAAATTACCGTTTAAAAGAAATCCATTCATTAATCGTAATCATCAGAAAGTACATGCACGCATTCCAAAGTTAAGAAACGCAGTGGATGGCTTAATAAGAACAATGGAGAATATTGCAGGTGGTAAAGAAGAAGCTGCTGTTCAAAATATAAAAGAGGAAGAAGTGCCTCAAGATGATCGTTCTACTACCAGAATATTAATCAAGTCTATTCGATACGCGGACCAAATCGCAAATTAATTCACTTTATGAACATCTATTATCACTCAGACTATAACATTAGCCTGGGATTTTTGGATCGCTTTCACCCTTTTGATGGTAGTAAGTTTGGAAAGGTATACAAGGAAATCAAAGGACTAAAAGACATCACAATAAAGTCGCCTAAACAACCAATATCCGAAGCCATAATCAACGAGTTTGCAGACGACCAACTAAGAAAACAGTTGACTGAAAAGAAATATATTCTAAAAGCATTAGAAGTACCTCAAATGTCTTTTCTTCCTCATTTCGTAATCAAGAGTCAGATCTTAAAACCAATGCGCCTTGCGGTTGCCGGTACGCTAGCTGCAGCGCGTGATGCGCTAGAAGGAACAAATTGCTGGAACATGGGAGGAGGATATCACCATGCCAGTCCTCACGAGTCTGAAGGCTTTTGTATTTATAACGATATTGGTATCACCCTCCAACAGTTACACAAGGAAGGCGCAGCAACACAAGCCGACCGTTTTATAATTATAGATATTGATGCGCATCATGGCAACGGCAATTCCCGTACATTTGGTGATGACCCTCATGTCGATTTGTTCGATATTTACAACAATCAAGTCTATCCACAAACCCCATCTACTAAGAGCAAAGTCGATATTAATATTCCACTACAATCAGGCACAAAAGGCGCGACCTATTTAAAGGAATTAGATGCAGGGCTCGCAAAGATTACTGCGGGTTATCGCATTGCATTTGTAGTAGCAGGCACTGATGTCATCAATATTGATCCCCTAGGAGCATTAGGACTAACCATTGATGACTGTATTGCCCGTGATGTGATGGTCATTGAACGGTTGACGAACCTTGGCATCCCTTTCGTATTTACTGGCGGTGGTGGCTACTCAGAAGGCAGTGCGAAGTGCATTGCTGGAAGTTTAAAGCAAGTGTATCAATGCTAATTTCGTTCGTCGCGAGACTGCAATCATAAACAATAAGGAACAAACAAAGCAAAATAGTCACATCAATTTACAGAGAATATCAAAGTAAGCCCAATCCACATAAAAAATAAACATGTACAATAAAGCACGTGACCCGCAATACTTTAATGAGCTCAGCAAGGGATATTTTCCTGAATTACTAGGAATAAAAATCACTCACGTAGAAGAAGGAAAAATGACTGCAGAAATGGCTGTCAAAAAAGAATACTTTGCGCCAAATGGTTATTTACATGCGGGAAGTATTGTCACCTTTGCAGATACAATAGCAGGATACGCTACCTTGACCCACTTACCATCAAAAGCAAAGTCATTTACAACCCTAGAATTGAAAAGTAATTTCATAGGTGCAATAAGAGAAGGAAAATTGCACTGCGAGTGTTTTGCTGAGCATTCAGGAAGGACCACACAAGTATGGCGCGTTATCGTGAGTGATATGACAATCCAGAAAAAAGTTGCCCTATTTTCCTGTACACAGTTAGTTCTTTATTGAAATTTAGTCTTCGCGTCAATAATTAATCACTAAACATTGAGTCTACTCCGAAAAGTACTATTTTGGTCAAAATCGAGGCTGAAAGAATTTTAGAGCCGCAGTTAACTCTTGTTAATAGCGCTACATTCTGTAAGTAAAAGATAGAGCGAGGACTTCAAGATTCTTCAAAACGATGTGGTCCGACATTTCGGGTTTGGACAAAAGAGACTTTTCGGAGTGCACTCAACATTAATCATTAATCTCCTGCTCCTCTTGTTTATTGATTCGTTCCAACTCTTTATCAATGTAGTATAAACTTTGAGCTCCAGTACCAATCAGATTGATTTTGTCGAGGATGGTTCTCATAAGTGCTTCCTCTTCGCGCTGTTCTTCAACATACCACTGCAGGAAATTTAAAGTGGCGTGATCTTTTTCTTCATAACACAATGCTACGATTTTATTGATGGAAGCGGTCACTCTTTGCTCTTGTTTATAAACCGCTTCAAACAGTTGCTGCACTGATTTATAATCAATTTGAGGTTGCTGGATCGCTGGTGTAATAGCTTTCCCATCTACCTCATTGATATAATGAAAGATTTTCATCATATGCTCCCGTTCTTCGTCAGATTGGCGATAGAGAAATTTCGCACATCCATCCATTGCTTCATTTTCACACCATCCAGCCATCGCCAGATAAGTGAAGGAGGAATAACCTTCTAATCCAATTTGTTTATTTAAAGCCGCTTCAATTTTTTTCGATTGCATATTTTTAATTTTCTTACTGATAGTAACACAAATCACTACTCAAGGTTTAAATATAATAAATATTATTTATAACAGAGTACACAAAACATTAAGGTAGCATTTGCCCTGTCATATCGATCTGTATTATTAACCTCTAACCCGGTTGATCAGTATTTCTAAGATATTGTCGATTTAATCCCAATTGTATTTTTTTTGTAAAATCAATATTTTCTTTCTTATAATGGATAAACTGGAATCATAATTGTTGTCAGTAAGATACCTCATACTTATTGTAAAACATATTAAACAATTTCCAATGAAACAGTATCTCGTATTTCTGTTAATCCCAATTTTTATTATTTCTAGTTGTCGTAAGGCAGAGCAACCTAATGATCCCCTGGAACCCAATTGGTCGTTTGAATTTATTGATGTAGAGCTCGGTGCGTCTAAAGAGATCGCGCTTTATTCTGGGAGAAAAAGTCATGGTACTGGTGGTGCTGATGTTCCAACTTGGTTTGGCACAATTGATTTACCTTCAAATGGTATTTTGAATACTACTGTCTCTGGATTTTCCTCCTCCCCTTACCTTGAAATCGCTATGTGCGGTGAAGCTGTTGCTGAGATGGGGGCTTACATCTCTGTTTTTAGTCATCATGTCGATTTTGTAGGGGATGTAGGCACTATCCATTCAACTATTATTCCTAGAGACTCCTTAAATGTGACAAGTGCTAGCGTTATGCTAAGTACGCCTACCGATGGTGATTTGTCATTGAACGAAACCTCAGGACTTTGGTTTCACGATGCGAGCGGCCTTCCAACCTTAAATCTTCCAATTCTTGGCGGATTTAGATATGAAGTCTGGATCGAACAAGGCGGAAAGCAATTGAAAATTTCCGATTTTCGAGTTCAAACACCTACCACATTTGATTGCACATATTGTGATGCAATAGCACCAGGTTACAACGTTCCTGGAATGGACCTTCTAGTGGCTCCACCTAACTATTCTGGAGATTTACCATTACCAATTACCGATTTATCCGGGGCCAAGATCTCAATCGTTTTAGCGCCTGACGATATAACTTTTCGTAATAACTGTGAGCATGTCATTTTAGAAGGGGAAATCCCGCAAAATGCAATGCCTAATACACCTTATCAGCTAACTGTTACAACTGAGAATTTCTTTCCGAATGGAACGGTTATCCGACGAGAAATTTAGTCTGATTTAAGAATAATTATTTGGGGTCGCCCCAGTATATGCAATGGTAATCAAAAAATTACCATTGCATATACTGCGTCAGGCCTGCCTGCTCCGCTTAGGAAGGCAGGCCTTCCAGTCTGTAAAAAAAACTCCTTTGCTCCTAAGGTAGGAGTAGGAGAATGTTTTTCTACAACTAATTCTAAAGACGTTCATTTTAGTTTTTTTATAGACTGCTTCCAGCACCTCTCTCTCAAGTAGCGTTGCATTCAATGCGCCTCTACTTTCGTTCAAACATCACTTCCTGTCCTTCGCCCGCCCCCTTTCTTACTTTGACTAGGAGCAATGGCATCTGGATTTAGTGTGCCAGACCCTAATTACTCCTTAGTCGATACTGAAATAAGCTATAGCGCGCATCGCGTGAGTGATAGACAGCAGGCGCGACGATAGGAGCGAGACCTTAGTCCGAACGATTAGTGAGCTGCGAAATAGCACGACCCTCCAAGCAGGTGGTATTGGGTACAATACTGCCGGAATGGAGGGGCACGCCATAAATATCCTCTTGCTAAGGCACCTTTGATTAACGTAGTTCTGAAAAATAAAACATTGTTTTAACCTGAGTTTTAATATTCAGTAGACAAGAGTTTCAAACCCAAGAGAATAGAATTTAGTAACTCAATCTCAGAAATAAATCACTGTATTGATCACTATCAATCAAATTTATTTGATAATTATTGTAAATTGGCGATAATCTAAGCTTTAAAGGCTGAAATTGAATGTCTACATACACAATCATAATACTAATCATTCTTGGGTTCATAGTGGTCGTTGCAGCACTGTTGTCACTTTTTTTGCCAGGTTATTGGAAAACAGAATCCGTCATTATGATTACTGCAACACGTAAAATGCTCTTTCAACAACTCAATAGAAGCAAGAATTGGGAAAATTGGTTGAATATGAGTCCAAAATTTAATGAGGGAGCCACAATAGAAATAGGAAAAACAGAAGAAGGTGCGGGGGCAATTCAACAATGGAAAAGCCCAGAGATGGAAGGCACCATTACAATAAAACACAGCCAACCAGAAGACTACATTGAATATCTAATGAACTTTGACAATCAACCATTTCATGTACATTCGACCATCACTGTCAATGAAGTCAACAAACAGTATAAAGTGATTTGGGTCTCTAAATTACAAATAAAACAATTGAACCCTTTTGCACGACTTAAGGGAGCAGCACTCAAAATGCTGGTAAAAGACATTCAAGAGAAGAGCCTCATCCAATTGAAGGAATATCTGGAAAACTATTAATAAAATCAGGTTTTAGATTAAAAATTTAAAAGCTGTTACTGGCAGGTTACAACCCCTTTTGTGGCATGCTTTTTGTCCATGTCTAAGTACCCAGTTAATCTAATTAAAGAACTTTGTAGCTTATGCCCAACTTGACTAAACATCTTCTATATTCCCTACTATTAGTGATGTTCACGTTTGTAGTTTCTTGTAAAAAGACTGAACTACCTGACACTAGTAAATTTTCAATTGAAGATACTGTCAATTTAGGTGAAAACATCAAACTTGCAATTACTTCAAGACCCGCCGACTTTAGTATTGTAGATCCAAAACGATATGCTCAGGCCTATCAATTTATAGATAACACATTAGCTGAAATTCTGAATACTAATGAAATTACCTATTCTAATGAATATCCTTGGAATGTTACGCTTATTCAGGATGACTCCGTTTCGACTTCCTTTGTTCTTCCAGGTGGATATGTTTTCATAACCACTGGTTTGCTGAAGTCATACATCAACAGTAAATCTGAATATTTTAGTGTCATTGCCCATGAAATGGTATATGCAGACAACGGATTTATATTGGATTTGCTAGAAACCGTATACAGTCCTTCTTCTTTATTAGACATCTCCTTAGGTAATAACCCTCAAGCTGCTTCCGAAATTGCAGATTTTCTGATGATGACTCCTCATAGTGAAAGTGCTATTTTTGACGCTGATAAAAAGACCTGTAATATTGTTTGTGCTTCCAGTTACAATGCAAACACTTTCTCTGATTTTATGGGCCGATTATTCAATGGTAACGTAATGATTGGTTGGACGTTGTTGCACCCAGATACTGGATTTAGAATACCAAATGTCAATGGTACTTTGAGTCAATTAGGTTGTGATGATGGAACTGAAGATATAGCGATTTACGAAAGTTTCGTCTCAACTTTGCCTTAAGGCTTATAGCTTAACGCTCGTCGATATTTTTCAACTGCACGAATCGAACAAGTTTACAAATGCACGTAGTAGTGTTGTCTTGCCTTCCTGCGGTCAGCAGGCAGGCCCTATTTGTAAGTCGTTAGAAAATCGATTCACCATTTAAATCAGTTGTGAGCACATCACTCATATAATCAAAGAAAGGACGCATGGCCTTGTAGCCTGTTACCATTTCATCAGTAAAGTCCTTTGCCAGCACTTGCTTATCCGTAAAATTGTGGACAACAATAAACTGTTTTTTACGAATGAGGTCGATGGCTGAATGCGTGATGTCAAATCCCCTTGGAGCCGTTTTAACGCCTTCACCCTGCAGTTCCCCAAAGCATTTTTGAAACGTTGGAGCTGCAATGATTTTACGGATATAGCTGTCATCCATTTCAAACTCTTTTCTGATCCGTTTTAAGTCGTCAGAGTTAGGGTTCCAGAAGCCTCCCGCTATAAAAGAATTGCCTGGCTGAATATGGTAAAAGTAACCACCACGTAGTAGTTTGGTGTCTCTTTTCATCCCACCTGCCCAATGAATTTTGTAGGGCGTCTTGTTTTTCGAAAATCGAGTGTCACGATATATCCGATAAAGGCTTTGTTTAGGGGTCATTGGTACCAATTGGTCATGATTTGACATTTTGGACAACAGCAACTTCGCAAACTCCTGTATGTTTTCGAATGATCGTTCATATCGATCTTTATGATCTTTAAACCATTCGCGATAATTATTTTTTTCTAAGTCTTTAAGAAATTTAAAATCCTCCTTTGAAATTTTACCTTGCATATCTTATTTTACCGTTCCTTATTCAATTTTTATAACTTTTCTAGCATTAAACATTCGTTGTCCAGACTGTAACTGAATGAAATACACTCCTGGAGTTAATTGTTTCCCAAAAGAAATTTCTCCTTGTGTATCCGCTAGAAGCAACTCCTCTTCTAATTGTCCTAATGCATTATAAACGCCAATTGTCATTGGTTCTTTGTTAGCTACCAAATCATATTGCAAAGTGAATTGATTCGTAGTAGGGTTAGGGTAAACATTCATTGAGATCCCAACACTTTCTATATCACTAACATTAGACAGCAAATCCGTCACTTCAAAAATGTCAACTCCCGCTTCCGTAGCATTTCCGGTTGAATAGTCTTCTGTTTCAAAGATGATTTTCATTGTAGCGGTTGGTGTTATGAAATCCGCAATCCGAAACATAGAAATTCCTCTCCAGTTTTGTGTAGCAAATATAGCATAATTAATTTCTTCGATCAATACCTGATTGGTACCATCATCCAAATACACTTTCAGTCGATTAGTAGTGTTGCCGCCTTGCTGTGTGGCACTGAAAAACCATGGCCGATAAGAGACTGCAGGATCACCAAAGGTCGCATCAAATTCAGGCGATGTCAAAGTCGTGATTCCCTGTACTCGACCTAACCCAACATCTCCATTGTTACCCGTTACATAGCACTTAGTACCGATGTCGTTCTGATCATCTAACGCTGGAGTCAGATTAAGTCCATAAAGCGTAATTCCTATTGGCGTTCCTCGTTCCCATTGACCAGTAGTCGCATTTCCAGAAACAGTCCAACCCAAATCCAAGGCGAAGTCATCCATATAACCATCCTCCAGTTCTATGGTAACGGTGGTGTTGTTTGGGTCGAAAGTAGTAGCAGGAACCAGCTTTGTTCTGAATCCCCATTTCCCACCAAACACATCGTAACTCCCAATCACTAATTGCGGAATGACGAAGTTACCAGAAGCATCAGCCGTCGCATTTTCTGTTAAACCATTGCCAACAAACTCAACAAGCGCTCCAGGTATTGGATTACCGTTATCAGCCCTAACAACCTGACCAGTCAATTGGATAGATGGTAATTTCACCAAAGCAACGTCCTGTGTTACAATTTGTCCCGCAACCAATGAAACGGCAACCGTCTGAGGGGCATACCCTGGACTCGAATAAGTGATGTCGAAAGTCCCGCTTGTTCCATAGCCAGTTTTGTAATCTCCTGCCATATCAGCTGAAGCCGTTACGGGTTCTGTATCGAATGAGATACCAGCACCATCAAGTGGATTCCCTGTATTACTGTCTGTGATATTGCCATCCAGATAACACGCTCGCTGATAAGTAGCGGATAACACGTATAATCCAGTATTAATATCGCTACCCAAGATTAATCCAGAAGGTAAGAACGGATAAGCGCCCCAACAACCGTTAAAACCACCACTTGGACCACCATAAGTGTCGTACTGTCCAGCCTGCACCATCCAATCTGGCATCGTTGCATCAATAATTACAACTCCGTCTGTGTAGTAGGAAACAACCTGAAAATCGCCTTTGGTGTGCGTGTTATGTGGAATAACTCCAAGACCAACAGATGATGGTGGTCTGAATTCATCTAGTTTTTTAATATCACTAAGGTCAGAAACATCATAGGATGCAACTGGAGCATTGCCTTGTTCGTCAGTTGTGAATAGTGTATTCCCGTCTTCAGATAGCCAAGCGTTATGCGTAAAGGTGAAAGGCGTCGTTTGGGTCGCCAATTCGACTGGATTTGTTTTGTCCGATATATCTACTACTGAAAAATAACCATTGTTGATGTCAGAAGACCACATGGTATCTCCTCTGACAAATACATCATGTGAATACCTTGCTGGCCCAGAACCCAAAACTGTTGGTATTCCATTTGCTGTTTTCATGTCAAGAAAAACCATCCCACCATTATTGAGATTACTTCCAGCTAAGTACCCAATGCCGTTCTCATCGATGTAGATGTTGTGCGATTGTTGAAGCGTGCTTGTAATGCCATTGATAGAAATTGCTGGTTTCCACAAGGTATAACTGACGGAGTCTGGTAACGTAGATAAATCAATCACTGCCAGACCGTCCACTCCTTGATCAGCCACGACATACGCATAATTCCCCCAGGTTTTTATGTCTCTCCATGTAGAGGACGCTCCTGGTACGTAGTCCACTTCAACTGGAGCTGCTGGATTCGCTAGGCTGACAACTGACAGCCCTCCACGAAGCCCTACAAGCGCGTATTCTGTACTGTCTGGGGCTACGTAACCCCAAACGTCATTCGCGTCCTCACCGTAGCCCAATTGGCCTACAAGGCTCATGTTTTGTTGTCCAAACAGCAATACAGATAGAAATAATACTCCGATTACAAGAATTATACGATTCATAGTTTTATTTTTTTAGAAAGTCCTGTTTTAAATAACATGATTTTAGCAGCAAGGTTGCATCCTTTTAGTATTTAATTATTTTTTTTGTTTTTGAATACCCCTCTTTCGAAATCAATTGGAGAAAATAGATTCCCGTAGCCAGTTCCTCCCCTAATCGAATTTGCTTGTCTTGAGCAGTATGCATTTCCAATACCTTTCCAGAGACATCAGTCAACACTAATGTGACATCTGTCTTCCAGTCACTGTTGGTCAAGTCTACAGTAAATGCTTGGTTAGATGGATTGGGGTACACTAAAAAATCAGTGGTTGGCATCTCAGGATCATTGGACACCGTTGTCAAATCGTATACCTTGAATAAGTCTAGTGCTCCTTCTACAATATGCTCAAAGCCAATATCTGCTATTTCTACAGTAAACTGCATGGTTGAGGTTGGTGTCAGATATTGACTAATTGGAAGGTCGTACAAGGTCCATGCATTCTGAGAACTGGTTAAACTATCCAATTCAACAGTTGTAGTACCGTTAGACAGCGTTACCAACATGTAATCATCCGGTGTCCCTGTGCCAGCATTATAAAACCATAGATAAAAGGAAATTGCAGGATCGACCATTGCCGACACATCAAAAAGAGGGGATGTCAGTATTGTAACTCCTGCATCCACATCATCAGCGATGACGCCACCACCTAGTTTACCAGTTACATAACATTGGTCACCGATATCGGTTTGAATATCATCCTCTGGGTTTGACGGATTTCCTTGAAACGTAGTAAGGTCTGGATCACCAATCTCCCAATCAGCATCAGTGGAGTCTCCAGAAACAGTCCAGCCTAAATCTAATACAAATTCATCCTGGATTCCCTCACCGATTTCGATGATATAGCCGGTTCCGTTATTCAATACATTCTCATTGAGTTTTTCCGCAGTAAGATAGCCCCATTTTCCCGCGAATACGGAATAGCTGTCTTCGTAGAAGGTTGGGATTGAAAACTGTCCAGAAGCATCTGTTGTCGCACTCCTATCATAAGTCGCATTTCGGAAGCGAATAGCGGCATTCGGGACTGGTGTACCAGTCACTTTATCCAACACTTGACCATTGAGGGCAAATGAGATCGCAGGAACCAGCATCACATCCAGCATTGTGACTTGCCCATTTACCAAATTGACGTTAATTACTTGAGAAACATATCCCGCCTTTGAAACAAGGATATCGTATGATCCTGCATCAGCAAGTCCGGTAGCATATTCTCCCGAAAGGTCTGAGAGGTCACTATAGATCGTAGTTAGGATTTCAATTGATGCTCCTTGAACAGGGTTGGTGGTGCTAGCGTCTGTGATGTTACCTTCTAACCAACACGCTCTTTGAAAGTTATTACCTAATACTATTAACCCTTCACTCATATCGCTGATGATAATGTTGCCTGACGGCAGAAAAGGGTAGGCGCCCCAGCAACCATTAAAACCACCATTTCCTCCTTGCCAAGAGTCGTACTGTCCTACCTGAATCATATTATGCGGTCGACTGCCATCAATGATTACAACACCATCTGTATAGAAAGAAGTGACTACAAAGTCATTAAGCACATGGCCGTTGTGAGGGATGACACCAAGACCAACAGTAGCTGGAGGCCGAAATTCATCAACTAATGTTATGTTATTGTAGTCTGAAATGTCAAAAGCTGAAACTGGTGCATTACTCGTTTCATCTGTTACGAAGATTGAATTGGCGTCATCAGAAATCCAGGCATTGTGTGTTGCAGTAGCTGGGCTGTTAGCAGAACCAAGGAATGTGATATTCGATTTATCGGACACATCGTAAATAGCAAATTGGCCACTACCAAATTCAGAAGAATACATCTTGTTGTTACGAGTATAAACATCATGGGTATAAACGGAAGGTCCGTACCCAACAATCGGTGGTGCCAAGGGGTCAACATTGGCATCTAAGATAATTGCACCACCAGCATTTTCACTAGCGCCGACAATGTAAATGAATCCAAATTCATCAATGTATAAATTATGTGAATCCCCAACTGCTGGAAATCCATTAATCACAGGCATGTAGTAGGTATATTGCACTATGGTATCTGGTAGAGGAGAGAGGTCTACAATTAGAATACCACCACTTGTTTCATTGGTAACGTAAGCGAAATCGCCATTAGTTTTAATATCTCTCCAAGTAGAATTTGGTCCGTCAATAAAATCAATTTCAATAGGGTTTGTAGGCGTTGTGATATCGACTATTGAAAGACCATTGACAACCCCCACCAAGGCATATTCTCTATTGTTTTTTGCATATCCCCAAATATCACTGCAGTGTGTATTATAGTTATATTGACTTAAGAAATTTAAATTGGGCTGTGAAAAAAGGGACGAAAAGCACATGGTAAAGCAATATGCTAGTAGGAGGAGGTATGTTTTCATGATCTTAGATTAATCCAGATAAAGAGTTTATTATCAATTTTAAAAATAACAATTATTAACCAAGAACTAAAAAAAGGCCAACAGTTTAACTGTTGGCCCTTGATAAATTGGAATAATAACAATATTTATGATGCATCAATTAAGCTGCATTCTAATTCACTTTAATCACTTTAACAGGTTGACTTTTTGAATCAGAAGAGATGATCTGAACAAAGTAAAGACCAGCGGTTAGTTGTGCTCCAAATTGTATTTGGTTTGTATTGTTAGAAACTTCAATTGTTTCTAGCACTTGCCCAACTACATTTGTCACTACTAAAGTGGCTTTTGTAATCTTAGCGTCTAACTCAAAATCAACAGTAAACTGATCTTTTGTTGGATTCGGACTTACTGCAAGGTTAAACTGTTTTTCTTCAATATTGATATTTGGTGTAGATGTTAAATCGAATGCTCTAAAAAAGTCAATAGCACCTTCTGTGATATGACCACCAGGAATATCGGCACATTCTACACTCAATCGCATTGTTGCTGTTGGAGTAATGTATGGTGTGATCGGAAGTGTAAAAACACTCCATCCTTGCGTATTATAGTCAACACTGTCTAGTGCTACTGAAGTTGAACCATTTGATAACCTAAATACAAGATTGTCATTAGGTGTTCCATTTCCACCAGCGTTAAAAAACCATTTGTGGAATGAAATTGCTGGTGAAGTCATCGCAGACACGTCGAAAATAGGAGAAAGTAAAATAGTGGTTCCTCCATCGACATCATCGGTTCCAGCATTACCTCCACCGTTTCCAGTTACATAAGCAAAGTCACCAACGTCTGAAGTAACATCGTTTTCAGGGTTAGACTCATTGCCTTGAAAAGAAGTACCAATAGGCTCTCCTCGTTCCCAGATTCCTCTTGTGGCATCACCAAAGATGGTCCAACCTAAATCTAATTGAAAGACATCTTCATATCCCTTTCTAAGCGTAATTGTATAAGTGGTCGGACCACTAATTGTTTGATTTAACTTTTCAGCTGTAATATGTCCCCAGATTCCTGCATACACTCTGTAGGTGTCACTATATAAGCTATTAACACTAAACGCTCCGGCTGCGTCAGTTACGAGGTCAAAGTTATAATTGGCATTACTAATATTTACTTTTGCATTTGGAATAGGATCTCCAGTATCAAAATCTAAGACAGTTCCCACAAACTGGAATGGTGTTAATGGGTCTAACTGTACATCTAACTGAGTTACCTGGCCATTTGTTAATACCACACCCGGTACTGTTTTAGTAGCGAATCCAGCCTTAGAGATCATCACTGAGTAAGTTCCTGCATCAGGAAGTCCAGACGCATAGTCACCTGAATTATCAGTAGTCGCTCCAATTCCTGGGCCGACTATAGTAATATCTGCTGTAGGGATTTCATTACCATTGCTTGAATCAGTTATTTTTCCTTCTAGATAACATGCTCTTACATAGTTTGCTCCAAGGACAAATAGGCCATTTGAAATGTCTGTAGCTAATACATTTCCAGAGGGAAGGAATGGGTAAGCACCCCAACAGCCATCAAATCCGCCACTTCCTCCTTGCCATGTTCTGTATTGCCCCACTTGAACTAGCGTTTGTGGACGGTTAGCATCTACGATTACAACGCCATCTGTGTAGTAAGAAATTACTAGGAAGTCATTTAGTACGTGAACATTATGCGGTATAACACCTTGATTAACAGTTGCTGGAGGTCTAAATTCATCTAATTCCTGAATGTTTGTGATGTTAGAAATATCGTATGCTCCAATAGGGGCATCACCAGTTTCATCTGTTGTAAAAATACTCTTACCATCATCACTTAGCCAAGCATTGTGTGTAAACGTAAAAGGAGTAGACTGTGATCCTTGGAATGTGATATTAGTTTTGTCAGATACATCGTAAGCGGTAAAAATACCAGCATAAATTTCTGAATTGTACATGACATTATCCCTTACATAAATATCATGTGCATAAACACTAGGTCCAAGTGCAACTACTGGTGGGTTCCAGGCATCTTGATTGGCATCAAGAATAATTGCGCCACCATTGTTTTCATTTGCACCTACTACATAGATAAAACCGAATTCATCTATATACAGGTTGTGTGCTGATTCCATCGGGGTACCAACAACAGGTTGGTAATACTGTGAGGTAACAGTTCCTGGAAGCGTTGATAAATCAATTACCAATAAACCACCACTGGTTTCATTGGTGATGTACGCATAACCGTTGTAAGCCTTGAGGTCTCTCCAAGTTGAAGATGGGCCTGCGATGAAGTCAGACTCAACTGGATTTGCTGCATCAGTGACGTCTACTATAGAGACACCATTTCTTACCCCAACGAGTGCGTACTCTCTTCCGTTGGCGGCATATCCCCAAATATCACTCACATCTTGAGTATAAGTGAAGTTGCTCAAAAGGTTCATGTTTTGTTGACCAAATGTTGGAAAAATAACAAGGAACGAGAAGAGCGTAATTAAGATTAAGTTTTTCATTTCTTAGAATTGATAAGTTTGTTGTTTATAACGATTTTATAAAATAAGTAGTCTATTTGAGAGATGTACTATTAGCAGAATATAAAGTTGTAGATGTATTATTTGACCAAAAATCATTCCAAATATAGCACTATTTAGGGGATAATTCTTCATTATTCCTTGTGTTGTCGCAAGAATGTCAGTTTATTTTATCACCGCCATTGTTAGACGACTTTGACATACTAATTTTTTATCCTCATTTGTGATTTGAATGCTCCAAACGTGGCTTGTTTTTCCTAAATGTAAAGGCCTGCATTTTGCATATACAAAACCCTTGCTTGCGGGTCTGATATGGTTGGCGTTTATAGACTGTCCTACGCAGTACTGCCCTTTATTTGTAGCTGTTACATAGAAGTTAGAGGCGATGCTACCCACAGTCTCTGCTAGTACTACACTAGCGCCACCATGCAAAATACCCATTGGCTGTGTGGTCCTTTCATTAACAGGCATTTTTGCTATTAAGTAGTCTGTACCGATCTCCGTAAACTCTATTTTGAGGAAAGAAGACATTCCTATATTAGAAACAGTATTCAACTGTTCTAGGCTTATCGCTTGTCCAAGAAATTCAAGCATTATAATTCTTAATTAATCAAAATATACAACAGTTTCAGCATCAGTATTGTTCGTGACTCTGCATTCTCCTCCACTAAATGGCACTACAGTCGCAGTTAGTGTAGTTGTTCCTTCTGTTGACTGAGGATCATAACTACCAATAAATCCAAATGATTTGGCAGTACCAGCCATAATAACTGATGGATGGGTAAAGGTGTGAAACAAGGCACTAGGAGCATAGGTCCATTCAGAGTTGTTTACAGGAGTAAATCCAACCTGAGTAAGTGTAGGATCCCATGTAAACGTTAGCCTTGGATCTAAAGGAATACGGATTACTGCTCCAGGAGCTGTGGTGTTTTGGTCGTTTAATTCTGAAACGGATAGCGCGACTCCGATAGAAGAAACCCCTTGTAAGCTCGATGGAACAACCTTTAATACTGGAGATAAATCCTGACAACGAACAAATACTTTTAATGTGTCCTGTGTGCACAATGGCGGTGCTACTAGAACAGGAGCATCAGTTGGTACTGGCTGAGATTGAGGATTTGTATTATCATCTCCGATTGTACTTGGCAACTCGATTCCAGAATCACAAACGCTATAGACGATAGGGTCAGATAGTCCGTCAAATCCAAATGCTGGTGTAAAAATCACACAACCAGTGATGGGGTCCACAGTAAGACTACCTTGATTAGCAGGTGGTGCCGTTATGATTGTTACAGACTCTAGATCTAGAGCACTCTCATTATCAAAGTCATTGTCCAGAATACATATTGGAGTCATTGTGCCCTTGATAATTGCTACTGAATCCCTTTGAGTTATTGGAGGTGTGTTTACTGTTGCTGTACAATATGTATTTTGCTGATATTCGTTGTAAGACCCTTCATCTGCTATGAACAAGTCATTGTTAAATACTTCTCCTACAAATGTATGTGGAAAGTCTACGGGTGCTTTGGTCCGCCAGTCGAATTTAATAGGTACTGAATCGTCAATGATATCAAAACACAATCTTGTGACGGTCACATAATCTACATCATTTACTGGATATCCATCACCTCCATTATAAGCAACATTGATTGAAAGTAGTGTGTCGTTACTTCCGGTCAAGGTGTGAGTAGCGTATAACGTTGTTGTTGCAGGATTTGTTGTTATTGCTGTTCCACTGAGGGTTAATTCTGAATCGATATATGGATTGTCTAGTGCACGACAAAAGGAAATTCTAAAGTTAATATCAGAAACATTGAATGCTGAGGTAGCCGTTTCTGCACGTAATTCTAAAATGGCACACAATTTATCTTGAGTACAGTCTACAGAGTCAATTCTGACTCTGACGTCATATTGCCCATCTTGAGCAAAACATATGGTTGAGAGCAATGAAATTAGTAGTAACGAAGTCAAGCTTTTCATAAGAAGGTAGTTTTTTTGCAAGCGTAAGGGGTGAAAAAGGCGCTTCATAGCTTAATTTTTTTAACTAAAATTAGTCGATTATGAGTACAATTAAAAATAAAATTTGGAGGATTATAATTTTAAATCAAAAATAACCTTTACTCTTTAAAACACCAAATATAATTCACTAATGATTGATAATCATTTATTTATAAATTATCGTTGCGATTGCTTTTTATTCAACTAGCAAGGAATCAATTGTTTAAATAGTGTTTGAACGAAAGCTCATAACTAGCTTTAAATCAGCTGTTAACAAGTAAATTAGTGCGTGAATGATGTTAAAAATTATGATCTCACTCAATAATAATATCAAACGTTTCTCAATCCTTTTAGTTCTATAAATAACTGGATTAGGGTGTTTTATGTTCGTTTTTGCCTTGATGCAAAAAGAACAGGAGTGCCTGCCCAGCAAAAAATCAAGAATTATAAATCGGTCAGCCGACACTGTCGCTCCGCTCAAGCACTATAATTCGGCACGCCCACTCGGTTGCTTCATGGGATTTTATCGATTTAGCATGTACTATTGTTGACGAATTTATCTGTTTTTCCGAAAAAGAGGAGTTTTCGGTCAGGCACTAAATAATTAAGGTTATATCAATTAATAGTTTTTATTTATTCTACAATAGTTTATTATTCTACAAGTCACGAAAGTTCCTTTGAGACTAAGCGTAAATAAACCTATTATATAATTCGGCTTTAACCATGTCATTTCTTTTATTCTAGATCTGATATCCGATTAGATATCAGTTTATACTTTGTTTAATCGTGCCCACAATTCCTTGACAAAACCAACAGTTGTGCCACTAGAGAATTGTGTGTACCGCAGCTTCCCATTATTCAAGAGCACAGCGTTACCATGATAAAAGTCATTTGCGTCTTGGATACAGTACACGCCTACAAGATCAAGCAGTGAATCAGGTATTAGTTGCTTCACGCCACGTTCAAGATTGTTAGCTTCTACACTTTCTGAATGATGGAGCTGCTGTAATCGCCTACGCAGGGGCTTGTCATCAGACTTGCAGATATAACAAACAAACCCATCACCAGGTAAGGGAATCACTTCCTTGGGATTTAATGACACATAGCATTCAGTTGCCTTTTCTTCTTGTGTCAGCTCATGGTTATGCAGGAGAATGGCATCCAATTGCCCCTTTTGAAACAATTCATGGGATTCCTGCCAACTGTCGCAACAGCTAATCTGTACATCCGCACGCAAATCTTTGAATTGCGCCTCTTGTAGCACAGTAAAACAGCCAACAGTAGCGCCTTCCTTCAGTTTTAAAACCTTCGTTGGGTCTATGGCCTCTTTATTGATCAGTAAGGTGTAGCCTGGAGTGTACCGTTTTGAGATGGCAGCAATGACTAAGCCATCTGGCAATTGAAGCGGCATGTCGATCATTGCGCAATAACCTACCTGAGCCTTCGCTGTCAATACTTGTCGCAACAGTTCATCTGGTGTCTTTGCTTTTAGGGGTTGTCCCTTACTTATGGCAGAGATAGTTGGATATAGGTGGTCTGTCAGCTTACTTGGGAATCTGACAAACTGAATTGAATTAGATGCTTCCATATTATAAATTACCTCGTCTTGCCTGTTCTAGTTCGATGGCTTCAAAAAGTGCTTTAAAATTCCCTTTACCGAATGACTTTGCTCCTTTTCGTTGAATGATTTCAAAGAAAACAGTAGGACGATCTTGAATCGGTCGAGTAAATATTTGAAGGAGATAGCCTTCCTCATCGCGATCAACAAGGATGTTGAGTCGTTTCAGTTCTTTTAATTCCTCATCGATGTTACCAACTCTGCTCAATAGATCATCATAATAGACGTCGGGTACTCTAAGGAACTCGACACCATTGCCTCTCAACTGTCCTACGGTTTCAATAATGTTGTTGGTGGCAATAGCGATGTGCTGTACTCCTGGTCCTTTGTAGAAATCGAGATATTCTTCAATCTGAGAACGCTTGAGCCCTTTGGCTGGTTCGTTGATGGGGAATTTTACGTATCCATTGCCATTACTTACCACTTTACTCATAAGCGCAGTGTACTTAGTAGAAATATCCTTGTCATCAAAGGTGATCAGCAGTTTGAAGCCCATGACATCTTGGTAAAACTGAACCCAAGTATTCATTTCGCCTAACTCTACATTTCCAACGCAGTGATCTACATACTCTAGTCCGATTGGCTTTACGTTTAGCCGGTTGTCTACTGCTTCATAGCCAGGCATAAATGCTCCATTGTAGTTTTTACGCTCGACGAATGTGTGGATGGTTTCCCCGTAGGAGGCAATTGAAGCCACTATGATTTCCCCTTGGTCATCTGTCAAAGTTTTTGGGGGTTCAATGCTGGTCGCTCCTCGCTGTATGGCTTTTTCGTAAAGGTCTTTCGCATCATCTACCCATAACGCAAGGACTTTTACGCCATCACCATGTTGTAGGACATGGTGCGAAATTTTATGATCTGGCTGAAGTGCTGAGGTAAGCACGAATCGTACCTTTCCTTGTTGTAACACGTAGGATGCGCGATCCATGGTTCCTGTTTCCGGGCCACAATAAGCGACTAGCTTAAAGCCAAAGCAGTATTGGTAATAAAAAGTGGATTGCTTGGCATTGCCTACATAAAACTCAATATAATCAGTACCATTCAGTGGAAATGAGTCTTTCCCAGCGTCTACCATTGATTTCGATAACGTTTCCATATCATTAGATTTTCACAAATATAGGATTTAATGATTAATGATCAGTTATTAATGGTTACTGAAAATCGATGAAATAGTGAATAATGGCCTTATTTGGTTCAAAAAATATACAGGAACATATTGAGTCAACTAATCCTTGTCTGAATTGATTAGGAATGGCATACTATGTTTTCTTTATGCCTGCCTTCCGTTGCGCAGCAGGAAGGACCTCGTCAAGTGTTTTTTGTAATGTTTTAAAATTTGCTGTAACAGCAAAGCGGCTGTGAAATTGCAACGTGTGGCAATTTTTCCTAACTCCCAATTATGCTCTTCACGCAAAGAAGTTATAAAACAGATATAACGTCACTGGTTTCTCAACCTCCAAACAACAAATAGATGACAATATTGGCCCATTTTGAGCCTTATAGTCATTATTTTAGTTACAAACTTGATATTTAAAACTATTTTGATTACATTTGTTTAAACAATTAGAAAAACATGATTACTCAAGCTGTATTTCCTAAAGTTTATCCATTCAAGATGGAATCGATATTAAACATGAAAACTGAAAAGGTCGAAGCTGCCGACTATTGGCTCTGTCAGGGAAAGGCAATCGTCAAAAAACTAGAGATCAGTCTTTCTGAAAAGAGAAAACAGTACGCTTGCCCTTGCTGTAAAACTCCTGTCATTCTGAAACACGGAAAACGAAGATTACCTTACTTCGCACATCCTGTATTAGAAGATGCTCAGTCTTGTAAAATTACAGCAGTCAAAGTAAAATCAAATAAAAAATCAGTTGCGCCAACTACAGTAAAAGAGCCTGCAAGAAGCAGTCAACTTGCAGTAGATCAGCCCGATAGCCATAACGCCAAAATCATTACATTTTATCCTGATTACAACAATTGGGATAGCACATTGGGCGCCACCAATATCAATTACTTCGTAACCCCAAACCAGCTCTCAGGTCACAGCAACGAGGACGCCGTTAATTTGTATCACGAATTTGATGACAGTTCTGAAGTTGACCAACCCTTAGCCCCTTCCACAGTAAACTGGGAAGCAATCAGTTTTGAATTCGTCGATGACCACTCCACTATTGCAGAAGAACAAACTTCTAATACTGAGTGGGACGAAGATCTCAATATCGAGTGGCTGCTCAATCAGTACGGAGGCCAACTCCCAAAAAACTACACCGACATCTCTGATCAGGACTTAGTCCGTCTGATTTTTGAACAAAAGCTAAGCCGATCGCTCAATAACCTTAGAACACGCATCTTGGATCTAAAGATTACTGGCTTCAACTTGCCAGAAAACATTCTTGACATCATGTCTGACAAAGGCCTAATAAAGCGATTGGAACAAATGAGTCAAATTCAGTTTGAAAGAGCTTCTTAGTTAACACACTCGATTTAACTATAACACTAAAAACACTTGTTTTGACTTTCTAAAAGTTAGAGCAGGTGTTTTGACTATTATTAGGGTATATTTTATAGTAGCGCCATAAATGTAATGTATCCTATTTGTAAGCAATTCTAACAAGAGAGTAGTGACTCTATGTGTCTATGTGTTAATTTTTGAACCACATACTACTTGCACTTAATTATTGGTTGCACTTTCAGCCCTGCCTGCTGCGCAACGGAAGGCAGGGCTACGGTTCTTGGGTGGCTTGAGTTCCTAGGATTTCACCCTAAGCTGACAGATGCCATACTTTCAGTATTTATTACCACACTTTCAGTGTAATGATATTCCTATTGCATAATCCTGTTTAAAAAGAAAAGTGGTTGGCTTAGCTGCCTGGAATATACTGCGACAGCAGTAGTGCGCAGCGAGCATGTTGCACAGCGAAATGTGAGCAAGTACCGAAGCAAAGCGGAGTATGGAATGGGAGCGACCCGAAGGGTAAGCCCCATAATAATGTTTTTTTTTTGATCTTATGCTATTTTATGTTCCGACGGATTGGGGTTTTATAATGGAGAGGATTCACCACGGATTTGATACAAATTGGGCAAGGCTAGTCCTGGACGTCAATAATTAAACATTGATCATTATCAATTGATCATTACTTTACAATTTGTCGCTTCTGAGTGGCGTTTTGTCGAGATAATTACCTATTTGCAGATAAAAGCAAACAATTTGTACTTTTATCGGTTTATATTTATCAAATAATTAATTGTGATCCAATTTATTCTTCTTCTGGGACTAATCTTTCTGCTAGATTACTATGTTTTTTCTGCAGTTAGTCTTTTATTAATCAATATTGTTGGCGGCACTTCTCTAATGGTAAGTATTGCTTACTGGCTGATTCCTTTAGCGTTGATCATAATTGTCATTGCCTCTTTTAGTAACCGGGCGATTTTTCATGAGAATAAATATGTACACCATTTAAGGTCCTTGGTGTTTCTGATATACTTTGCTAAAATATTGGTGGCACTATTCCTTTTTGGAGATGATTTAATTCGTGCTATATTATTTCTTGCAGGAAATCCATTAGAACGCTCCGCTAATGTTGCGTTATTAGCACTTTTGTTTGGAGGCATTACTCTTATTTTATTAGTGTACGGGATTTTTCGCAACACTTACCGGTTTAAAGTATTTGAAGAGCAGATCGTTTTGCCTAATCTGCCGGAAGGGCTCCAAAATCTTAAAATTGTACAGTTATCAGACATTCATGTTGGTAGTTTCAAGCGGAAAGATAAGGTTCAGAAAGCGATCAAAAAGATCAATGGACTGCAGCCAGATATCATATTTTTTACTGGAGACCTCGTCAACTCTATTGCTGCTGAAATGAATGGATGGGAAGAAATTTTTGGTCAGCTTAATGCAAAATACGGTGTTTTTTCCATTGTAGGCAACCACGACTATGGCGATTATGTCGTTTGGCCCAACAAGGAGACAAAATATGCAAATTTTGCCCGACTGAAGGCGATTCATGCACAAATGGGATGGCAACTATTGCTCAATGAAAACAAAATACTGGATATCGACAATGCTAAGCTCGCAGTGATTGGCGTAGAGAATTATTCTGCTAATAAACGATTTCATAAATACGGCGATCTCAGAAAAGCAGCTATCGGTACTGAGCAAGCCGACGTCAAAATCCTACTGTCACATGATCCTTCTCATTGGGACGATCAGGTGGTTACAGATTTTCAGGACATCAAGTTGACGCTTTCTGGTCATACGCATGGATTTCAGTTTGGAATTGACTTGTCATGGCTGAAATGGAGTCCTGTGAAGTATGCTTACAAGCAATGGGCTGGATTGTACAATAATGGTGGGCAATTCCTTTATGTGAATCGAGGATTTGGTGTGCTTGGATATCCAGGACGTGTCGGCATTCTTCCTGAGATTACCGTGCTTCGACTCCAAGGAGAATAGATTAGTTCTAAGGCTCGCTAAGGAAGTCAAGTTTTTTTTGGGCGCGTTAATCCGGCTATCCGGCACTCTTAGGCAGAAGACAATTTACGAATTGTCTCTACCTATTCAAACAACACCTCCTATCCGGTGCGCTATCATTATCTATAATACTGAGATTTCCTTTCAAAAATAGTTCGAATCAAGCTAAAACCTTCCTTTTTTAATGTAGGATGCACCGATATTCAGAAATCCTGATAATTTTGCATATAAAATAGGATGAAATGAATCTTCAAAATAAAGTAGCCGTCATCACAGGAGCGGGATCAGGAATTGGTCGTGCGTTAGCCAATGCACTCGCTAGTAAAGGCGTAAAGTTGGCCCTATGTGACATCAATGCCCAGCAATTGCAGGAAACAGTCGACAACCTACCGTCTACAGATTCCCCACCTTTTACTAGCACATTTGATGTGTCGGATAAGGACGTGTTTTCCAGCTTTGCCGCAAATGCAGTAACAGCAATGGGACAAGTGGATATTGTAATCAATAATGCAGGTATCGCTCTGGGAAAGTACTCTGGCATCACTGTTCCGGAATCTGAATTCAGAAAAGTCATGGCGGTCAACTTTTGGGGCATGGTGTATGGCTCACAGGTGTTTCTCCCACATCTGATCAAACAGCCAGAGGCCGCACTGGTCAATGTCTCTAGTTTCTTTGGCTTGGTGGGGATCGCATATCAGTCGGCTTACTGCGCGTCTAAATTTGCGATTCGGGGCTACACGGAATCACTCATCATGGAATTGGGTAAGTCTGCGCCTCATGTCTGTGTGTCTTCTGTTCATCCTGGTGGTGTTAAGACTAATATCTCAAAGGATTCTATTCCTGGTGATCCTAAAATGGGCAACCACGAAAAATTCGTTAAAAAATTTGAAAAAAACCTTCGATTGCCAGCAGCGGATGCCGCACAAATCATCATTAATGGTATTCAGAAGAAAAAATCTAGAATTGTCGTTGGCAGTGATGCTGTTTGGTTAGATCGATTGTTACGGTTATTGCCGACTAAGACGATAGGGTATATTGCTAGAGGGATGAGCGGAAACCGCTAGTAGACACTTGTAGAAACACAATGCATTGTGCCTCTACTCTTTTACTGTAATCTGCATTGGCACATGAAACTGGAACCGTTTGGGTTGACCATCCTTTTTCCCTGGCTCCCAGATAGGCATTTGAAGGATGATATCTTTAATATTAGTGTGTTCAGCACCTTCTCTGTTTTGAAAATCACTGACTGAGCCATCTTTTTCAATAACAAAGGAAAACAACAATCTATGGATTGGTTGTTCCAGTTCTAGATGATTGTAGATAAATTCAAACATCATTTTTTCAGAACAATCCTTCTGGCGTTCCTCAGATTGACATTCCCTTAAATAAGGCATTTCTTCAAGAAAAGTGTACACCGTTGTGTCCGTATCTTGAAAAGTCGAATTGTTTTTCACTTCTACTGGAGGGATAGTGTTTACCATCGTATCAAGGTCAGGTTGTAGGAGTGCAGTCTCTACCACAGGACGTTTGTTTTCACTGAACGATACTTGCTTAGTAGGTTGAATACAGGAGGACAGTCCTGCAAGCAAGCAAAATAGCAGACAAACACTGAACCCTTGTATTTTCATATGGCTATGTTACGAGATAGAAATCTTCTAGTGCAATAAGCAGTTTTTGGAGATTCGAAGCATAAAATCCAGCACTGTTGATACAATTGACTTCAACAATTTTCCACCCAGCATCCGATAGGCAGATGTCCAGAACGAAGGTGTCAGCAGGCTGAAAGATGGCAGCCATTGCAGCAGAAAATTGGAGTCCATCCTCATCAAGGTATTCCGTAAAACGAACATAAGGTCCGACTTTGTAGGTGCTAGCCGTTATCACTTTTTTGTTAACCACCCAACAACGGATTTCTTGGTAAATACTCTTTGGTGATGCGATCTGAATCATCGCTCCGGTTACGTTTCTGGTATCTAGCAATTGCTCTTTGAGTCATTAGCCAATCTTCACGGCTAAACACCTTGCCAGTAAACAGTTTTGAATCTTTTGTTGGTCGGATAAACCGTTTTCCTCTAAAGGTAATCGGTGCTTCGAATGCTTGAACAGTGCTGTCAGCATTTAATAAGTGTTCGTTCCAGTAGGCTGCATACACTTCGTAGTCATGATTTTCGTTCATCAGACTTCCAGGTGTCCAATTGCGCTGCTCGGCAAGACGAGCTAGTTTAATAGAACCGAAGCAGAACACGTCTTTCCTACTTGTTTGGGACGGCACAAAATCAGCTTGGTGTAGACAGACAACTTCATAATCTAGTCCTACTCTTTTAACAGCATCCAAGATTCGGTTGTAGTGGATCTCCTTGAATACCTTTTCTTGTATAACGTAGTACATACTTCTAGTTATTCCAACATGAATCATTTCGCCCCCAATGCCTGTGCTTGTTGCATATCCTTCGCTGCTTGCGCTGCATTACCCATTCTACTGTGCACTCCTGCTCGGTTTTTATAAGCTGCTCCGAATTTAGGTTGAATCTGAATGGCACGGTTATAATCGTTTAGTGCTTGCTGGTTGTTGCCCATTTTCTCATATTCCTGTCCGCGCCAGAAAAGGGCTTGGGGGTTGTTTGGCTTATACTTTATATGACTATTAAAATCTTTGATCGCTTCGCTGGGTTTACCAGTTTGAGCGAAGATAATGGCCCGATTCAAATACGCATCTACGTAACCAGGATTGAGGCGGATGGCTCTGTTTAACGTTTCAAGCGCTTCGGGGAATTTCTGTAGTCGTGCATATACGGCACCCAGATTTCCTAGGGCGCGGGAATCGTTGGGGTTGTACTGTAAGACCTTGTTATAATCCGCAATGGCCTCATTAAATTTGTTCATGCTGAAGTAGACATTGCCTCGATTGTTATAGACATCAGGGTCGTTTGGTTTGATAGCAATGGCTTTAGAGTAGTCTTGCATCGCCTTGTCGAGTTGGTTGGTTTGTCGGTAGATCTTTCCTCTACTGATGTAAGTATCAAAGAAGCGTGGATCAAGTGCCAACGCCTTATCTAAGTCTTGTAAAGCCCTTTCTGTTTCCCCTTGCTCATAAAGGTAATTCCCGCGATTATTGTAAGCTGTGGCATCATTAGGGAAGATTTTAGCTACATTAGACCATAGCGTTTCACTGTTTTTCCAGACTTTTACTTGCTGGTAAGACAAAAACATAAAGACTAAACCCGCTGCACCCATCAACCCTGCAAATCCTTTGAAGTAGCCGTCAAATGGTTTAGTATCTTTTCGCGCTATTAGATAATCCAGTAAATAGCCGAGCATGAAAAATATTCCAACATAAGGAATGTAAGTATATCGATCTGACATGATCGCACGTCCAACTGTTAGGAATTGTAGCGTTAATGCATTAATAATCAAGTAAAACATAAATCCAAAAATCACCACTTTTGTCTTCCTCATAGACCATACTGCTGCCCCAAACATCGCAAGCGCAATGACAGGAGCAACCTTGTAGAGAATAGGCATAGGGTTTAGTTCTGGATACGGATAAAAGGTGGACATGTTAATCGGTACAACCAGCTTTACGATGTACATAAATGTTCCGTAAGAGGCAAAGCAAAGCCGCTGAAAAATACTATATTGATCCATATCTCCAACCGCTTCACCGCTCTGAATCTTGTAGGTCGCATAGCCAATAAACAGTGAAAACAAGAAGAAAGGAATCTTCTCAAGCAAAGCCATCGTATCTTTTTTGAAATCTCTGCCTACATAATAATCTAGCAGCAACATGATAATCGGGAACATCACGGCAGTCGGCTTAGATAAACCAGAACATACAAACAACAACAGTGTATACAACAAATATTTCTTATCGTATTCCTTCTTTAGATACAAGACATAAGTTGCCAGTCCCGCCATAAAAAACATGCCGTACAGCACATCCTTTCGCTCAGAAATCCAGGCAACTGACTCTACGTGCATGGGGTGTATTCCAAACAAAAAAGCAGTCAGTAATGCGCCCCAGGGCTTGCGGTCATTTAGGAAAAATACAAACAGAAAAACGAAAAAAGTACACCCTAAATGGAAAATTAGATTGAACAAATGAAAGGAAAATGCGGTTTCCGGTTTTAACTTGTTTGGCGGATTGTCCTTGTCATAATTCAATGCTAATGAGAGCATTGTCAAGGGATGGTAGTTGGCGGCAATTCCGATATTAGGATCAAAAATTGTTTTAATACTCCTTGCGTTCATCTCAATGATATGCGGATTCTCCAATACGTAATCAGGGTCATCCCAGTTGGTGAAACCATTGTTGAGCGATCCGGAAAAGGTCAAGAACGTGGCTAGAAGAACAGCACCAAGACCCATCAGGATATTCTTATTTTTCCACCATCCCAATTGTACTTTTTTGGGCTTTAGTTGCTTTGTCCTGTTTTTATTTTTATTAGATTTTGAAGATTTTTTCTGTTTTGCCATCGTGTTGAAACTTAGAGTATGGGCGATTAATATACAAAGAAAGCAATATTTCAGATTAATTTAATGCGAATTAAATAATAGTGAAAAATAATAAATGACCTAAGCTTTAATATTGACGGTTTTATAACTCCCAATCCCAACCCCAATCCCTTTTTTTCCTTACAAAGCAAATAATAGCGAACAGATTTGGTTTTCTGCTGTTTCTTAAATAATATCGCATCTTGTAAATAGAATCAACTCCATGGAGCACAACACAAAATTGAAAGGTAAGCTTGAATTGATCTGGTGGGTATTCACTGCCATTATTTTAATTGCCGTGATGTATCCGATCTATAAGAACTTTAAAGACTATCCGTTCTGGACAATGAACATCATTTTTATTATTGTTTTTATTACTTATGCTCGCCTTATTTTCCTGCTTAAGCACAGCTTTATTGCTTATAATTTTCCAATAAAATTATTCCTTGTTTTCTTTTCCATCCCACTCACATTTTTTCTGATTAGCTCTTTTTTCGAATTTCAGGATTTTCTGGATACGGAAGGACAAAACGCCTTGTTACAACCTGAAATGCTTAGAGCGCCTTTGTCTGGTTCAGAATCCGTTTATTTATCTGAGTTCGTGAAAAAAGAAATGTTGTTTTTTGCAGTGGGAAGTATCATCACAGCGATTATGATGCCTTTTAGAATGACGCAATCTATTTGGCGTACTAGAAACAGAGGAACCGTTTAAAATCAATCCGTTATGTCTGATAAAGTAAAAGAGTTCAATGATTATCGTGAGGCCATGAATGAAAAAATTCTGTCGGTCGACAACAAAGTACTCAAGCGTTTTTTTAACCTCGACACCAATGCCTACAAGGAAGGCGCATTGCCTGTCAAAACCAAGGAACTACTAGGGTTGATAGCTTCAATGGTCCTACGTTGCGATGATTGTATCGCTTACCATCTGGGAAAGTGTCACGAGGTTGGTGTCACAAAAGACGAAGTCTTTGAGGTGTATGCCATTGCCAATCTTGTTGGCGGCTCTATCTGTATCCCGCACACACGCAGAGCTGTGGAGTACTGGGATGCGCTAGAGGAACAAGCAAATGCTTAATAGCGCGGTAATCCATAAAGGAAAGGGACTCGTCAAAGATAAATACATTATAGCTGCTAGTTCGCATTTACATTTTCAGAAACACAGTATTCTAAGAAAACTTTTGAATCTGGCTTTATCCCTGTGAAAATAGTACTAACTTCCTTGCTTACCAAACATTGATTAGCGAATAAGTGAAAAAAATCCCTTCACAATGGAAGGGACGTACTTAATTTATAATTAACTTACTTTATTAGTTCTTCGAACCTAATATCAGGGTACTTATTCGTGATGATTTTCTTAAGATCTTTTCTTGCAAAGAAAATTCTACTTTTTACGGTACCAATAGGCAAGTCGAGTTGTTCTGCTATTTCTTGATACTTATATCCATGATAATGCATCATGAAAGGGATTTTAGTGCCATCATCTAAGCTGTCAATTATTCTAGTCAGCTCTTTCATCATGATATTGGAATTTGCTGAATTACCAACCACGGAACTACCACTATTGATATAGTAAAGATTATCAGTGGAATCAATGATTGTTTTTGATTTTGACTTTTTTCTATAGTTGTTAATGAAGATATTTTTCATTATGGTAAACAACCATGCTTTGAAATTAGTACCAGTTCTGAACTTATCTTTGTTGTTAATTGCTCTAAATGCTGTTTCCTGGAATAAATCCTTTGCATCTTCACCATTCTTTGTAAGGTTGTAAGCAAAAGAATTTAAAAGAGCAGCCATTTGGTCAAACTTTGAATAAAATTCTAGTGAAGACATAATTTATCGTTTTTGTTTAAGCAAATATACATATTTGTTTAACAAAAAACAAGCTTTGTTTAATATTTGTTATCATAAATCTATACAACACGGTCATGAGTGCCAATGGTTATTGGTCTAATGTTTTGTTATATAGTTGTTTACGATAACGCTATAGCCAAGACGTTAGTTTATAGCTTTCAATAAGAAATGAAACTTATTCTAAAACAAGACTAAAAAACCTGAGTTCGATTATTATATGGAGCTTGATGTTCTAGGTTTGTCTACCTTGCCTTATGCTCTTGCCTACTGAGATATTTGATTGGATTGTAAACGTTCTCTTTCGGAGTTCCCGCTTCAGTTTTTGATTAACGGTTACGACGTCACAGAACTTGGTTTCAACTAATACTAAAAAAGGCTATCTCAATGATGAGATAGCCTGCTTGGAATAATAAAACTTGATTTTCTTAAATATTATAGACACCAGCTTTGGTACATAGACCAGTTACCTTTTCCTTTGCCTTTACCCTTTCCTTTATTACTTCCACCATCGTCAGTTGGAGGGTTTACAGGATTTCCACTTCCCCAAGCAGTTTCGTCGCCTAGGACGATGAGATCGCCGCTACCGCCACCGATGATGTTAAAAGCTTCTGTGTGTACTAAAGTAACGAAACAGCCAGTAGTTCCGCCAGCAAAAATGTCAGTTAGAGGAATTTCGATACACTGATCGCTATCCCAACCACCACTTTGGATTCCTGCAAGAATGTCTGCAAGAGAGTAATCATTTCCATATGGGAAATGCCCGTTTTTAGGTCCGCCACCTGCCATTGGAATATCAGAAAATAATCCTGCATAAACATGAGACGTACCAATGTACCAATCTGCAGTAATATTAGTAATTTCAATAACTAATTGAGTAGAATCAGGAGAAAGACCGAAGTTTACCTCACCAATAATTGAGTCTTGACCTGCAACAAGATCTTTAGTTCCTAGTAAACTATCAATCTGGCATACATTTCCTTTTGCATGGATTTGGTAAGAGGAAGTGTTTAATTCTTGTTCAACTTCAAGATTGAAAATACTTGTTGGTTGAATGGTTTCCTCTTTTAAGCATGAGGTGAATGTCATAGCGATGCCCATAAGACATACGAAAAATAAATTTTTCATTTGTGTTAGATTTAGATAAAATAATAGAAATTTGAAATAATATAGGTTGGTGGTTTAACAGAACAAAGGTAATCCATTCAAGAAATTGAATAATGCACAATTTCTTATTAGCATTACATGTTTAAACTATTTTTCAATAACAATTCACGCCTAAAATGCAATTAAATCAACAACTTTATGTTCCTAATTGCACTACTTAACTTACATGGATGAAACTCTTATTTCATCCAGCATTGAAGGTATTGTTACATTTTTTAATATTGTAGCCAATCCATTCACCCTTGTTTAATTCAAAATCTGTAACTTTGCAATATGAATTCCAGGTTTAAATTTTCCGTGCTGCTTTTCTTGTTACCATTATTGGTAGCGGGAAAGGCAGATAAATTTCGAGCCATTTTCACAACTGACCCTTCAACAAGCATCACGATTGCTTGGAATCAGATATCAGGAGAAGCGCCTGCAGTGTACTATGACATCACTGATTTCGGCCAGGCATCACAATCTTACGGCAGTTCCGTCCAACCACATAAGATTGTAAGCGCCAAAGGCATGAACAACCACTTCGTTCAGCTGACTGGTTTACTACCCGCAACCAAGTACTATTTTGTGGTTAAAGACAGTGATGCGACTAGCAGACGACTGTACTTCACCACGTTGCCAGACCATATCTACGAACGACTATCGATCATCGCAGGAGGAGATTCACGAAACAACAGAGTTGCACGGCAGTCTGCCAATTTGATGGTGAGTAAACTGAAACCTCACGTCGTATTGTTTGGTGGCGATATGACTGGCGGCGACAACAGTAAACAGTGGCCACAATGGATGGATGACTGGCAACTGACCACTACTACAGATGGGCGAATGACGCCGATTATTCCCGCCCGCGGCAACCATGAATACAGCAATCAGACATTAGTAGATTTGTTTGACGTGCCTAACGAAGATGTGTATTACGCAGTCAATTTAGGAGGCAATCTGATTCGCTCTTATACGCTAAACTCACTGATCTCTGCAGGTGGTAACCAAGCAAAATGGCTGGAAGCTGACTTACAGAAATCAGAAGACGCGATTTGGAAATTTGCGCAATACCACTACCCAATTAGACCACATACTGCTAAGAAACGGAATCGTGAAAACCAATGGAACAGCTGGGCAGGACTGTTTTATGAGTACGGCGTCAATCTTGTTGTAGAGTGTGATGCGCATACCGTAAAAACGACATGGCCTGTCCGCCCTTCTAATGACCCAGGCAATGAAGAAGGCTTCATCAGAGATGATGAAAACGGAACCATTTACGTAGGAGAAGGTTGCTGGGGTGCACCACTGCGTCCTAACAATAACGACCGAAACTGGACACGAGCCAGTGGTAGTTTCAATCAGTTTAAATGGTTGTATGTTGATGCGCATTCAATAGAAATCCGATCAGTGAAGACTGACAACGCAACTGTTGTTGCTGAGTTAAATGAAGATAATCGTTTTTATTCCCCGGAAGGGATCGATATTTGGAAACCACCAACAGGAGATGTAATCACTATTCTAAATGATAAACCAGTTGCCTTGCTCCTTCCTGAAATGCCACAAACGGATATCTCTGAAGCAGTGGCCATTGTACCACCACCCAAGCCAGAGCCCAAGAACGAAATCACTTCCTTTTTGACAGAGATGAAAGAAAACATCGTACATCTAAAATTGGAATTGATCAATGTATCTAAACCCATGAATTTGGAGCTGCAACGGTCTAGTAATGGCGAATACTTCAAAACCATTGATTCCTTAATTGTCAAGGATATGTCGCCTGAGCCTAAATCCGTTGAATTGAAGGATGAAAGGGCTGCCTACATGAACCAGGATGAGGTGTTTTATCGGATTCGAAAAGTGGCTGATGGTGTGGAGGTATTTACGCCTGTAAAGAGCATCGTGCTAGCTTCCTGGGAGAATTATGAATTAGCACTCATTCACCCAGTACACAATGTCTATCGATTGGAATATGAAGTGATGCAACCTATTGATGTAGCAATAAAAATTTATAATGACAATGGTGAGGAGGTTAAGCAGGAATTGTATGAAAAACAAGAACCTGGAAAACACACCAAAATTATCAATGTAGCACAATTTGAGCCAGGGATTTACTTGTGTGAAATCCAAGTAGGTGAAAAGAAAATTGTGAAGCGGATGGTTTTATAAACTATAATGAATGAAAGCATTTAGGAAAGATCCTATTGGTTTTGGGTGATCTCTAAGATTATTCTAGTCATTCTATTGTTAATAAGCACCTTAAGTATCCTAGGATTAGGTCGATTGAGTACCTTAGAAGCTTCCGTTAATTTAATTGGTTTGATTGAAGCCATATTATTGATCTTTACGATTTTCCACGATTTCTCCTCAGATTCTAAATTTAATAGCCTTAAAATAATTACTGGAGCGTTGGTATTGTTGTCTGGAATCGCACTTTTTATTGCTTTACTGACAGTTTCAGAAGGAAGCCAAAGTGATGCCTACATTGTAGGGTATCCTTTTTCCATCTGGATGATTGCTATTGGAGTATTTGATTTACTTAGGATAGTAAAACCGTTGCCACTAGATGATGACTGATAAGTGATTATGAACCGTTTAGTATCCTTTTAGTTTCAGGCTAGGCAATGACAGCTTTGCAATTAAGTGAATTGTTGACCTTGCCAGAATTATTATCAAATGCAAATCTTGATGATTCCTATTCTAAAATGAACTGAACTTCTTTAAAATTGGATTGCTGACGACATATCCTTGACTGGATTTCGTAGGAATGGCATACAGAATTTCATTGTTAGAGGCTTGTATGATTAGATGAAAAGAGTAGCCTCTCATATCAAATACGTAAGAACTATACATCATTCCTGGTTCCTCTCGCCATACGGCTCTATCAATGTAGAGTCCAGTTTCTAGCTTTACAGGGTGTTTGTAGTGTTTTTTTATTTGTTCGATTTCTCTAATTTCCGGGCGTAAATCTTCAGGGCCAAAAACTAGTGTTTTACCTTCCATTTGTTGTTGCTTGGAGGCATAGAAATTGATGGTTTCCTTTATATTGTCTTTGGGTAGTTTTTGTGCTAAGGCAATTTCAAGATACTGCTGCATGAACTGTACGGCGCGCTTGCACTCAAGTCTGAAATAGTCGTCTTCATAGACAATCATATTGGCGTAGGCAATCATGTCATCTGGTCCAGTTTTGCAACGACCGCCCAGGACGATACCAACATCATCATATTCCTCTCTAGTAAACTGCCAGTCTTTAATGGAAAAAACGTGAACGAAGGAGTATTTACTATTGCTGCAATGGTCTTTGTATTGGGTACCGCTGATAAAGCTGACTTTTGTGAAGGTCCAATGTTTCTCAAAAGCTTCCTTAATGGCGTCATTATAGGCATCAGAATAGCCTAATATCACCATTGTTTCTGTTTTCTTCAGTTTCTCTACTTCTTTTGCTCCACCATTTCCAAATTGACAGCATGCGAAAAAGGGCATTAACAGCAGGAGTATAAGGACTTGAATATTCATTTTTTGCGATTGTATTGATAATATAAACAATTTACAGTATTCTATTCAATGTTTTCTTTCAGTATTCCTAGAAATGTGACGTTGTAAATGTTGTTTCAAATATAGTTCCAACAAATGTGTTGTTGATCTTTGGGTGGTATTCTGAAAATGAGTTATATGTGTTACAAATAGGGACGGTGCGATGCACCTTTGCAGAAATCAGATTGTTCAATTTCCTACTAAATGAATGTACAGTTTTCTATAGGTGTTTGCCATGTTGTTTTAGGTTTTTGTGAATAAGTTGAACGTATTTTAAGTTGAAATAAATTAATAGTATTGTGGTCAAAGTATGTTAGCAAAAACAACAAGTATGAAAATCGGCCCTGTTATGGGTCGCAGTATGTTTCTCTAAAGATGTTGCTTCCAAGATTTTTTAAGTAATGCATTCTTGTTTTTAACAGCGAAAACTAAATGAATGTACAATGACTTAAGAAAAGATAGGGGTTAAATTTTTATGTAACCACTATCTACTTAGAAATAGGGTCTTCATATCAATTAAGGCTCTGGCCTCTCCTTGATTTGCTTGGGGCTAACATACTTTGACCACGATGTTTCTTTTGTAAAACAGCTGTTAATTATTTCGGTTCTTTCGTTCTACATCCTTGAAAATCTTCTCTAGTTTCTTGCCCCACTTCCCTATATCATTACCAATATCATTAAACAAATCTTCAAATTGTTCTGTATCAAAATCTTTAATAGACATTCCAAATTCATCCAGCATATGGCTTACAATCTCGTCAACACCGCCCCAAGTTTCTTCGGCATTTCTAACGATTTCCTGCGATAATGGATCATTTTCATCTCCTAGTCGCTTAATAAATCCTAGCCCATATCGGTGCCAGTAGTATTCAACAGACTTCAGCCAAAACTTTTGTTTCTCCTCCTCTGTCATGTTTTCTTCGTAACTGGGATAACACTCCTCTACAAATTTTTCAAACTTTTGATCATAAGATGCCCATTGATCATCATTCGATTTTAGCTCTTTTTCACTTACCTTTTTTATCATGGTGTCAAAGTTGGTCAAAAAACCAGATTTACTGACAGAGCAAGTTGTTGCTGTGCTGCAAGAGGAATAGGTGAGCCATAAAACAGAAAGAAATAATAAGCCGATTACTGTGTTTTTCATAGTTTTTTTGAATAAAGGTGAAGTTAAAATATTGTTCAATTTCATTATATGCCAAAATTAAACCACTTGATGTTAAAATTAGATTAATTTTTGATTTTTTACGACTAAGTCATGTAATTCCAATGTTTTATAAGGAAAATGTATTCAATTATGACTTGTTTTGCGTTACTAGAGTTCCGCTTTTCTATTAATTAGTATCTAATTGCTTTCTAAGTAAACATTATAATAGGATTTTCTGCCTCATATTAATCATTGGAGTAATCATGAGAGCGATTACCTGCACTTAATTCCAACTAACTAACCAGACAAATAATTTAGTAGCGCGTTTCTTACTTTCAATTAAACACAGAATACACTACCTTTGTACTATGTTCTCAGAATCGTTCAAGTTTTTCGATTGGCAAGCCACTACTAGCCAGATATACAGCAAAAAAGCTGCCGATGTCGAGCGTGCCCTTGGCAATACAGGAAAGCGAACACTAGATGACTTTCAAGCGCTCATCTCTCCCGCTGCCGCCCCCTACCTCGAACAAATGGCAGCACTCAGTCAACAGATTACCCGCAAACGGTTCGGCAAAACCATACAGTTATTCGCTCCAATGTACTTGTCTAATGAGTGCCAGAACATCTGCACCTATTGTGGATTCAGTCTCGACAATCCCATCAAAAGAACAACACTCGGCGCGTCACAGATATTAGCAGAAGTCATGGCGATTAAGTCAATGGGCTACGATCACATTCTACTAGTGACAGGTGAAGCCAACAAAACAGTAGGCGTCGATTATTTCAAGCGCGCCTTGCAAATTATTCGACCTCACTTCGCACACATATCGATCGAAGTACAACCCCTCAACCAACCCGATTACGAAGAACTCGTACCGTTTGGACTGAATACCGTACTCGTCTACCAAGAAACTTACAAGAAAGACACCTACAAAATTCATCACCCGAAAGGTAAAAAATCTAATTTCACCTATCGGTTAGACACTGCCGACAGAATCGGCAAAGCTGGTGTCAAAAAAATTGGTGTCGGCGTGCTCCTAGGACTAGAAGACTGGCGAACCGACAGCTTTTGTACTGCCTTGCACCTCGATTACTTAGAACGAACCTACTGGAAATCTAAATACTCGATCTCGTTCCCACGCCTGCGCCCTGCTGAGGGATACCTCGAGCCTAAAGTAGTCATGGATGACCGCGAACTCACACAACTCATTTGCGCCTATCGCATCTACAATGAAGAGGTGGAACTGTCACTCTCTACTCGTGAGTCTGAACACTTTCGAAATAATGCTTTCCAGCTAGGCGTTACCACGATGAGCGCTGGCTCAAAAACCAATCCAGGCGGTTATTGCACTGAAACCGAATCCCTAGAACAGTTTGCCACTAGTGACGAACGATCTCCAAAACAAATTGCGGATATGATTCAGGAAGCGGGGTACGAAGTGGTTTGGAAAGACTGGGATAGTGCTTATGATTATTGGTAATTGTCTTGGGTTAATTAAGAAAAATGAAAGATCGTTGAACACTCGAAAGTGTGGCATCTGTCAGCCTGGGTAAAACCCAATAGAACCCTAGGAACAAAAATCCATACCAAAGTCCGCAGCCCTGCCTTCCGTTGTGCAGCAGGCAGGGCTACCCTCATTGGGTGGCTTGGCTTATATTAAAACTATTGATCGTTGTAATTTAATTGCGTGAACCCATGAACTGTACTACGAAGTACAATACCATGATCAGTGCGGAAAGTGCAGCAGCGACATAAGTCATAGCGGCCCATTTTAAAGCGTCTTTAGCGCCGTCATATTCTTCTCCATGCGTAATCCCTGCATCATCAAGCCATGCAAGTGCACGATTACTAGCATCAAACTCTACTGGTAAGGTGATGAAGCTAAATAAGGCTGTAACTCCAAACAAGATGACACATGCGAGCATAATGGTGCCGCCAAAAGCGCCAGAACCTACACCCATGAATGCGCCCATTAGGACAAAACGCTGAGCTTTAGAAGAAAACTGAACCATAGGAACAATTTTGGACCGCATTTCTAGAAAAGCATAAGACTCGGCATGCTGTACAGCGTGGCCACATTCGTGTGCAGCTACTGCGGCAGCAGCAATAGAGTTGCCTTGGTAAATAATAGGACTTAGACTAATCGTTTTGGTTGCAGGGTTGTAGTGATCACTCAAATACCCTTGTCCTTCAACAATTCTAACATCATGTAGACCATAGTGGTCTAACATTTGTTTGGCAACTGCAGCACCAGAAAGACCAGAAGAAATTGGTATTTGCGAGTACTTTTCAATTTTACTTCTTAACATTTTTCCAACCAAACCACCGACTGCTGCCACAATCGCTGTGATGATCATATAACCCATATATCCCATAATATTCCTTTTTTTATTTACTATTTAGACTGAATACTCGTGTTTTTGTCACTACACTTTAAACAGAAAAGTGTTATTAAAGTTTTTTCAATTAAGAAATCAGATCAAATCGTGTATATGCTTGTAAGGCTTTAGGAATTGCAATACCTTCTGGAGTTTGATGGTTTTCCAATATACAGGCTACAATTCTTGCTAATGCCAATGCACTTCCGTTGAGAGAGTGTGCTAATACAGACTTCCCTTCTTTAGTTTTGTAACGTAACTTTAGTCGATTGGTTTGGAAAGTTTCAAAATTAGATACAGAACTTACTTCGAGCCAGCGTTTCTGAGCTGCAGAGTACACTTCGAAATCAAATGTCAATGCGGAAGCCGTACCGAGGTCGCCGCCACACAATCTCAAGATCCGGTAGGGTAATTCGAGTTTTGTCAAAAGCCCTTCTACATGCTCAAGCATATTGTGCAAGGTTTCGTAGGAGCGATCTGGGTGTACAATTTGCACGACTTCCACCTTGTCAAACTGATGTACACGGTTGAGTCCTCGTACGTGCGCACCGTAAGAACCTGCTTCTCGTCTGAAGCAAGGCGTATAACCTGTTAGTTTGATTGGAAAGTCGGCCTCACTGACAATCACATCTCTGTAAATGTTAGTGATTGGCACCTCTGCTGTAGGTATAAGGTAAAGATCGTCTACTGTTGCGTGATACATTTGACCATCCTTATCTGGCAATTGCCCCGTGGCAAATGCTGACTTTTCGTTGACGAGTAACGGTGGTACGACTTCTAGATAGCCAGCAGTTCTAGCCTCATCAAGGAAAAAGTTAATGAGGGCGCGTTTCAATTGTGCACCTTGTCCTAGAAAAACTGGAAATCCGGCTCCTGTAATTTTTACGCCCAGCTCAAGATCAAAAACGTTGTATTTTTTAGCGAGTTCCCAGTGAGGCTGTGCTTCAGCACCAAGTTCTGGTAAATCACCAGACCAGGCTTTAAACACTTCGTTATCCTCATCTGTATTGCCTGAAGGGACGGAAATATGTGGAACATTGGGCAGACTGATGACTAGGTCGCTCAATTCTGATTTTAATGCAGATTGTTCTTCCGTCTTGGTCTCAATATCTTTTTTGATATCGGTGACTTGCTGCTTTAAACTATTTGCTTGTTCCTGTTTGCCTTGAGCGAAAAATTGTCCAATTTCTTTAGAAATCTTGTTCCGATCGGCTTGTAAGGAATCAGTTTCAAACTTTAACGCTTTTCTTTTGTCGTCTAACTCAATAATTTTGTTTAGGGTGTCCTCAACACTCAACCCTCGTTTTTTCAGGCCTTCCAGCACTAAATCCTTGTGTTTACGAATATTATTTATTTGCAGCATAGTTGACTTTTTGCTATATTTTTTTAATTTTTGACAAATATACTATTTGAATTTAAAATTTAAGTGTAAATTTACGCCAACATCACAAATGTGATCCTACACTTTTGCAATGATTGCACTCTTTTCACTAGATTCACAAGGAATATCAAGGTCTGTCTAAATACAAATTCCTTTTTATTTGGAGATGTTAGCTAACAAGATATTTATATTGTATATACAGACCTAATACCAGGAAGCAGTCCCTAATAAAAAATAACTACTACCTATTTAAATTAATTTCACTCTAATCATTTTTGAAAAAATTAGACTTCATAAAATAACATATTTACTATGTATGACATTTTGCAATTAAATGAAATGCTCGTGCCAGAACTGAAAGCAATCGCGGAGAAGTTGAGCATTAGTTCTTACAAAAAATTGAATAAACAGGATTTGATATACAAAATATTGGATCACCAAGCGGTCACAGGAGACATGGTTGAAAACGTACCTGATGAAACAACTAGACCTAAAAGAGCTCCAAAAAGAAAAGCAACAACTACTAAAAGTACTACCGACAAACCAAAAACGACAAGAAAGCCAAGAAAACCTGCAACTAAGAAAGTTCTAGGAGAAAAGGTTGCGGAGAAGATGGAAAAGGTAAAAGAAGAGTCCTTAAAATCAGAGAAGAAAGTAGAGAAAAAAGAGGACAATTCGAAAAGAAGAGTTCCTAAAGAGGAAGTATCAACTAATGGTGCAAAAACAGAGAAGAAAGAAAATTCTCGATCTTCTGAAAATAAAGCTAAGGAACGTACAACTTCAGACCGTAAGGAACGGTCAGAAAAAAGTGAGCGATCAGATCGAAACGACAGAAATGATCGGGACAGAAACGACAGCCGCGACAGAAAAGAGCGGTCAGATAGCAGAGATCGAAATGACAGAAAAGAGCGGTCAGATAAGAACGACAGAAATGATCGGGATAGAAACGACAGCCGCGACAGAAACGATAATAGGTCAGAACGAAACGACAGAAATGATCGAGACCGTAATGATCGCAACGATAGAAGAAAACAGGACGATAAAAAGGATGAAAAACCGAAAAAACCAACGTTCAATATTGAACTAGATGGAATCATCGAAGGTGATGGTGTATTGGAAATGATGCCTGATGGATATGGATTCTTACGTTCCGCTGATTATAACTATCTGACTTCTCCTGATGATATTTATGTTTCTCCTTCCCAAATTAAATTGTTTGGATTAAAAACAGGAGACTCTGTACAAGGAGCTATCCGACCACCAAAAGAAGTTGAAAAGTATTTCGCATTATTGAAAGTATCTTATATCAACGGTCGTAATCCACAAGAAGCAAGAGATCGGGTGCCATTTGATTACCTGACACCATTGTTTCCAACAGAACGATTTAAACTAGTTTCAGATCCATCCTTATATTCTACTAGAGTAATAGACTTATTTACGCCTATTGGTAAAGGACAGCGTGGACTGATCGTAGCACAGCCTAAAACAGGTAAAACCTTCCTACTAAAAGACGTGGCAAACGCAATTGCGAAAAACCACCCAGAAGTTTACTTGATTATATTATTAGTTGATGAGCGCCCGGAAGAGGTGACAGACATGCAGCGAAGCGTTCGTGCGGAAGTCGTAGCCTCTACCTTTGATGAACCAGCAGAACGACACGTGCGTGTTGCGAATATCGTCCTAGAAAAATCAAAGCGATTGGTAGAGTGTGGACACGATGTCGTCATCCTATTAGATTCTATTACGCGTTTGGCTAGAGCCTACAACACTGTAGCGCCTGCAAGTGGTAAGGTATTGTCTGGTGGTGTTGAGGCCAACGCATTGCACAAACCAAAACAGTTCTTCGGTGCTGCAAGAAACATTGAAAACGGTGGTTCATTAACCATCTTAGCAACAGCATTGATCGATACAGGTTCCAGAATGGATAGCGTGATCTTCGAAGAGTTTAAAGGTACTGGTAACATGGAACTACAATTAGATCGTGGTTTGTCTAACAAACGTATCTACCCAGCAATCGATATCGTGAAATCAAGTACAAGACGTGATGATTTACTGCTTGACAAGGATACAATTCAACGTATGTGGATTTTAAGAAACCACTTGGCTGATATGAATCCAGAAGAGGCCATGCACTTCTTATTACAAAATATTAAAGGAACAACAAACAATGATGAGTTCCTTGTATCAATGAATGGATAGCGGCGAATTTTAATTATTTTTTATTAAATCGCTAAAAGGCAATGGAGAACCAAAAATGTTTTTTATCTTTGTTGTCCAGTTTTAGAAGAGTCAAAACAATACAATTATGAAAAGGACATTTCAACCATCCAAGAGAAAACGTGCCAATAAACATGGGTTCAGAGAACGTATGAGTAGCAAAAATGGCCGAAAAGTGTTGGCAAGAAGAAGAGCAAAAGGACGCAAGAAGCTAACTGTAGCTGACGAGCGAACTATGAAATAGATTCACGACTACACTTATATATAGATTAAAAAAAGAACCAAGGGCGACTATGCTCTTGGTTCTTTTTCATACCTGTCTACAAGAATACATTTATCATCGACACACTAATAATCCACAGTGCCTCAATCATTTAAGTTTCAGAAAGGTGAACGACTCAAAAAACGAACGGTCATAGATCGGATGTTTAAGAGAGAAGGACACTCTTTTAGTGTATACCCTGTACGGATTGTGTATTTGGAGACGGAACTGGATACCAATATCAATTTTCAGTTTGCCTTCAGTGTCCCGAAACGCCAATTTCGCAAAGCTGTCGACCGTAATCGGATTCGGAGAAAGCTATTCGAGGCAGTGCGTTTACATCGTGCCCCACTGACGGCGCTCAATTGGCGCGAATCCGGCAAACAGTGTGCAGTCATGCTAATATACTCCGGAAGAGAAGAAGTGGCATACACAACCCTGGAAAGCTGTGTAGAGCAAGCACTAAAAAAGTTGAGCAAGCGGTTGAAAACAACCTAAAATATGCTTAAGTTTTCTGTGAATTATGCTGCCTAATAATAGAACTCAGGTTAAAAGAAAATGCCTGACTGATTTTTGAAAAACCTGTCAGGCACCTATTTTATATACAACTAAAGATCTGAATTATACATTCAGCATACTAGTTATAACAAGATCGTACGTTGTACATGAAGCCAGTTGCGTATTTAAAGAACAGCAGTGGTCATGGATTTTTTAAACTAATGCAGCGTTTTCAGCTGAGTGCTTGCGCTATAGTTCAAAATGCGGTCAATACTTTTTTGAAGCGGATTAAAGGTCACCTTAGGCAATCCACTAATCGTTTCCAGCAAATTCTGATGCATTTCTTTTGCCTCAAAATTGTTGTCCAACAGTTCTTCGATCTCAAATCTTTGAGTATCAGAAAGTTCGTTGTAAATGTATTGTATAATTAATTCTTGAGTAAATGTGTTATCCATTAAATGATTTTTAGATGAACGATAATAATTCTGACTATCACATTGTATAAACAACAAATCACGTTTGAATATTGTATTACAAGCACATTTTTTTTAACAAAATATTAATTCAACACCGAATTAAGCCTCTGGTAATTTCTCTTTTTCCTCTGCATCACGCATTCCCTTCTTTATTTCTCCCTCAACAGTCGCCTTAGCACTGTTAAATTCACGGATACCTTTACCCATACCTCTCATTAATTCAGGAATTTTTTTCCCTCCAAAAAGAAGAAGTATCACAAATAAAATAATAAAAATCTCATACCCGCCAGGCATAAATAATAATATAGTTTCCATAACACTTATTTATAATCACTTAATTGTTTGCTCTTGATTAGAACTTGAATAACTGCTCTGTCGTCAATCACGACTTTATTCAAGGTCAAGATAACTAAAGTTACGATAATTTTGTAACAGATGCTACGATTTTCTGATTTCAACACAAATACAAACTCCCCAGCACTCCAATTTTTCTGACAGATATTGACTTGTAAACTGGTTTTTAGACAGATCTAGGGCTTACCACTCGTCTGCTATGCACCTGCTCATCACTCGGGTCGGCGTTCTCCGTGCTCGTTATTCACTCGGTATTCCACTATGTAGCAAGGTTGTCACCTTACTACTCCATTCCACACTATGGCTATCGCCATACACTCCGCATACCTAAGCCGGCCCAATTCATTAAAAAAGAGATTAAACTTATCAAGAAGTTAAGTTTTTGGATTTTAAATAAATCCTACGTCTTGTAACCACAAATTTTAGTAAATTAGCCACCTTATAAAGCAATCAGTAATATGTCTGTAATCGTCAATGGGTTGAGTAAACAGTTTGGAGAGCAGTGGGCGGTCAACGAAGTCAGCTTCGAAGCCAATAGCGGAGAGGTGCTAGGATTCCTTGGGCCTAACGGCGCAGGCAAGACTACCACCATGAAGATGATCACTTGCTATATCCCGCCCACAGTTGGATCAGTATCGGTTTGTGGACATGACACAATCCAGTCACCACTCCTAGTGAATGAGAAGATCGGCTACCTTCCTGAGCACAATCCGCTCTATAAAGACATGTTTGTAAGGGAATATCTCGGGTTTGTTGGTGGCATTCACAAAATTGCCAATAAAAAACAGCGGATCGATCATCTGATTGAACTCACTGGTCTCGAACGGGAACAGGACAAACTCATCGGCGCACTGTCCAAAGGCTACAGACAACGAGTAGGCCTCGCTCAAGCCATGATACACGACCCAGAAGTCCTGATCTTAGACGAACCAACCTCAGGACTTGATCCTAATCAGTTGGTCGATATCCGTAATTTGATCAAGCAGCTCGGCAAGGAGAAAACCGTTATCTTTTCTACCCATATCATGCAGGAAGTACAAGCAGTATGCGATCGGGTCCTTATCATCAACCAAGGCAAAATCGTAGCAGACGATCCTATTGATGTGTTGAGACAGAAGGCGGTCGGCAATAACATTACAATGGTCGCGTTTAAACAAGAGGTCACGGCCTCAGCATTGGCTGAAATAAAAGGCGTCAAAGAAGTTACTCAGAAGGATAACGAATGGCAGTTGATTGCTTCCAAAGGTGTTGATGTCCGTGAAGAGGTATTCGATTTTGCGGTCGCCAACAAATTGACCATTCTGGAAATGCGTAGGGAATTATCCAGTGTAGAAGACGTTTTCCACCAATTAACACAGTCATAGCATGCTCAGTATATTCAAAAAAGAAATCAATTCCTTCTTCAGTTCCCTTATCGGCTACATCGTCATTGGCGTATTTTTGCTGTTTATGGGGGCATTCATGTGGGTTTTCCCGGATTACAGCATCCTCAACTACGGCTTTGCCACGATGCATCAACTATTTGATTTTGCCCCTTGGATCTTCTGTTTTTTAATCCCAGCCATCACCATGCGCTCCTTTGCTGAAGAAACCCAAAGCGGTACTATTGAATTGCTGGCAACAAGGCCAATTACAGATTTCCAGATCATTTTGGGTAAGTTTTTTGCAAACTGGGCGCTTGTGCTCATTGCGCTTATTCCTACGCTCTTTTACTATTATACCGTATACCAACTCGGCGCTCCTGTAGGCAATATCGATGCGGGGGAAGTCGCAGGATCTTATATCAGTTTAGCCTTATTGGCTGGGGCGTTTGTTGCCATTGGCCTTTTTAGCTCTTCGCTCACAAATAATCAGATAGTGGCGTTTGTGCTAGGCATTTTTCTTTGTTTTTTCTTCTATATGGCGTTCGATTTCCTCAGCACATTGTCATCGAATGACCATTTAATTGAATTGTTTGGAATTAACTACCATTATAATTTACTGAGTCGAGGCGCAATCGACACCAGAGATGTCATTTACTTTATGACGTTTATTACCGGATTTTTATTTTTCACCAAAACCGCTCTGGAACGCAGAAATTGGTAGCAATTTATAATACATGAGTAACGCTAGAAACAAATCACTTTTCCAGGTCGTAGTGATTACGATCATTTTGATCTTGATCAACTTTTTAGGAAGTTTTTTCTATAGTCATCTCGATTTGACAGAAGACGGTAGGTTTTCCTTGACACCTGCTACTAAAAACCAGATTGGCAATTTGGACGATATCCTGTATGTCGAAGTATTTTTAGATGGTGAATTCCCCGCAGGCTTTACTAGATTGCGAAATTCCGTACAAGACTTACTTGATGATTTCCGTTCTCTCAATAGTAACGTCGAATACCAGTTTGTCAATCCATTGCTAGGTACCGCAGAGGAAAACAAAGCCACTCAGGAAGCTTTAAAAAAGCGTGGCATCTATCCTGTCAATCTTACTGTAAAAGATGATGCAGCGCAGTCTGAAAAGCTAATTTACCCAGTTGCCTTCTTACGCTATAAAGGTCGGGAGCGATTAGTGCGACTCCTTGAAAATCAAACACCAGGCACACCACAACAAGTCGTCCTAAATAACTCAGTTAGTTTACTCGAATACAAGTTTACCAATGCGGTAAAAAAAATGCAGACCGTTTCTAAGCACAAAATTGCATTTACGGAAGGGCACGGTGAGCTTTATCCTCATGAATCTGCAGACTTTGAAAATTCCTTAAGTGAATTCTACGATGTAGCAAAGTTAAACCTAGACAGTATTACAATTATCGATCAACAGATTAGTTTATTGGTAGTTGCTAGACCTCGAGGTCAGTTTCCCGAAAAACAAAAGTTTATTATTGATCAATATGTTATGAATGGCGGGCGAATCTTATGGCTTATAGATAGGTTAGGAATGGGAATGGACAGTCTCAAAGTCGCACCAGAATATATGCCAGTAGAATATCCATTAAATCTAGATGATTTATTCTTCAAATATGGCTTCCGTATTCAACCCAATTTGGTACTTGATCTACAATGCAGTAAAATCCCATTGCCTATAGGAATGGTTGGTAATCAGCCACAATATGATATGCGTGGTTGGTATTACAACCCCATCATTGTCCCTGGTCTAGAAAATGATCACCCAATCGTAAACAACTTGGACGGCATTGACTTTAGTTTTGCTAGTTCCATAGATACCATCCGCACCAAGACACCCGTCAAGAAAACGGTCTTACTGAAGACGTCACCGTATAGCAGGGCACAGTTTGCGCCTATGCGTATTTCACTCGAGATTTTAAGATATCCGCCAGAGAAAGACAAATTCAACAAGCCAGACCAACCTGTGGCAGTGTTACTTGAAGGACAATTCCCTTCCCTATTTGAAAACAGAGTAAGTGATGAGATGAATGCTGGTCTAAAACAACTCGATCAAGAGTTCAAGGCTAAGAGCAGCAAAACTAAAATGATCATTGTTTCTGATGGTGATGTGGCAAGAAATTACGTCAATCTAGCTAAGAAAGAACTCAAGCCATTAGGCTACAACCAATACGAACGCTATACCTTTGCCAATAAGGACTTCCTAATGAATGCCGTCGAATATCTCATTGAAAATGATGGATTGATCGCTTCTCGCGCCAAGGAAGTTAAACTGCGAATGCTCAACAAACAAAAGGCTCAAGAGGAAAAACTCTTCTGGCAATTGATCAATATTGGCTTGCCATTGCTACTCTTGGGGCTGTTTGGGTTTGTGTATTTCTGGTTTCGAAAAAGGAGATACGCTAAGGGCTAATCCTGCTTTTGCAAGAGGATGTTAAGTTAAGAGCTCACAATCTTTTTAAGCACTGAAAGTGCGGCATCAGTCAGCCCAGGGTGCAGCGCAGCAGAACCCTGGGATTCATATGCCCCATTTGACCAAAGCGCTGTAGGTGCGTTATTCACAAATCAGGCGTACATACATACATAAAAGCATCCCATATCAGAGATGCTTTTAATCCAAAGTTTTCTTAGAATGATCTCACTAACTCGAACTAAAAAATGTTGATAGGAGCTAACAGTAATGATGTATTTGTCTTCGACGAGTCCCTTTTATTCATTTCATTTTTACTAAGGTATTCATGAATCTTCGATTTATCTTGATGAAAAGGAACCAAAAATCAAGCGGATCGCCGCCGGGCTATAGCTTTACACTAAAATGAAAAGCCAACCCGCATTCACGACCCAAGCCTTTCCCTTCAGTCACTGTAGGATCGCTCATCTTGCTGGTTCGCCAGCCCGGTATCCTCTTTTTCATTTCTTCACGAGCAAATCTATAAGGCCAGGTAGCCTCTAATATCAACGGATAAAAGTAGTTGGTTTCTTGATATTGTTATCAGTACAAATTCAGTTTTTGCGAGTTGTTAGATAAAATTCTTGAAGAAATAATTCCTCCTAAAATCGTTTCTTACGTTTTGGCTTAAAGTTTTTAGGATTACTACTTTTTTTCTTCTTTTTCTTTTTCTTAGGAAAGTCTCCACCAGTTTCCTGTTTACTCTCTGCTTGCTCAAGTGATAATTGGACACCCTCAAAATCCTTTCCTGTCAATGCGACAATCGCCTTATCTGCTTTTGCGGTTTCAATTTCAAAGAATGAAAATTTCTTTAGGATTTCGATTTTACCAATTTCAAAGCTATCAGATCGCATTTCCTGATTAACTAAGGAGATCAACCGTGTAGGTGTCATGTCGTTCTTAGAACCTGCATTGATAAACAACCGAACGTAGTCGTGTTTTCTGCGTTCTGACAAGCTTTGTCGCTCGCGTTTTGGTGCTCTATCGTCTTTACTGAAGTCGCTTCGGCCTCGATCTCTGCTTCTGCTTCTATCTCGGTCACGGTCTCTGCTTCTTCCTCTGTCGCTTCGGTCACGATCACGACCTTTGCCTCTTCCTCGGTCACCGCGATCTCTGTCTCTTCCTCTACTGCTATCTTTAGACGAATTGATGTCGTTGGAATGCTTGTAATAATCAAGAAAACGGTTAAACTCTGCTGAAATAAAGTGTTTAATCAGTTCATCTTTACTCAAGTGGCCGAGTTTGGCTTCAATAGCAGGTAGAAAACTTGCTAACCGTTCTTCATCAACCTTTATTTGCGCAATTTTATCCACTAAAGTGTGCAGCTGTACTTCGCAGATCTCCATTCCTGTTGGCACCATGGCTCGCTCAAACTTAACACCTGTACTACGCTCAATCTCAGAGAGTTTTCTGCCTTCTCTTGAATGAATAATCACTACTGAGATACCACTTTTTCCTGCACGTCCTGTTCGACCACTACGGTGCGTATAGATTTCAGGACTATCTGGCAGTTTATAATTGATGACGTGGGTCAACTCATTAACGTCTAGTCCACGGGCGGCGACGTCTGTTGCGACTAATATATTTATAGTCTTTTTCCTAAATTTTTTCATGACTTCATCACGCTGTCCTTGAGACAGATCGCCATGTAGTGCATCAGCATTGTAGCCTTCTTGCATCAATGAATCTGCAATTTCTTTAGTCTCTCTTCTGGTTCGGCAGAAAATGATTCCATAAATATTCGGGTTGGCGTCAGCAAGTCGTTTGACTACCTCATATCGATCTCTTGCCTGTACTAAGTAGTACATATGCTTGACATTCTCTGCCATAGCATTCACTTTCGCAACAGTGACTTCAACAGGATCATTCATGTATTTTTTAGATACCGCATTTATACCTTTGGACATTGTTGCTGAAAACAATAACGTCTGCTTGGTCTTTGGAGTGGCTTCAAGAATCGAATCTAATTCCTCTTTAAATCCCATTGTTAGCATCTCATCCGCCTCATCAAGTATAATTCGCTCTAGCTTGTCAAGTCTTAGCTTTTTTCGTTGGATCAAATCCTTTGTTCTTCCTGGTGTTCCTACAACAACATGAACGCCACGATTTAACGCTCTGACTTGTGTATCGATACTTGCACCACCATATACTGCAGTAATTTTTATGCCTTTCATATGCTTCGCATACGTGGTCAGATCACGAGTAATTTGTAGGCAAAGTTCACGAGTTGGAGCCAGAATTAGTGATTGGGTATGCTTTTCCTTAGTATCAGTCAGGTGCAGTGCGGGCAATCCGAATGCAGCAGTTTTCCCAGTACCAGTTTGTGCTAATGCCAAAATATCGGAATTGGCACTCAGGAGCATAGGTATTGTTTTTGCCTGAATTGGTGTTGGCGTCTCAAAGCCTAGCTCTTTAATTGATTGAAGGAGCGCCTCTTGCAATCCCATGTCTGCGAAATTTTCCATATGCTTGCGGTCGAATTTAACCACAAAGGTGGCTTATTTATTCCAAGTATTTGCTATTTATTCCAATTCTTTTTAAATCTCGACCAAAATCTTCAGACCATAAATAACCTATAAAGGAAAAACTTATTTTCGTAATACTAATGCTTCATCTTATCAAGAAGCGGGTGGGCGAGTGATAGTAGCGGTATGAAGCGAAGCTGAAGGCTAGTGAAGTAGGCACAAGCGACGGCACATAGTGACTAGCTGTGCCAAACTGAACAGCCTTTCAGCGAGGTGAATAGTAGTGGATAGCACGGTGCGAAGGTATGGCCTTGTGGGAAGCTTCTGAGTACGCCCCCAAATGATAAATTCCCTTACGACATATTTTGAACCAACTACATTACAGTACGGTATATCTGGAGGAGATCTGAAACGGGAAAGTCTGTGGTTTATTAAAAACAATTTTGTTAAACAGGATATTAACTGCCATTTCGCCTGTCTGTTCACTGTTGGTATTAATTTGTCGTTCTCTAGCAAAAGGCGTGCTTGCACCCAGTGGCTCATATTTGTCATAGGTGAAGGTCATATCGAGATCATTCGCCAAGTCTTTAATCAGCATTTTTTGAAGCAGATAGGTTTCAGGTGATAGGAAATACTGACTTTCTGTTGCCTCATTTTTGGAAGAAAGAATAACCCCTTCGTCGTTCTTTTCTGTAGTGATAGCTTCTTCATTGACGTAAATCGCGTTGCCAATCAGCAAATGTTGTAAGGATTGAAAATCAGCCTCCAGGTTAAACTGTTCGAGATAACTAAAGTCCCGCTTGTATACTGATTTCTCCAGTCGATTCAATACAAACACAGAGTCTGGTGTGATCAACGCCCTACCTGCCTCGATACCAAATTTCTTAATATTGAGCCAAATCAAACTGTCTTTTCTAATCTTAATCGTACTCGTAAAACTCTGATTGAGTTGTGGACTCTTAAATCGGATATTCGCTTTGCTGTAAAACCATTCAAAATCGATTTGGTTTTCCATAAACTGCTTCGTTATCAGGCTTGTCTTATTGCCTTTATTCTTCTTGCCCTTGTTCTTACAACCAGTGGCAATCACTAACAACGCAAGCGCCAATACTAGATATACTCTAATTTTCATAACATGCAAAGTACAAAGTGTTTGCCAAAAAAACGGTGTGAAGGTTGATTATTTAAGATGGATGGTGGAAAACGTGGGTATGAGTTGAAACTAAGGCTTAATTTATTGCTTGATGGGTGTGGAACAAACTAAAGGAGATATTTCCAAAATAAACAACTCTTATTACACCTGAGTCGAGTTATTTTTGTTAGGTAAATTATTCTTTAATTTAGGATTAGTAACTAAGAATTACGCAGCTTTTACTGTTAGTTGGAACTCTTGAAGGATAGAGTCAAGTTCACTCACAAATTTATTCTTCATATACTGATATTGAGTAAGCATTGAATTACCTTCTGGATCTATCGAATGAATTTCAATCATCTTGTTTAACTCATCGATTTGTTCCAAGATATCTGAGACTCTTACAATCTTGTCATTCATTATTTTAGAAGAACTCATCTTAATTTCTTTATTTTCTAGTTAAAGGCGTACCAAATAACCTCTTTCGTCGAATTTCAACTCCATTTTTATGCTCATTATGAAAGATAAATGTAAGACTTTCCTTTCGCTAATTCAATTCTAGCCTACGACAAATCAACCAACTTTGATGACTAATTATAATATAGACCTGTTTTTAAAGGTATACTCCCAAATCTCATTTATATCTATTTTTACTTTAGCAGTAACATTTACTTTCAGCATTTATACTTTGAACTTTTTATGTAATTCTTCAAGATGCTGTTTAGGATCATAATTCTCTGCGATACCACTTTCCTTTCCTTCGATTATCGCCATTCGTAGTGCCTCTATTTTATTTCCTCTTTCTTCCAACAGTCTTAACCCTGCTCTTATCAACTCACTTGCTGAGGTAAAGCTTCCAGTATCACGTATGAACTGTAGTGCTCTCTTTGCATCATTCAAACATTAGATTACACCTTCATTATCTAGACCCGTATTGTTAATGAGACGATATCCAACACTGGCAAAAGCGATTCCGTTTTCCAGGCAATATTTAATGTCTTGTCTTCTTACAGGAGTTGTAACAATATCCGGAGTACCTGATATAAAACCCCCTCCATGAATAAAAACAACAAGAGGGAAATTACCTGTGGTATCTGGTAAGAATAAGTGAAAGACTTGCTTATTTAGGTCTATATTTTCATAGTTGAAATTTTGAACAAAGACCGGGTTTGGACTGTTTATATTCCAATTTGCGGGGATTGCATTGAACTGGGGATTAATTTGTGCTATTCCTGAAAAGGTGAATAATAGGAATGTTGATACAAATAAATTTTTCATTGGTTGTATTGTAAGGTTTGTGTTCATCATTAATAAGTAGGTTCGTTATTGTCTTACCTGGCATCTGATCCTGTGCTGTAGGAATTCGCATTTGATTCAATATTCAAATTTTGTTCATTCACAAGAAAATCTAACTAACTTTTTCCACTTGCAGTAGCGTTCTATTGTACTATGCTATTTTGAATTTCTAATTTTATTCTAAATTTAACGAATTCATATTTATTTATTAAGATTTCTCGACATTGTATTTTGGTACGAAATAGTTCAAGTAAAAAATCATTCCTAAATAGTTCATTATAAGGGTGGGAATACTAGAATTGAAACCCAAATCAAACTCCGGGATACCAAACAGATCTCTAAATGAAGTCGTAGCAACACTTAGCATAAAGACAATACCATAAACGAATAGCCCTATGATGGCGGCTTTGTTTTTTGAAGTACGTTGAATTCCATTTTTGGTTTCCTGGCTGAAAAAATACCAAAGCGCAACTATAGTAAAAACCGCCTCAATGCCTATAGCCAGATAAACATTTGTAGCATAGTTACCTAATCCAATAGCATGCGATTCTGCTCCAAAAATATGGTGTGGATGCCCAGAAAAGAAATCTAACACAAAATGACCAAGCACCAATGCTGAACCCACTAAGCCTATTTTGGTACTTTTAAACAATACTTTTCCAATAATAAAAATAATAATCAGCCAAAATATCAAAGGAACTAAATCATGACTATAGAGCATATCCACCGCCATATTACTTATGGTTGTATCTAAAACATCACTTGGTTCAGTACGTTCCAGCCCTAAATAATGAAAGGTAAACCACAATAGATCCTGCAATTGCGAAGCAAATAGGAAATAAAGTAAGGTTCCTTTTGGAAATTTTTGATTTGCGATTAAGGCTGTTGTGTAGTGACCGGCTAGCATACTTCTTTGTTTTAGTTGGTGAAGGATTTGAAAATATTCATTACTTTTACTTTAAAATGTAAAGCAATATTACGAATTACTTTACATTTTAAAGTAAAATTCGTCTAAAAAATTATGGAAAAGAAATTTCGTTCTTCTTGCATTATTGCATCAGCCTTGGATTTGATTGGAGACAAATGGTCATTGCTCATCATTAGAGATATGCTATTACACCACAAGAAAACGTACAAAGAAATGGTTGCTTCCGCTGAAGGTATTGCTACGAATCTATTATCTGCACGATTAAAATTGTTGGAATCTCTTGATTTGATTACCAAAAGAAAACTACCTTCCAATAAAAAGGAGAATGTCTATTTACTTTCCGAAAAAGGAATTGATTTGGCTCCAATCATCATGGAAATCGTTATTTGGAGTGATAAAAACGTAAGGATTTACAACCCTGATATGAATCCTTTTGAATATAAACATTCAGATAAATTATCCGTTATCAAGCATACCCAAAATAGATATAGGGAGTTTGTCACTGACGTTATAGGTTAGTAATAATTTTGGATTCATCCTTAATAGCTATGTTATTTACTGACCGTTAAAACAGTTGCTTATCCTTCTTCAATATCAATCAAATTTTCTTTTTCTGTAGGGTCTTCATTTAGGTTAAACAATCAGAACTTTTCCTGTATTTCGTTTTGCATAAATTTCCATCCATCTTTGATGATGATGATTGAATTTTGGCCAATTTTAAAGTATAAGGCATCATGTGGTTACAATTTACATCAAGGAAAAGAAAAAACATAAAACATTGAATGTCAGACCAATGAATTGTCAATGTCAAGCGTTTTATTCACTTCATAGAATGGAAATCAATCCCCAGAATACATTTAAGACACCTGCGAAACCATAGTAAAGAATGAAAAAGCACTTGTGCGAATTGTCTAAGAGCTTTTTTTGCAATATCTCATAGGTCACCCGTTCGGGTGATTGTATAGAATCTAGAAAGAACCGACCTTTGTATTATAATTAATTGCCCACTATAATCGAAACAACCAAGAAGTAATGAAAAATCAACTCCCTCTAACCACAAGAATTTTAAATGCACTCTTTTTCCTATTATTTACATCTGGGCTTCATGCTCAAGTCGGGGTAGGCACTACTACACCAGATGCAGGAGCAGCACTAGACATCGTATCCACCGACAAGGGGCTACTTATTCCTAGGCTAGATACTACTGCGGTAACAAGCCCTGCAGATGGAATGATGATCTATAGACCAGGAGACAAAGCCTTTTACTATTTTGATGGAACCTACTGGCAAAAAATAGGTAGTGCCTCTGTAGCGTCTGGAGGACTCATCGATGCCGATGGAGATACAGAGATACAGGTAGAAGCGACACCCGATGATGATATCATAAGATTTGTCATATCAGGAGAGGAGAAAGTTAATATTGTAAAATCACCCAATGGCATTGTCCGTACAGAGTATCCAGGGAATAGTAACAATATAGCCCACGGCTACTTTGCACTTTATAGCAATACTACAGGTATAAACAATATAGCGAATGGTCCTAACTCTCTTGCATTTAACACAGCAGGTAATGACAATATCGCTCACGGATTCCAATCGCTTTACAGTAATACGATAGGCGATAACAATATTGCCAATGGAAAAAATGCTCTTTTTACTAACACCACAGGCTATAACAACATTGCTAATGGTGAAAATGCTCTGAACAAGAATACCTCTGGAGTTAACAACATCGCTAACGGTAATGACGCCCTTTTTAATAATACTATAGGCTCTAGTAACATTGCTAATGGTCAAGTATCACTTTTTAATAATACTAGAGGCTCTAGTAACATTGCCAATGGTCTTAGTGCACTTTATTCTAATACCTCAGGCTATAACAATATCGCTAATGGTCAAGCATCTCTTTTTACTAACATAACGGGGAGTGACAACATCGCCAATGGATACCAATCTTTATACTCTAATACAATAGGCGGTTACAACATCGCCAATGGATATGAATCTTTATATCACAATACAACGGGCAGTTACAACATCGCCAATGGATATGAATCTTCATACTCTAATACAACGGGAAGTTACAATATCGCCAATGGATATGTATCTTTATATCACAATACAACGGGAAGTTACAACATCGCCAATGGCTACTATGCCCTTCATGTCAACATGGATGGAGAATACAATGTCGCCAATGGATATGCTGCCCTTGCCGATAATACTTCGGGAAACTACAACATCGCCAATGGATCTGAAGCCCTTAAACGTAATCAAACAGGAAGTAACAACATCGGGATTGGAAAGAAGGCAGTATTTTCAAACATAGCAGGCAATAACAACATTGGGATTGGAGAATTCGCAGGAATAGATAACACAGGAAGTAATAATATTTTTCTCGGACCTCACACTGGACAAGGTAATGTCACTGGAAGTGGCAATATCTTCATAGGTCTATCTGCAGGTAGTCAAGAAGAAAACAGCAATAGACTATACATTCACAATGACGATGGAAGTCAATGGGATGCCCTGATTTATGGAGAATTTGACAATGATTTACTGAGAGTAAATGGAGCTATGGAGATCATATCTAATAATGCGGGGATTCTCATACCTAAGTTAGATAGTACATATGTAACGAGCCCAGTAGACGGTATGCTAATCTATCAACCTTCCGACTTATCTTTCTATTATTACAAAGGAAGTCAATGGGAAAAATTGGGTGGGCAAAGTACCCTTATTTCTGATGCTGATGGAGATACCCATATACAAGTAGAAGCGTCACCCGATGATGATATCATAAGATATGTCATAGCAGGAGAAGAGAAAGTGCAAATTATAAAATCATCTACTGGAATAGTGCGCACAGAATATCCTGGAAATAATGACAATATCGCTCATGGCAATGATGCCCTTTTTAATAATGCAACGGGCATTAACAACATCGCCAATGGCTTTCAATCTCTTTTTTCTAACACAACGGGGAGTAACAACATCGCCAATGGCAATACTGCTCTTGCGTATAATACAGAAGGAGGAAACAACATCGCCAATGGCAGAGCTGCCCTTTATTCTAACACAACGGGGAGTAACAACATCGCCAATGGCTTTAATGCCCTTGGACTTAACACAGAAGGTAGTAACAACATCGCCAATGGTTTTCAAGCACTTTACAGCAATACGACAGGAAGTAATAACATCGCAATTGGTGAAAATGCAGGAAAAAACGCGATAGGCTCCGATAAACTTTATATCAATAGTTCTGCAACGGCTTCAACGGCTTTCAACTCATTAATCTATGGAGATTTTGCAAGTGATCTATTAAGATTTAATGGAAATGTAGGAATTAATACATTGAACAGTACAATCACATTAGCGGCAAAGGCAGATGCGAATGATACAAAATTTCTAAGCCTTGAAAATTCTTCAGGATTTGAGCAGATAAGAATAAGACCAAATGATGCCAGTACTAAGCACACGATGATAGAGCCAATAAACACCAATTTTGGAGCATTTTTTGGGAATCTTACCGGTCAAAAAAATACTGGACAAGCGAATACATTCATTGGCTCACATACGGCCATGGAAAACACAAGTGGAACAGCAAATACTTTTGTGGGTACGGGTGCCGGAGAACAAAACGAAACAGGAAACAACAATACTTACTTAGGCCGTTTTGCAGGGCGTAATAGCACAGGATCAGGAAATGTCTTCCTAGGAGCATCTGCTGGTTATAACGAAACAGGAAATAACAAACTGTATATTAACAATGATGGAGGAAATGAGACTAATGCCCTAATCTATGGAGATTTCGACTCCGACGACTTGAGGTTTAATGCAGATGTAGGGATAGGTAGACTAGCTACAACAAATAAGTTAGAAGTAAATGGCGAGGCAAGTAAAACTAATCCAGGAAGCTGGGCAGGGAACAGTGATGCAAGACTAAAGAAAAACATACAACAACTCCAGAGTGAAGAAGCACTGGCTAAGTTATTACAACTACAAGGTGTTACCTACGAGTGGAATGATAATAAAACGAGTAACGATAGACCTCAGGGAATCCAGTACGGATTTACTGCACAGAATATCGCTACCGTATATCCTACTCTAGTGGAGAAAGATGCTCAAGGATATCTTCAGACTGCCTATGGCACCTATGACGCAATGACCGTAGAAGCTATCCGTGCTATGAACAATAAGATAGAGCATCAGGCAGCTATTATCCAGGCACAAGAGGATGCACTAGAAGCCCTACAAGCTAATCATCAATCTGATATCGTGGAACTAAAGCAAGAAATGAATAATCTTCGAAATTTAATGCAAGCGGAAAATTTGGTGGAACGCGATTAAGGGAGTTGGAAGTATACTCGAAAACGAAAGTGAAGCCTTCAACAGGCACCTAAATAAATTTGTTGTGAAAAATACTCAAAATTAAGTGGTGCGAGATTTTGACGACTTTAGTTAGCCTTGGCGTTCATTCAACAAGACAAAAAAAGCAATAGTAATGCTGGGGGCATTCCGCTATTACTGCCTTTTTATCGCAGTAGAATAGAAAACTATAAAGTCAAAACTTGCAAACCACTTGATTTCGAGTATAACTACCCAAACTTTGTGAGCAATACTCTTTAGTTAGGATGGTTCACTTTTTTTGGAACAGGTAGGGATCATTAACGGTTAGGATTGATAATATTAAACGCGGAGACGCGGAGATTTTTATCGTTCTAATGTATATTTTTTAACGCAACGAAAAAGATCGTTCCGGATGTTTATTAAGACACAAAGGAACGCAAAGATTCCTGAACGATCTCAAAGAGTTTTGAATGTGGTCCGACTTTCGACAGTTCAAAAAGAAAAGGAACCGCGACGGCGGGTTATCTGCGATAATTTTTTGTACGTACTATTTGATTGTAAATTAAACGCAAAGACGCGGAGGTTTGTTTGCAACAAACTAATTTTAAGTTAGTAGAAATAATCCCTGCGCCTCAGCATCTCGTATAATCTAAAATAATAATATTTGCAATCCATTTAAAAATTCATATTTTGACAGGAGAAATAAGGCAGAAAACCATAAAAAGCACCATGGCCACTAATCAAAAAATATCGGTTGCAATCATTGAGGATAATAAGGTGATAAAACGAAATGTAACTAAGTATATTGAGTATACGGATGATATGGAGGTGGCGCATCATTCCACTTCAGTGGAATCATTTCTCCATTTTTTGGATATTAATACGCAAGCTAAGTACGATATACTTTTGTTAGATATCGGCTTGCCCGGAATGTCAGGGCTGGAGGGTATACCGCTCATCACTAAGGAACTTCCAGACTTAGATATCATCATGCTTACCACATTCGAAGAAGAACAGAAAGTGATCAAAGCACTATGCACGGGTGCGGTTGCCTACATTTCGAAAAAATCAAGCTTAGCCAACATCATTGATGGTATTCGGATTGTGCACCAGGGAGGATCTTACATGTCTCCTTCGATTGCAAGGAGCATTTCCAATTTTTTGCTGAGAGGGAGAGGGGAAAAAGAAACACCTACGATCTTGACACCAAGACAATCTGAAATCATAAAGGAACTTGCTAATGGATGTACTTATGGTGAAATTGCTGAGTTATTAAGTGTTTCAGAGAATACTATTAAGTCTCACATTAAGAAATTGTACAAGGTACTTCAGGTTAATAATAAGGCGGAGGCGATTGCTAAGTTTTTGAAGGGGGATATAAAGTAGATTGTTTTATTTTCTATATTTAATTGCTTTAACTCAATCAATGTCAAGTTACCTTCTGACGTATGTTCATTTTTTCCAATCGATGAAAAAACGACAGGAAGCCGGCCCATCGGATCGCCGCCCGACCAAAAAATCTTGTTTTTAAACCGGCAGCCGATGCTGTCGTCCCTCAAGCATATAAAAACGGCCTGCCTTCCGTTGCGCAGCAGGCAGGCTCCCGCTTGGTTGCTTCAAAAATAGTCTACAAACCACCCAATCGCAAAAAGCAATACGCAGGGCGTTATTATTAATTTAATTATTTCTTGTTGGATCTGACTTTATGGAGAAGATATATTAATAAATACTATAAACTGATTTGCAAAAAATTACTATTCAAATTCGTATTTTACAATACTTAAGCATGCAATTTGAATGTTGAAAAAAATTGGTTGGTCTTTTTTGTTGTTTTTCCTCTTCTTTGGCCAGCTAATTGCTCAAAGCGAACTTCAATTACGCCCTTCCGAATATGATGTGGAATTGATTGATTTGAACGTTCAAGAAGAGAAAGGAAGAATGATGGATTTCCTTCAAGATTCTAAAGGTAATATTTGGATCCTAAGCGTTACTGGCTTGCATGTTTTTGATGGGTACCAGACCTTATCTTATACGTATGCATCTAAGCAATTTACGTTAGATTCAGAATCGAAATCTCCTCATATTTTTAGTTTTTCAATGGATGATCAAGACCTGATTTACCTTCAAACCACTTCAGAAATCATTGTATTTGATACCAAGCGTCGCACTACTAAAACCATTCATCCTAACAACCCTGGTCCTGGTCATATTTTTAGAGGTCCCTTAATTTCCGCAAATCAAGGTGCCAATTATTTCATTATCGACCAGCAACAGGTTAAGGAATTCAAATTCGTAAATGAAAAAGAGATAAAATCCTTAGGTCGTATTCATATAGAAAAAAAAATAGATCGAATAGTTTCGGCAGGTGATGAAGAAACCACGTTTTCAATTGGGAATAAACTATATTTTGCACTTCCGGATTCACTATATGAATTTGATATTATTTCGAAAACGTTGAATAAAATAAAATTGGACGAAGGGGCTTATTATAAAGTACCTGGCGATCCAAATTTAATTTATGTAAATAATGATCAACGTTTATTTTCTAAGTTCAATATTCAACAGCAGCAATCAGAACCGCTTTTCAAATTTCCACCTACTCTTCGAAGTAAATTCTTTGGAATTGTAGCCGACGAGGAAGGTGTTTATTATACAGGATTTCATGCGATAGATGCGGATCAAAAAATTTATTACGATTTAACTCCTTCCATCAGAAAACAAATACTTCAGAAATCCTCAGGTTCACTTGCAGATGATGTTTGTTGTTTAAAAAAGATGCAAGATGGTAAGGTAGGGTTATTGACTTCAGGAAATTTTTTCATAATAAAGAAGAAGACCCCCAACTCGGATAAATATCAGGAAATGATTAGTGGATTAGAGGTCCAACCTAGTATGCGCGGCCTCACAGAAGATGCAGAAGGAAATGTTTATGTCACTTTTTATGATGCCGGGTTGGCCGTGAAGAAAAAAGGGGGAAATCACTTCGAAGTGATCACCTTGCAAGACCCTATAATTAATAAAATGAGGGCTGTTTTTCACCTAAACTATTGGAAAAATCATCTCCTCTGGAATCAAGTAAAAATAAATCTAACGGATTGGTCAGTAAGCCCTTTAGTAGGCAAAAAATTTGAAGGCTATACCGACAAATCTCATTTTACACATTGTATACAAGAGGACACCTTATGGATGTTTCAATGGTATACATCCACATTAATAAAGACGGATCTTAACACGAACAAAAGCACAACATTTCCCTTGGATTGGCCAGGCGATCCGGTTGAATCATATATTGAAATTGTGAATGGTATTGTAGCGGGTGCCCCTAGTAACGAATTATATTTTCTGCAAGGGTGGAGGGGCCTTTCCACCATAACGAAGTCTGCAAAACATACAAAAGATTTTTATGTCCGCGAAAGTCACCATACGAATAACTTTGCGGTCCATGATCTCCTGGTAAAAGATACTATTCTTTGGATGGCCGATTTCAATGGTTTAGTCAGACTAGATCAGGAAACCGATAGTCTTTCAATAAAACAGAGTAACTATTTAGACAATAATAATATGGTGCAGAACAGAATCATGTATTCCATATTAGAAGATAGCATTGGAAATTTTTATATTGGCACCAATCGGGGACTTCTTTATTACGATTTAGAAAAAGACCAACTATCTGAACTGCCAGAAGACCACCCTTTGGCAACATTCGAGTTTAATAGAGCCTCTAAATTTGTAGACCGTTCAGGAAGATATTATTTTGGGACGACCACGGGATTGTATTCCTTCCTCCCTGAAGAATTAATTTTTAAAGATCCCCAGCCGAATAGTGAAGCGATAAATCTAGTAAGCGTATCCTACTTTGATCAAGACACCAAGAAGCATATTTATCAATCTAAAAATCTGGATATACTGCCCTTCGTACATCTTAAACCTAAACAAAATAATCTCGCCTTAGTCTTTAGCTGTATTAACTTCGAAGACGATTTGTATTATAGTTACCGATTGCTAGGAGCCGGTAACGAATGGTCCACCCTTAATGCAAATCCAACTGTAAATTTCAATTATTTAGCACCTGGCAATCATACGTTACAAATCAGAGTCAATAAACGAGATGTAAATATAAGTAGCAACATCAAAGAGATAAAAATAAAAGTGGATCAGGTTTGGTATAAGAAATGGTTTGTTATTCCCTTGCTATTTTTGTTTTTATCCGCATTCGTCTTTGCTTATTTTCGATATCAGTTTCATCAACGAATAAAGGAACAAGAGCGGATCAATACCTTGAGAAATAAAATCTCGCATGACTTACACGATGATGTAGGTTCTATTCTTACAGGAATGGCGATGCAATCTGAGGTAATCGCCTTGGGTCAGCAAGGAGAAGATAAGGAGGCCATCAATGATATTGCTCAAATGGGTCGACAAGCAATAGAACGCATGCGAGATATCGTCTGGGCGATGGACTCCTCCAAAGACAAATTCCAAAATCTGGTAGATCGAATGCATGAAGTGGCCATAGCAACACTAAGGCCGCTCGGTATAAAATACAAATTTGAACACGATGGCATCGAGCTTTCCAATTTCGTTGCTCCCAATAAAAGAAAGGAAATCCATTTGATTTTCAAAGAGGCACTCACCAATATCACCAAGCACTCCAATGCGGCTTTCGTTAACATTTCATTCGTCAAAAAAGAAGATGGTCAGATCGAATTTATTATTGCAGACAATGGGACTCATGTAGCTGAAAATAAAGGTGATGGTGTAGGATTAGCAAGTATGAAAAAACGGGCGAAGAATATTGGAGGAGAGTTGTTCATTGAGCAGGTTGATGGTTTTTGTGTGCGGGTTTTGTTTGATCCTGATGATGGGTAAAGTTATCTCTTGTGGTATTCTATTCATTCTCATCTTTTTCACGATTTCAGCGTTTGATTTTCTACACTCATGCTTGATGCGAGCGCATTCACGCAATCCCAGAGCGCAGCCAGTTAAGCGTGTCTGACAACTGGCCGCCAGCGATCTCAACATGCACAGCACGTGGCAAATAGTTAAACAGTTCATAATCCGATTCTTGTATTTTTGAGTATTTATTGATATCTTCAAAACCATCCCATCTACCAATAAACTTCGAGTCCTCCGAATGTATTAAATAATCTAAAAATTTCGCTATGCGATTTCTTGTTGTTTCCACTATCCTGGTAATTATTATCTTTTCTGCTAATTTGTATAGTCAACCCACATTTTCTGGTCCTATTGATGTAGAATCAATTGGTGCCACCACTATATTTGCTAAAGATCTTGACAATGACGGTGACATCGATATCGCAGCATTTGAAGGTGGTCGCCATAATGGTGGCGCCAAATCGTTTGCGTGGTTTGAGAACACAGGAAACAACAGTAATTGGCCAAAACACCCCTTCCACAGTACTATCAGCCCAGGACCGTTTACAGGCGACAGCGAACCAGTCGACCTCAATAATGACGGGTTTATGGATTTTGTGCTCACAGTAGACCAGCACAACACCACAGGAAACAGCTTCGTCTATTGGTGGGAAAACCCCATGGGATCAGGCGGACTCGCTACAGATGACTGGATTCCGCACATCGTGGCTCAAAATATGACCAATTGTTTTCACATGCAGGGACTAGACGTTGTGGATATGGATGGAGATGGGAAACTCGATATCGTAGCAAGAAATTTAGGAACTTCCGCTGTGCGTATCTACTTCCAAAATACTTTAGATAACTGGACAGAACGGGTCATCCCTACTAGAAGACGCGAAGGACAAAAAGTAGCAGACTTAGACCGAGACGGCCGACCAGATATCATCTTAAATGGATTTTGGCTAGCAGCTCCACCAAACCCAAGAACAGGAACATTCCTGGAATTTGACATCGAATCAGATTATTATCTGCAAACAAACGCGGGACTCAACAACTCAGTAAAAATAGATGTTGCAGATCTGGATGGTGATGGAATAGACGATGTTCTTTTTTCCGTTGCAGAAGGCAGCCCATTGCGCCTTGCTTGGTTTAAGTGCCCAAACAATCCAAGAACACAGCCTTGGGTAGAAACGATAATTGAAAACAACTTTGAAGACTGTCATCAGGCAATATTAACAGATCTGGACCTCGATGGCGACTTGGATATTGCTGGTGGTTTTGCTTTTAACAGTAATGGCGTAAAGAATTGGTATAACGATGATGGTCTTGGTGGTTCTTGGACATCCCAGATTGTGGATGGTTCTGGTCATATGTATTCAGAAGTCGTTGCTGATATCGATAATGATGGAGATATGGATTTGATTGGCCCTAAAAAGTATACTGGAATCGTCAGAATATACATCAATGAGTTATCCGCTAACAATTCAGGCCCAATCACTCCCCCATCTCAATTGAACATCAGTAGTAATGATAGTCTGGTCTTGAAGCTGGATTGGTTAGACAACTCTAACAACGAAACAGGCTTTGAGATCTGGCGAGCTGAGAATGGCGGTACATCAGCATTGTATACATCCGTAGGAGTCGGAGTCACCACTTTTACAGATAACAACACCAATTTTAGCACAACCTACAGCTATGAGGTAAGAGGAAAGAACACCACAAATAATTCCAGTTTCACGAATGCCGTATCCTATACCACAAAAGCAGACCCAGCAACAGGACCTGTCTCTTCCCCCGGTGCCCTAAGTATTTCCAGTCCTGACAGCCTTGCTTTAGTGCTAAATTGGACAGATAATTCTAGTAACGAAACCGGCTTTGAGGTCTGGCGAGCTGAGAATGGCGGTGCTTTTGCCCCCTTAGCTACAACAGCACCGAATACAACCACTTACACTGATCAGTCTACCGTTTATGCAACGACTTACAGTTATCAGGTAAGAGGTGTCAATTCTACAAATCAATCTGTGTTCACCAATCAAGTGTCGTTTACCACAAAGGCTGGTCCAGACGTGAATTCAGGACTCCTTGCGTACTGGAAAATGGACAACGCCACTGGAACAGTCGCCAGCGAAGCGTTTAATCAGTTTCCAGGCACTCTAAATTCTGGAGTAACTTGGAACACAGATGGACAGTATGACGGTGCTGCAGAATTTAACGGAACCACCGGAAGAATGAACGTCGGCCTTGTTGATGTCAATCCCAATGCACTGACTATCTCTTTCTGGATGAAAGCAGACGACTTTGATCAGGTCGAAGGACGCTTTATCTCGAAAGCCAGTGGCGTCAATGGATCAGAGCATTTTTGGATGGTCAGTACGATCAATAGTACCCGATTGCGGTTTCGCCTGCAAACAACAAACGGAGGAACAACCACATTGGTCAGTCCTTCCGTTCTTGTTACAAATACTTGGTACATGGTTACAGCGACATATGACCAAAACATGATGAAAATCTACTTGGATTGTAATCTGGTCGCTTCTGTTGCGAAACAAGGGGCGATAGTCAACAATTCCACTATATCCGCTTGTATTGGGAATCAGCCAGTGGGTACAGGAGAACGCCCTTTTGATGGATTGATAGATGAGATGCGGATCTACGATAGAGCACTTGATGCCAATGATGTTTGTGATTTAATGAACTACCAACCACAGCAACTAACACTACTAAATATCAAGGTTTGGTTGGAAGGCGCCTATGACAGCTCGACGGGAGACATGAGTGCCACCACTCTTCAGCAAATGGGATTGTTGCCAGGTCAAACTCCTAGTAACCAGATATTTGTTGCAACACCTGCTGGACAACCGTATAACGTCAGCCCTTGGAACTATCAAGGAACAGAAGGCAGTGATTGGGCCAACAATGATTATACTGCAAGTGACATGGATTGGGTCCTAGTTGCGATTCGCAGTACACCCGCAAAATCTGATGAATTGTTTAGAGGGGTCGGTATGCTGCAGACAGATGGACAGATCAAAATGGTGACGCCGGTTACTCTTGCTCCGACTACGGTTGACAATAGTTACTTGTATGTGGCGCACCGAAATCACATATCTGTTGTCAGTCCTACACCCGTTAGTCTTGATCCTGACGGAAGGACGTTGTCTTATGATTTTACACTACAAAACAGTTGGACACCAAGCACTGGGTTTGGGCAAAAAGAAATCACAACAGGTGTCTGGGGAATGTACACTGGTGATATGCAAAAGATGCCAGGAAACAGTTCAGACATCAACAGTAGTGACAAGCAACTGTGGTCGGTAAAAAATGGGACATTTGGCCAGTATGCCAGCGAGGACCTGAATATGGATAATGATATCAGTGCGCTAGACAATGTATTGTGGTCTTACAACAATGGTATCTTTTCCTTTGTGGAAGACTAATTACTGCCCGTTACAATATAGCACATTCCAGCCTCTGGCTATCGACTATGTGTACGAGCACTTCCAACAAACCTACATGAGTGATGAAACAATGCGGTTGACTGCTCAGCTAAGGCAATTGAAGCAAGCTATGGCACATAAACCAGTAGATCCAACAATCAGCACAACACCATCAATTTAAAGCGCAGCAGCGTGCTAAGCTGGAGGAGTTAGGAAGTCAGCATCTATATTTAGATTTGAAGGAGGAGATGGAGTATTTTGAGCACTGAAGGTGCGGCATCTGCCAGCCCAGGGTAAAACCGGGTAAAACCCTGGGTTCTCAAGCCACCCCCAAAACTGTAGTGCTGTAAGTACTACCAATTGTCCAAAATAGAATATAACGTATAAAAAACGATGTCGCACTTACAGCGCTTTGGAGGAGTGAGGCGTTAGTATCCTAGGGTTCTGCTTCGCGCCACCCTAGGCTGACAGATGCCGTGCTTTCAGCACTCACCCCCCAACCAAAACCCAATCTCCAACCCCTAAAACCTACCTTTGACCCTCGAATTTATTTATTCTTCATACAAGCTATTAATCTCAGATTCAAACTTTTCAAGAATGACTCTACGCTTCACTTTCATTGTAGGTGTTAGTTCGTCAGTAGCGACATCCCATGGTTGACTCAAGAGTTTAAACTTCTTGATTTGTTCGATATGACTAAAATTCGGATTAATTTCATTGACAACTTCCATGTATTTGGCAATTACTTTAGCGTCTTCCAGTGTTGTTGGTGTAATCTGTTTTAAATCAGGATTGCCTGGAATTGAAGACACTTCACAAGTGACGCCATTTTGATCGCACCAGTCTTTCAGTGCATCAGGAGACGGTACAATCAGTGCAGATACAAATTTCTTACCTTCGCCGACGACCATCATCTGTTCAATCAGAAAATCTTCTTTAAATCTTTTCTCAATGGGTTCTGGAGCTACATACTTACCACCAGATGTCTTCAGCAATGCTTTTTTACGTCCTGTAATTTTTAGAAATTTCTTGCCTGCTTTATTCTTTACAAATTTGCCAATATCGCCAGTATGGAACCAGCCCTTCTCATCGATAACCTCTGCCGTTTTTTCTGGCAAGTTGTTATATTCTTTCATGATATTTGGTCCTTTAGCTAATATTTCTCCTTCGTCTTTCTTATAATCACCTCCAGAAGGGTCGATTTTAATGGTAATGCCCTGCACTGATGGGCCAACCGTACCAAGCAGCGCGCCACCAGGCTCAAAGTTATTGATAGTCAATGCGGGAGAGGTCTCACTTAGTCCGTACCCTTCACGAATTGGAATGCCAGCAGCAGAAAACACTCTTGCCATCTTAGCAGGACAAGGCGCTGCTCCTGTCACAATTCCCTTGATGTTACCGCCTAGTGCTTCGCGCCATTTGGCAAAAATCAGCTTGTCAGCGATAGCTAGCTTTACTGTTTTACCGATGCCATAGGTCTTATCATATTCATAGTCTTCCGTCAGGTCTAATGCCCAGAAGAACAGTTTTTTCTTAAATCCAGTCAATGCTAAACCTTTAGCATAGATCTTCTCATAGACTTTTTCTAGCAACCTGGGGACTGTAGTAAAGAAATGGGGTTTGATCTGTTGCAACTCACCAGCATCTCCGCCTAGGCTTTTAGTACCGCAAAAGTTAATGTTGGCTCCTATACTCATGTAAGTGTACAACACCATTCGTTCAAATACATGGCATACAGGCAAAAAACTAAGCGTCCGCTCTCCTGCGACTATTGGGATTAACGGATTGACCGCTTTCACATTACTAACAACGTTGTCATGTGTAAGGACTACACCTTTGGGGTTACCAGTCGTACCGCTAGTATAGATAAAAGTGGCTACGTGTTCTGGCAAGATACTATCCTTGATGCGCTCCAATTCTGAAAGGTCACCATCACGCTTCAGATCTTCCCAGTAAGGTGCGTCTTTTGTTTTATCGAAAGTGTAGACCGCTTTCAGGCTTTTGGCATTCGAATTTCTGACTTTTTCAAGGAGATCTCCAGGACCATCAAGACTGACAAAGCAATATTTCACTGCTGCATCATTGAAGATGTACTCGTATTCTCTAGGACTAATCGTGGGATAAACAGGTACATTGATGGCACCTACCTGCTGTATTGCGATATCTAAAATATTCCACTCTGGTCTGTTATTGTAAGAAATTAGAGCGATTTTATCTCCCTTTTTCACGCCTAGCTCTAAAAGCCCAAGGCTTATTTGATTGGCCTCGGTGATAAATTCATCTGTAGACCAATATCTCAATTCTCCTGAAGGAAGTCTGTGGCCTATGGCCTTTTCTTGCGGATAATTCTTTTGTTGGTAATATGGGATCTCAAATAAGCGTGTAAACTCCATGTTTAATTTTTATAGTTATGCTCAAAAATAATATTTTCTGCCATACTAAAGGCATAATTAGGGTTTGATTGGGTACAAAAAAACTGTTGGCCGATTGACTGGACTATTATTATCAGAAGATATAACCAGAATGTTAGTATTTTTTGGGGCCTCCGCCTGCTTATTTCATGCGCAGCCGTCGCGCCCATTCCAGGCTCGCAGGTCTGCTCGGTATTTCGCTACGCTGCATACTGCTGCTATCGCAGCCCCTTCCAGGCCGCTAGTCCGTATCCCGTCTTTTATTCAAACAGATGAGCGTGAGCAGTTACGAAGCCCTGCCTAACTAACAGTTTTTGATTGAGCGCTACAATCCTCGGCAGCAGGCAGGACTGAAGTGCGGCATTTTAATCTATTAGCAGTAATTAAAGGACCAACCAATGAAAAAGCGCAATTAGAAACATTGAGTTTGCCGGTTATGATTTAATAGCAAAGCGTCCATTAATAATTAAATACTAAACTTGAGTAGACTCAACATTAATCACTAACTAACCGATACAACACCGGTTTACTCGGACTAGCATCCAGCTCAAAACTCGCAATCTGAATATTCAACAAATACAACCCATCAGCAATTGAATCCGGTACATACACCAATTCCGTAATTGTAGCCGTATCGCGTATCGCATCAGGAAACTGCCAAAACACCCGATGCGCCAACAGCTTACCGTCGTCCTGCTCACGGTCTACCGAAGGCAAATCCAATAACAGATGATTGACACCACGTGCTACGATATACTGCATCGCCGCTTCCTCCACATAAGGCGGATTGGCTCCAGAGTAATTAGTCATCAGCTTCAACGCATCATTCGGCATTGTACGGATAATCAGCGCTTCAGGCAACTGATCAGGCAGCGACTGCAATTGCTCAAGCGTAATCACACGATCACCAGTAGCTTTTTTTTGTGGATAGATCGTTGTTAGCCACGCAGAAAATATGAATTTCTTAAGGGATTGGTTGATGGTGTATTCCTTGGTAGCAATATGCCCAACACATTCGGTATGAGTGCCATTGCCATGAGGATTGAACCGAACATCCTTGAAGTTGACAAGACCGCCATCCTTGGTAGAACCTACAAAATCACCGGCTCGAACAGGAACAAATTGTACGGGTGGTGCGTAGAAACAATTAGCATTCTCTAACCCCTCTTTCAAGGGCATAGAGATGTCTAGCGGAACATTAAAGTCAACTTGATACTCCTTATCAAAAACGGTAACTTTGGCCTTCATATTCTTAGCAATAATTTAGAGTATATTATAAACAACTTCACTATCTTCGCAGCAAGATACCAAAAAATAAGAATTTTAATGGCAGCACAATATTCAACACAAAAACAGCGGGAACTCTACGATCTCTCCAAGGAGATTCTAACACATAAAAGCATTCCAGACAAACCAGAAGCGGAAACAGAAGTCAACCAACTACACGAAGTCATTGTGTATCATGAATGGCGATACTACGTCCTCAATGAACCCGTTATGAGTGATTTCGAATATGACCATCTCTACAAACGGCTAGAAGCGCTTGAAAAAGCTTACCCAACACTGATTTCAGAAAGTTCACCTACACAACGCGTATCAAGCGATCTGTCCTCAGATTTTGAGACGGTCGCGCACCTGATTCCAATGCTTTCACTAGATAATTCCTACAATGCAGAAGATCTGGGGGATTTCGATCAACAAATTCAGAAACTCACCAAAGCAACGCCACCTTTCGAGTATTGCGTAGAGCCAAAATATGACGGCGGTAGTATTGCCCTCGTTTATGAAAATGACCGTCTGGTACGTGCTGCGACAAGAGGAAACGGCACAACAGGGGAAGAAATCACCCGTAATGCCAAAGCAATGAAAACCATTCCGCTTAAAGCGGCGTTTTCAAAATTTGGGATTCACAAAGTAGAATTGAGAGGAGAAGTATTGATTCGAGTCGACCGATTTAAAAAAGTCAATGAGCAGCGAGAAAAGAATGGCAAATCCATTCTTGCAAATCCAAGGAATGCTGCTACTGGCGCCTTGCGTGTGAAAAACCCGCAGGAAGTCGTTGACAGATCTCTGGAAGCGTTTATCTATCAATTGGGCTATGCCGTTGATAAAAATGGTGAAAACGTCCTAGACCAATTCCCTACACATGATGAAGGCATTGAAGCCTTGGCTAATCTAGGATTTAAAGTTCCAACAATAGAACGAAAAGTCTGTGCCACTATCGAAGAAGCCGCTGCGTTTTGTGATCATTGGCAACAAGTAAGAGACGACTACGCCTACGAAATTGACGGCATGGTGGTTAAAGTCAATAGAATAGACCTACAGGATATGTGTGGATACACCAGTCACCATCCAAGATGGGCGATTGCTTATAAATTCAAGGCTAAACAAGCCACCACTAAACTGTTGAATGTCGAATACCAAGTAGGGAAAATTGGACAAATAACACCAGTGGCAAAGCTAAAACCTGTTTCCCTGGCAGGCGTCACCGTATCCTCTGTTTCCTTGCATAATGAAGACTTTATCACACAGCGCGACCTACGGTTAGGTGATACCGTTCTTGTAGAGCGTGCAGGCGACGTCATTCCTTACATCGTCAAGGCGATGGATGAGTTAAGAGACGGTACCGAACTGCCCATCGTTTATCCTGCAGCATGCCCTTCTTGTAGTTCGGCATTGGTTCGCATTGAAGGAGAATCTGTCTGGAAATGTGAAAACTATAATTGTAAAGCACAGATCTTACGCCGCTTGGAGCATCACGTCTCCAAAAACGCTATGGATATTGATGGATTCGGAGAAAAGTATGTTGTCCGTTTTAATGAATTGGGTTGGTTGACACGCATTCCAGATGTCTACAAACTGGATTATGAAGCGATTGCCAATCTGGAAGGATTCGGTAAGCGATCTGCTGATAAACTGAAGAAAGCCATTGATAAAGCTAAGGGTAATCCAATTTCCAGATTGTTATATGGTTTTAGTATTCACTTGGTTGGGAAAACGGTTGGAAAAATATTTGCGGCTGAGGTTGAAGACATCCGTGATCTCAAAGACTGGAGTGTTGAACAATTGATGGAGCTAAAAGACATTGGTCCTAAAGCTGCCGAACACACCGCCGCCTTTTTTGCCGACCCTGAAAATATCAAAACTCTAGACGAGCTTGCCGCCCTAGGTGTCAACATGAAACGCCTGGATAGTGAACGCAAGCAAGCACCAGTATTAGACGGTGCACTAAGTGGTAAAACAATCCTCTTTACAGGTAGCTTTCAAACCATGAAACGGAATGACGCAAAAGCCTTAGCTGTAGCAGCAGGAGCGAAGGCACTGAGTGCTGTGAGCTCTAATCTGAATATCTTGGTTGTAGGAGAAAAGGCGGGCTCCAAACTCAAGAAAGCACAAGCATTGGGGACTGTTGACATATTAACGGAAGAGGAATTTTTAAAGGTATTGGAAAATAATTAAGGAACAATATTTTTTACTGGCTAGTCAAAATATAATTTCATATACGGTAGCAATCCATAGCCATCTTTTTTAATCCGCGTAAATAGTGACAGCGTGTGGTGATTCCTTCCTTTCAAGGAACTGTTATTCCCAATAGGTTTGCCTGCTCAAGATGCATCGCCCCATTATAATCTGCATAGTGGTTAAGCGATGCTAGCAATGCTGGCAGAAACGCATCCGTCAATTTGAATCCAGGATCTAGCGTAAACTGCTTGATATGCAACAGTTTTGTCTTTCGATCCAGTTTTAAATCGAGATGCCCAGCAAAGGTATCTCCATATAAAACAGCTAAGCTAAAGTAACCGAATTTTCGCTTGGGTGCAGGCACATAACATTCTAGTTTATAATCAAAACCAAACAAAGATTGTGTTCGCTTTCGCTGAATGATCGCATTATCAAAAGGACAAAGCAAGTGCACTCGTTTTCTGCCTAACCGTTTTGGAGGCTCCAACAATTCAGGTGTCGTGTAATACGTATCGGCTAACCCCTTGATTTTAATTGTGACTATTTCACTTGTGTCTATTAGTTCTTGTAAGGCATTTCTAGTCGGGTTTTGGAAATTGGATCGCAGATATCTGACTTCTTTTTCCTTGACTACACCGCATGAACGAACGCCTTGTCGGATCAAGTACTTACAAAATTGGGGTTGTGTAGCCGCTTGATTAGGAATATGGTCTGGCAAGAGCCGTTCTGTGAGGTCATATACCTTTTGAAAGCCTTTCCGATGTGAGATCATGAGTGTTCCTTCGTGAAACAGTTGTTCCAATGCCTTCTTGGTCGGTTTCCAGCCCCACCACGGCGTTGATTTGTCTTGGTTAGGTAGTTTGAAGTCTTTAGACATGGATGGCCCCTCAGCAGTGATCTGATCTCTTACATAACGTAAGACTTTGTGGTTGCGCGGAAACCAATGTCCTTTGTCGCGATTAGCAATGGTCTGCATTCTGTATTTGGCGTGTGGATAGGCCTCAATTGGTAAATAGGCAGCCGCGTGACTCCAGTATTCAAAGATATGCCTTCCGTTAAGCTGAAGACGGTCGAGGTGGTTTCTGTTATAGTTGGGGATACGGACGTACAACGTATGGTGATGGGCTCGTTCTACCACAGAAATGGTGTCGATTTGCACATAACCTAAGTGCTGAATGGCTTTTTTTGTAGCATTGATGCCACGGCCAAACGGGCCGCTTCCTACTAATCCCTGTTGTTTTAGGAATAGGCGGCGCGCTTGTGGTAAAGAAATTTCAAGCATGTTTTAAAATTACTAAAAAGTTATTTTATTTTTTTTTTAAATCAAAAAATAAAATGGTTAGTCTATTCCCCAAAGGCTATTTTGGTTAAAAAAGACTTTTGGGAGTGGGCAGTGGTTGAAATTAGGCATGCATGGCCTCTTCAGATTGTAGGTATTTAAAGCCAGAAACATATTCATGTTGGATTGCAAATTTTGTGAGGCCAACAAGTGTCCTAGATTTGGTTTTTAACATAATGTTCCTTCTATGCGATTCTACCGTCCGCTTTGAAATCCATAATTCCTTTGCAATATCTCCGGAAGGCTTTTCATTTAAGATACCCACCAATACCTGCAGCTCTCTTTTGGTCAATACATTTGGTTTCATTTCAGGTTAGGTTTATATTTGTTATCTAAAATTAAAACCAAAATAGAGTTAACTATCCATTTCTCTTAGACCAATCCATTTTTTTTGTGACGTGGATTTTAGGTGATTTTTTCTTAAATGCACATTAAATATAAGTTTAATGTGGGAACATTAGTTGACTTGCCTATGTAAATTTCTATGCCCCGTTTCCTCGTAGATTTAGAGATTTTTGTAGAGGCCTTAAGGATTTCTCTGTTTTTGCCAACTCCCAAGATGGAATCGTGAATCTTGTGACAGTAGAATTGTTTTTCAGTGCTATTTTCACACGCAAAATCAATATACAATCCAATAATTTACCTCTTATTCAGTAGAAAAAGATAAAATTGCAGTAATTCTTTGCAAAGGTAATGGAGAATATTAAATTTGCATCCTGATATTAAAATTCACATTATGAGCGATAGCGGTAATCACAACGACGGTAAGAAAGGGTTTTGTGTAATGTACTTCCTAATGGGCCTTTTCTTTGTTATTGGCATTATTATAATGGTCTACTACCGTAATTTCCAATTGGCCTTCTAGAACACTAGAACAATGGCTGCCCCGTGCAGTTTAACAAATAAGAAGTTGTACTATTTCTTTATCCTTAAAGGATATTAGCTATTTTTAAAATTACTACATTCATCGATATGGCTAGAAGGAAAAACTAGACTATTCTTGTAGTAGCAATCTTAAGCAGCTACCACACCACCCAATCGCCTAGATATACAATATGAAAATTACATCTCTATTACTTCCAATCCTTCTACTTGTCTCCTGCGAAGAAGAGAAACACAATCAAGAAATTTCTTCAAATGGAATCTGGCAACAATTAGGTTATGGTAAGATAATTCAAATCAATAATGATTCTCTTAAGATTTATGATATCTGCAAAGTAGGGTAATGTTTATGATGAATTGCTATTGGCCGATAAAGGAAAAATTGATTCTTATTCCAAAGATTCATTGACCATCAGAAAAAATTTAAAAACCTACAAATATACTAGACTTAAAGAATTGCCAATCTCCTGCAGAGAACTAGCTAATAATCCAAATGATCCAGTTTACAATTTTGAAGTGTTATGGAATACTTTTAATGAACAATTTTGTTACTTTGAAGAGAGAAAAATAGATTGGAATGTTGTTTACAAGAGGTATAGACCTAGAGTAACAAATGAGACCATAGCATTGGAATTACATCAAATTTTTGATGAGATATTAACTTCTTTCAACGATGGTCATGTAGACATTGAAACCCCTGATTACCTAGCAGCCGCCATTAATAATATTAAGAAAAGTAAAAAATCTGATCCTAACAAAAAAGAGCAAAAAGTAAATAAGAAAGAATTAGAACTTAAGACCAGAGCTGCGATTCCAAACTTCTATTGTAAAGATTTAAAATCACATAATGCAGGGTGGGCCAATTGGGGTATGATGAAAGACGACATCGCCTATATCCAGGTCAATGCAATGATGTTTTTAGCCTTTTACGATATTCCAACAGGTTTAAGTATTTATGAGTGGTGGCCGCTTTATATGTCCATTGCCGAAAAAGAACGTTCCAAAGACAAGACGAAATAGCTGGTTCAGTTCAATTAATGGATAGTATATTAAACGATTTAAGTGACGCAAAAGCATATGTTTTGGATTTGCGATTTAACATTGGGGGGAAAGATGAAGTCGGTTTGGAAATTATTGGACGTTTTGTAAATCAAAAGATATTGATTGCCCAAAAGAAATCAAAACTTAAGGATAGTTTTACCAATCATCAGAAAATTTACCTGGAACCTAAAACCAAAAATTTCTTAGGAGATGAATATGTGCTTACTAGTCACGAAACTGCAAGTGCTGCGGCGTTAGCGTCAATGGCAACTCAAATCCCAGATAATATTATTCGAATCGGATCTTCCACAGAAGGAATTTTTTCCGATCAACTAGAAAAGAGACTTCCCATTGGATGGGAATACGTTTTATCCAATGAAGTATATGAAGATCATAAGGGCAGAAACTATGAGAATAGGGGAGTGCCTCCAGATATTGATTTAGATTACCCGAAGGAAAGTATCGCTTTTTATAATTTGTTATTGGATCAGCTTTCTAAGAACGGAGATCAAGCTGTTGAAATGGTATTTCAACTTCAAATGGAGAAAAATAAGTGAGTTTGCGTTGAACCCGTCTCACTCAAAGTCTAAAGCATAGTCCGTGTTGAATCGATATAAAAGCTCTGGTTACTCCGTGGTGAGTTTTACAAGAATCTACCTCCCAGACATAAAAAAGGCTACCAGTTATAAAACTAGCAGCCCCCCGATGTTTGTTTCTGTTCTAATTGTTCGGTAGTAAGTATTACGCCTCAACTAGATTTTTGTTGCATTTTTTTAACAAAAAATATTATTTTTTTAACGACCTAGTATAGTTTACTGATTATCAGCTCGCTATTCATTATTCATTCCAAGGCTAGAATCAATTTTACACTCAGGACATACGTCATAAAATGAATTTAATCCGCAATCCAAGAAACTAGAAAACTCTTCCGCGTCAGGCGTATACCCTTTCGGTAAACTAAGTAAGCGCTCATTGTGTGACGCCAATACATAATAAGGCTGTGAGTTAGCGTTGAAATGCGTCGCCTGAAAATCAGCCCACTTATTACCTAATGTCCGTTTCGTCTTACCATCGAACTTAGAAATGTATTTCTGATCCAATTTCGTCTTGTCGTCTACGTAAAGTGAAATCACAACGAAGTCTTCTCTCAAGCGTTTCATGATCTCAGGTTTCGGCCATACGAACTCCTCCATTTCACGACAGTTCACGCAACCGTATCCCGTAAAATCAATCAGCATTGGCTTCTTGTGTTTCTTTGCAAATGCCAAGCCTTCCTCGTAATCCTTAAAGCAATCCAAGTTGTGGGGACAGTCTACAGGGCGGAAAAAATTATAGTGTACCGCTGGAGCCAGACCACTTGTAATGTACAACGGTGTATACGTCAGTAAGCTGTAAGCAAACGCCCCAGTCAATGCCAATGAACCGACTGCTGCAGTCAGTCTCGCGATGCCCAACCCTTTTCTAGGGCCGTCGTGAGGAAAGCGGATAATACCAAACAGATATAACGTTAAGCCTAGTGCTAGCAGCGCCCAGAGCCCCATAAATAATTCAAATTTCAAGAAGTTCCAGTGATACGCTAAATCGACAATCGAAAGGAATTTCAACGCCAACATCAACTCTAAAAATCCTAATACTACCTTGATCGTATTCATCCAGCCACCAGACTTGGGCAAGGAGTTTAACCAGCCTGGAAACGCAGCAAACAGCGTAAACGGTAGTGCCAATGCTACGGCAAACCCTATCATTCCGATAGGTGGCCCCCAAGAAATTCCGCCGTCGAGCGTAGATGTAGACTTAGCTGCCTCTACTAGTAGTGTTCCGATGATCGGTCCAGTACAAGAGAAGGATACGATCGCAAGCGTGAACGCCATAAAGAAGATGCCAACCAAGCCGCCTTTTCCTGCAAGTGTATCTGTTTTATTGGCCCAAGAACTCGGTAAACGGATTTCGAAAAACCCGAAGAACGAAAAAGCAAACACGACAAACAGCACAAAGAACAGAATATTGACAAATCCATTGGTCGAAATATCATTCATGACTTGTGGTCCAAATATCATGGTAAGGAGCATTCCTAGTGTGAGGTAGATCGCAATAATCGACAATCCGTAAATCACTGCATTCTTGATCCCATCAGCTTTGTTTTCACTTTGCTTAGTGAAGAACCCAACCGTTAATGGAATCATAGGAAACACACAAGGCGTCAATAAGGCAATCAGCCCACCTCCAAATCCTAGAAGGAAAATTACCCATAGGTTCGAGAAATCCTTTTTTTCACCACAATCATTGACAGGAACCCCAAATTTACCGCTGCCTTTACCAATCACAGTAGTACCTGCATCAACAACAGTGTTGTCTTCTCCTAGTATCAAGTTAAAATCGACGTCAGTTGGTGGTAAGCACCGCTCGTTGTTACACGTCATGTACGTTACATAACCATTTACAGTTGTTGTCCCATCAGGCACTTTCAACCGTTGTATTAGGGTCATATTATTGCTAAATTTCTTTAGATCAATTCCGAAAACAGGATCAAAACCAGACTTTTCATTTCCTCGTTCCTTAGCTTTTCCGACCAGCTCAATGCCTTTGGGCTCTTCTATTTCGAAGGAAGTCGGCACCGGGCCATCTTCTTCAATAAATTGAGAATATACATACCAGCCGTCTTGTATTTTTGACGTCAATACAATGTCGAATTCAGTATCACTAATCTTCTTGCTATTGAATATCCAGTCAACTGGAGCAAAAATCTCTGTATCTCCACCGTCACCAAAGGTTTTAAAAACATTTGTAGGCGGCACGTCTGCTTGCGCTATGGCATTATCTTCTTCAGCTTTTTGTATGGGCGCTGCAGTCCCTATATCCTTTCCCAGCATTGGTTTTGGAGGAGTAATCTTCGCCACTTCCTTTGTCGTTTCTTTCGGCAGTATTTTGGTAGGTTCAGTCAGTTTTATTGCCGGTGTCTTTACCACAGGGTTTTGAGTTGGAGGCGGCACAGTCACCGTCTTTACTGATGACGGTTTTGTTTGTTTACTGGACGTTCCTCCGCCTTTGCTACCTGGAAACAGTGAGCCGTTGATTGGCTTTTTCTCTGTTTTCACAGGAGGCACTTGTGTTTTTGGTTTTGGAGTTGGGGTGCTCTTCGGTGTTTTTGGTTTTGCAGCGCCACCAGCGGCCAAGTCAAATGAAAAGTCAACTGGAGTTGGCGGTAAACATTGCACGTTATCACAAGTCATAAACTCAAGATATCCACCCACTTTGGCACTACTTCCAGACACTTTGATACGTTGTGTGAAGGTCGCTTGCTTGTCAAAATAGACTAAAGTCATCCCAAACAAGGAACTAAACTTTTCATGTTTTTCGCCCACTTCACTCGTTTTTCCAACAACCTCATAGCCTTCTACGTCCTCAAAATTGAAGGAGGTGGCTACTGGTCCCTCATCACTTTCCAGAAATTGGGAATACACATGCCATCCATCATCTATTTTAGCCTTGAAGATGAGATCATACTCATTATCAGACACTTGTTTCTTTTTAAAATCCCATTTTACTGGAGTCTTAATTTGTCCTGATGCCATATTTAGCATAAAACACGACAACATAAGGAATATTAAAGTCCTCATAATTCTAATTTTTCTATTCGTTAAATGATAACGATGTATTGGATTGTTTATCCCATTTTTCAGGGTCCGCTTACTTACTCTTCAAAAAACTTACCACAAATATACAAGATATACCGAAATTTACTGGTTAAGGTTTGGTTAACCTTTACAAATAAAACAATAAAGTTTTACCAAAATCGCTAATTACATGATCTCCGTGTTAAAATTAAGGTGTAAGTTTAATTGTTTTTATAGGGGTCATGCCTAACGGCACCACGCTATCCAGCACTCTCAATGCGCCCAACACTAAGCAATACACGGCATTGTTCAAACAACCGGGCGGCGATCCGCGCTTCCTATCCTTTGCCCAACCACATTTTTAATTAAAAAATAAGTCAATTTGAATAGATATTTTGTCTTATGCGGGACAAAAAACTAAAATTAAATGTGAATTGGGCTTTGCCGTCTAGCCTTTCACTGAAATCTTTTAACCCGAATTATCAATAATAAAGCGCTTTTTAATAGTGTTGTCCCAATTTGTAAAAGGTCTGAGTCCTCAAACTAAAGGTTTTCCTAACAGCAGCAGCATGCTTTGACAACAGTAAAGTATTTGTACGCTGCATGACAACATTAGGCTTCAAACAAGAACTGTTTGAAGCCTTTTTGATTCTAGCTAATTTGATGTTTATATTGAAAAGGCAAATTCTGCCAGATGTCTACCGATTGAGCTAGGCGTTGTTGGTACGGTTTGGATTGAAGCCCTGGCAGAGGAGTCGATGCTTTATCAGTTGGTCGAATAGTCTAAAATTGGACCACCAAATGCTATTGTAGAGGAATGTCTAGTCTCTGAAGCAATGGTGGAAGAATGCGATGACTTTGTAGTAATCAGATAACTATTCTCCAATTCATTAAATATTAGATTTTATAACACCTAAATTTGTTATTTCCTTTTTCTATCTTTACGAGATTATAGAAACAGCATTGAACAAATTGAGGTTGTTTCACATTAAAAATCAATAATTAACATGGAATTGAGCGCAATTTCATTATAAAAGGAAGTTATGGGGCTGACATTAGCTGGAGCAAGTAAAGTTGCTAAAAATGATAATTTATTATTAATTACGGATTCTAAGAGTTTAAAAGAATGTAAAGCCTACCTTTCAGATAGCGAATTTACCGCACTCACCAATTCACAAAAGAAAGGAGCGTCACAATTTGCTTTACCACAAACCAATCGAACCGTCTTTGTTCAAAGCATTAAGGAAAACGATAGCAGCTCCAAGCAAAATGAGATGATGAGAAAAGAGGGCAATGAGCTACTCGACCTCCTCAAATACTCTAAAATAGAGGATATCTGTGTGGTCAATTTCGCAAAACAGAACAAATCCTTTCAGGTTCTAGAGGGTATGGTTTTAGGCAATTATCAGTTTCTTAAATACTTTAACAACACCCAACCTAAGAAAAACAGTTTAAAGAAAATAAAAGTACACAGTTCTGCTTTAAGCAAAAAGGAACTTGAGCTACTTAATATTATTACTGAAGCCACGTGTGCTGCCAGAACACTCGTTAATGAACCACTTTCTTACCTCACAGCAGAAAAATTGAGTGAAGAGTTAGTTGCACTCAGTAAAGCGGCTGGTATCAAGGTAGAAGTCTTCAATAAAAAGAAAATCACCTCCTTGAAAATGGGTGGCCTGCTTTCCGTTAACAAAGGAAGTATTGATCCGCCTACCTTCACCATAATGGAATACAAACCGGCTAAAGCTAAAAACAAAAAACCAATCGTTCTCGTTGGAAAAGGAGTCGTTTATGACACTGGAGGCTTAAGCCTCAAGCCTACTGCCAATTCCATGGATTTTATGAAATCTGACATGGGAGGTGCTGCAATTGCCGGATGCTCTATCTATGCTATCGCTAAAGCTAAACTTCCAGTTCATGTGATTGCTCTCATTCCCGCAACAGACAATCGCCCTGGTGGCAATGCTTACGTTCCTGGTGATGTGGTTACAACATATAGTGGCACAAGCGTTGAGGTTCTAAATACGGATGCAGAGGGGCGAATGATTCTAGCAGATGCATTACATTATGCTAAAAAACTCAAACCAGAGTTAGTAATTGATTTTGCGACGCTCACAGGCTCAGCTGCCAGAGCAGTTGGCTCTCAGGGAATTGTGTACATGGGCAATTCCGATAAGGAAACAAAAAGTAAACTAGAAGAAAGCGGACATGCCGTTTACGAACGGCTAGTAGAATTTCCGCTGTGGGAAGAGTATGGCGAAATGATTAAATCAGATATCGCTGATATTAAAAATGTAGGAGGACCAATGGCTGGTGCAATTACTGCTGGCAAATTTCTCGAACACTTTACCGATTACCCTTGGTTACATCTAGATGTAGCTGGATCAGCTTTTCTGCAAACCGCAGATTCTTATCGGGGTAAAAACGGTACTGGAGTTGGTGTTCGACTCATTTTTGACTTTATCTCAAACTATTAATTCACAAGTGCAAACAATCATATGAAGAAACCAAAAATAGGCATCAGTATAGGTGATGTAAACGGAATCGGCCTTGAAGTTATTATAAAAGCATTGATGGATAAACGGGTGACTTCTATATGTTCTCCTATTATTTACGGATCATCGAAAACCGTCACTTTTCATAAAAACTTGCTAAAACTCGACGACTTTAAATTTCATCATCAAAGCTCAGCAAAGAACGTAAAGGATGATGTGGTTACTGTTGTCAATGTATGGGAGGAAGATGTAAACATCAAGTTAGGAGCACTAGATGTAGCAGGTGGTGAATATGCCTTCAAATCACTTGATGCCGCACTGGTAGACGTCAAAAAAGGTGTTATCGATGCACTAGTTACTGCTCCTATCAATAAAAAGGCGATGCAGTTGTCTGGCTTTGAATTTCCAGGACATACGGAATATCTGACTGAGGAAAGTGGACGTGATGAAAGCCTAATGCTTATGGTCAATGATGACCTTCGTGTTGGTCTAATTACCAATCACATTCCCGTAAATGCCGTACCTGAAGCACTGTCTGAAGATTTAATCTTAGCGAAAATCAATATACTCGAACGTACCTTACAACAGGATTTTGGGATCGAAAAGCCTAAAATTGCAATCCTTGCACTTAATCCACACGCTAGTGATGCTGGTGTGATTGGTACCGAAGAGGAATCTGTTATCATCCCAGCCATACTGGCTGCAAAAAAAGCAGCGCAATTTGTATTTGGTCCCTTCGCTGCTGACGGTTTTTTCGGTTCCGACCAGTTTACCAAGTTTGATGGTGTTTTGGCAATGTATCACGATCAAGGACTTATCCCGTTCAAGGCATTGTCGTTTGGGCATGGTGTGAATTATACAGCGGGGCTTGACTTTATACGTACGTCTCCTGACCATGGCACTGCTTTTGATATCGCAGGGAAAAATCTGGCAAGTGGCGCCTCCTTTCAAAAGGCACTGTTTACTGCAATAGACATATCTCGTTCACGAAAAGTCTACACAGAAAGTAACGCCAATCCGCTAAAGCGTTCGAAAGGTAAAGTCCTTGAGAATCCAGAAGACGAAAAGCCATTTGAAGCTGAAGAAGAAAAGAAACCAGTACACTAAATCAATTATAATGAGAAGCTTAGTAACGATTTTATTGTGCAGTATTACCTTGCTTGGATTCAGCCAACAGACACCAGGTAACAAGCAGTCAGAACCAGTGCTGATACTCAATGCTACTGCGCATCTCGGAAACGGAGAAGTGATTGAAAACAGCGCTATCGGATTTGTAGACGGCAAAATCACTCTCATTGGTGATGCCCGTACTATTAAAATCGATAAAAGTATTTTCAAACAAGTCATTCAGGCATCTGGGAAACATGTTTACCCTGGATTTATTGCCTCAGATACTCAAATCGGATTAATTGAAGTCGATGCAGTACGTGCGACAAGGGACAACCGTGAAGTTGGTAAATTCAACCCCAATATTCGATCAATAATTTCTTACAACACGGATTCTAGAGTAACACCAACAATTCGCTCGAATGGGGTGCTGTTAGCTCAAGTAACTCCTATGGGTGGTGTCATTCCCGGACAGACGAGTGTTGTCCAGTTAGACGCATGGAATTGGGAAGATGCGGCCTATCAAACAGATGGTGGTATCAAGCTGATTTGGCCAAGCAGTTTTTCAACTAGTGGTTGGTGGGCTAATCCAGGTCCTACAAAAGAAAATAACAAATATCAGGATGGAGTAGACGAGATCAGAACCTACTTCAAAGAAGCGCAAGCCTATAATCAAAAAGTGACTCACGAAGTCAAAAATCTGAAGTTTGAAGCGATGCGTGGGTTATTCTCAAAAGAGAAAACCTTGTTTGTTAGTGTCAATAACTCCATGGGAATAATGGATGTAGTGCACTTTACAGACGCGTTTGGACTAAAGACGGTTGTTGTTGGTGGTCAGGATGCGTGGATGAATGCAGATTTTCTGAAAGAGCGGAATATCCCAGTAATCCTATCTCAAGTACAACGGTTACCTAATCGTCAGGATGCAGATATCGATCAACCCTTTAAAACGCCAAAGTTATTACATGATGCTGGTGTCGATTTTAGTTTTTCAATGGGTGGCTCCTGGGAGCAACGTAACTTAGTATTCCAAGCTGGCCAAGCTGTTAGTTATGGACTTGGCTATGAGCAAGCCATACAAGGCTTAACATTGAATGCTGCCAAAATATTAGGGATTGACAAAACTACTGGTTCCTTGGAAATTGGGAAAGATGCAACACTCTTTGTAAGTGCAGGTGATGTGCTTGACATGCGTACCAGCAAAGTTGAAACTGCTTTTATTCAAGGACGTGAAATTGATCTTGATAACAAGCAAAAAGCCTTATATCGCAAGTTTAAAGAGAAGTACGACAGCGAATAGTTTTTACAAGACTGTGTTTGCAAACGCTTGAAACTTAAAATTATTTATAGAAAATACGGCTCAGTTTTTGATCCTAAGGGCTTCTTATGTTTCCTATTGCGCATTGTAGAACTTCATGACACCTTATAGCTCAATGACTATACTAATGAAGTATTTCTTCTCAATAATAATAATAATTCTTCATGCTGGAAATTTTAGGATTTTCTCCAATAATACGGAGCGTCTTAGAATTCATAGTACTGGGAAAGTCAGCATAGGTACCAACACCATTCCAGGCAGTCACAAGTTGTATGTAAATGGAAGTGTCATGGCTACCCGCGTAAAGGTTGCGGTGCATGGTTCTGTTGATTGGGCTGACTATGTGTTCGATGAATCTTATCAGTTAAGATCACTTGAGGAGGTAGACCAACACATCAAAACACATAAACACTTACCTGATGTACCTTCTACAAAAATTATGATGGAATCTGGCAACGATTTGGGTCGTACCGATGCTGTCCTCTTGTCTAAAATCGAAGAGCTCTTCCTTCATAGCATTGAGATGAATAAAGAACTCAAAGCGCTCAAAATCAAGGTAGAGGAGCTAGAGGCAGAAAATCATAAATTGAAATCAGAGAAATAACATAGGAGTACTAGGAGTACTGTTGCCTCTATTGGCAGAAATGATTGCACTAATCGGGTAGCACTGATGTTCTATTTTTCTTTTAATTTCAACACTTTAAACCGACCTTCAGTTAGTAGGACTTCTTGCAGTAAACCCTTGAGTTGTGGCTGTTGGAGAAAGGAAGGATCGTCGGTATAAATGTATCGTGCGCCTTGCTGCCAATAGCGATTGAGAAGGGTGCTTTCCTTGTAAGGCTTGAACAGCTCACCGGAATAACTGACACCGTAGCCTTTTTTATTCAGAAAATAAAAGTAGATACAGTTGGAAGCATCGACAGCCATGATGACTTCTTCTCCCTCAGGAACTGCGTCGATAAGGCGTTGGCGACTTTCGGCTTCGTACAACTCTGTAGGGACCCACTTTTCTGGATTGAGCCATCGGGCAGGTAGTATTCGAATGCTACAGAGTACGGGTTGTAGGAAGAGGAGTAGGCAAAGTGCTAGGATCCAGCCTCGTTGCTGTAGTTGGTACCCACCATATCCAGCAATTGGGAGCAAGACGAAAAAATAGGGCATCATGTAATAAATATGCGCTTTCATCTGGCTCAGTTCAATCAAGTGATACGCCAATAAACCAAGGGAAAGTATTAGGAAAGGCAAGAATATAGGATGCTTCCACTTTTGTAAACGGAAACAGAAAAACAGACCGATTAAGAATAGTGTGAAGTTAGCGTAGTTCATGATGGTCTCGGGTATATCACTCACTAAATTTTGTGATAATACGGACATGGCCTCACTTAGTGTGTCGACAGGGCGTAATTCCAGGCCAAACTCCGCCAAGTGACTGTTTTCCGTCAAGTTCATAGCGTATCGGTACCAAAGCAACGGGATACTGACTGAAATAATACCGAAAACCGTCATTTCCATCCAGTTTCTAAGCTTAATTTGCTTTAAGAACACTAGGAGAAACCCGACAATCGGAAAACCGACGGCAAGGTATTGCAGCTTGGTTAATCCGCCCAGCGTAATGAGCAATAAGCCTAGGAGGAATGCTGTATAGTTTGGCGGTTTATTTTGTGTAATGCCGAAAAGGTATTGGAGAAAGTAATACAACCCCCAGATACTAGCAGTGAGCGCAAGGATATCGGGCATAGCATTGATCCCTTGGTAAAACAGTTCAGGGCTCCAGAGGAAACCCCAGAAACTCAGCCGTCCGATCCATTCGTTTTTGGTGATGAGAAGGAGAAGGTAATACATACCCCAAGCGCCCAGCAGGTAAAGCAGTAAGGAGAAGCAACGATGTACCCAATTTTGTTCTCCAGTAAGGTGATAGATGGAAGCCAGTGCAAATTCATAGCTTAAAAAATGACTACCAGTGATGCCATTTGTGCCTCTGCGATTGTCTACTTTCGGCTCAAAGAGATTCATGCTTTCTGTGAAGAGATTGCGTGCAACACCAAGCGTTAGGCATTGCCGCCAAACATGAATACTTTCAGGAGGACGATTGAGAAATGGCAGGTGAATGAGGATGGTAAGCGCGATACCTAAACGAAAAAACCATTGACTCAAGACAAAACGAGACGCAGCAGTACCAAATTCAGTCATTAATCCTCAAATTTAAAAATTCGACCGTCGTCACCAACAATGAAACCGACATCGTTTGCAAATGCGATTGCATTGAGCCTTATTTCAGGGAGGCCATCAACTGTTTTCCAAGAATTGCCCCCGTCATCTGTAATCCTGAATACGCCGTCATCACCTACTAGATACCCCTTGTCAATGCTTGTAAACAACACATCTCGGAACACTTCTCGCTTGTTGGTGAGTTGATTACCATTCCGTAGTTTTTTCCAGGATTCGCCACCATCTGTTGTTTTGATGATGGTACCCGTAAATCCAGCAGCATATCCGACTGTAGGAGAGGGGAAATGTACAGTAAGGAAAAATTCACCTTGTATTGGTTTGGCTTCCCATGTTCTACCACTGTCATAAGACTTGAAGACGGCACCATACCCAACAGCGATGACCTCAGTGGCATTGAGGTAGCAAACGTCTTGCATTTCATGGGCAAAACCGGTCTTAGAGGAGTCTGGTTCGCGGTTAAGGCCATCAAAGTGGTACATTACCCCAATGTCAAAACTCCCGCCTCCTACGGCAGTGTAATTGGTTAGAGATTGTGCAGCAATACTATGCAATTCAACTTCTTCGGTCATTTTCCGGAGATTCCAGGACATATTTGTTGTTTCATACTGGAGCACGGCGCCCCAATAACCAACCGCCATGATATTGTTTTGGTTGATGACTAATTCATTCAAGATATTGTTATAAATAGAATCTACAGTCCAGTTTGCTCCACCATCAAAGGAACTTAAAAATTCACCACGTTGCCAACGAGTACCACCAACTACCATGATATCGTTGGCATTGAGGATTTCGACGTCATTTAAACGAACATCGGTAGGAGATTCCAATTCTGTCCAAATTAGCTCATAGACCTCTTTTTTACAAGAGGAAAGCGCGAGAATTGCTACAAAACCAATTAGAAGTTGCCATTTCATGCTACAAAATTAATTCAATTTTTTAAATCATTAGTAGTTAGCTACATTTATCAAGTGCATTTAGTAAAATTTGACAAGCTTCTTTGATTTCTTCGGCCGTAATAATCAGTGGTGGAGCAATGCGTAAACAGCTGTCATTGAACAAAAACCAGTCGGTAATCAGTCCGTTTGCAGTACACTCACCAATCACTGCTTTTACGAGGTCAAAGTCTTTCAATTGTACAGCCATCAGAAAACCAGCACTTCTGATTTCAAGAATAGACGGGTGTTGCAACAATTGGAGGAATAACTGTTCCTTAGCTTTGACTTGACTGATAAACGATTGCGTTAACAACTCCTTGAGGGTCGCCAATGCTGCGGCACAGGTGACAGGATGACCACCAAATGTTGTGATATGTCCTAGGAATGGGTTGTCCATAAATACAGATATGACATCGCGATTGGCGACAAAAGCACCAATAGGCATTCCGCCCCCCATGCCCTTGGCGAGTAATAAGATATCTGGTACGGCATCATATTGCTCAAAGGCAAACAAGGAGCCTGTTCTTCCGTAACCTACTTGGATTTCGTCAAACACTAATAAAGTTCCAGTGGCTGTGCACCTTTCCCTCAATTTTTTTAGGTAATTATTTACTGGAAGTGTGACACCAGATTCGGCTTTTACAGGTTCTACGATGACTGCTGCCGTTCGTTCTGTGATCCGGTTTAAGTGTTCGGTGTTGTTAAAATCGATGTGGCGGATATCGGGTAGGAGTGGTCTGTAATTCTGAGTAAAAAATGGGTCACTCATCAAGCTCATTGCGCCTTGAGTACTCCCATGATAAGCATCGTAGCAGGAAATGATTTCTGTTCTTCGGGTGAAGCGCTTAGCCAATTTCATGGCGCCCTCTGTCGCCTCAGCTCCTGAGTTAACAAAATAAACACTGTTAAGTGTTTCTGGTAGCTGGTTGGTCAGTAGTGTAGCTAATTCGATTTGTGGGGCTAGGAGGTATTCACCATAGACCATTGTGTGGAGATATCGGTCCGCTTGTTGTTTTACTGCATCTACTACTTTGGGATAGCAATGTCCTAGGGAACTGACACTAATTCCCGAAATTAAATCGAGATACTTTTTTTCTTGACTATCAAACAGATAGACACCTTTTGCTCGCGCTACTTCAATCATCATTGGCATATCACTTGTTTGAGCTATATGGCTCAAAAATAATTGACGATTTCTTAACATTACAATTAATTTAATTTTATATTTGGTTAACCAACAAAATTCTATAAAGGATGAACCTACTCTTAACCGGATTCGAACCGTTTTTAAATTATTCAATTAATCCCACTGAAAAGATTGTCAAGTTACTGGATTTAATTGATATCACAGTACACAAGGCAATACTTCCCGTAGATTTCGAAAAGACGCGTATTGTTTACGCTGAGTTATTAGACGAAATTCAGCCTGATATCATTCTCAATTTAGGACTTAATGCCAGGGCTATCAGCTTTGAACTAGAGACCTTTGCACTTAATGTTGCAAAGGACTTCCGTAAACCCCCAGAATCTATTGATGAGAAAACTGATTTGGCTTTAAAGACAACAATTGACACTTTTGAAATGGCTCAACACTTAAGAGATGCTGGAATTCCTGCAAAAGGCTCTCATCATGCTGGTGATTATCTGTGCAATTATGTCTTTTACCGGTCCTTGCAGTATACTAATGACACAGGAGGTCAGGCACTTTTTATTCATATGCCTTACACTGCAGATCTTGCCGCGTCTATTTATTCGAAGGAGCAACAAGGCTTTCCTTCCTTGTCTACGAATGTGATTTTAGAAGGAATTTCATTGATTGTCAAACGGTTACTAGTTCATGATTTGTCAGTTTAAACTGAGTTTCCACGTTCTACACGTCAATAATTAATAACTAATCATTAACCATTAATCAATAACCATTAATCAATTATCCATTTTAACCAAAAAGGTAATTGATTTTTTTTGATGACGGAATAGGGTTGGTCTACAGCCCCGAAAGCCTTATAAAACCGAGCGATAGACTCGATAGAAGAACCTTCAAAGTCAATAAGATTAGGAGATTGTGCGTTTTTCCGAATGACGACATCGAGTAAAAAGTGCATGGCACCCAATTTTTTGCCTTCTGCTGTGGTCACTGGAAGTAAGTAGGTCAAACGCCCCTTGTTGATCAGGAAGAATGCAGCCGCACAAATATCTCTTTCTTTAGTGGTTACCGTGGAGATATATCCTAGTCCTCGATGCATTGCTTGGTAAATGATTCTCAGCATTGTGTAACCTACTTTATCTGATAAGACATCAATCTTTCCGGTGTGACTGGATTTAAACAAGTCGACAAACTGTTCTGGAGTCATACTGGCACCACCGTACAACTCATTTCTGTCAGCTTTTTTGAGATTGCGCTTCAAATTGGTGGAATACCCAGACCGAATGTTGTCATAAGACTGATCGAGCATTAATATATAATTTGTTCTTTGCTCCTGTGTATATTCCTTATGACCACCAAAAGCAATGTTACTAGTAAGGTTTATGGTTTGGCGTTTAAACTTTGAAGGGATAGCATCTAGGAAAGCGGCGACTCTAGTATTGGATAAAGCGTGCACTGAAAACAATCCGAGTTGCTGGGCGAGTAAAGGGTGGTGTAGTTGTCTGAATCCTGGTATCTTGTCATTCCAAATGATGGGGAATACTGATTCGTAATTGCCTTCTACCAACGCATCCCACTCTTCGCAGATCTGATTTAGATACCAGGTATAGCCGTATACCCTGCTATTACTGGAAAAGTGGATACAACTGTCCCATTTGTGTTTGTCGATGTCGGCTGATGTCACATATCGAATTGGCTTCATCCGACAAATTTAGGAAATTTTATGTTCTGTTCTGGATTGTAAGTACTGAGAGTTGTTTATTTCTAATAGGGTTCAATAAAAAAATCTGGAAGGCGATTGCGTCTTCCAGATTTTTTAGGATAGTCTTCTATAATTTAGCGATTACAGAGTACCGTGGTAAACACAACCACCATAGAAGAAAGAAACTTGAATGGGATGTGTTGTAAAGTCTCCAATTACAACAATTTCACCATAGGTCAAAGCGTTGATACCGACAGGAGAATCTGGACCGTTAAACAAGACAACATTGTTACTCGTCACAGTCAAAAGTCCTAATCCAGGTTCTGGACAATTTTGACTAGTAGAATAGAGTACAACATCGTGTGATACCCCATTAACAGATAGCACAACCTTGATGTCATGGTCAACATCGAAAAAAGCATTTGAAGAAGAGTGAGAAAGATTTGAAGATAATGTTACAGCAAGTAACATTAAAGTTGGGAGTAATAGTAGCTTGTTCATAATTCCAAGGTTTAATTAATTAATAATATATGACCCCTGAAAGCGGCTTTTTTATTGCCAATAAAATTTTTACATTGAAATAAAAATTACGTACATTAGCAGACGTTTTAAAACCACTATTCCAAGGAGGTTTTGAATATTAACCCAATTAGTTGCAGCTGATTGGGTCTTTTATTTAAGCTCTCATAGAAGTTAAACAGATATTTAAAATAAATGTTTATTTATATTTAGTTCAGTCAGGCATTATGTGAGATGGGCACTACGAAATTCTCTTTTTATGATTAAATTCTACTAGTATTCTCAGTGTTAAACAATAGATGTTTTCTAATCAGTAGGTTGGAATTATTGTAATAATATGGGTTTTTTTTAATAATAACAAATTCCACATACGATTTTTTTATAATTGGATCTATTTTGTTATAAAATTTTCAATTTGTTCAAAAAACAAAATATTAATTTAGATATTCTTGTTTTATTATATGTAGATTTGTGTGTGCATTATTGGTTTTTTGTGACATGCATAATGTGCACATGCGCAGTCTTATTTTAGAACAATTACTACGTTCCTAGTTTGCCAAAATGATTCAATGTTTTTTATTGTAAGCTTGTTCCCTTCCACTTTAAATGAATTAGCAGGACGCTGAGGAAGGATAGCTAAAATTTCACTATTTGTATCAATTTCTCTTTTATTATAAAAGTCAATTGGGAACTCTTGTTTGAGTTTAGACTGGTAACCAGGCATAATTTTTAAGCCTATTTTTTTAATAATTCCAGCTTTTTTCAATGCTTTTTTTGTTCCTGCCACATAATAAGCTCTGGCACATTCTGCAATTACCTTCTTTTTATTTTCGAGTTCTGTGATATTTTCTTCAAGTTGTTGATTGATTTTTTCAAGTTCAGAATTTGTTAGTTGTAGGGCTTCTTTTTGTTGTGTGACAATGCCGTATTGTTGGGATAATTCCCCTTCTGTAAATTGCAATTTTGCTTGAATCTGATTAATGGTTATTTCATAGTTTTTAATCTCTTCGTCTTTTTTCTTTAATTTTTGATCGTACTGTAGAATAATTTTCTGTAGTGCCTGATCGTCTGTAGCATCCATACTGTTTAGCTTTTTCTGAAGGTTGTTAGCCCTCTTCTGAGCTTCAATGTTTTGATCTTTCAATGCTTTTATTTTGGCGAGTACAAGCTCTCTCTGAAGTTCCTTGCCACTTAAATCACCGATTAGGTTTTCCATATCTCTTTCTCTCGTATCGATTTCCATCAATGTTAAATCGATGCTGTTTAAAGTTTCAATGACGTCATTAAATTCTCTTTTAATCAAGTCTTTTTCGCTTTCGAACTCTTTTCGTTCATCTTCAAGGATCGCTAGTTTATCCATTGCTTCATTATAAGCAGCATCATTTGAACAGGACATTTGCCCTATTACCAATACTCCTAACACAAAATAAGAAAGATACTTTACCATAATTTTGATTTTAATCTAATACCCAATATTGGTCTAAATCAATTGATTCGATGATGGTTTTATCTTCTCTAACATATAGCTTCCCATCGCTGATCATAAGTCTGGTTCCATCATTTATTTCTATGAACTGTATGATATTGTCTTCAAGATCAATTGTTCCATTGAGGCTTCTGCCAAGGGCACCAAGATTGACCATTGCTCTAAAATAGAGCATACCGTCTTTTTCGTCGATAACTTCAAACCTTAAGGACAATACCTGTTTATCTCCACTTCTGTTAATAGAACCTGTAAATCGTCTTGCCAGCAGCGCTTCTATATCAATATCCCCAGTCTCAATTGCTTCAAACTTTTCTTCTGCTTCCTTCATGTACTGGCCCTTGGGATACTTGTTGCCATAGGCTAGATAATGGTACTCTGTGTTTTTCTTAACGGCTCTGCTCCACATTACTTTTTCTTCTGTAATGGCAGCGTTGTTATTTTCTCCTTTAGGTTTGCACGCAACAAGTAGAATACTAATCATAAACAGTCCAAGACAATAATATATCACGTTCATACTGGCGAATTTATAAATATATTTTGAATGACCTACAAGTACATAGGCATATTTAACCTTTTTTTAATCAAAAACCCAAATACTTAGTCTAAGTTTGAGTATATATTAACGGTTCGCAGTCAATAAATATTATTTGATAATGAATAATGAAAAATTGACGCTTTGTTAATGAACGGCTAATAATTAATAAAAATCTAGGTGATATTCGCAAAAAAGAATAGAGACACTAGTTCTTAATGCAAATTAAATTTCTGGATACTAGGTCTTTCTGATCTATGACAGTTCCAATTAACCAATTTAAAGAGCAATGACTATTTTCGTTTCGTTCTGGAGAAAAGGGAGATATCCTTATTAAATATAAATGCAATAATGACCTTGACCCAAGATTGATACGACTTTAGTCCGTCATAATACTCCGGCGCCATGCGGCGCAATTCAGGTAATTTGCTACCAGGAATGTTAGGAAAATCGTGATGCTCATTGTGGTAGCCCACGTTAAACGTAATTTTGTTTAAAGGACCGTAGTAGGAATAAGTTTCTTGCCCTTCCTCAAAAACATAGTGCTCTGAGATAAAGTGACCTGCAGTAGGATGGATACCCCCAGCAAATAAAAGGGATAACAGCAAATAGAAAATGGCATACAGGTAAGCTTCTAGCCCTAAGAAATGAGTGACTAGAAAATAGTAACCTACCATAGCCGATACTTGGAACACAATGTTGTAGACCTGCCACTTATCTATTTTAATGGGACGAGTGAGAATTGGTCGGAACGCATAAAACAAAACCTGGAATAAGAACCAAACCAGCTTGCCAATAACACCCTGAAATACTTTAGTTTCAAACTTGGAAGCGATGTCAGTATCGATCTTGTCCTTGCCCTGATCCCAATGGTGCTCAGCATGATAGACTTTAAAAGACATGGCATAAGGAACAACTATGGGCAAGTTGGCAACAAACGCAAGGTAATTGTTGTACTTCTTACTCTTAAATGCCAAATAATGGGTGATTTCGTGAATGGCTAAAAACAAGGCTTGCCCAATACTTGCTCCGACAAAATAAGTAATCAGGATAAATGGAATCCAGCCTAATTGACCGATAAAGGCTGCCACAGTCAACTGTATTGCTACTAAAAGGACAACAACATATTTCGTCCTAGTGTTGACTCCAATCAGCTTAGTCACCTCAGGGTGATCCTTTAGGATATCTTTACGTCTATGGAAATGCGGCTCCTTGTCATCTGCCCAATAGTAATCAGGTGATTTCAATGGTGTGCCGGTAGGAGAATTTGATGATTTCTGATCTACGATTACCTCACTCATGGGAAAATGAATTTATTGTTCACTACAAATATCCGATAATTCAGTGGTTATTCTTAGGAATTGTTCTAATTTATAAGATAACAGTTCAATTCGCAAGTTGTTTTAACCTTCTTATTTTATTTTAAATAGTTGACTTTGACTGATGTATTTGTTGGATGTAGTTGATATTCTTTAGTAATTCAAATCTAAAAGCAACATTCTTCTGTAATTTTCGTTACTCTAATTATAAGGTTTAACAACCATTTTATTTTTGGCATGCTTTATGCTTTTTAACTAATATCTAAGACGATAAGAAATATAATTCCAGCAATGGAATGAAAGATGGTGTTCTCATAGTGTGGACCGCTCCCAAATCAGAAGATTTGTGGGGCGGTTTTTTTAGGAAAATAATTCAGGTTAAAATTCACGATTGTTCAGTATCATTGCGCAGACAGTTTTAAAATATACTTATAAGAGTCAAAGAGGTGAACCCCAGAAAAATCAAGTCTTGCAGGAATTGCTTTTGGAGTTCTTAGTGAAATCACCTGCACATCAAGGAGATCATCGTCACCAAACCGCTTACTCAGTTCTGCCAAAGAGGAAGTCGTGGGTTGCCAATTCGGATTGCTGAATGCCTTTGTAAGGGTTTGATGGTGCTTGGTGCTTTGGTCTGTTTCATTGTCTTGCTCAATGAGTGTGATTAGCGCCCGCCCCGAAATCCCTGCTACAGGCAACAGATAAGAGACTGAGCGGGATTGGCCAACCGCTGTAAACTCTAACTGAAATGTGGTATCTCTTTTCAGATTTCCGCTATCATCCATTAAAAACAAGTGGAGTTCGATCTCGTCGTTTTTGGTTACTTCCTCACTTAAGTTTTGTACAGTAAGTGACGTTAGACGAAGGACTTGAATCGATGTTTTACTGACCTTTTTTGAAGAAAAACACCCTAAACAGAGCACTATTAAGGTAAACAGTGATGAGTATGACAGTTTTATAGTCATTAGAAAGGCAATTGAAATGAGCCGTCAGGTTGTGTGGAAAAAGCGTATTCAGTAACCACCGCTTCATTGTTGAGTGGTCCGTAAATGTGCGGAAAGGGTTCAGTTCCTCCACTAGTGTTTTCGAAAACCAATTTAGAAGTCAGTGCATCAGGATTAATTTTTAACAACACATGGTCTTGAGACTTATCCGCATGTTTATTTGCTGATCGCAAAATCTGTTCCTTAGACGAACAGTGGATGAATCCTTCCAAATCAAACCCTTCTGGTAAATAATTATTAGTTCGTTTCCCCGCTTCCCAAAGGTGTATTGGGGTAAAATGGTAGATACAAGCTGTTTCCATAATTAAAAATCTTTGCCTAGTGAAACATAAAGGATGGGCTGTTGCAGTATTCCTGTTTCAACTCCCCAACCCATATCTACACGAACAAAATAACCAAACAATAAACTTCTCACGCCAGCACCATACCCATAAACTATAGGGTTTCTAAAGTAATTGACTTTGACTGAGATTGGCTTATTGGGATCATCGATCAATACGGTATTTAATGGGTTTTCTTTGGACCAAGGTGATTTTCCTTCCCACGCAGTACCAACATCAAAAAATGGAACTACTTGAAAATTCCTTAAGAACGCCGACTTCACTGGTGTTCTAGACAAGTAATTGATTAAAGCAATCCGCAATTCCATATTTCCTACGAGATAGCTATTCCCGTTTCTAATATTATTTTTGAATCCTCTAAGATTGGTAGCCAATGTCTGAAAAGCAAAATTCCCGTTGGAAGTTACTGGGATTTCACTATTCGTTTTGTATTCACGACCTAAGGGAAGTGCCCAATTGTCAACTCCACCTAGATAATACAATACTTTTTCACGACCGAAGGACGTCGCACCTGCGACACGTGTCGCAAAAACAGTATGCCGATTGATTGGAGTGTACTGTCGAGCGTCCACACCAAGAATATTCATTAAGCCTTTATTCACTCCAAACTGGCTTTCCGATCCCAATCTTGCTGTAAACTCTTTTTGAACATCATAAAACACCTTAAATCGTGATCCATTAACAATATTTAGCGAAATGTTTTTAGTATTATCGAATATGAATTCTGTTTTGACTCCAGCTCTTTGTTGTACAATAGGAGAGGCACCCAGTATCATGTATTCTGAGGCAAGCAGCGTATTTTTATCATTTCTGATCGTTGGTGTGACCCGGATACTGCTAAAAAGATTTATTGGGTAATTCAAAACTGCTCCAGCATAATTAGTAATCAGACGACTGCCTATCGGCGGGCCATTAGTTTCTCGAAAAGGCATTTCATTGGAGCGACGATAGTAAAATAGTTCTTTGTTTAGGCGGTTCTTTCTGTTTTCATATACCAGGAAATACTCCATACCCTCAAGCGTAAAAGGCAAGCGAAGACCACCTTGAAAACGGTGATTTTCCATAACATCTGTTATCGAGCCAGTAATCATGGCGCCAACAGGGTTGTATCGGTATAAGCCACTGCCATCTTGGGTCTTGGAAGACAAGGTAACATCACCAAAACGAAAGGTATTTTTAGAATAAATATCCATAATTTCAAAAAGAATACCGTTATCTACTTGAAAGGTGAGGAATTCCGTTTTAAACTCGGCACGATATGGTTTTATATTGTTATCATCAACACTGTAAATTTGTTTCTTTTTCTTTTTCTTAGCACGTTGCGGCTTTGGTAGTTCAATGTCGTCTATTGCAACCTGTTCTTTTTCTTCTGTTTTAGGCTTTTGATTATTTGGGGGTGTTTCTTCCTCATCAAATTCACTTTGAAAGTAATAATTATCGACATCAATCTCTTCTTTCTTTTCTTGTTCTTGATTCTCAGGCTCAGGCTTCGGAATCTCTTGTTCCTTTATCTTCTTCCGCTTTTTCTTTTCCTTGATGATACGGTCAACTACATTAGTTTCCTTTACCAACTTCTTTTTTGGTTTGAGGGAAGTTCTATAATTTGTTGATTTTAGAGTGACAGGCTGATCCGTAGTCACTTGAGTAAGATATAACTGTTGCTTTCCTTTGTTTCTAATCACTTCTGCAGTGGTTCCTGCTAGACTAACATGGCTTTGAGAGATGATTCCTTGTTGATAATTTGTAGCAGCATAAGTATTGGCGACTAAGCCATAAACGGGTTGCAGAATAATCGTATCAATCTGGTCTTTTGGAATGGGGATCACTTCCTCCTCATTGACGGTAGTTGTTTTACCGTTGATTTGCGTGATTACTTTTTCATTATACAAGACCTTTTTTTCCAAGGCGCCAATATACCGGTTACTCACACCGTTCTCGTCACTAATGAACCCAAACTGATTGTCTCCAATTTTAATGGGATGGTGTTCATTTGCGAAAGGGGTGTCAGTGACACGTACTATTTCTGCAGAAGGCTGCTCTAGATTTAAAAAGTAAAGATCCATTCTAGCAGGCGTCCAGTATTCCATTTGTTCACTTTCCCTATTGGATGCAAACAGTACTCCTTTTTCCCCGTTAAGTGTAATCCCAATTGGGTTTACATCATCATATACGTCATTAGTAATTCGTTTTGGGTTACCACCACCTGTATTCATAAGGAAGAGGTCCACCTGCCCGTTTCTAAGGGCGGAAACGATCAACTGTTTTCCTGATACCGCGTCAATACTATAAAATCGTGAAAATTGTTTATCCAAAGACTTAGAAGTGAGGGCGCCATTGCTGTATTTTGATAGTTTGATTTTGCCTGACTTTTCACTAATAATAATTAAATTATTCCCAGACCAGGTAATCAATGGATAATGCAAATCTGGCTCTAAGACGGTATTCCTGAAACCGCCTTTAAACACGGTTTTCTCGGATTCTTCTTTCAAATTCCTGATGATGATGTCGTATCTACCATTGATATTTTTGACATAAGCCAACTGGTTACCTTGCTTATTTAGTTTTGCTTCTGTAAGAACTGAATTGGGCGATCCCGAATTTAATCCTTCCTCTTTTGGAAGATAAGTGTTAGCAGCTTCACGGCTGTATCGCTGGGCATAAAACTGTAGCCACGAATCTGTGGTTTGTATGAAAGAACTTCCTAGAACATATAAAAAGCCAGATTCGACGCTTCTGTTGATTCTTGTCAGATAAAGTAAGTTGGAAACTGTTGATTTACCATAATTATTACTAATAAAATACCACAAGGAATGTCCCGCCAATACTGGATCGTCCTTGACAACATCCATGTAGGTTTTATACTTTTCGGAAAGAATACCATCCTTTAGCTTATCATCAGCTTCTTGCGACCAGTTTTGTCCAATGTAGGCAACCAATCCCTTTGTATACCATTCCGGAAGATTAAGTAATACAGCATTTTGAACAATCTCTTGAAAGCTGTCGCCAAACATCATTTGATTAAGCGAGACCATAGCAATGCCTTCCTTGATTTGGCGTTGAAAATCTCTGTGATTGCCATTAAAGTATAGGTAAACTTTGTTGCCAATTATTTTGGTAATGCCGCTGGTGTTATAGAATGGAACTTCCTGTCCAATATTCGTTTGATGAAAATCTGATAAATCATTATATACAATGATTTTGATCTTATTATTCACTTTGTATTCCAGAATATTCTGAAGGTTCGGATATTCTTGCTCTGCTACCTGGACAACATACTTGCCGAGATCATCACCGCCATCATACCAATATGTTGTGAAATTAGGGGAATTATATTCTTTCCAATCAAACTTTTGGTACTGTACCCTGTTTTTCCCATACTTAGTTTTTATCCCTTGACCATTCAAAACAAAGGAAAGAAGCATTAGGGTAAAGCCAGGGATATATCTCCAGATAATATTTTGCATATAAATTTTTCGTTCAGTCTTCTAGTTTTCCTAAAGAACCATTTAGAATGATTACTTTTGCGGATGTTTCTAATTTAACGATTTTAATAGGTATTTGTTTGTTTAATTTTAATGGCTTTTGTTTAAATTTTGGCTCTTCTGTCCCTAAGTTAGACGACTGTATTGACATTAAGTGACTTCAATATAAAACAAAATAGAATTAACATTCAAATTAAAAACGAAATTTTATGTCAGATGTTGCATGTATTCCAGTGAATCCCTTCTCGATGAATGCTTACATAGTATATGATGAATCCAAGGAAGCGATCTTAATTGATCCAGGATGTATGAGTCCGCAAGAGGAGCAACAGATTGTTGTTTTCCTTGAAAAGAATGGGCTGAAGCCGGTAAAATTGATCAATACTCACGGGCATGTTGATCATGTGCTTGGCAATCATTTTTTTTCTAATAAATTTAATCTTCCTCTTGAAATCCACGAAGATGCGCTTGAGGACATGAACATGCTTCCTGTAATTTGCAAGAATTACGGACTGCCAGAAAAACCAGTTATAAAGCCAGGAGCTTTTCTGATTCCAGGCGAAAAAATAACCTTCGGAAATATGGAATTGGACATTCTGTTTACTCCCGGTCATGCTAGAGGACATATTTCACTCTACTGCAAAGCAGATAATTATGTAATTGCAGGAGATACGCTATTCCACGGAAGCATTGGGCGAACAGATTTACCAGGAGGGAACATGGAAACACTGCTCCACGCGATTGTGAGTCAATTGTTTACACTGCCTGATGAAACCATCGTCTACAACGGACACGGACCAAGCACTACTGTAGGCAGAGAAAAGAAGTTTAATCCATTTTTAAAGCACTTAATATAATTTTAATGAAGCGTACTGAAATAGGAACCATTGGTGAATTCGGATTGATTGATCGGATTACAGCCAAATACAAAGCATCTCAAAAATCAACCGTTTTTGGGATTGGAGATGACGGTGCCGTAATTGATAATTCAAATCTGCAAACCGTAGTATCGACTGACTTACTAGTCGAAGGGATCCATTTTGACATGATGTATTCGCCGTTGATGCACTTAGGCTATAAGGCGGTCGTTGTCAATCTCAGCGATATCTATGCGATGAATGCCATTCCTAAACAGATCACGATTTCCCTGGCCATCTCCAGCAGATTTTCTGTAGAAGCAATAGAGGAGTTGTACAAAGGAGTCTATGCCGCCTGCGAAAGGTATAATGTGGATTTAGTTGGTGGGGACACCACATCCAGTCTCAAAGGACTGATTATCTCTGTAACAGCTATCGGCCAAGGAGAAAAAAGCAAAATTGTATACCGTAACGGGGCAAAACAAAACGATCTCATCTGTGTTTCTGGTGATTTGGGCGCTTCTTACATGGGATTGCAGCTGCTAGAACGCGAAAAACACGTGTACAAAGACAATCCTGATATGCAGCCAGAACTAGAAGGGCATGACTATTTGCTAAAGCGACAACTAAAACCGGAAGCTAGGAAGGACGTTATCGACATGTTTGCAAAAGCACAGCTCGTTCCCACTGCTATGATCGATGTTTCAGACGGTTTAGCCTCTGATTTGATGCATATTTGTAAATCGTCTGACGTTGGCGCATTCATTGAAGAAGGCCAAGTGCCGATCCATGAAAAAACCTACAATCAAGCAATAGCCTTTAGTTTCGACCCTATTACTGTAGCATTGAGCGGTGGTGAAGACTATGAGCTGTTGTTTACTGTGGATCCTTCAGATCTAGAGAAGGTCCGTTTCATGAATGACGTTTGCATTATTGGTGATATCACACCCAAAGAAGATGGGATTTTCCTACATACCAAGGGCGGAAACAGACATCGAATCAAAGCACAAGGGTGGAAGCATTTTGAACAATAGCATCTATAGACCTGCCTTCCGTTGCTCAGCAGGAAGGCCTGTCGTAACTGCACACCCAACCCTTTGAGTTTTTCTACCTGTCTATAGGAATAAATGGCTAAAGTATTACACACTTTTATCATTGTTTCACAAAGAAAATTTAAAAATGAAAAGATTAAATTTAATGTTGTTCCTGCTAGCCATTGCCGCGGTAAGTCTTACAAGTTGTAAAAAAGAAAAAGGATGTACGGACTCCGAAAGCCCAAGCTTCAATGCGGATGCTGAAAAAGATGATGGTTCCTGTAAATCTGTTGCTGAAGCCTTGGTTGGAAGTTGGACAGTATCAGAACAATTAAACTCTGATCCTGGTACGTTACCTACTTTTGATGTCACAATTACTAAAGTAGATGAGGAGACAATCATCGCAACCACTTTGAACCGGTCTAATTTACCTTATTACGCAGTGGATTCGCTTAAATTGAAAGCGGATTGGTCAGACAAAGCTTTAGATGGTGTCGAATTGACCTCTCTAACTCAAAATCTCAAAGGTACGATTACTGATGTCGATGAATTTGGTGTCACTTATGAAGTAGTCACGTTTACTGGTGTCAACACCGTTTCTTTGATGTATACGCGATAATATTGTAGACATAATTTTTGTTTGGGCATTCCCCCAATAATGGAGACGCAAAGTATCTCGGTTTCGCACCCGTCAGTACATTGCGTCTCTTTTTTAGTTGTTTAATACCTAGAGGTAACGCCTAATGTATGCTTTCGGTAAGAGTTTTTTGGTCTTTTTTATTATGGGAAAAGGAAAAACAAACTAAAGTCTAAGTTCTGTTAGCTTCCGTTAATATTTTCAGAAATTCAGAGAGCTTTCGAATGGTTAAAGAAACTCGCTTGATTACTTTAAGAATAACATCTATCTTGTATAATCAATAATAGCAATATCTAAGTGAGCAGGAATGTCAAAATCCAAGAAACGTATCGTAATAACCTCTAGCAAGGACATCAAAAAATTTTTCAAAAAGGAGTTGCGCAGGGAGGAGCGGTTGCTCTGGAGCAAGCAGGAAAAATTGGGGACTGCGTACTGGAGGAAGTACTGGGAGAATAAGGAGGCAAGGCCATGGTCAAAATTCAAAAAGTATGTTTTTCGTGGCGTCCTATTTTTCGCCATGTTATACTATTTATGGTCTGATATAGTGCAAGGCAATTTGAATACACTTATAGGTTGGACAATTGTTTTCATTACTGTTGCATTCCTTTCTAAAGGATTGTATCAAATGGGGATTAAAATCTATGGTAAAGAATTAATTTATCTAGCAATTACTACGCAACGTGTATTTATTATCAATGATGAAAATGGACTTAAAAAAGAGTCAGAAATGTCAGCGTTTACAAAGGCTGAAATCAAAGTCATAGAAGGAAAACAAAGGTTGGTCTTCAAGGTTTCCAATGAAGAGGATTTCATAATGCCAGGAACTTATGATGCTAACAAACTATTTAAATTGGTCTATCCGCATTGGCAAGCCGCAAGCCCCATCGGACAACATGAAAAAACGATTGCAGAATTATCAAAGAAGTATCGCCTTAAACATGCTACTGATATAGAAAAGCATACCTTGACAGGAGAATACAATGGTCGGGACATTAAATTGTCTTGGAAGGCTAACTTTCCTGTTAGAACCATCCAACTAGATCTTCTTTCACCTAATCCGACAGGTAGCTACTTGTCCTTTACTCCTGAAAAAACTAAAGCAAAATTGAAATTGCTACTAGGACAAAAAGAACACCTAACCAACGATGAAGGATTTGATAATACATTTCTTCTAGTAGCCGACAATAAAGACTTAATCAATGGATTACTAGATTCTAGTGACCTAAGAGCTGCCATGAAGGCTTGTCAGACAATAGCAGATTGCTCTTGGACATTTGGAACAAAAAAAGAAAATTCAGACCAAAGAAACAGCCCCGTTAAAAGCACTTACTCTGACGATGAAGAAATCTTAGACCTTCAGCTTATCGATCTCCAAGCAACAGAAGCAGGGATAGACGAAAAAGTCAAATGGCAACCCGATCTGGAATCTCAACTGGAATTTGTAGCAAAGTTGGATTCGAAGGCCAGGTCTAGTCCTGAAATTATTGATAAGGTATTAAACAAGTGCTTGGAGAGTACGCTACAAATTTTGGATGGCCTAGACCGCTATCATAAGCGAGTAGGGTAGTTTCTATTGTTTAATCAAGGGAATAGCCTAGCGTCGTTAGGTTAAGACTACTGTGACCATAACAGGGTCAATTTACGTGCTTGTTGCTTTTGCTAACATACTTTGACCACGATGTGGTCATTCCCCGTTCCCTATAACCGATTGTTGTGTGTTTTTTAATAAAAACAACAGCATGCTTTGACAACAAAAAGGTGTATGTACGCTGCATGACCACATCGTGGTCACAGTATGTTAGCAACAAGCAAATCAAGGAGAGGCCGACCCTGTTATGGGTCGCAGTAGCTTTAAATCACAATACTATTAACTTATTTCAACTTGAAATGCGTTCAACTTAATTACAAAAACCTAAAACAACATAGTTAAATTTGCTTTGATCACAAATTTATAGTGAAGTACCAATGTAAATGAATACTAGAGGCGCGACCGACGATTCACTAGTTGTTCAATTCCTCGATAAACTCGCGTTGTATGCTAGCAGTTTTATCCTTGGCGTACCATTTCTGAGCAACAATCACAAATTCACTATAGGGCGTCGCATTAGGATCGTTCTTCCTTGCCATTACCTGTTCTTGCATGGCTTTAGGCCTTGGTCCCCAATGACTCAACACTTTTTGACTCTCGTCGTCTATGATGATGATAATTGGAATAGACCGCCCACCTCCAGTCAAAAACAGATCCATCAATGCTGGATGTTCGTCTCTCAGTACATGTTTTAAGCTGATGAGGGGATTTAGTTTAGCAAGATGGTTGATGACAGGCAAAATTTGTGCAGCGTCGCCACACCACGCCTCTGTGATCACCAGCCAGGTTTGTGCTTTTTCAATTTGTTGTAAGGCGGTGATGCTCTCCTCCAATAATTTGGGATGTTTGTCTAGACGGTTCATTCTTGCCACATTCATTTTAGTATAATGAAGATAGTCGGCTGAATGATTAGTGCCTGTTGTCTTATTTTGCTCCAGGAGATCATCTATCATGGTCCTGTAGTCTGTATAACTGATCCCTTTTTTAAGGGATTCCTGTATTGTTTCTTGCATAATTATTCGCAAAAGGCTGATAACGTTAATAATAAAGATGTCGCACCTAACGGAGCTTTGGTTTCGAGAATCTATACCTGCACTACCAAGATGTCGTCCCTAAGGGACTGTTAGTTCCTATTAACATTTTTAAAGATACACAGTATTCTAGGAAAACTTTGTAATGCGGTTATAAAAAACCCGAACCACTAAATAGCGATCCGGGTCATCTAATATTAGCAGGTACTAATTATTTTTCGATGTCTTCGTTTTTAGCTTTCTTAGAAGATTCTCCTGCTTTTCGGATCAATAGTTTATCCTCATCTTCGTTTAACTCAGCTTCTAAAACGGCTCCTTCTTTCAAGGAACTAGACAATATGAATTCCGCCATTGGGTCTTCCAGATATTTCTGAACGGCCCTGTGTAGTGGTCTTGCACCATATGCTGGATCAAATCCCTTTTCAGAAAGAAATACTTTAGCTTTTTTGGTCAGCTTCAGTTTATAACCCAGTTCTTCAATTCTTGCGTATAAGTCTTTCAGTGTAATATCGATAATCTTAAGGATATTTTCTTGAGTCAGACTATTGAAGATGACAACATCGTCGATTCTATTCAGAAACTCAGGAGAGAATGTTCTCTTTAGCGCTGTCTGAATCACGCCTTTAGCATGATCTTCTTTGTTACCTTCTCTAGCAGATGTCTGGAATCCTACACCTTGACCAAAGTCCTTTAATTGACGGACACCGATGTTTGATGTCATTATGATCAGAGTATTTTTGAAATCCACTTTTCGTCCAAGTCCATCCGTCAATTGTCCATCATCCAGTACTTGTAGCAGGATATTGAAAACATCAGGGTGCGCTTTTTCGATCTCATCCAATAAGATGACTGAATATGGCTTACGTCGTACTTTTTCTGTCAACTGACCACCTTCCTCGTAACCAACATAGCCCGGAGGCGCGCCGACTAACCGACTAATCGAGAATTTCTCCATGTATTCACTCATGTCAATTCTGATCAGCGAGTCCATCGAATCAAACAAGTATTTAGAAAGTACTTTTGCTAATTCTGTTTTACCGACACCAGTTGGTCCTAGGAAAATAAAGGAACCAATTGGTTTACTTGGATCTTTCAGTCCAACTCGGTTTCTCTGGATCGCCTTAGTGATTTTAAGTACTGCTTCGTTTTGACCTATGACATCTTTTTGGAGATCCTCTGCCATGGTGACTAGCTTGTTGCTTTCGCTTTCAGCTACCCGTCTTACAGGGATTCCGGTCATCATAGATACTACTTCCGCAATATCTTCTTCTTCAACGGGATATCGTTTTACTTTCGACTCTTCTTCCCATTGTATTTTGGCAAATTCCAATTGTCGTACTAGTTTAGACTCGCTATCACGCAGATCAGCAGCTACCTCGTATTGCTGATTTTTGACTGCTTGGTTCTTTTCTTCTTTAAGGTCTTCAATCTGAGCCTCTAGTTTCACAATGTGATCTGGCACATGAATATTTTTCAGGTGCACTCTGGCCCCAACTTCATCCAGTACATCAATCGCTTTGTCTGGAAGGAAGCGGTCTGTCACATAACGGGTACTCAATTGAACGCAAGCCTCAATCGCTTCATCAGAATAAGTTACATTATGAAACTCTTCGTATTTCGGCTTAATATTATGAAGGATATGAACGGCTTCTTCCGGGGAAGGCGGCTCAATCAATACTTTTTGGAATCGTCTATCAAGCGCACCATCTTTTTCAATGTGTTGACGGTATTCGTCAAGTGTGGATGCACCGATTGCTTGCAATTCTCCTCTTGCGAGTGCTGGCTTGAAGATATTGGAAGCATCCAGCGAGCCAGTGGCTCCACCAGCACCAACAATAGTGTGAATTTCATCGATGAAGAGAATGACATCTCTGGATTTCTCCAGTTCATTCATAATCGCTTTCATTCGTTCTTCAAACTGACCTCTATATTTAGTTCCGGCAACAAGAGCTGCAAGGTCTAAACTTACAATTCTTTTATTGAAGAGTGCTCTAGACACTTTTCTTTGTGTAATTCTTAGTGCGAGCCCTTCTACGATGGCGGTTTTACCAACACCAGGTTCACCAATAAGAATCGGATTATTTTTCTTTCTTCTACTTAGAATCTGAGATACCCGCTCAATTTCGACTTCACGGCCGATGATCGGATCTAGTTTTGACTCTTCAGCAAGTTTGGTGACGTCCCGTCCGAAATTATCCAGTACGGGAGTTCTTGATTTTGAATTACCTTTTCTAGAAGACCCTTGAGAGTAACGGCCACTAGCGCCTTCCTCATCATCAAATGGTTCCTCAGATTCTGGAGCCTCACTTCTGATTTCTTCGCTTACATAGCCAAGTTCAGACTTATAGCCTTCATAATCTACCTCAAAATCATTTAAAATATTAGAGGCCACATTATCATTGTGTTTCAAGATTGACAACACCAAGTGTTCTGTGCTTACTTCATCGCTCTTCAGCATTTTAGCTTCGAGGAAGGTCACTTTTAGCACTTTCTCTGCTTGCTTATTAAGCGGCAGCTTGCCAAAATTAATATCAGTCGATCTGGAGAGCGTGTCTCCAGCTTTCTGATCAATAATGTGCCTTAATTGGTCGATATTTACATGAAGGGAATCAAAAACTCGAGTCGCTAGGCTTTCTCTTTCTTTAATAATTCCTAAAAGTAAATGTTCCGTTCCAATGTAGTCATGTCCTAATCTCATGGCTTCTTCTCGGCTATGAGAGATGACTTCTTTTACTTTCGGTGAGAATTTCTTCATAATTTATCTTTTGCACCGGCTTTTTAACCGATGAGCGTTTGCTACAACTGTTACTTAATGAGGCTGAAATTGTTGGTAATATAAGGAGTATTCATAAAATACACTATATATTTCGCTTTTCTATTGTATCAGCCCTCATTCTAATACTAATAACGTTTTTGACGAATGAATGTTGCGTATTAAATTTTAATCAAAGTCCGTCATATATTTTTTAGATGCAAAAAAATAGTGCCAAAAGTCATCTTTACCGCTTTTGTCAAAAAATGTTCTGCATTAACTGACAAATTTATCGTAGAATAATTACTTTTGCCTTCCAGTTGTTCTTAAAAAGAGAAAATTATGAAGTATTCTATTGATAGTATGGACCATTATACTTTAATTACGTTGAATGAAGATAATCTAAACTCCTTCATTGCGCCTAATTTAAAGTCTAGATTCATTGTTATTAAAAATGAAGGTGCACAAAATGTAATTCTTGATCTGTCTGGAGTTAAATATGCGGATTCCTCAGGGTTGACTGCCATATTGACTGGAAACAGGCTTTGGAAAGATGATGGTACGTTCATATTGACAGGTATCGTCCATCCAAGTGTGAAAAAATTATTGGAAATATCTAAGCTAGACACAGTGTTGAATATTATTCCTACGTTAAAGGAATCTATTGACTATGTAATGCTTGACGCAATCGATCGTGAGTTACGAGGAGAGTAATTACTGTTTCTCCTTGTTGATATCACTTTTTCCACCTATTTTTTTAAGGAGTTTTGTCTCTTTAATGATCATATGATGGCCAAATGATTTACACATATCGTAAACCGTTAGTGCTGCGACAGTTACACCTGTTAATGCCTCCATCTCTACACCTGTTTTACCTAGTACTTTGCAGGTGCATCTGATTTCAATCAACTCATTATTAATGGGTTCGATAGTTATTTTGCAATCTGTAATGCCTAATGGATGACACATTGGTATCAGATCACTGGTTTTCTTCGCAGCCATGATGCCCGCGATTATTGCTGTTTGAAAGACGCCACCTTTCTTCGTAAATAGTTCACCATCCTTGAGTTGTTGAATGATTTCTTCTCCTAAGTAAACTGTGCTAACAGCGAGTGCAGCGCGTGCAGTTACTTGCTTTGTGCTTACATCTACCATAGTGGCTTTACCGGACGAGTCGAGATGTGTAAATTCCTTTTTCATATCAAACTTCATTTTTTAAATGATCAGCAATCAGACCTTCCTTCATAGCAAATCGGCTTATCCAAATATTATCAATTTCTGTTAGATCCGTGATAAACTGGATAAGGATAAACGCCACAACAATCAATTTTGCTCGGGTGTCTGGAATGTCAGGATGATCTAGCCGCTCCTGCAATGTAGTGTTCTGCCATTGGTCTACCACCTTTTTCAAGTCACTAGTTTTGATGCTGGAGTAGTCAGGTGTCAGCTTTTCTTTCACAAGAATATTCTCAAGGACATCAAAAGTGCCAGATGCTCCTACAAGGGCTTGAAATTGGTGTTGATCAATTTGTTGGAGGAGTGGCTCAAGGGTTTTCTTTAAATGTTGGAGAATGGTGTCGACTTCAGTGGCTGAAATGGGATCACTTTTATGAAATTGGTTGAAAAGCACAGATACGCCAATCGGAAAGCTTTGTGCCCAAAACTGTTGGGTATTGTTGGCAATAGTGAACTCAACACTCCCGCCTCCAATATCCATAATCAGTACCTTCTGCTCCGTCATGGGAACTGCCAACCGTGTGCCTTGGCAAATGAGTCGTGCCTCCTCATCGCCTGTAATTACTTGAATCGGAATGGCTGTTTTTTCTTCTATTTCCTTGATCAACTGCGGGCCATTAGAGGCAGTGCGGAGTGCGGCAGTGCCAAGGGCAGTCAGATTCGTTACTTGGTGTTGTCGGATAATCTCACTGAAATAGGTCATGGATTTCAGTGCACGGCTGTAAGGGGCATCCCCGATGGTCGCAATACCGTTTTCTGCAAGCTGTATAAACTGACGTTCGCGGTATAATTCTGTGAAGGTGCGATTGTCTGTAGATTCGACAATAAGTAGATGGAAGGTATTGGTTCCTAAATCAATTACGGCTATTTTCATAAGTTAACTAACTATTTCTCAGACAACAATTTTTATATTTCTTACCGCTTTTACAAGGACATTTCGAGTTTCTCCCAATCTTTTTTCTGCCGTAGCCGAGTCCGTCCTTTATGGCCAAAGTAAATCGCTGTGCAGGATCCTGGTGAAAAATTACTTCGAGCATATCGTACAACTCAGGATGGTCTTGCTCTAAATCGAAAGGGTGTTCAAAAAAATATTCCGTGGCAACGGCAAAAAACTCTGCTTCATTCGTAGCTCCATACACTCTTAAGTTAGAGTCTCCCTTTTTAATTTTGTCAATTTCCTTATACATTAGATCTAGCCAAGGCTGCATGTACTTGTGAGGTAGATTTAAAGGCACCCCGTCAAAAGAACCATCCTTAACATCGATTAGGTGAGCAAATTCATGAATACCAACATTTTGAGTATCCTGATTGCTTAAAAACCCTTGGATTAATTCTGGTTTGGATAGGATCATAATGTCATTGAGCGCTCCATTACCCACCATCCCAAGAACATTTCTTTTTCCTTCAGTAAAGTTAAAATCACGGTCAAACGCTCCAGGATAGATTAATACCTCACCGAGATCGTCGTACTCCCACTCTTTATAACCAAAGATTGGGATGACCGCACTCGCTGCAACCAACAACCGTGTTTTGTCATCGACTTCAGTCTTGATTCCAGTAATTCTGACTTCTGAGAGAAAGATCTGGATTTTTTGCTCAAATCTTGATTGCTCTTCGGCTGACAAGACATTGTAATAGGAAACATTTTCCGAAAGGATCGCTTTAAAATGACCAGAAAACGGTTGTGCCAGTATTTTTGCCCTGTTTCGGTACTTTACTGTGAAGGTAAAATAGATGTTGTAAGCAGTAACCAGAGCAATGGCCGTTAAGATGTAGAAAACATTTGGCATTTCATGCCGAAGATGCAAGATGAAGAACATGAAAATCCCAGGGATCAATATTGAAATCAATAAGCCTAGTATTCTATTATATCTCGCTTTTTCAGGACAAAGTTGCATTGAAAGCAAGTTATTATAAATTTGGTTCTTTTTATAAAATAAGAACTATAATAACATTAATAATTATTATCACCCCTTCACGTCAATAATTGATCATTATATCACTAAACATTAATCATTATTATCAATCCCTTCACGTCAATAATTAAACATTAATCACTAAACATTAATCATTATTTCCAAGGATACTTTGACTACTAATTGGCAACTGAAAGAAAAAACTAGTATCTTGATTGAAAATAAATCTGTAATAATCCATAATTTTATTAGCAAAATCACAGTTATAATTGTCGAATGAATAGTGCAAATTGGACTTTTGTTGGCAATGGGACAACCACAAGCGTCGTCTTGAAACATGGTGTTGAAAGTGGCAACCTTGTTATATTCACCAATATGAAAATCATGTTGATTGATTATGACGTCTTTGATAAAGCAAATTACAAGTTCTTTATTGATGAAGAATTTTGTGAAATAAAGGTTTGGAAGAAAAAAAATAAATTCAATTATCAATTTGATGTTCTCGACGATGCCGATACGCCGCTAAACAACAAAAGACGCGAGCACAGCGATAAACAGTTTGACGCCACCGTGCGAAAAGCGCTGATTGCATTCGGTATTGTTGCTGTCATACTTTTAATCGCTTACGGAACCCACTATTACAGAGTTCAACAGATAAAACAAGTCGTTCAAGGGTCACTAGTTGTTAAGGACCACCAGTTTAATGGGGAAGCGTATAATGCTGCGTTTACTTTTCCGTTTGGGAAAAAACAATTCGTTCGCCACCTAAAACTCAACAAATTAGATGATGGGACATTGGTGCTTGAGAATGGGCTCCCAGTACACACTGGAGACTCATATTTAGTCTCGTACCACCAAGCTAATCCTAAGAAAAATAAGATATTCTTTAAGCAACTCGTCGAAGATCAAGATGAACAGTTACAAGGAAGAGTAATTAATAAAATGCTTTATCTGAATCCATCTCTTACGCCAGAATATTGTGTTTGCCTGATGGAAAACAAGATCGTAGCTGACAGATCCGACTTTTATGCAAGGCTGTATTTTCAAAATTATTCGCCAGAAGTGAACCCAAAACACAATCGAAATGCCCATGCCATCGCAATGAATCATCCAGAAATGATCCTGTGGGATAGGGATTGTTACTATAAGTATGTAGAGCAATGTGACTGATGGTATTAGGGAGTAGAATACTAGAAGAATAACCACACGCTGCGCTATTAACGCAGAAAGAAGTAGCAGACGAATAATTAATTATTAATTGATTTCTATCCCATCTCAATAACATCCAGCAACGTTCGGAAGGATCCGAATTTACCAGAGTAGCGATTGGTGTGATCCGCTTGTAGAGCAGGAGCATGTTCTTTCTGATAGTTGTTTAACACCTCATGACTTTCGCAGAGATACTGAATAGCAAATGTAGTTTGATCAGGATTGCGATCGTCGATTACCTGACTCATTTTATATTCTTTGAAACAGCCCGTAGCCATTACAGCTGGAATATGGGTTGCCCTCATCCATTGTAACCAGTCCGCTTTGATGGATGGTTCCAAGACAATAGTGACGTTGTATAATACCATTATCTCCGAATTGGGGTATACTTAGAAGCCTTGGATGGATCAATTTTGATCATAATACTGTATACTGATCGTCGTTGATTAGAAGGTGCGCCCAGCATAATGTCTATAATTTCGTCAGATTTCGCATTTGTGAACATCCTGACGGCAAGTGCATTAGGATAAGCAGTATTGACGTTACGGATCTTAGTTAAGGCGTTAACGATGCCTTCAAGGCCTTTTTCAGTGCTTTCATGCATAAAATCAAGTCCTCCACGATGATATAAGTAAGAAGCCTCGCGTAGCGGAGCGGACCTTGGATTTAGGATACTCTCAATCATCCAGTACCGATTCTGGTTGGTAGGGTTTTCCATGGCACCCCAGCCAGTGACACCTTGTGGTACCGTATTCATGATGTTATTGGCTTGTTGAAAGTAAGGGGATCCGCCTAGTAAGGAGAAAGAGTCATAGTCTAGACCAAGGATATAATATGCATAAAACGTAAGAATAGAAGTTAAGTTAGAAGCATAAGCTGCTTCAATATATTCTATAGGTTGAAATTCTTCATAGGTGAACACAATCTTGTTGTCTTTGTGCTCCAGGATCACCGATTTTTGGTTGGTTCCATATATTGGTCGATTAGCTTGAATAAATAATTCAGCGGAGAAGGAGGTTGGTCCTAGTTCTTCTTTGATATTAATAGAGATATTACAGTCAATTCGTTCTGAAGGCTGGAATTCATCTTCGGTCCATTTCGTATTGTTCATAAACTCCCGAATTGTATTCTCCAGTGTTTTGAACACTTTAGGGTCAACTGTTTGCAGCTTAGGAGTGTTGATACTTACAATTGTATTCAGCTCTTGAGCTTTGCCGATGAAATAGACGGATAGCAGTATAGCGATTAAAATTATTTTTTTCATCCTTAGTTGTTTTTACCGTTGACCATTGTAATTAAATAATTTACGATATCTTTTGCAACAAGTTGCTTAGATTTTAATTTGAATTTTACAACATTCTCATGTTTATCAACGATAGTAATCTTATTTGTATTGTGTTGAAACCCTGCTCCTTTATCTTGTAGCGAATTTAACACGATAAAATCAAAGTTCTTTTTGGCTAATTTCCCTTGTGCATTTTCCATCTCATTATTGGTTTCGAGGGCAAAACCTACCATTGTTTGATGGCTCTTTTTAATTTTGCCAAGTTCTTTGGCGATATCCTTTGTTTTAGTTAGCTGTAGCGAAAGTGAGGCTGATTTTTTCTTAATTTTAACTGGAGATACTTCCTTTGGTGTATAATCAGCAACTGCTGCAGCCATGATCGCAATATCAACATCCCCGAAATTATCTGAAGAGGCCTCATACATCTCTGCAGCGCTTTTTACTTTGATAATCTTAGCGCTATCTGCATCGGGCAAAAAGCTAGCAGGTCCAGTTACCATTATGACTTCTGCGCCTTGTGCGTGTAACGCTTCAACTATAGCAGCCCCCATCTTTCCACTAGACCGATTTCCGATAAAGCGGACTGGGTCAATTGGCTCGTGTGTAGGACCAGAGGTAACCAGTATCCGTTTGCCTTTGAGTTTCTGACCTTTAGACAACTGATGATCCAGGAAACTAGCAATGTCTTCTGGTTCTGCCATTCTGCCTGCTCCAACCAGTCCACTGGCCAGTTCGCCAGTACCAACTGGGATCAGATGATTCCCGTAACTTGAAAGGGTTTTCAGGTTGTTGACGGTAGCGGGGTGCTTCCACATATCTAAATCCATTGCTGGAGCGATAAACACTGGGCACTTTGCTGAAAGATAAGTAGCTAGAACGATGTTGTCACATTGACCTGTAGCCATTTTTGCAATGGTATTGGCGGTTGCTGGAGCGACTACAAACGCGTCAGCCCAAAGTCCGAGTTCTACATGGTTGTTCCATTCACTTTCGGAACTAACATCAGAATACACAGGGTTTTTGGAAAGTGTGCTTAGCGTTAGCGGTGTAATAAAATCCTTTGAGGAAGGCGTCATCAGAATCCTGACATCAGCCCCTTGCTTGATTAATAAACGCGTAAGCAGTGCTATCTTGTAAGCAGCAATGCTTCCAGTAACACCTATAATTATTTTTTTACCCTTCAATGTGAAGTTAGTTTATTCGCTTAGAAGCTGTTTTCTTTGCAAGTTCCTCAGGAGTTCGAAGACGGTTAGATAACATATCATTCATGAATTCGTCTAATGCGATCAAAACTGAATTTGGTAGACGTTCGTAGTATCTAGAAATTTCAATTTGCTCTTTGTTTTCATGAATTTCCTCAAGATTCTCAGTACTTACAGCGAACTCTTCTAGTTTAGAAAGCAATTCATCTTTGATTTGCAAGCTAATTTGATCAGCACGAGCGGCAATAACATTGAGTGAGTGGTATATATTTTCCGTTTTTCGCGAAATATCAATTACATTTCTTGCTCTTGCGCTTGGATCGATACCTTGTGCTTTTTTTCTGAAATCTGTCATTATTGATTCAATTTTTCTAGTTTTTCTAAACTGGCTTGATATAATTGATCCGCTTCCTTTTTTAAAGGACTATTGGGATGTTTTTCTAAAAATGTATTATAGGCGCTTATCGCTTCCTTATAACGATCTTCTTTTATAAAGTCGATACTATTCTGTGCAAGTTTGTAAGAAGATTTGATAACCATAAACCTTGCATGTTCTACCTCCTCAGCATCAGGATATACTTTAACTACGTTTTTGTAAGTATGATTAGCTGACTTAAAATCATTTAATTTGAAGTATAAATCCGCTTCTGCAAATGCTTTCTCCTCCATTTTATCTCGCATATCATCGATAAGCTGATTGACTTCAGACACACGACTACTGCTAGGGTAGGTATTAACAAAAATCTGAAAAGCATCGACGGCTTCTTCAGTGTTTGTTTGGTCCAACCTGAATGTCGGCGACAGCATATAATTAGAATAGGCACTCATAAACGAGGCGTCTTCTGTCTTATCACTGTTTGGAAATGTCGTAGTAAAATTTTTGAAGTAATAAGTGGACAACACATATCGCTCCATTCTGAAGTAAGTATCCGCGTAGTTATAGTAGATTTTCTCTATTTTGTCAGAGCCTCTGTAAATCGGAAGGATTTGCTCCAACAACTGTTGGGCTTTAAACCATTCTTCATTCTCATAATATTCTAGTGCTTTCTGGTATTTGAGTTCATAGTCGTCACCTTTCCTGATGGTTTCGAACTCCCCAAGACAACCTGAAAACAGACCCAATATTAAAAGAACAGCAGTATTGATTACTAGAAGTTTGTGCATAGCGGGCAAAATTACGATTTTTTAAATAAACTAACAACCATCTTGCCACTTATGGTTGCATTTTGAATAATTAATTAGTTTTGTTTGGCTACAAATCAAGGATTAGAATGTAAAATTTTTAATTATTTTGAATTGAAACATCTGATTTTACTGGGTTCTCGGAGTTAAGTGAATAAATACACCACTAATTTTGAGGAACCTAAAAATAACGAAGGACAGTTGCGAATATTGTCTTAATAAGTGCATTCGAACTAATTTCACTGATATTTAATTTTTTATTAAATTGCCATATTAAATAATACCACTATGAGTCGACCAATTCAAATATTATTAATGGTACTTGCAGTTGTTGCAGGCTTGTTTGTTGGAGGATTGCTAAATATGGGCGTGCTCAGCCTTATTCCTCAATTTTTTCCCTATCCAGATGGCGTAGATCCAAATGTCCCGGAAAACATTGCGGCCTTCATGAAAACAGCTCCAATCGGAGCATTTATGTTAGTTTGGCTAGCCCATTGGGGCCAGGCATTTGTAGGAGCGATCATCGCAGCACTAATAGCGCCTAAGCGCAAAATGGTTTGTGCTATGATTGTTGGCTTTCTAACGCTTGTCGGAGGCGTATTAGCCGTTTTCATGATTCCATCACCAGTCTGGAATGTGGTCATTGATCTAATAGGCTATTTGCCCTTAGCATGGCTAGGCGCAAAGCTGGTTGGGGATCGTGGAATGTCTGTGTAAATTTGGGGGCATGCTTCGCACCAGGCTTTTCGGCACTCTCAATGCCTCTGCGCACAACGCTTCGCTGCATTACGCGGCATTGTTCAACCAACCGGGCGGCGATCCGCACCTACTATCCTTTGCCCAATGCACGAATTATAATGGTGTTTGATTGCTAGTAAGATAAAAAGATTCACCACAGATTTAGCACATAATTCGAGTTAAAGAAGTGTCATTATTTTAGGAAGGAAGATAATCAATCCAACAGCAGCCGCACCTAATGCAGTGATGAGTACACCCGCAGCAGCAAGGTCTTTCACTTTTCCGGCTAATGGATGATGGTCTGGCGACACCAGGTCCGTAAGGTATTCGAGTGAAGTGTTAAAAGCTTCAGCAGCAATGACAACTGCAATCGTAAGCGCAATGACGGCCCACTCTGTAGCTGTAAGTCCAAAATACCAACCCAATACGCCAACACAGATAGCGGTGAATACATGCAACTTAGCATTCGGCTGTGTGACCATCAACTCCAAGATTCCTGCAAAGGCATACTTGAAACTATTGTATCGTTCTTTGAACATACTTATACTTAAATTGGTAAGTGCCTTTAATTCCAACATTGGCTTGTTCATTAGTCACCATATCAAACGAAACACATTGCAGATCATTGGAATAGAAGATATGGTCGATCGGAACCGACAAAAACGGCATTGAGGAATTAGAATTGGAGGCTGTGAAACTTCTTCGGCTGTTGCTAAGGTGTGCTTTTAGCCGGAAAGCCTGCAGTTCTGGAGACCAAGGCACAACATTGTAATCACCAATAGTAACGACTGGGCCTTTCAAACCGTTGGCCACTGCTGCAATTTTGTCTAGGTGTCCATCAATTTTTGTGTAAGCTGGCCTATTTACTGGGGGCTCTGTGTGGGAGCAGATAAAGAAGATTTCGCCATGTGTACTGTCTATTTGCACACTTCCAACGATATTAGGAATGTTCTGATAATGGAAGGTGTCCATCCTTACAAACGGGAATTTGGAGTAGACGGCTAATCCATGGAAGTCAATTCGAACAACTGTTTTAGAATACGGATACGTTTTCGCTAGGCCGCTTTTCAGGAAATAATTCCAGTCAGGTGTAACTTCTTGGATAGAAACGAGATCCGCATCACATTCGCTAATCACTTTTAGCAGATCTCCATATTCATCATTAAAGGTTGACACGTTAAAATGAGCGATCTCTAGTGTTCCGTTATCGTTAAGCTTAGGAAAAAAGGCGCTGGCAGTTCGTTCGTCAAATGAGTTTCTAAGAACCAGACATAGTGCAGCACACGAAAGAAAGCTTACCATCATCAGGTTTTTCTGCCGAAGCATAAGGAATAATAAACCCATGAGTAAAAACAGAAACATTATTTGCACCGAAAAATTAGCGAAGCTTTTAATCATCATGATATCAATAGGGATAATACACAATATGGTAACCCCTACTATCACAACAGATAGTAAGTTTTGAAAGGTGAAGCTGTTTTTTAAAATTTGGTTCATTAAGGTTGCAAAGGTAATGAGGATTTATCGAAAAATAATCAATTTAACACCAATCGTTATTTACAAATTGCTGTCAATCCTTATTTTTGCGGGATTAGCCCGAAATTACTGAGGTAAAAATGCTATTTTTCCCAAAGTAAACATCCAAAACTTATTAAATTGTTCGCCATTCTGCGTTTATCTGAATTTATATTCTGATCTTAAAGGTTTTACCAAATTAAATTTCTATTTTCTTGAATGTTTAAGAAGTAACGTTAAAAAACAGACATTAATATGAGTTAAACTTCCCTAATATAAAATATATTGCTTTCTTTACACTGACTTTTTAACCATACAGAATTACGATAGGCGTAAAAACAGGCTTACATTTCCTGATACGCATGAATTAAATTATATTTTCTAATAAAAACATTCATTCCCAATGAATCACATTATCAAATTAACTTTGGCATCGCTGCTTGTGATGCTTTTTTCAATTGGCTTGTTCGCCCAAAAGACTGCCACTGGATCAATCAAGGACGATACAGGTCTTGGTATGATCGGTGTTACTGTCGTTGTTAAAGGAACAACCATAGGAACCACGACAGACCTAGATGGCAATTTCTCGATTAGGGTGCCAGAAGGTGCAAACACACTTGTAGTCACTTACACAGGATTTGAGTCCATGGAAGTTCCAGTAGATGGCAACATGAATCTAGTTCTTAGTGAAGGAACGAGTACGCTTGACGAAGTCGTAGTAACTGGATTGGCCACCTCAGTAAAACGGAGTAATTCCGCCAACTCTGTTGCCTCAATCTCCTCTCAAGAACTTACAGGTGTCACCCAGCAGTCTACGATGGATGGTGCATTGTACGGTAAGTTTAAAGGAGCAGAAATTCGTTCTAACTCTGGTGCCCCAGGTGGCGGTATGAGTGTAAAACTAAGAGGTGTAACTTCTTTATTCCTCGATCAGCAACCACTTTACATCGTTGATGGTGTATACGTTAACAATAGCTCCTTTTCTCTAGGAACAAACGTTGTTTCTGCTGCAGCAGGTGGTGGTAACACCTCAACTAATCAGGATGATGCCTCTAACAGAATTGCGGATATTGACCCTGAAGACATTGAATCTATTGAAATTTTGAAAGGAGCTTCCGCAGCCGCAATTTATGGTAATCGTGCAGCTGGTGGTGTTGTAATTATCAGTACAAAAAGCGGCAAAAATTCAAAAGCAGAAGTTACTTTTAAGCAAACTGTTGGATTTTCTAGTGCTATAAGGAAACTAGGAACAAGAGAATGGGATGCAGCTAAAGTAGGTGAAGTCTTTGGTGCAGCGGATTCCTTAGAATTTCTCGAAAATGGCGTTACAGACTATGAGGAGATTCTATACGGAAACACTGCTCTTGGTACGACATCTAGATTAGAACTAGCTGGTGGTAACGACAAAACGACTTACTTTGTAGGTGGTGGCTATAAAAATGACGATGGTATTGTAGATAATACTGGTTACAATAGAACTAATGTAAGATTAAATCTTACCCACAAGGTAACAGATTGGTTGAAGGTTGACTTCAACTCTTATTATGTAAATGGTATTTCAGACAGAGGATTCTTTAATAATAGTAACTCTAATACTACGGTAGGATATGCAGTAGCGTTTACTAAGCCATGGACCATTCTGCAAGCAGATGAAAATGGCAATTATCCAGCAAATCCATCAGTAGGATCTAACTTTTTGGAAACTATCGATATCATTACAAACAGAGAAAACTCTAATCGATATATTGGAGGGACAAAACTAGACTTTAAATTGTTCTCGAATGATCATAACAACCTTAAGTTAATTCTTTCAGGTGGTTTGGATCAAATCAACCATAGAACAAGAAGTTTATTTCCACAACAACTTACCTACTTTCAAGATCCTAGTACACTTGGTGGTGCTTCAGTTGAAGGAACACACAGAGTCACTAGCTATAATCTTGGAGGATTCCTTGTACACTCCCTTTATGCAGGAGATATAAACTTCAAAACTACTCTTGGTCTTAACCAAATTGCTGGAAACAGAAACAGTATTATTTCAACAGCAACAGGATTGAATGGTTCTCAATCTAGTTTAGATCAGGCAGCAAATGCTGGACTTTACCAATTTAGAAGTTCTGAACTCGATAAAGGTGGCTTCTTCCAAGAGGAAATCAACTGGGATGATAAAGTGATCGTTACTGGTGGTGTTAGAGCAGACAAATCATCTAATAATGGAGATGAAAACAAAATTTACTACTTCCCTAAAGCCAATATTGCTATCAACGTAGCTGAGTTTGGTTTCTGGTCAATGAAAGAATCTTGGAATCAATTAAAGCTTAGAGCTGCTTACGGACAATCTGGTCGATTCGCAGGTTTCGACGATCGTTTTACTACACTAGGTGGTAGTTCAATCGGAGGATTATCAGGTCTTACTGCTGGCGGTTCAAGAGGAAACTCTGAAATTGAACCTGAAAGACAGTCAGAAATCGAGTTAGGAACTGATTTAGGATTCTTAGACAATAGAGTGAATATAGATGTTACTTACTACATTAAGAATATTGATGATTTATTCCTTAATGCACAGATTCCGACTTCTACTGGATTTACTCAAAAGACAATCAATGGTGGTTCTTTGAGAAATAGAGGTGTTGAGATTGGTTTAACAGCTACACCAGTTAAAGGTGATTTCACTTGGGTTACTGGAATTAATTGGTGGAAGAACACATCTGAAGTAACACAACTTGATGTTCCTGCTTTCAATACTGGAGGTTTTGCAGCAAGTTTAGGACAATACAGAATTCAAGAAGGTCAAAGTGCGACTCAAATCGTTGGTACAATCAAAACTTCTGATTGTGTTGAAGCGGATTGCTCAGATCTTGACCCAGATGGTGACGGATTTAGAGTTTATGGAGACGCAGAAGCAGATTTCAACATGGCTTTCAACAATGCATTTGCATGGAAAGGCTTAGAGTTAAGTGCTTTATTACACTGGAAAAAAGGGGGTGACGGGATCAACTTGTCAACATTACTCTTCGATCTAGGTGGTACGACTTGGGATTATGACGACACGACATTAGATCCATCTGGTGAGATGAATAACGGCGACTACAGAACTTCTGAATGGTTTGCTGGGAATACTGCTCCTTGGGTTGAGGATACTGGTTACTTAAGACTACGTGAAATAGGATTATTCTACACCATACCTTCAGCAACGCTTAATGATTTGGCAAGAGTTCAGATTGGTGTTTCTGGCCGTAATCTAATAAACATTTTCGATTACAACAGTTATGACCCTGAGGTATCTAACTTTGGAGGAAATGTTCTTGCAAACAACGTTGAGGTAACACCATTCCCTTCTTCTAAAACATTTAATATTCACTTAAAAGCAACATTTTAATTGAATAGTAAATAACTAAAAAATAGAAAATCATGAATTTTAACAAAATAAAATATAGTTTTTTGGGGCTTGCTGCCTGTGTGTTACTAACAGTCACTTCATGTAATATTGAAGACATTCCCAATCCAAACGGCCCAACTTTCGAAGGTTTCGAAGAAGGGGCTACACTTGCCGACCTTAGACTTTTGTCAAATGGTGTGCAAGCAGCAATGCGTACTGATATTGAGTATTACATCTGGACCACAAGTATCGTGGGAAGAGATTACTATGATCTAAACGGTGTTGATCCTCGATATACAGGAGAGCTTTGTGGTGAGCAAGGCGCTCAGCTTGACGATGCTGGTTTCTTAACTACCAGAACGTTCTCTGGGCGTTACAGGTCGATTAGAAACGCTAATTTATTGATTACGGCAGCAACAAACTCAGACGCTTCCTTATCTACTGAAGAGTTAAATGGGTTTTTAGGCTTTGCAAATACAATAAAAGCACACGATTTATTACTTGTATTGAATCAACAATTTCAAAATGGTATTCGGATAGATGTAACTGATTTGGATGCTCCTGGTCCTTTTGTTTCATATGCTGAAGGCTTATCAGCAATCGCATCCCTTTTGGAAGAAGCAAAGGCACAGTTGAGTAATGGTGGATCTGAGTTTTTGTTTGATTTAACATCTGGTTTTGCTGGCTTTAATACCCCTGCTGGTTTACTTCAGTTCAATCAAGCATTGGCGGCAAGAGTTGCGCTTTACCAAGGAGACAAACCTGGTGCACTTAGTAAATTGTCAGATTCTTTCTTAGACCTAGGTGGCAACTACAACAACGGTGTTAGTTTAGTATGGGGTACTTCTGGTAATGATAGAGCAAATCCAATATTCTTTGTTTATGATCAGGATTATTACATGGCGACTCCAGATTTTGTAGCGAATGCAGAGGCAGGAGACTTGAGATTTTCACAGAAATTAGATACAATTCCAGGTGTTCAAACAGTTGCTGGACTTAGTGGTAAGTACCAGGTTCAACTATATGGTTCCAATGTTGATGCATTGCCTATGATGAGAAATGAGGAATTGGTATTGATTTATGCGGAAGCTAATATCGGATCTAACAATGCAGCAGCACAGACTGCTCTTGATGACATTAGAGCAGCTGCGGGATTAGCCCCTGCGGTATATGCCACTACACCTCCAACTGATGCAGAATTGGTCACTCAATTGATCCACGAAAGACGTTATTCTCTATTTGGAGAAGGTCACCGTTGGGTTGATATGAGAAGATGGGGATTGCTTGGTGATATTGTTGTTGATCGTCCTGGAGATGTTATACACGAACAATTTCCACGTCCAGCTTCTGAAGTTGAATAATTTAAATTGAAAAATTTTATAGAAGGCCGTTTCGAGAGAAGCGGCCTTTTTTATGTTGTACAAGCATGATGGGGTGAGCAAAGGGGCACGCTCTAAGTTAAAACTGCTTTTTCACTAGTCCACACTTCATCATCTTGTCCCCATAGTAAGGATTCCTTATCGCCTCCTCATCAGATAGCCAATCTGCACCTTCGTTTTCGAATGCCATAGGACAATGCTGGACGTAGAGTGCCTTGTTTTGAGTGCCAAATGCAGCAATGGCAGTGATGAGTGCATTCGAGATAAATCCGAATTGAACGCGTTGGTGTTCAATATCATTTGAAATGGCTATTTTCTTTGCGCGCTTAAGCATGATATTGCTTTGTTTCATCCAGAGGACATGCGCTTCGCCACTAAGCAATTTCATGTCTATCGCCTCCAGTTTAGGAAGGAATTTTTCTGCTGCGGATGTAGCATTGTCGGCATCTGTTTGCACTAGGGCGTCCTTGAGTACCAAATACGTAATCACCAGATCATTTAATTGTGTTTTGAAGGCATCAGGCGTTACTTTTTGGTAGTTTGGCACACCGAGACTTTCTTCCTTTTTGAGTGAGACGTTTCGATTCATCATACTCGCCTGGTTGTTTAATTGTGCCGCAGCATCGATAGTGAAATTGCCATAAGTGACGACTTCCTCTCCTTTTTTGAGTCCTTCGAGAATTTGGTAGCTGTTGCCAATGGCCTCTCCTAGCTCTATTTCCCGGAATTGGAAGGAAGGAATTTCGCTTTCGGGTAACTTGACATACACCACGGAAGTCTTGCCCGTCCACATGACCGCGGTTTTAGGAACAGTCAGTTGGCCCTTCATCAGTCGCACCTTATTGAGTTCCCCATACACTAACGTACCTGGCTTGAGTAATCCGTTTTCGTTGGATAGTTCCGTACGAATAGACACTGTTCGCGTTTCAGGATTGACTAATGGGTCGATGAAGGTGACATTTGTTTTAAACGTTCGGTTTGGGATAGTGGAAGCAGTAAAGGAAATTCGATCACCAATGCGTATTTCGGAAAGGTCCTCTTCATAGGCATCAAAAATGATCCAGACGTTATCTAAATTCATTAAGTCAAATAAGGATTCTCCTTGTTTAATATAGTCGCCCACAGCAACACGTCGCTTGGATACGATGCCATTTTCGGCAGAAAAAATTGGGAATGTTTCCTGGATTTTCCCAGTATTCTCGATTCTGCTAATGGTAGCATCACTAATTTTCCAGTAGCGCAATTTTTGTCTTACGGCTTCCGGTAAATCAGGGCTAAATTCCTGAATTTTCAGTGCTTCCAATAACTCTTGCTGCGCAGCAATCAGTTCTGGCGCATAGATGTCGGCTAGCTGCTGCCCGGCGTACACCTCTTCACCAGTAAAATTGATGTAGAGTTTTTCAATACGCCCAGCGACATGAGTGACCTGACTAGAGGCATTGCGCTCATCAGATTGCACTTTTCCAGTCAAACGAATGACTTTGCCCGTCTTTCCTGATGCGATACCGATTGTAGAAGTTTGGATATTCGCTAATTTGACGGCTTCCTCAGTCATTTGTAAAACAAGTGGATCGTTGGAGTTGCCTGATTCAACGGGTATCAAGTCCATTTCGCAAATAGGGCATATTCCTGGCTCGTTTTGCCTAATTTGGGGATGCATGGAGCAAGTCCATGTTTCCGCTGGGCTGTTGCCTGTTTGTGGCGCTTGTGAGGCGTCATGCTGGTGTTCATTACTCTTGTCGGATGACTGGGCAGGCATTTTTGAAAAGAAAAGGTAGCCTAAGATCAACCCAACGCAAAGTGCAATCAATGAAGCGGCGACTATTGCGCCCCATTTTGAAGGAGCGAGATCTGTTTTATTATTAGAATTATCCATTGTTTATTATTGAATCATGAAACGTTCCATGTCGGTCTTAGCACGGTGACTTTCCATGATGGTTTTTAAGATGTTGACTTCATACTCGATCAGTTCCATTTCCAATCGGAGCAGTTCATCAAAATTGCGACCTTTGGCGGCATAATCTCCTTGTAGCATTTTGATGGTGGATTTTATGAGAGGGATCTGTTTTTCCAGGTTCGCTTTTTCTATTCTAGCGGTTTCGTACCTAGCAGATCCTTGTGCTATTCTAGCTTTGAAAGCATGTAGCAGGTTTTCTTTTTCTAATTCCCAACCTTCTATCTTTAGTCGTTCTTCAGCATCTTTGGCTTTGTATTTTTTTTGTTGAATCGGAAATTTAACCATTGCTCTAACTTGAAGGATGTCTCTACCATTTCTTGCTGGTTGGGCATCAGTGCGTTTTCCTACCATGATGTAATCCATACCCACTCCAAAGGAAGGTTTTCCATTTAGTTTGTTGACTTCGATGTGTTTTTTGGAAATGTCCTGCTGTATTGCAAACATTCGGATCATAGGATGAAATTGAGATATATTTGCCAGAATACTGTCTTCTGGGAAATTCAACACCGCAAATTCAAAATCCGTATTAATGTTAACGGTCTGATCTAAGGAACGCTCGGCTAATTCATTGATTTTAATTGTTGGAATTGTTTCTTTGGATTTGAGTTGATCAAGCGTTTGTAAGAGTTTTTCTTTTTGTAGTTGAATGCGCAGCACATCAGATGCGGATGCCTTTCCAGTAGAGACTTTTGCTTGTGCGAGCCGATCCAATGATTCTAAAAGCGTCTTGTTTTGTTGAATAATACTTTGCCGCTTTTGTAATTCATATAATTGATAATAGTTTTGTTTGACCTCATATTCAATATGCAGTGCCTTGGCTGTTGCTTTTTCCCGAATGGCCATCGCTTTGGTGTTTTCTAAATCCTCCTTGCTCGCGAAAGTGCCAAACCAAGGAAACATCTGTGCCGCACTCAACCTAATGAACTGTGGTCCCAAACGAGTTTCTACGGGAAGCGGAAACCCACCGACTCCAATCTCAGTGTCTGGCAATTGACTTACTTGTGGCGCTTTCTGCAAAGCTACTTGATATTGCTTATCGAGTATTTCAATTTCTTTATTTTGAGTAATTGCCATGTTGACCAATTCCTCAAGCGATTGGGCCTGGATAGAAAAGGTGATGGCAATCAGGGCAATGATTAAAGTATTAGCTTTCATTTTTTTCGGTTGTTTTGAATAATTTTTGTCCCCTCCATTTCCATTCTTCCCATAAAGAGTAAAGCACAGGAACAGTGAACATCGTAATAATTTGCAACGTCATGCCTCCAAATGAGGGAATCGCCATAGGCAACATGATATCAGCGCCTCTACCAGTTGACGTAAGTATTGGAAGCAGTGCGAGAATTGTAGTCGCAGTTGTCATCATTGCAGGTCGGACTCTTCTTTTGCCTCCTTCTATCACAGCTGCCCGAATCTCTTGAATAGAATTGGGTCGATTCTTTTTAAAACTGTCTTGTAGGAATGTCGCTACCAGTACGCCGTCATCTGTTGCGATTCCGAAGAGTGCAAGGAACCCCACCCACACGGCTACACTTAGGTTAATGGTGTTGACTTGAAAGAGATTTCTCATATCGGTTCCGAATAGTTCGAAATCCAAAAACCAAGGTGTGTCGTATAGGCCAATCATGATAAAACCGCCAGAAAAGGCAATAAACACTCCTGTAAACACCATAAGAGACACCGCAATGGACTTAAACTGGAAGTAAAGAATAAGAAAAATCAGTAGCAACGCAACGGGGACAACAATTTTCAACCGCTTATTGGCTCTCAGTTGTTGCTCGTAATTGCCAGCAAAGCGGTAATTGATTCCTGGGGGAACTTTAAGTCGTTCTTGCTGTATTTTTTTAGCGAAATAGGCTTGAGCATTCTTGACTACTTCCACTTCTGAGTAGCCTTTTTCTTTGTCAAAAAGGACATATCCTATCAGAAATCCATCCTCACTCTTGATTGCTCGAGCGCCTTGTTCGTAGCGGATGGTGATGAGCTCACCTAGCTGTATGTGATTTCCTTTATTAGTTGGAATAAGGATTTTCTCAATGTCTTCCGGGCTTCCTCGCAAGTCCCTTGGATAGCGAACTCTAATATCGTATCGCTCTCGACCTTCTACTGTTGTGGTCATGGTCATTCCGCCTACAGCGGCTTGTATATGACGTTGTACCTTTTCTATTGTCAACCCATACTGACTGATGACTTCGCGTTTGATGTCAATGAGCAGATAAGGCTTGCCCACAATACGGTCCGCAAAGACTGCGGCTTCTTTGACCCCATCTACATTTTTGAGAAGTTGTCCCAGTTTTAGGCCGAAGGCTTCTATCTCCTTTAAATCTGTTCCACTGACCTTAATCCCCATGGGAGCGCGCATTCCGGTTTGTAGCATTACGAGTCGCGTCTCAATGGGTTGGAGTTTGGGTGCGGAAGTCACGCCAGGGATTTTTGCCGCCTTAATGATCTCCTTCCAAATATCATCTGGGCTTTGGATATGATCTCTCCATTGTCTGAAATACCTACCTTTTTTATCTGGAACCAATTGCCCCTTGTCATCTCTTTCGTAATCCCCATTTTTGTACTTGAATCGGACTCGATGTCCTTCTTGATCGACCTTGTATTCTGATCTGTAAAGAATGACGTTCTCATACATCGACATTGGCGCTGGGTCTAAGGCACTGTTGACTCTTCCTGCTTTTCCAACTACAGTTTCTACTTCAGGAATCGAAGTAACTGCCATATCCAGCAATCGTAAATTCTTTATGTTTTCTTGCATTCCTGAGTGTGGCATGGAAGTCGGCATCAGTAAGAAAGAGCCCTCGTCTAAGGAAGGCATAAACTCTTCACCTGTTTTTTGAAATGCAGTAAATCCCAAGTACAACATAAAGCCTACGACTCCTAGGAATATCAGCTTGAATCTCAGGAAAAACAATAGGATATGCTTATAACTAAAAATAATCAGGTGGAAAAAACTGATGATGCTTCCTGCTAGCAACGCAACGAAAAGGAAATTACTAACATCACTCTTGTTGACGCCTAATGGCATCCAGATCGTGGAGAGTAACCACGCCACAATTAGTGCATAAACGATATTCGTAATCCACAAGATCCCTTTCTCTCCCCAATTAGATTGCTGTTCTTTTACGAAAAGTAAGATCATTCCCATTAATCCAGCAAAAATCAAAACACCACCCAACTGCCAGTTGTATAAGCCGCCAATGGCTATTCCCCCTAGCATGATAAGCCCATTCATGGCGTAGGAGATGTACTTGTTCTTTGATTTTAAAGAGAAGAGGGTATGTGCCAAAGGTGGGATGATGACGATTGCTACGATAATAGAGGACACGAGCGCAAAGGTTTTGGTATAAGCCAATGGACGAAACAATTTTCCTTCGGCCGCTTCCATAGTAAAAACTGGTAGGAAACTGATGATTGTCGTAGCAACGGCAGTAATGACAGCTGATGCCACTTCAATTGTAGCCTCATAAACGCTTGTGACCAAGGATTCCTCCTTGGGTGGATCCTCGATTCTGTTAACGATACTTTCTATTAGCACGATTCCCATGTCGACCATTGTACCGATGGCAATGGCAATTCCTGAAAGCGCAACGATATTCGCATCTACTCCGAAATACCGCATTGCGATGAAACACATAAGCACCGCTACAGGCAATGAACCAGACACCAGTATGGAAGATTTGAGGTTCATCAACATCAAAATAACGACGATTATAGTAATTAGGATTTCAAGCGTCAATGCTTCCTCCAGTGTTCCAATCGTTTCGTTGATGAGTTTCGTCCGATCATAAAAAGGGATAATTGTTACCTTTGAAACTGTTCCGTCTGCTAGTATTTTGGAGGGAAGGCCTGATTCGAGGATACTGATTTTCTCTTTTACTTTCCCTATGACTGCTAAGGGATTTGCTCCAAATCTTGCTACTACCACTCCGCCCACTGCTTCTGCGCCAGATTTGTCTAATACGCCTCTTCTTGAAGCGGGGCCCAGATTGACTCTTGCCACATCTTTTATCAGCACTGGGATGTTGTCTTGGGCTCGAATGACTGAGTTTTCTATGTCTGATATGTTCTTGACGTAGCCAAGACCTCTGACAAAGTACTCCGCTAAATTGATCTCTATGGTTTGAGCACCAATGTCGATATTACTCCCTTTGATGGCCGCCATGACTTGCTCCAGAGAAACGCTATACTGTTTCATGGCTTCGGGATCGACATCTACCTGATATTCTTTGACATATCCTCCAATTGATGCGACTTCTGCTACACCTTCTGCTGATGACAAACCGTATTTGACATAATAGTCCTGGATGGATCTTAGTTCGTGAGGCGCCCAACCACCTGTCGGATTTCCGGCTTCGTCTCTTCCTTCTAACGTATACCAATAAATCTGTCCTAGTGCAGTGGCATCTGGTCCAAGTGAAGGCTGAACATCTTTAGGAAGGGTATTTGTTGGGAGGGAATTTAATTTTTCAAGGATTCTGCTTCTACTCCAATAAAATTCAACTTCGTCATTAAAAATGAGATAAATGCTGGAAAAGCCAAACATCGAATTACTACGAACACTTTTAACTCCAGGGATTCCAAGTAGCGCAGCCGTCAGTGGATATGTGATTTGATCTTCTACGTCTTGTGGTGACCGACCCATCCATTTTGTAAAGACGATTTGCTGATTTTCTCCAATATCTGGAATAGCATCTACTGCTACAGGGTCACGGGGAAGCCCTTGTATTCCAAAATCAAAGGGTGCTGTTATGATTCCCCATCCAACGAAAAGGACAACAAGCAGCAAAGCCACTAACTTGTTTTCCAGAAAAAACCTTATGATCTGATTTAGCATTTCAATATAATATTTATGATAAATATTCACACTTTATTCTGAAGAGAAATCCCCAGAATACTAGTTATGACTAGGTTGAGCCCTAATCAAAAAACTGAAATGCTATATCAGATAGGATTCGAACAGGGCATAGATATCCCTACGCGGTTGAGGAGTGATGTATTGAAATCCAATAAATTCCTTTATCGGTTCTTGAAAAATATTGAAACATGAAGAGATATGAGATGCTACAAAAATTGGGGCTTTCACAGCTAAGGAGGACTCAATCCATTCCAGTTGAATGTCCTTGTCTATTTCTACATGAAGAACAATTGTTTTATTTTCACAACAATCATTTTTCTTTTCAAGGCTTTTGTGATCTGATTTTTTTGCGATGTGCTTATGATGGGGGCATTTTTTTTGTTGGGAGCTATCATGGCAACTTTTAGCTTTGCCCCATAAGCTGTAGGATTTCAACTCGCCTTTACAGTAATGCATGTCCACAGCATAGCTGACTGATGTTATGAGCATCAACAAAGCCATTAACAGACTAAAAACGGTATATTGTATTCGTTTTGGTTGCATTATACGGTTAAATTACAATTTTTCGATTACATATTTCCTTTTTAGATCAAATACAATACCATCTACTGCGATAAGTGAGCAGTGATTAATGGCAACAATGGCATTTGTATATTGAAGAAACCTTTAGTGCCTGCCTACTTAAGCTTTTTTGTTAAATATTGTATATCACCATTTAAGAAGTAATTTTAATTAAAATAAATTTTCAATTAATAAACCTGATTTATAGGAAATTGGGGTGTTAAACATCGATTATAGTTAGTATAATTAGTTTTCTGTTTCTCTATTCAATAAAAAATCTTTATTTTTGAATAAATTTTGGCACAATTATAGAATACCAGTAAATGAAAGTTCATCACTACAGAGCCACAAGGATGACTTTCTTAAAAATTTACGTCAAAACATTACATTCATTAAACTGTTAACTCATTTTACATCATGAAGAAATTAATTTTCGTTTTTTTCGCGCTGGTAACGAGCGTAAGTCTTTTTGCCCAAGTAGCTGATAAAGCTGCTGCTACAGAGTTAGTTAAAGGGGAGGAGCCAAAAGAAATTGTTACAACTACTACAGAAGAGGTTTATGCTGAAATTACTCCAGAAAAGGAAGCTGAGGAATTAACTGAATTGCTATCTCAGGGTGCAGAATTCGACGATGCAAAAAAGAAGAGAATTTACGATGTTGTACTAAAGGCATTAAAAGAAAAGGTCAAAATCAAATCATTGAGAGAAGATAGTCCTGAAAAATATTCAGCCAAAGAAATGGAGATATTTAAGGCAATGAATGAAGACATTAAATTGATTTTTACAGAAGAATAAAATACCCACATCTAAAAGATTAAAAAACCTGTAAGCGATGCTTGCAGGTTTTTTTATGCTTTGGTAGGCCAGATTAGTTAAACAGAGATGCAGTGGCTATCGTTTCGATTGGAGTTACCAGAACGCTGAAATTTAGAGGAATTGAGAACATGGAGGAAACTAAGGGCTATGACTTACCATCAGGCTCCTTGATATACATGACCAATGAAGTTCAGGATAAATGGCAGCATTGTATTCCTAAGTCCAATACAGAAAGTGGAAGAATAAGTTTGACGTTTAGAAAGATGAAGTGAGCATTAAAAAATGGAATGAATGTAGGCTCTACGATTGATTCGACGTTGTAAATTGTTCCTTAGCGAAGCGTTAATTGTTAATTACTTTTCACTCTTTTTCCTCCAAGAAACTAATTAAATCTGCTAAGGACTTTTTCTTTTCTTCGATGTGAGGGATATGCCCCGCTCCCTTGTAAATAACTAGTCGACTGTTCTTGATGTCCTTGTTAAATTGAAAAGCATCTTGGACAGGAATAATTCGGTCTAGTGTGCCCCACATGATTAGGGTTTTGTGCTTTACCTTTTTAATCTTTTTGGGATTGGTTCTTGTGGTTTGGCTTGCAATCTTGAATAAGGACATCAGATTACCCTTTCGATTGATCAGGCCGTAGTAACGATTGATCTCGTACTCTGTGATCTTGTTCTTCTTGCCGTAGCTATTCAATACAAAACGCTTGACCAGAAAACGAGGAACACCATTCTTCAAAATCTTTTTAAATGCAGGCTTCGCTGTAATTTCTACTGTCTTTGGTTTGGTTCGGTTGGTAAAATAACCAGCAGCAGAGATCAGGACCAACCGATTTACGAGCTCAGGACGCGCCAATGCCAATTCCCATGACAGCCAGCCACCAAAGGAATTGCCAATGAGATGGCACTGCTTGATCTCCAGCATATCGAGTAGGTTCGTAATGTAATCTAAGTAAGACTTTACGTCTATTTTGTCCTTTGATGGGGCATCAGATAACCCGAATCCTGGTAAATCTAGTGTGATGACACGATACTTAGTTACCAGACTATCCACCCAGCCTTGCCAATAATGTAGGGAAGCAGCAAAACCATGTAAAAACAAAATAGGCGTACCCATTCCTTCATCCCGGTAATGAATTCGCATACCTTGAATATAGAAGAATCGTGACTTGTAGCTTGTATAAAGCTCGTCTGCATGGGATTTACTAATGATATGACGGCCCTCAAAACGTTGAGAAGATAAGATAGAATAACCAAGGTTCGCCAGTGTTTCAGATAGAAACTTCCGCATTCAGTGAGTAGTTTTTCAATTGTTAATTAACAATCTAGTATAAATTTATTGAATCCCTTTCATTTTTTCAATCATTTTTCGCTCATAAAATTTCGGAGCAAACTTTCTCAACCACCAACTTAGCTTTGCTGTTCTACCAATCAGAATAACTCTGCGATCCAATTCAGCGCCATTAAAAATCTGAGCAGCTGCCAAGGCAGGGGTCATTACTTTACCAATTTTTTCTTTGGGCGTTTCCTTTTCCTCTCCGATCCCAGTATCAATAAAACTAGGACTGATCATACCCACTGTAACTCCAAATTCAGCCAATTCAGTCCTTAGGGACTCAAAAAAACCGTGTAGGGCAAATTTACTAGCAGCATAACCAGTACGACCAAGCAACGGTGCAAAACCCGCAACACTAGACAGATTTAGGAATTGTCCAGCACTTTGCTTGATTTCTTTAAGCACAATAGCAGTCATGTAGACACAACCCATTACATTCACCTCCAGTATTTTACCGATAAGTTTGGTATGTTCTGGTTTAAACCTTTCAATATGAGTAATCCCGACATTGTTGATCAGTAAATAAGTCTCCGAAAACTCAGGAGGGCGACGACTCATGTGTGCTTGTAAGTTGGCTTCATCTGTGATGTCACATACAAAGGAGTAATGTGGAATGCCTTTAGCCTTCAATTGTGTGTTTAATGTCCTCATTGCTGTCTTATTAAAGTCTGTAGCAACAATACGGGCGCCAGCCGCGCCAAAGCGAAGACAAAGTGCTGTGCCAAGGCCACCAGAAGCTCCTGTGATTACCACGGTTTTGTTCTGATAGGTCCGGCGTGCCATTTAATAAATTTTATTTTCTAGATAGTAATGAAAGGCCTCAGCACTTGTTTTCTTGGGCTGATAACCGAATTCTTGTTTCAGTTTAGTGTTGAGTAACACGGGCCTGAACTGCAAAAATCGGACCTGTTCCGGACCATAGGGAGACAATCCCACTTTTTGTAATAAAAACAAGATCGTCTTCAGTACCCACGCAGGCATATTCACTAATTTATTTTTTGTGAGATGTGCAATTTCGTCAATATTCAGTGCACCATCGCCTGCAACATTGTAAATCCCTGTTCTAGGCGTGTCTATTGACTGTTGTAGGATTCCCACTAGGTCTTGGTCCCAAATAAACACAAAAGGGCTGTCAGCGCCGTTTACGCGAACCTGGCGCTTCATTTTAAACATGTTCGTGATTTGGTTATTAGTTGTTTTGCCTAAAATCGTACCTACGCGAAAGATTGTCTGTTCCAACGAAGGATGTGTTTCGCGGTATTCTGCTAGCATTTCCTCAACTAGTCGCTTGTGATATGAGTAGGGGAATTCATAGTTTCCACGGATGGCTGCAGATTCTGAAATCCAATCTGGATTATCTTCATAATAGCCATATGCAGCCCCACTGCTTGTTACAATAAACCGTTTTACCTGATGCTTAACGCAAGCCTCTAGCACATTTTTGGTGCCACCTACTTCTACCTCCTCCAAAAACTCACGTGTCATTGTTTTGGTGGGGGCCACAATTGCTGCAAGGTGCACCACAGTGTCAACTGCATGCTTTTCAATGATTTTAAAAACATCTGGTGAGCGGATATCCTCCTTGTAATACATCACGCCCTCCAACCTGTTTTCTGCTGTCACTTCTCTGATGTCTAATCCTATAATCTGATGCGTTGATCCTGATTGCTCTTGCAACCTTGTAAGGAGCTGAGAGCCTAAGTATCCTGTTGCTCCGGTAATTAAAATTGACTTTTTCTGCATGTAGCTAAGTTCGTGATTTTCATTGATATAACCAAGTGGTTACATTCTTAATTTGCTAGGTGGATACATTTTTCGTAAAGTAGCAATATGTTTTATTATTTGGGGTCATGCTGCAGATTGGCCAACACGCGTTGCTCGGCACCTGCATCACCACGCTATTCAGCACTCTCTTCGTTCAAACATCGCCTCCTATCGTTTGCCCTATGGTTGGTTTTGTAGTGTTTTGTGGGAGGTAAGATGTAGGGTAAAAGTGGCTCTTATTTGTTGGTTGGATGGTGATTGGTTTAGTTTACCTCATTGCCTTAGCTGGTAGTCACTCAAATTGGCAAATTCGTTGCAATTAACATCAAATTTATTTTTTAACACTACTTTTTATTAAGAAATATTGTTCGTTTAAGTTTCAGATAATGAGGTTTCTAGCTATAACTCTGAAAGTTTTAACACTTTAACCCGTGTGGAAATTTTGAGATTTTGTCTCTATATAAGTAGAGGATCACAGTTTTTTGCGTGCTGCTCTTTAGAACAAATTGTAAATCAAAAACAGG
>ENA-ORXR01000048-ORXR01000048.1-marine-metagenome-genome-assembly--contig:-NODE-48-length-173304-cov-7.575084_pt1 | contig 173304 bp, 150 predicted proteins | sample MGYA00237866_ERZ511479 | MGnify/ENA metagenome assembly ERZ511479 | reverse complement strand
GCAGGAAACACCGAAAAACGACATTCTAGAAACAGAATTTCAGGAAATTAATAGTAGTAAAATCAGACACATGATCTTAATGAGTGTCTGATTTGTCAGGAATGATGGCCGCCCCTCTGGGGGCTCTGAGGTCATCAGTCAAATTTTGATATAACGTCGATTTGAGCACATTGTTGCAAATCGGTTTCATAATTTAGTATCATGAAACCGATATGTAACTTATGGTGAGCTCTATGTCAGACAACATCGTTCAATTTCCACACTGTCGCGCCGTCCGGCAGCCAAACCTATGGATTCGCGCATCCGGTTTTGGGCAAGATGCAGGTCCATTGGTACAGCGTCGATACATCAGCTTGCTAACACGATTCAATAATCTCGGCAAACCACTGGTTATCGACTACCTTGATGGCATGGCGGGTGCAGCTGCCGCTCACTTGGTGGCTAATCCTTTGGCCGATTGTGCCTCGATGGCATGCCGCGTCAAAGATCTAAAACCATCCGTTGAACTTGCTAGAGAACCTAATGTTGGTATTGTGTCGATGATGAATCGCCTTACAAAACATGGTCAAATGAAAGACAAGATCCATCAAGCGCTCGAGCATCTCTTAGAGGAGTTGGGTCATGAGCACAGTCGTTATAAAACTGTCCAGCAACGTATTCAGCGATCGAGTAATGCAATAGGGAAGGAGGGAAGGCCATGAGCGCAAGTGCTATTGCACGATATATCACTGATTTAGAGAACGACGGTGGGTTAAGAGGTTCTGATATTGCTAATCTCGCTGATGTTTCTAAAGCGACAGTTTCTCGTTGGCTTTCTGGAAAAGCACAGCCTCAGCCCAAGAATGAAATCCTGTTATCGAATCTGTACTACATAGTTGGGCGGCTACTGGAGTACTACACACCTGGCGAAATCAGGTTATGGTTATACGCACCACATCCTCAATTAGAAGGGCAACGCGCCATTGATCTTGTCCACGAGGGCCGATCAGAGGAGATCTTGCAGATATTGAAACGTCTTGATGCTGAGGCCTATCTCTAGTGAGCGGACGTCGGCCTCGCGACGCTGATCTCATTGATGCATTGGAGCTGTGCGCGCCGATTGAGCTCAATCAAACACTGTGGCGGGTGGTTCACGAAAGCCGCGATCCGTGCCAATGCAGCAGGCCAGGAGGACGATGGGACGATGAAAGCATCGAGGTGTTGTACACTTCTGTAGAGCGGGATGGAGCAATGGCTGAAATGCACTTTCATCTGCGTAGAGGGCAACCAGTAGTACCGTCAAAGATTGCCTATAGATTGCACGAACTGCATATCACTATCGATGGTGTCATTGATCTTACTGATCGTCAGTTTCTATTGAATATCGGCGTGGATATGAGTAGCTTCGGTCAATTACTTTACGCCAATAAAGATCAGGAATACCAGCGAACACAGCAAATTGGAGAGGCTGCGCATTTTCTCGATTTTTCCGGAATACTGGTGCCAAACGCTCGATCGGATTGCAATAACGTTGTGTTGTTCTGTGATCGTTTTACACCCGACCAGCTTGATGAAATCGACGACCATGGCATCATTGATTGGAGCGCTTGGTGAGAGTTGCTGCGGTATTCGATGTTCTTGTGGTCAAGACAGTAGACAGGCCCTGCGTACCCACCTTTATCCCAGAATTTAACATTAAACACGTTATCCGAAATTTCTTAGATCCGCAAAAAACAGTACTAGCTGGGGTTATTCAGAATTTCTTCTATCAACTGACTCTTGACCCCGGTTCAAACAGCTCAGTGTCCTGAAAGGCTATTGTCTGCCCAGCCGTAAGCTTGGGATGTCGGTGACTAGGTTGATGCTCGTGCACTCTCATAATCTCACCGGAGTGAATGATTAACGAACACGTATCTGAATAACCTTTGTACTGACTCCAAAGAGCATTTGTATGCTCACCTTGATCAAGCAAGCGAATTACTATCTCTAATCCTGACTCTGTAAAGAGGGAGTACTCGCCTAAACTGGCGGGCTTCATTGACTCTTGTACGGCTTCGCCTAATGTGCTGCCTACACCGCTTGATCTGATTGGCATTGAATTCGATTTCAATCTAATTTGACCGAAGCCAATTGTTGTTCTGTAGATGGTCAATCTATATTGCCTCCAATAAATGTTGCGATTAAGTCGGAAGAATATATTCGCCAACTACGCTAATGTTTTCAGGATCTACGTTTTGAAAATATTTTGGTCTTTTACCTTGAAATGTTACGTGTACTTTACTGTCATCTGTCTTGACAAATTTTAGGCTGGATATTTGATCAGCTACGCCCAATTTCCTCAAGCTGTAAATGCTTTGGAGCCGGGCCGCCTTCAACCACATAGATTGGTCTGACGCAAACCTTTCTCGCAGCGTTGCCAACGAACAGATATTGCGATACTCATCGTAGTTGACACCTAGCAAAGCTGATACTGGCATGTACGATTTGAAGTGGCCTTTCCCTGGTTCGTGCTGCTCGTGACCCATTTCTTCATTCAGAAAGACTTTCCTGGCACCAATCACAGCAATATCCAGCGGTGAGAATGTCCGCCCATTCTCACTATATGTGGTTTCGGAACGAGCATTATGTTGCCATGGTAGTTCGTTCAGCTTAATAGTGTGAGCGTGACCACGGTATTTGATGGTGTTCGGCTTACGCTATTCGATGGACGCTAGAACAGCGAGGAACCAGTGTCCATCACGAATCAATTCAGAATGGTTCGTCGTCGAATTCACCGAGAGGCAGATCGTACTGGTCTGCCAGCTGGGTCTCGCGCATCTCCAGGTAGCGTAGTTCACGCCAGCGGCGCAACGGCTCGGCGTAGTGATCTTCGCAGGCATCGATCAATGCGTACAGAATGTCAAGTACGTCGCCAATATTCTCTTCGTCGATACAAGGCATGTTTTCCAATGAAGGCGGGGTCTGTCGTGATATCCGATATTCCTTCATGATGCTTTTCTCTTGCGTTTGGTGCTGCGCGCGCTGAAGTATTCCAGATAGAGCGATTCGTCGAGCATAGCCACATCCTTGTGCGCGGCGGCGGCTAGCAGCTCGGCAGCTGTGGCGCTGAGAATGCGATGATTTCCCATGGCGTGCTCTGCCAGTGTCTGCACAAGCTCCGGAGTCATCAGGTTGGCATTACCGGCGTCGCTGAGTAGGTGTATCAGGCTTTTGCTTAACGTCTCCTTGTCCGCTGCATCGAGCACCAGGCGGACACGTATTCGTGAACCCAGTGGTAACAGATCTTCACGGGCAAGCTTCTGATGAAGCCGGTTGTCTGCTGCCAGTACCACCGATAGTAAACTCCTGGAATCAAAACGATCGCTACTCAAAAGGCGCAATTCGTTCAACACTGAGGGCGGCATTTCTTGTGCCTCGTCTAATGGTGCCAGTCTATTAATGTGGCGAGATCGCGCAGGAGTGAGCGCAAATTGCAAACGAGATGAACGAACTCGCCACATAATACTGATGGTTAGAGACTCGTAAGCCAATCAAGTAACTGTGGTTGAGGTTGCCAACTTGGTTTTTTTTCGGGTTTGACATCACTTGCTGCACTTTCCAGTGCAAGCCGTTTCATATCTAGAGTGGCCCGCGCGTAAATCTCCGTACTCTCTGTACTAGCGTGACCCAATATGTCTTTTATAATGATAAGCGGATTTCCTGCCTGCACGAGATGCATAGCTTTGGCGTGCCTGAAGGAATGAGCAGTAATTTTGCCAGGCAATACAACCGATTTCGCCATTGCTTTTTTACAACACTGTTGGATCAAATACCGAACTCCCCAACGAGTGAGCATCGCACCACGTTGGCTTAGAAACAATATTTGTTCTGATGCTTTATCCTCGACCAGCCCTTCCGACTTTATATAAAGTCGGAGCAGTGTTACCGTGCTGGGCATTAAAGGAACCAGCCGGCTTTTTCTGCCTTTCCCGGTTAATCGTACATTGGCAGGTTTGCTCAAATTTAAATCACACATACGAAGGGTGACTAACTCTTGTACTCTTGCACCGGTATCATAGAGCATGCTCAGTAGCGCTGAGTCCCGTACACCTTGCCTTGTGCTACGATCAGGTTGATCAAGCAAAGCAGCTATCTGCTCAGGACTCAAGTAGATAGGTTCTTCGTAATGCGTTCGTTTAAAAGGTATAGAAAGGATTTGTTGGCATTGGGCCAGGTGTTCTGGTGAGTGCAACTGCACATATCGAAAGAATGAGTGTAGAACCGCCAGTCGGTGATTGCGGGTCCGAGAGCTGACTCCCTTCTCTGATTCAATGTAGTCAAGAAAATCCAATATGCGCTCTGCTTTCAATTCATCCAAGCTGAGCTTTCCGACAGGAATATTGCATGAATTCTGGCAGTATCTAATAAGCTGAACAAACGTGTCACGATAGCTTGTAACAGTGCTCATACTAGCGTTTCTTTGTATAGGCAGATAATGTGTCAGATACACACGCAAATAGTCTGCATAATCCGTAGATTTCATGATGAACAGTCCAGTGGAATAACAAATCCGTAAATCGATTCAAGCTTGTCTGCAATATCAGTGTGCAATGCTTGTGTCAGTTGTAGATAGGCCTGTGTGCCTACCAAACTCTTATGTCCAAGGTATGCTGCCAGCAACGGCAGCTTGGCATTCAGATCTTCCCCGGAGTGATACCAGCTTTCCAATTTTCTAACGGCAAAACTGTGTCTGAGCTCATGCAAGCGCGGTCCCTGACCACGCCCGCCATGCTCAATACCCGCACTCGCAAGTAGTTCTCTGAATATTTCGTATATGGACCTGGGAACGTACTGACCGCGCGGTGAAGGAAAGAAGCAATCGTCGGCATCAGTTTTGTGCAGAAATTGAGTATATATGTTTAGTCTATGCAGAAGTCCAGGAGTTATTGGTACGAGTCGATCTCTATTGAATTTGCCTTGCTTGATCGTTAAAACGCCTTCATTCAAATCAACATCCGACACAGTTAGTCTGCAAGCTTCGCCGACCCGTAATCCGCACCCATAGAGTACGCGTATTAGTTCTGGTACAACTCGATGGCGTAGTGGAGAGTGGGCTATTACAGGCAATTCATCGGCTGCGTTAAGTATTCTGCTTATTTCATTGACAGAAAATATTCGAGCTTTTGAACCCAGCTCCTTTCTCGGAGACATCGGTAGTGGAGGTAATTGAGCTTCAAGTCCTTGTCGCTGCATGAATTTGACAAGTTGTCGGATCGCTATTACGCGCTTTCTATGTGTGCTTGGCGACCTGTGCAGAGTAGATGAAAGCCATTCACTGACAATATCTTCTGTCAACACAATGTCATCAATACCGCTACTTTCAATTAGTCTGTCCAGTTGTAGTAAATGATAGACTTCACGCTGGTAACTAAAGCCATGGCGGCGCTTGTCTTGCAGGTGTTCCATCAATAGCTGAGCCCAGCTACTTTTGAAGTCAGGCCATATTAGTGGTTCACGCATCACATATCTCCAATGCAACTGAACGCAATGCCTCTATATCGACATGCGTGTAGACGCGGGTCGATTCTATTGATGAATGACCAAGCACTGAGGAGATACTCTCCATTGGCTGACCGTGTTTGAGCAGGTTAGTAGCCAGTGTATGGCGTAGTGCGTGAGCCCCTCTTGGGATGCCGATATCAAGCTCTATATTTGATTTTTCCATTGCACCCTTGATGATGGAATAAATTGTCCCTGTGCTAGTCAATGGCCCTTGAGGTGCCCGTATCTTTAAAAACAACTCGCGACGTGTGGACTCTGGACGAGCACATTTCAAATAGTCAATTATGGCTTCGGCGACATCCTGGAAAAGTGGTAATGACAGTGGACGCTGAGTCTTTTTTTGCGTGAACTTAAAACAGCATGCTGACCAATCAATATTGTCCAGTTTGAGGTTGATGATATCCCCTGCGCGTATACCAAGGCGAGCCGCTATCATCAACATTGCATAGTCCCTCTTGCCTGTTGAAGTTTGTCGATCAATGGCATTAAGAAGACGCTCAACGGTTTCCGTTGGCCATACTGGCGGCAGATGATGCTCTTTGGAAAAACGAATCGTTTGCATATGCAAAGTAATGCTACTGTCCAGTTGCCCTTGCATGCACAGAAATCGTAGATAACCGCGAATCACACCAACCTCACCAGACAAAGTACAGGTCTTTAATCTTGCCGAACGTGTCTTAATGTAATCAGCAATATGTACTTGACTGATATTTGTAGGGGATGCATCGGTGTCGTCGGAAAGAAACGACATAAATATCTTAAGTATTCGTTCTTTGCAGATAACGGTTGATCGCTGAAGATCCAGTTTGTCTCTACAGAAGGCAAGATAGTCATCAAGAGAGTGTTGGAATATCGGTAGAATTGGTGGAGGATCGACGCGTTTTCTGTATGGACGGAAAACTCCCGTTTCTTGTAATGTGATGAGTATTCGAAGGCTACGATGAGCCTGTTCTTCAGACCATGACATATCGGATGAGCATTTCGAACACATCCCACAGTTACTCAGTAACTTTGGAGAAAGAGTTCGAACAGAAGCGTGTTCATGAATCAGGTTTTTGTGGATAAATTGTTTGAGTTGTTTCCACGTACGCTGGTAATGCACCATTGTGCTTTTGGCGTAGCCGAATTTGATCAGGTAATGCTCCGCTAACTTGATCGTGTCGAGTGTGCTTGGCGATGTATGAATTTCATTATTCATCAAAGAACTCCAGGTAAGGCATCTACGATTTGCAGAATGCTGAAATCCCGACTCTACCGGTGTTATGTGGCCAGATCACTCAGCTAGTGGCCGCTAGTGCTCACTCCTGCGCGATCTCGCCACATTAATAGACTGGCACCATTAGACGAGTTATGTGGGTACCCACATAACTCGTCCACGAGCAATACAGGCCGGATATGAGTCGCCTCGATGTGTGCTGCCCAGCGTTCACGTAAACCCTTGAACCCACCCCAACGATTGTGTGGTTTGAGTGTGACACCAAAAATGTCGCCCATCTCGCGATAGAAGTCAGCGATGCTGGAGGTCGCATGTTCAAGCGCTCCCACCGAGACATCGCGCTGCGTATCGAGCTTGGCGGCAAGCACTCTCAAGGTCACACTTTTACCGGTACCTGGATCGCCTGTAAGCAAGGCAAACCCGCCTTCGCCCACCAGCTGAGTCTGTACCCGCCAGCAGAAGTGCTCCATGGCAGGGGTGACGTACAGAGCCTCAACGGGTATATCCGGACTGAATGGGTGGTATTTTAGGCTGTACTGCAAGAGTTGTTTCTTGTTCATTGGTTTTCACCTTCGGTTTCATCATGAGGGTTGTTGGCATTACTTTGCGTGACGTCACCGCGAAGCTGGTCAGGAGATGAGATAAAGCCTGGTGGCAAGCCTGTGGCAGCAAACTCACGTACCAACTTTCTCATCAATGGGCTTAAGCCTTGTTCATCTACAACATCTACGGGTGCTAGGGTTGTATTACTGTTAATGACTTGTGTCGTATTGGCATATCGTGGCTCACGGGCACGGCGCACAGCATTGGCGTTGGCTACTTTGTCCAGCGGATAGAGACGACTGATGGATACACCGGTGTCTGGATCTATCATCTGCACGTCGCTCAGATCCCAACGTGCATAGCGCAGGGTGACTGTCTCAAGATGGCCAAAGCGGCTGGGAATCTCGAAGCGCCTTCCTTCCAGTGTGCAGGTACCATCACTGCGCCGTTGACGACGTGCTGCTCGCTTCGTGAAGGCATATCGAAGTGTTTGTGCATCAGGCGCATCTCGCATCAGCGACTCACCTTCAACAAAGCGCTTCAATGGTGTTGTACCAATCTCACTGTGCAGCTTACGATGGTAGTCATGCTCTAGCCAGACTTGTGTCAATCGGTTTAGCTGATCCAGAGTGAGCTGTTTATCAGAATCGATCATCGCCATCAGACGAGCTTCAAGTGTTGCCCATAGCGTTTCTTGCTTCCCGTTCTGGTACTTATGGAGTCGACTCCATAAGTACCATTATGGGCTCAAGTCACTTATGTGCTACTCGTTCCCAGCAGCCCCGTTTCACAACGGTAGTGAGCAATCGAGTAGCACATAACAATTGAGTTCAGACTGATACTCCCTTTGACAACCGGAGTATTCAACATGTTGGATCATTTGCACCAATCAGCAGCTGTAATCGCCAGGCACCGTGCAGCACCTATGCTTGCTGATCGAGAAAGATTTCTCGCTCATTGCGCTGAACAGAGCTACAAGCCGAGGATGCTTAGAAAAGTTGCCTGGCTGTTACTTATCATCGTGTCGTGTATGCCCACGGATCAACAGATGATCGGCAGGGGAGAAATTCGGCGGCTTGCCCGTTTAGCTAAGACTCACATGAAGAGCCATCCTTTCACAGCCAATGGCAAGTGGTCTGAGCACACTTGCCAACTACTGGAAAGGTATGCCATTAAGTGGTATTCCTTCCTTGGACAGTTGGATACAACGAATAGAAGTAACTCGGCATTTGATCACCATGTATCTGCGTTTGAGCGATTCATGCGCGACGAGCGTGGTCTATCGGAAGTAACGATCGAGACCCGCTGCCTGAGAGTCAGTAACTTTTTGGAATCGATGCTGCCAGCGTTGCAGTCGCTAAAGTTACTTACAATACGGGATCTAGACGACTACCTCCACCTGCAGAGTGAACGCGGGTGGTGCCGTTCATCGCTATCAGCATTGGCCAGTGATCTGCGCAGTTTTGTACGTTACGCAGAGGGGCAAGGCTGGTGCGTTGCTGGTTTGGCAGCACTGATCGAATCACCAAGAATGTATTCCGATGAACGGCTGCCTTCGTACATGACGTGGTCAGATGTCCAAGCTCTCATCGCAAGTCTGACAAGGGACGACGCGGTAACGATCCGCGACCGTGCCATCATTCTGTTACTGGCAAACTACGGATTTCGACGTGGGGAGGTGGCGAGACTAAAGCTTCACGATATTGACTGGGAGGAAATGACCCTGAAGATCACCCGTGAAAAGCAGCGCCGTGTTCAATGTTACCCGCTGACGCAGATTGTAGGAGATGCGCTCATTCGGTATCTGACAGAGGTACGTCCTCGCTGTTCCCACCGGGAAGTGTTTCTAGCGATGAAAGCACCGTTGAGACCATTATCAGCAGAAAGCATCTCGCCAATCGTGCGATCACGCTCAGCAGCGATTCGCGACGGGGCGCTCGCCTACAGTCCTCACAACTTGCGGCATGCCTGTGCACAACACCTGCTCTCTGAGGGCTTTTCACTAAAGAAAATTGGTGATCAACTGGGCCATAGAAGTGCTACGGCAACTGCCATATATGCAAAGATTGACCTGCCCCGATTACGTCAAGTTGCTGAGATCGACCTTGGAGAGTTGCTATGACCTCCGAACTGTTAGTCACCGAGTACTTGATTCATAAACGAGCCCTTGGACACGGGTTTAAATCTGAAGAGTTCGTACTGCGAGCGTTCTTCAAACGTTTAGGCAACCTCCCATTGGAGCAGATCACCCTCGATCAAATGCAGGAAGCTCTACATGCTGGCGAAGTAACACCGGATACAGTCGCCCGCAAATACCGGGTACTCAGAGGTTTTTGCCAGTACGTCGCAGGACGGCATGGTATTGAACTTCCAGTCTTGCCATTGTTGGCAAAACATCCGCCCTCCAGCTTTATTCCTTACATCTACACTCAGGCGGAATTGAAGCGGTTGCTCCTGGCAACCTCTGAGGCGTGTCAGTCCTACCGCGCAAAGCTTGATGAGGACACAATGCGCACGATAGTACTGACGCTCTATGGTGCTGGACTTCGGTTAGGGGAAGCGCTCAGACTCAACCAACAAGATGTTGATATCCCAGAGGCGATATTGACAATCCGACATACCAAGTTTCACAAGAGCCGCCTGGTGCCGATAGGAAAGGATCTCACCCATGTCTTGGCAAAGTACATTAAGCGTGATGAGCGTCACTCACATTGCGAAATGGATAAGGCATTCTTTGTCATGAGGACTGGTGAACGCGCTTGTCAATCTACCGTAGAGCCTACTTGGCGGCGGCTGTGCAGGCTGGCCTGCGTTGAGCGCGACGGCGGTCCTCGGAATCAGCCACGTCTACATGATTTGAGACACGCAGCGGCGGTTCATCGGTTGATTGCCTGGTACCGAAGTGGTGTCGATCTCAACCAGCTATTGCCCATGATGGCGACATACCTGGGCCATAGTACTCTCTCAGGCACACAGCGTTACCTGACACTTACTCCAGAACTGCTTGGTGAAGCGAGCAATAGGTTCGAGCGCTATGCGTTTGGAGCTTGCGATGAATAACACCAATCTGCTTGGACCCTGGGTTCGCCGCTTTCTTCTGGAGTATCTTGTCGAACACCGTGGATTATCTGTCAACACTCAGAAGAGCTATCGGGATATGTTGATGCAGCTGTTGCCAGCGCTGTCTGAGAGCGTCGGAAGGCCCGTTGATCGACTGACGATTGAGGATGTCTCAGCAGACAGAGTCAGGGAATACCTACAGTACATCGAGCTTGTACGCCGCTGCTCGATCCGTACCAGAAACCAGCGTCTGGCAGGCATTCATGCATTTGCGCGCTTTGTGGCTCAGCATTGCCCTGAGTTGATTGAGTGGTGTGGGCGCTTACGGCTAATTCCTTTTAAAAGAACAGCCGAACCATCAATCACAGCGCTTGATCTCGGGGAGATGGAGGCACTGCTGGCAGCGCCAGTACGTCAATCGGATCAAGGGGAACGCGATTACAGCTTACTGCTGTTTCTCTACAATTCTGGCGCACGAGCCAGCGAAGCAGCACAGTTGAAAAACCAGGAAATTGATTGGTACACCGGTAGCGTGAATATCTTGGGAAAGGGGAAGAAATGGCGATCTTGTCCGCTGTGGAAAATCACACTGGATAGCTTGAGACCGCTGACAGAAGGCCGCGCACCAACAGCGTCTGTTTTCCTAAATCGAACAGGACAACCGTTCACTCGCTCCGGGATACACGGGTTGGTGAAGCGGCTTGCCAAACGTGCGAGTACTACCAAACCATCACTGGCAAACAAGGTAGTAGGCCCGCATGTCATTCGACACACAACCGCGACCCATCTGCTTCGTTCAGGTGTTGATATCAACACCATTCGAGGTTGGCTTGGACACGTGTCATTGAATACTACCAATATCTACGCTGAGATCGATCTTGAAACGAAGGCAAAAGCACTGGCAGCTTGTTCTTTGGCAGAACAACAACCTCCGGCTTTACCGTGGCGGGACAATCCGGAGCTGATGGTTTTTCTCCGAGGTCTTTAGAACTTCTGTTATGTGCTACTCGATTGCTCACTACCGTTGTGAAACGAGGCTGCTGGGAACGAGTAGCACATAAGTGACTCGAGCCCATAATGGTACGCTGAATATGCCAGTGTGCGCTCATGCACGATCCCCAGCGTGTGCAATCCTTGGGTGAACTCCTCACTGATCATCGCCGAGCCATTGTCACTCATACATGACCTTGGAAGACCTCTTTTGGCTAACGCCTGGCTAAACCCGTGCACCAGTGCTTGCGTATCCTCCGTGCGATACCACTGCAAATGACAGCCAAGACGTGAGTGATCATCGATCACGCCCAGCAACATGGGTTTGATCCAACGACCATCGGGCTCAAGCACGCGACGTGAGCAATGATGAAAGTCCAAGTGATAGAGTGCTCCGACATGCTCAGTCTCATAGCTTCGTATCTCTTTGTTCTCACGTCGCTCTACGGCCAACTGCGCACCGGGTGTATTGCTCTTGGGCTTGCGCATCTTGATCAGACCCTGGTTGCGGAAGTAGCGCTTCATTGAGGAGTAGGAAGGCACCACGCCCAACTCTGGAAACAAGCTCGCGGCGGCACACAGATTGTCATGATGCAATTGAACCGACCAGCCCGGATGTTGTTTGTACAGGGCATGGATCTGTGCCACCACGGGGGCTGAGAATACCCGCGAACTGCCAGCATCTGAGCGACGTTGTCGACTCAGCGCTGCCACCGGATCCGGGTGATTCTTGATGGTGTAGTACCAACTCTCGATGGTAGAGACACCAAAGCTAACGGGCAGCCCTGTGTTCGGATGCGTCCAGTGACGCTGACTCAATGCACGTAGTGCCTGCTGTAGCTCACCCGGTGCAGGTGGGCTTGCCAGCAAGGGGCCCACGACGGCAAAGCGCAGCCGTGCCCAGCGCTGTTTATCAACGTTCTTGCTCATGTCCAATGTAATCCTTGTTATCAACCGATCGGCGGACAATGCACCATCGATCAACCCATTGCGATCACATCTTCTGCGCGTTTGCACCGACCCTCATGCAGTGCGCACCCGAGGTGGTTGTCATTGGGGACAGTAGTTGCAGTAACTGCACAAGCCGCTCACCAGAATCAGCACCACTCAATCGAATCAGTAGTTGCTCTGGCAGCTGCCTGGTATTGATGCAAGGAGAAAATCTGCCGGCGAGCGAGCGCCACAACGTGCTGGCCGGCAGCTTCTTCTGCCACCAATGTCGCCAACGATGCAGGGTCTGCTGCGGCACCTCCAGACGCTCGATCAACTCGGCGCGTTGATCCTTCTCGAGCCCTTCTGTCTGGGCACTCAGCTGAGCGATCGTAGCCCCTAAATATACCTTGCGCCCAAGGAAACGCACTGACTCTGGCGTGGTGCGCTTGCGACATTGTGAACAGCAGAAGCTGAATCTCCAGGCGTACTCCGGCCCCAGAATCTGACGATCCTCTCCGCGCGGTTTGCGCGGATAATGGGCGGCATGCAGCACGCCGTTCTGGCAATGCTGGCAACCCGCGGCACGGACCTGATCAGCTTTCTGCTGATCAATGTAAAAAAGCCTGGCCCACAAACTGGATTCTGATGACGTACGGTGAGACACTATTGATGTCCCCTATGAACTTCGACACTCACAGGAGACAGCCTCCTCGTTCAGCGTTCAAGCTGTTCGAGGGGGATTTCTAATTACCATTGCTTAACGTGAGCGAATTTGTGAGGATTTACCTCAAGTTAAGTGGCCGTGCTCAATAGTGCAGCTTTCGGTGTTGTCTTGATAATTGGTTGTTACATCGAGTACGTACGCATGAAAGCACTTATTCTGATGGCCAAATTTAATTGGTATTTGTCGCCCCGATAGTTGCCTCAAACTTTCAATTTCAGCACTTGCTATCGAATCTGTGGAGTTAATTGTCAAAATAACTATGTCGTTTGACTTGGTTAATTCTGTCACCTCAAAGAAATAGTCATCCACCATGCAAAGGTTTCCACTATCGTCGATTTCAAGTAGAGGGTTTCCCAGAAATTGATTGGCTTGCTGAATTGTTGTAGGTGTTGAAGACCGGTCAGAGTGATGCCTTAATATAAGTCTTCCAGCCATGTGCCCGAATTGCATGGGTTGTTGTTGTAGGTTTAATGCTTCCAGTTCACTAGATACGAAGTCATGAAGCGAGTTGGTAGTTATCTCACCATGCGTATTTGCTGCCGCACCAGCAAGCCCGTCTGCAACTGCTTTAGTAAAAAAGCCGTGTTGCCTTGCGGTATCTTCATATGCGTATTGCGTTTCAGTGCATGCAGCGTAAATCATCTTTCCAGTTCCACCGGAAATAGCAATATCACGTCGAAATATTTCTCTTGCGTCGACCGAAGATTCGGACACGTCTCTTGGAATTACACCTCCACTGTGACAGAAATCCAAATAAACCAGCACTCGGTTTGCATCACATTGTTAAAAAAACTGTTTGAGCTGAGCAAGAGGAAACGCCCATTCTGTAGCAACGCCACGCTGCGAACTGCAAGGCACAAAATAGTAATGGTCGTGTTCCACCATTCCATGTCCTGCGATATACACAAAAAGCTCGTCGTCTGCGCGTGCTGAAAATATGGCCTCAAGCTCGTCGACTATTCGTTGTTTTGTCGCTTCTGAGTCCAGAACGGTTATAAGACTGCTTCCAAATGAGCCGCCTACACCAGATAGCAAAGACACTATATTGGCTACGTCGTTGGCCACGCCCGGTAAACTAGACAGAGTGGTCCCATAGTCACTTATTCCGATACAAAGAGCTCTTTTCATTTTGCTTGTGACCGTTCAGTTCAATCTATCGTACTAAGATATCAGTACCACTTTTTGATTCAGGCAAGGTCATGATTATATATCATGACGTCCTTTATGATATTCAACAAACGCTGGCAGGGGAGGTTGGAACAGTACGTTCCTGACTGCTTGCAACGTCATCGAATTTATAATGACTGCAACATATCGATACACTCTACTGCATGGCAATCACTGGAAAAGATATCCTGCAAAAGGCAGCGTTATGACGAACACACCTTGCTGATAGTCTCTTTCATTTTTGGCCCAAAGCCCTTTACGCCATCGAGTTGTCCATCGGACAGCGCATTGCAAAGTGCAGCTAAGCTATCAATGCCGAAGTCCTTATACAGCATACGAGCCGTTTTAGCACCCAGACGATCAATGGTTGTAAGCTCCAGCACCGTACGAGGCGGTGGAGGTCCGTATTGATCATCATCAAATTTCACCGTGGTTCCAGTGGTGACAATTTCTTCCAGATATCCTGTGATAATGCCACCGACGCCGGGTAGTGAATCAAGCTTATTTTGATCATCAAGTTTATCAATTGAATCAGGCCATCGAGATATGGTATGTGCTATTTGTGCGTAACGTTTGGCATGGTCTTCAGGATAGCCTCCGATGATCAAGTACTCACCAAGACTCTTAATAATGGAAGCAACTTCATCGTTGCGGAGCCATCGCTTCCGACCTTTGTCATCTGTGTATGATTTTTTAGGCATGAAGGTATAACTGTCACCGTATAAATTCATTCTTGGAATAGTGAGTGCGCGTGTAAGCCGTAAGGACACCTGCCAGGTAGCGCCGGAAGTTGATTAATACCGTTATCATCGCTGTATCGCTAAACGGTAAGGCTACTATGCATCAGCTACAGGCAAAAGACTAGGATCGGTGGTTGGACGAGCTCAAGACGCTCGTCAAGTCAGCGCGCATTTCGGTGGCCCGATCCGTTAGCCGTGGCCAGAACGCGCTGTACTGGGAGATCGGTGAACGGATACTTGCGACTCAGGCAGAGCTTGGTTGGGGCGAGGCGGTAGTCGATCGCATTTCAAACGATCTAAAAACTTCGTTTCCCGGCGTCACCGGGTTCTCTTCACGGAATCTGCGCGACATGAAACGGCTGGTGAGCACGTACTCAGACGAAGCAATGTGGCGACAGGTTGTCGCCACATTGCAGAGTGATGAACCTTCTTCGGCAAAATGGCGACAACTTGTCGCCAAATTCGACGACGGTGTGGAGGCGACGATTCGAGCGCTGGTTCTGGAGGTGCCCTGGGGCCAGAATCTGGCCATCCTCAATAAGGTCAAGGTGCCCGAGGCACGGCTCTTCTACCTGCTCGCAACCGTCGAGGTGGGCTGGACCCGTTCGGTACTATTGAATCAGATCAAGGCCAACGCCTTCGAACGAAGCCGAGAGGCCGGCAAACAGCACAACTTCTCAGGTGCATTGCCTGAGGCATTGGCTGCACAAGCTGAAGACACGCTGAAGACACGCTGAAAGGGTCCTATGATTTTGGCTTTCTCGGCATCGAGAATGTTGCTCTGGAGCGCGAGCTGGAGGAATGCCTGCTCGACAGGCTACGTGTTTTCATACTAGAGCTCGGTTACGGATTCTGTTTTGTCGGACGGCAGTACCGGCTGACACTCGGCGAAAAAGATTACTTCATCGACATGCTGTTTTACCATCGTTTTCTCAAGTGCCTAGTCGCGATCGAGCTCAAGATCGGAGAGTTCCAGCCCGAGTTCGCTGGCAAAATGGACTTCTATCTGAATGTGTTGAACGACAAGGAACGAGCTCCAGACGACAATCCGTCAATCGGCATCATTTTGTGTGCTGAGAAAAACGCTGTTGAAGTCGAATACGCCTTGCGATCCAAGGGTAACCCGATCGGTGTTGCCGACTATCAGTTGCAATCTCGTCTGCCATCCGATCTCAAAGGTACACTGCCTTCGGCCTCTGCGTTGAAGAAGGCCTTCAAACTTGATTCGCACTGAAGGGTACAGTGAAGCTGCATGATGACCATACACCGTCGGGGATAGGGGCCAATATATGGCAATTGATCAAGTATCTGAAAATGCCAATCTAATAACCAACCTACCGTTTACCATAAGGGGAAAGCGTTTAAACGTTGTGCGCAGCATGACGATTTAACGCCCGTTGAACTGAGCCGCCCGTCGTGCAACCCGCACCGCCTATCTCTATAAGGAAATTGTATTCAGCCGCCTTGAGGTTTCAGCGAGAAACGTCATCGCTTTTCGGTATTTCGTTATCATGGCAACTCCAGACCGAGACAGAATTTTCGGTTGTGCTTGTCGGAAAAGGTCAAGCCGCTCATGGATAATGCCCTGTTAGTGGAGTTTGAAGAGCTGATGCAGCGCAAGAAACTGTTTAAAAACGGGCCTCTTTCGGCGCAGGAGCGGCAGGACTTTTTAAACGCTTTTCTCAGTCAGTGTGATTGGGTTAGCGTGTATTTATTGTGGCGACCTAATTTGAGAGATGAGGCCGATAATCACTTGCTAGAGCTTGCAATAGCAGGAGGAGCGACACACATCATCACGGGAAACACGAAAGATTTCAGAGGTGCAGCGCTGCGATTTCCGCAGGTAAAGATTGTCACACCAAGCCAGTTTCTAAAGCCTGTAAGGCGGAGCTAATATGGGAACACTGACAATACGCATTCAGGCCGATAAGCAAGCACGGCTTAAGACGCTGGCCAACGCTCGCGGGCTCAGTCTCAATGAGTTGTTTGAAGAATTTTCTACGCAAGCGAACGCTGAATCCGATGCTTACACGCGGTTCCAGGCCTATGCGGCTCAGGGCGACTCAAAACGGGGTCTGGAGCTGCTTGATCAGCTAGACGAGCGCTTTTCCAAGTAGACAACAGCGGCGAAAAATGTGAACACTTCCAAGCTATCCATGTCATCCGGTCTGTCGCACTGACGCAAACACCTGGCTTATGCAATGCTCCAGGATGTCCAGCCCCTCATCGAGTTCGGTAATGGTTGTCGTCAGTGGCATCATGCACTTGACCACTTCGTCAAAGGCGCCTGAACGCTCTATGATTAAACCATTCTCGAATGCCAGTTTGCCAACGTGTGCCGCCATATCGGCATCCGCAAAACGCAGTCCTTGCATCATACCGCGCCCTCGCACTTCGATAATGTAATCAGCGAAGCGGGTGGCGATGGCGTCAAGACGATCGTTCAAGTGCGTGCCTTTGCTGCAGATTTCAATAGCAAAATCTGGCGAACTCCAGAAGTGTTCAAGGGCTGTTGCGGCCGTTACAAATGCATGGTTGTTGCCACGAAACGTACCGTTATGTTCTGCAGGCTTCCACAGGTCAAGGGATCGCTCAATGAGCACACAGGAAAACGGTAAACCATAGCCTGATATCGACTTTGACAGGGTGATGATGTCAGGTTTGATCTGTGCTGGTTCGAAGCTCAGAAACGTGCCCGTGCGGCCGCAACCAGCCTGAATATCATCGACGATCATAAGAACGCCACGTTTCGTACATGCAGTGCGCAGTCGGGATAACCACTGCATGCTTGCGCAGTTTAGGCCACCTTCACCCTGTACCGTTTCCAGCACCACAGCAGCTGGCAGGTCGACGCCACTGGAAGGATCATCAATTATCTGTTCAAAATAGGCGACCGTATCGACTGCTTCACCGAAATAGCCATCATAAGGCAGGGATGTCATCCCTATCAGCGGTATGCCAGCTGCTTGCCGGTTGTACTGATTGCCAGTGGCTGCAAGCGCTCCGAGCGACACGCCATGAAAACCGTTAGTGAAGCTGATAATGTTGCATCGGCCAGTCACTTTCCTTGCGAGCTTGAACGCGGCCTCTACCGCATTCGTGCCAGTAGGGCCTGTAAACTGTACAACGTGGTCGAGCCCTAATGGGCTAAGTACCCATTCTTCCATAGCCAGAAGGAAGCGTTCTTTTGCCGTGCTGTATAAATCCAGGCTTTGGGTGATATTGTCGGAAACAATATATTCCAGCAATGCCTCCTTCAGAACTGGATGGTTGTGCCCGTAGTTAAGCGACCCACAACCTGCAAGAAAATCAAGATAACGATTGCCATCGACATCATATATCTCTGAACCGGATGCACGGGCGAACACCCTCGGAAATGATCGGCAGTAGGAGGCCACTCGAGATTCTGTACGTGTGAATACGCTGTTTGCAGCCATAGTTTTTCAATTTAGACAAATTAGGAAATCGGCGACTTTGTACGGCTTTTGTCACTAACGGTAATGCGTGAACCAACCTATTGGAAATGAAAGTACTGACTCTGAATTTACAATAACCATTGAACAAAGCCTTCGACACATTGTTTTTGTAGAAGGCCTTGAATAAATTTGCAAGGCTTGTCTCCAGAAAATACGCATGCATCACAGTGGTCAAAACGCGCACGTATCACCGTGATCAGAGTGCATTTTTGATGCCTGGGAGCAACGAAGCCAGGTGTTTGTCATACTATGATAATAAGGTCCAGATACTCACGTTACTCCATAGCCTCAGACAGATGCGTTTTACCGCCTAAGCTCGTTGGAGAGTCAAGGTAACAATCCACTTTGTTCTAGTTCTCCGGGATGTTATCCAATTCCAGATAAACTGGATTTTGTGAATCTCCCGTGACAATAATGGAGTACACAGCGTCGCTCGCCAGCGTTATTGGCATCGGCGCAAAGCCCTCTGCGCTGGAACTCAAAATGTAACGACTAGTGTTTGCCAGTGTATATTCATTTGTGCTGGACAATACAAGTTCTACTCCGTTAGATGCGTCGCCGTCTGGCGATAATGTGTACTGTGTTGTATCAGCACCTGTCGATCGAATGTCAATAAGGCGTACTAGCGACATGGCACTGGCGGTGGTAGCCACTCGAGTATCGAGAGCCTGTAAAGACACACCTGATTCGCCGTTCAGTTCTGTATCGCTTAAAACAAGGGTAGTGATACTATCCTGCACCGCATTTAATGGGTCGACAACGGCAAGCGTGGTACCCCCATCCGCAGTACTTATCACGATAGTGGACTCACCCGTATTAACACCCAGCAACTCACTGGTACTTTGTGGCAAGACGTCAAGCGCTGCATACGATGCAACGTCCAAACGGGATAACCTGACAACTACGTCGCCTAGGTTGATCAGTTTTAACGCTGGCGCTGTTGTGTTTGTCGGGTCTATACCGCTGGGGGTGGTGTTGCTAAAATCGATAACTGTTGCTTGTGGACTCATGCCACTCGCAGAACCTCCGGGTGCTGGGTTGGCAGACGGTTCTCCAGGTGAATCTGTGGGCGCCCCATCAATACTCGAGGGTGAGTCAGGGCTTTCATCAGTTTGGGCCTCAGGTGACTCTCCGTCGGTTTCTGGAGCCACGCTGACGGGTTGTCCGAGGTCGGGTTGTGAGGCATTGATATTGTCATCAGAGCCGGTACCGGTACCAAATAGTCCCCCGTCGCAGCCGCTGAGCAAACTGGTAATACTTAGTGTTGCCAGTAATGTGAGCGTGCGCAATAGTGTGTTGACAGGTGGCTTGTCGAGCGTAGACCTACTCATCTGATGTTGATCCCTTGGCTAAATCTTGAATAAAATACACACCCAGTCCCACGCGATGTTCGCCCTCATCGTCAAGCGATGGATTGGCATCCTTGTCGTGGGCTGACAACGCAACATCAAGACTGCGTAGCAGCTCCATGGCTTGTTCGCTACTGAGTTTTTCGAATTGTTGCAAGCCTTTGGTCGTTACCTTGTCATAGGCAACACTCATTTGCAGTCGCCGTTGATCGGTATGAACCAGATTGTTTTCCAGCGTAGTCAGCAAATCGGTTGCGCTGGTAGAAAATATATCGAGCAATGCAGACTCGCTTTGATGCGGCACGTAGCCTTTTTGTACAAGCTTTACCCGACCGTCGGTGTGGCTGACAGTACCGACGCGAGATAGCTCATCAAGCATGGCTCTGGCGGGAACATCGCCGCCATAGCGTTTGACAAGTTGGTTAAAACTGTCTTTCGGGTCACCAAAGGTAAGTACTCGCGGCCTGTTTCGACTGTCGCAGTATTCAGCGTCTTGCAACCATCCCGTTACTGTGCGTACGGCGCGATTGTGTTTGCTGACGCCGGTGTTGACCTCGGCGGGCAGCTCACGGATTCTTTTAACCTCTTTTCTGTTAATGCCGGTAACGATAGCGATACGAGAAACGGTGGGTGCTTTACCGTCGATACCAAAATGTGAAGCAGCCTGATCGACATATGCCTGCTTTGCCCAATTACAGAACTCTGCGTGGGACACACCATGGCGCAACAACAGCCGAACGAGCGGTTGCAGAACACAGGTGACAGCTTTTTGCAGTGTTTGGTGCATGCCTTGACGTAGCGGTTATTAAGAGCCGCATCTTGAAGCGGTTGGGATAATATTCCCAGTTTATCAGAGATTGTAGCTGGCACCTGGATGAGAACCACAAAAATCAGACACAGTGCCATACCAATGGCGATTCAAAGACCAACTGCAAGGAACCTCCAATGTCAAATTACGCGGCGATGGAAAGAACAAGGCCAACCGTTAGCCTTTGCCGGGCAGAGAGCCTGTGCAGTCAGGTCCTGACTACACAAGACATCGGGTTGGTTTAAAAATTCAAGGATAAATCGCGGTGGTGTGAACTGCATGAAGCCACCGACAGGGCTTGTTTGCGCGAGAGCTTGTCTTGCTGTCGAATACCGATCGTGTCTTTCATTACGCTCTCATAGGCCGTCAGCTCCGTGTACAGGGCAGGTACAGCGATTTCACGCCATTGCATCTCAGCTGCATATTCCTCCATCGCAGTGTCAATGGATGCCATGGCAGCCTCAGGGTTCGGAGTGCTTTTGCGAAGGGCAGAGCGTGCTTTAGACACGGCCGACTTTATCTTGTCAGCGCCCGCTATGGCGCCAAACTGATCGGCCAGCACCTCCAGTGGATCGACAAGATCTGCTGGTTCATTGCTTGCCATCAGGATCTTTATATCAGGAATGGCACTGCCGAGTTCGCGCAAGGCGTCGGTGCCACCCAATATATCCACGATTTCTCTGGATGCCTCATACCCGCCATCCGCCGCCCGTCGATAGTCATTACGGGCTTTGGTTTCGACTTGCTGAAGCTCGACATGACGCTGATTTTCAGCATCCCATTCTGCTGGAATGGTGTCTTCCAGGGTTTGTATTTCGGTTTGTAATGCATCGATGCGTTCAACAATAACAGCCTTGCGAGCCTCGGCATCCTCACCACGAGTCCTGTCAAGTCGCGTATCGAGCACCGTGATCCTCTCTTGTACCTTGCGGATGTCGGCTTGAATACGCCGTACCTGCGTATGCACGGGCCGGTAGCGATCCTGATTATCAATCACTGCCTGCTCGGCAGTCTTTGCCGCTGCCAGCAAGGCGATGGCTTCTTGCGCAGAAGTAAAACCCTCCTGCAGATCGTCCGCCATATCTTCAGGCAACGCAGTTAGATCCAGGGCTTTGGCACTCGACAAGGCACCGTCAAACCGGGCACGATTTTCAGTGAATTGCTCATACGTATATTCCTCAATGCAGTATTGCAGCCTTGGATTGCGTGGCGGTGGCGCGGTCTCCGATAGCAGCGACATGCGATTGGGCAGATAGTTAACAAGTGGCGGAAAGTAGCCAACGATGCCAAGCGCCGTCAATTGCAAGGCGATAAAGGCGATCACGCCTTTGTACATATTGATTGTCTTTACTACCGCCGGTGCTACGCCTCTAAGATAGAACAGTGCAAAGCCGAACGGAGGTGTGAGGAAGGAGGTCTGGATGTTCAGACCAATCATCACACCCAACCAGACAGCTGTGATGTTGGCGCCCGGATCTGCCAGCAAAATAGGTGCAACGATAGGCACTACTACCACTGCGATCTCGATGAAATCGAGAAAGAACCCGAGAATGAATATCACGCCCATGACGATTACGAACTTCATCCAGAAACCACCGGGCAAACCGTTCAAAAAGTCGCGAACCAGCTCTTCACCACCGAAGGCGCGGAAAGCTGCAGTGAGCATCGCAGCACCCAACAATATGATAAACACAAGAGATGTTGCCTTGGCGGTCTCGATCATGACTTCGTGCAAGGTGTTATCAATCTTGATAACCCGATATCCACTCCATAGCAATGCAAGGATCAGCACACCAACAACGGCTGTGGCAAAGTAGACGGCTTGCAGATCTTCGGCACTTTTGATGTTCTTGATGTTGGTGTCGTTCAGCATGAGTGACACCGTGATCCCGCCAATGGCAAGCAGAGCCAGTATTGCCGGCCAGTATTTACGTTTGCCATCCTTGAGTCGGTAGCTGGCCATAATGAGCGCACCGGCAGCGCCTATCGCACCGGCCTGATTAACGGTGGCAATGCCTGTGATTATGGAACCGAGTACCAGGAATATCAGCGCCAGCGGTGGCACCAGAGTGCCTAGAACATTGAGAAGAAACTTCCCATCGTAGGCGCCTTCGAAACGCACGGCTGGCGCATTTTTGGGTCGCAAGATTGCGTAGAACAGTATGTACGCCATGTACAAACCCACCAACACAAGGCCAGGGACCAGCGCACCCAGAAACATCTCGCCAGCGCTGGTCGAGGTAACAGCAAATTCTGAAGGCATGGATAATTCACCCGTGGCCTCCTTGTGAAGAGTTTTTCGTGCGGTACCGGCCTGATCGGTAGCACTGGCCAGTTGGTCTGCCAGAATGATCAATACAATAGAGGGCGGGATAATCTGCCCCAGGGTGCCTGAGGCCGCAATGGTGCCTGTTGCCAGTGATTGTGAGTAGCCGTTGCGCAGCATGACAGGCAAGGAGATAAGACCCATGGCGACAACCGTTGCACCAACAATACCGGTGGTTGCTGCCAGCAATGCACCCACAAAGACCACTGAAATTCCCAAGCCGCCCGGCACAGGTCCGAAAAGCTGGGACATGGTGACCAACAGATCCTCGGCAATCTTTGAGCGTTGCAACATGATGCCCATAAAGATAAACAACGGTATAGCGATCAGCGTATCGCGTTCAACTTCCCAGTAGATCCCCCGCAAATTGGTAATACCGGCGCTGAGCCATTGGCTGGGTCCTCCATGTGCAAAATACGCATCAGGACTACCGCCAAAAAGATACCCGGCGACAGCCGCCAGGCATATGGTGAAAATGGCAGCGCCGGGCAGTGCAAAAGCCACGGGGTAACCAGAGCCCAGAGCAAGGGCCAGTGTAATCAGAAGAATGGCGAGAAAAAGAAGTTCCATGGCTTGTTATCCTTGCGCTGATCAGTGGGTGACGACATCTTCAGGTGCGATGTCGCGCGCCCCCGGATCGTTGCGAACATCAGCCCGGGCCTCAAATAGCTGGCTGACGAACTGAATCAGCATACTGATTGCAAAGATACCCAAGTAGCCCGCCATAAGGTATTTGGTATACATGCCGAAGCCAGATTGCGACACCTCGAAATTGGCTAATGGTCCGTAGATGATGGAGGACTTGCCTTTGAGACCGATGATAAGAATTGTCCAGCACAACGCCATACCGAACAGAATGGCTCCGACGGCATTGACCCGGCCTTTGGCGCGACGCGATAGCCCCGCGTAGAACACATCGACCCGCACATGCCCTTCGTGCAGGAGTGTGTAGGCACTGGCAAACAGAAACAGCGCTGCATACCAGAAACGCACCAGGTCTCCCATGAAAGCTTGCTCATAAGAGAAGATAAACCGCGTAATCACGATCGTCAGCTCAGCTGCCACGATTAACAACGCTAGCCAGTGAAAACCGAGCGTGCGGGTAAACAGAGCGATAAAAAAGCCGGCAGCAATCAGTGGGTAGTGAACATACAGGCCACGAAAGCTGGAGCGGCCCAACTCTTTGACCATGTCTTCCGAGAAAAAATTACCGAGGATGCCTTCTACACGCAAAAATGAAATGCTCATGTCAGCAAGCCCTACCATTAGCACGGCCCAGAAGCAGCCTCGAATCAGAAATGTGTTAAAACGAGTGATGCTGGCCGCATCGTCGCGCAGCGGCCGATCGCGATGGGACAACACGTAGTAGGCCGCCAGCGCAATTCCCGCTGCATAGATAGCCAGTTGCAGCACAGCGCCGAGCGAAAAGTTGCCTGTAAACAGCTCTCCCGCGCTGTCAATGTCGCGGCCAATGCTCAAGTAGTTGTTTAACAGATACGTACACAGCGTAGCCAGCATGGCCCAGCCGAATAATCGGGTTTTCAGGGCAGGTGAGAGATTCTGCTGTTCCATATCCATGAGCGATCAGTTAATGACGTGTTGGCGTATCAGGCGCAAAAAACCTAATCTTCCCGGTGATTTTTTGAGGAGACTGATTTCTTTGGCATTGTCGGGCGCTGCGAAGAGTGAGATACGACAGCCAGACAAAATACAGGCTCTGGCTATCGTCAGAAGGTAAGGCGTAGTAGCTAAAACTTTCCATGACCACCGATTAAGGTCAATCCGGAATATTCGATAAGCTACACCCTACCTTGAACTATCGAGACTGACTAACAGTAAAAACTATAAATCCAGAACGCGGTTACGCTGGTTGCTATAGCCTACGCCGGCATTTTTCATCCAGGTGCCAAGTTCCAGTCTGGCCTTTGCGAAGCTGTCGTGCACCTTGGCTGCCAGTTCACTGTGATCACGTGTCTCTTCGAAGACCTCTTCAGCGGCCTCTCCGAAACTGTCGTAGGTCTCGTCATTGAACTGACGAAGCTCAATACCGTTCTCGTTGATCATCTTCTGCAGATATTCACCGTTGCGGGCCGTGGCTTCATCGTACTGGTTGGCATGCTCTTCATAGCAACACGCTGTGATGATGGCCTGATCTGTCTTGGACAGACCTTCCCAGAATTCCTGATTCATACCAAAAGCCAATGAGCTGCCTGGCTCGTGCATGCCAGCTGCGTAGTAGTACTTGGCGGCCTCGTAAAACTTCATGAAGTAGTCGTTGTAAGGACCTACCCATTCAGTGGCATCGATAGCACCGGATACCAGGTTCTCGTAGATCTGCCCACCAGGCAGTGATACAGGCGATGCACCCAGTTTAGCCATGACATCCCCACCGAGGCCGGGAATACGCATTTTAAGGCCCTTGAGATCGTCAGCACTTTCGATTTCCTTGTTGAACCAGCCGCCCATCTGACACCCGGTTGAGCCACAAGGCAGTGCCTTGATGCCGAATTCGTTACTGACTTCATCCCATAGTGTCTGCCCGTCCATGTACTTGATCCAGGCTGTCCACTCGGTTGTTGTCAGGCCCATTGGCACTGCGGTGAAATAGGCAAATGCCGGGTGTTTGCCCTTCCAGTAATAATCGGCTCCGATGTAAGCTTGGGCATTGCCAGAAGCCACTTCATCAAACGAATCAAAAGCCCCGACACGCTCGCCGGCTGCGAAATATTCAGTTTCGATACGACCTTCCGAGAGTTCGCTAATACGTTCAACGAGGCGCTGTGCGCTAGTACCCAGACCCGGAAAGTCCCGCGGCCATGTGGATACTACGGTAAGTTTGGTTTTGGATTGAGCGATGGCTGGAGCAGCAGTAATTAGGCCCGAGCCTGCAACGGCTGTCAGGCCGGCTGCAGTGCCGGTCAGAAATTTACGTCGTGACATGTCTTGATTTCCTCCAGGAAACGTTAGCGAGTACGGTGCTTGTGTCGTTATGACAAAAGCCCATCGCCCAATTACACCACAGGCATAACACTGTGTACATGAAGGAATAGCTAAAACATGTGTGCTGGAGCACGCAATTGATGCTGATCAGGGGGGTGAATCAATATTGTGTTGAAGCCTGGAGTCGAGTTGCAAAGCCATCAAAGTGCGGCACAGCGCCAGTTGCGCGTTTTCAGCCCGTCTTGCGCAGCTTCCTGACATTGGCCATGCGGTTCTCCAGCCGCCTGTCTTGCAGTTGCGTACCGTCTTCGCTGAATCTTGGTTGGGTGCGGCGATCCGTGGCCTGATCCTTCCTTGCGCGCCGTTCCAGTCGTTTCGAATAGCGAAACATTTTCCGGGAACTGAGCCTGTAGATACCAGGATAATAAGTGTCGCCACCCGTTGGATCATCAGAATCACCACAGGCCGTTGGTACCTCGACTGCACTGTCGTCATTTATTACCGGACGCCTGAAGAACATCTCACCAGTTTTTTCGCTACGCTTCATCTGAGCCCTCTGTATGTCATGCTGCTCTATCAGGAGCCGACAAGTCGGCGCTGACCTGAAACTGCAATAAATGATCCGATAACCAGAATGCTATTTTTTCCTCAAGCACATGTTTCTCAAAAGGCTTCGACAGGTAGTCGTCCATACCTGCCGCCAGACATTTTTCCATATCGCCAGTCATGGCATTAGCGGTTAGCGCTATGACGGGTATCCGCTTGATACCTTGCATCTGTTCACGTTCCCGCAGAGCTTGAGTGGCAGCGTAGCCGTCCAGTACTGGCATCTGACAGTCCATCAGTACCAGGTCAAAAGCCTCTACCGCTAATCGATCCAGGCCTTCCTGGCCGTTATCGGCAACGTCTGCACTAAACCCGATATTATCCAGCATACCCAGAGCAACTTCCTGATTTACAGCGTTGTCTTCCACGATGAGAACTTTTAATCTCTGGTAGGCCTGCCGACGCTCAGCGCTGTCCGTTTGATCGACAATGGTTTCGTCAAGCCGCTCTTGCATGGCTTTGTTCAGGATACTACCCAGTTCAGAGCGCTGTACCGGTTTGCTTATCTGCGCAGCAATGCGTTGATTCTTATGCGGATACAATTCTGGTGCTTGATCGGTGACATAAGCCATGGGGACCAGTTTTATATCGTCGTACAATGGATCCGCATCAACACATCGGACAAACACCTCGCCCGGCATGTCGGAAAGATGCGCTCCGAACAGAATAATGTCAGGCGACTGCTGATTATCGACCGCTCGTCTGATCTCGTGCAAGGCCAGGGCACCGCTCTCGACGGTGATAGTCGCCAAAGATAATTCGGCAAGCAAAGTTTGCAGATGATTGGCAAGTGTCGCATTATTTTCAATAAGTATCACGCGCCTGGCATCTACGCTTTGGCGAGCTGCGATAGCTGTTAGCGTCTCGCCACTGGCAGGCAGTGTAAGTTCGAACCAGAAATCGCTGCCTTCGCCTACAGTCGATTTCACACCGATCTTGCCTCCCATACCTTCAATCAAGCGCTGGCTGATAGCAAGCCCCAGTCCGGTGCCACCGTACTTGCGTGTGGTGGATCCATCGGCTTGGGCAAACGACTGAAACACCGATTCGAGTGCCGATTCAGCAATGCCCACACCGGTATCGGACACGGAGAAATGTAATCGGGAGCCCTGTTCTGTCTTGCCCAGTAGTGTCACGCTTAGCTGGACTTGCCCTTCAGAAGTAAATTTAACAGCGTTGCCCATCAAATTTGTAAGCACTTGGCGCAAGCGAGTCGGGTCGCCAATCACTCTTTGGTGAACATCACCGCTAATGTGGCATAGCAACTCAAGTTGTTTTGTGTTGGCCTGTTCGGACAAAGAGATAGCGCATCCTTCGATGACCTCTTCCAGATTGAAATTAATGGTCTCAAAATCCAGTTTGCCGGCTTCGACTTTGGAGAAGTCCAGTATGTCGTTGATTAGCGTCAGCAGACTGCGCCCTGACGATGCCGCTATATTCACTTGCCCCGTTTGCTCAGGATCCAGTTTGGTGCTTTTTAATAAAGACAGCATGCCCAGCACCCCATTCATGGGCGTGCGAAGCTCGTGAGACATATTGGCCAGAAATTCAGACTTCGCTTTGGATGCCTCTTCAAGCTCTTTCTTTTTCTGTTTCTGTAATTGAAGAATGCTGCCTAGCTCATTTGCCGAGTTACCAAGGTCAACGAGTTCACGAGCGGCAATAACGCGCAGCTCATTGCAGGGTTTGTTAGCCTGTAGTAGCAGAAGATGGTTGTGGATGGCGCGTATCGGTTTTACTACCAGACCGTTAATCAGGCTTACAATAATGAATGCCAGAATAAGTGAGATACCGGCAGCGTAGAGATAGATTTTAATTGCGTATTCGCGAATTTCAGCCTGCTGTCTTTGCACATTCCAGGTGACATCAATGCGGCCGAAAGATTGGCCTTCAAACATGACGTCGTGTGAGAAATCCATGCCTAATGCTTCGTTTTTCGTGTCATTGCTGTTCGTGTCGCTGCGATTCCATTGAGTCAGTATCTCTTGATTTTTGTTATAGATATAAACCGCTTCAACATCCTTGTCGTTGTCTGTCAATTGCTTGATAGTGATATCGAGCACGAGGCGATCTTCACTCAGAATTGCATCCAGAGAAGTGGCTGATAACATGGACACCAGCTTTTGGGTTTGATTACGAAAGTTGCGTTCGAAAGTCCGGTTTTCATTGAACCGCACAAACTCTGCTGCCGAAAGCCCGACTGCCAGAATAGTGCAACCCACAACCTGAATGATCTGTTGACGTAGTGGCCAATTCTTGAATAGTTTTGCAAACACGGTGCTTTGAACTCTCGGGTTAATGCGTCGAATACAGCTCTTGTCAAGATCACCTTTAGAGATAGGCGCACAGGATGCACGATACTGAACTGCGTGCGTAAGGAGGAATCGGATTAAGAACACGTACTTGTAAACCACAGCGACGCCCTAGCCAACGGCAATAAGCTGCCTAACTGAATTGTTGCTGCACGGTTTGGTAATGGGTTTGGCAATCAATGTGTGACGCAGCAGAGTTTTGCAAGCCAGCGCTATTAGTGTCGCGTCAGTTGGACCAGAATCGGCTCATTTGCACATCAAGGTAGACGCCGCCAAGTCGCTACCTGAATCGCAGAGCAGGGCAACGGACATCGCTTGAAACAAACTGATGGGGTAAGCGTGGCGCAGGTGAACCAGAATATTCATTCCAATCAGAGCAGTTCTGGTCTATTAGCCATATGGATCGTCATTGGTGGGTTCGTGGTTTCCATGATTGCGTTAGTGAGTGTTAAGTCAGGAACTGCGCCGTGGGATGTTCAGTGGACAGAGACCGGTGGATTGAACCTGAAAGTATTGATGACACTCGATGCTGCCCGGCATGAAGTGGCAGCAGCAGGCTTGATTACACTGAATTTTATTTTATTTTTCTTACGTCGCCACCATCGACCAGTGTCGGCTCAAAAAAGTGCTGCGTCCGCAGCGCAGTCGCGCTCGGCAACTGGGCCGAGTGCGCGATCTGTTGAAGGCGCAGCAACGACTGAAATTACGGTAGCGCATATTACCGCCCAGACCGATCCGCTCAGAGAAAACGCTGATACAGAGCCATCACCGGAAGAAACTGACAACACCCTGGCAGCATCAGTGCCTACATCACAAAGTAATGCCGATGCACAAATCCAGATTGCAACAGACGAAATTGCTCGCCTGCGATCTGAGCTATTCAATTGCAAGCAGCAACTGGACACGGCTAATCAGGCAAAGTCACAGTTTCTGGCGAATGTGAGTCATGAGCTGCGCACTCCCATGAACGGCATCATGGGCATGACAGATTTATTAATGGGCGGCTCGTTGTCAGCGCGTGAAGAGAGATTTGTACATTCGATTTCGGACTCGGCAACCACTCTGCTTTCCATCATCAATGATCTTCTGGATTTTTCCAAAATTGAATCCGGAATACTGAAGCTTGAGCATGGCAGGTTCAGCATCCGTGACTGTGTCGAAGATGTCTGCAGCTCGTTGGCAGCCAGTGCACATGCTAAAAACATTGAGTTGATTTGCTACATTGATGACAAAGTACCGACACACATGGACGGCGATCCGGGTCGGGTCAGACAAGTGATCAACAATCTGGTCAGCAATGCCATAGCCTTTACCGAAGAAGGAGAGGTCGTTGTCAGGCTCACACAGCAGCAGTGCTCCAAAGGTTCGACAAAAGGCAACTCATTTTATCAATGCGATGTGCAGGATACCGGTGTGGGTATTTCACCGGAGATGCAATTACAGCTATTCGATGCCTTTAAACAGGGAGACGCTTCAAGTACTCGTGGTCACAGTGGTCTGGGGATGGGTTTGGCTATTGCTCGCCAGATAGTGTCGCTGATGAACGGAGAGATTACGTTCCGGAGCCGTTTGGGCGAAGGCACACGCTTTTGTGTAAGTATGGAATTGAAGGATGTCGGTGAATTGGATGATGAACCGTATACCCGACGACGTTCATTGCAGGGTGCGCATGTGCTGGTGGTCGATGACAACGAGACGAACCGGATCATCCTCTTTCATCAGCTCTCCAACTGGGGTTTGATTGTTGACACGGTTTCAGGCGGTGAGCTAGCGCTTGAAGCCCTGCGCGATGCTCATGAGCGTGGACAGGGGTTTGACGTACTGGTTCTTGATCTACATATGCCAGAGATGGATGGGCTGGAACTGGCAAAGGCGATACAGGCTGAGCCGGATCTGAGGCATATTCGCTCCATCATGCTGACATCAGCTATTTTGCAACTCGACGGTATGGAGCTTCAGCGACTGGGTATTTTCAAATACGTAAGCAAGCCTGCACGTCAAGCAGTTCTGCACGACTCGCTTGCCTCACTGATGCCGCTGCTGGGCACTAGTGCCACCATCCCGATTATCGATACTGCTTCCATGATGACTGCGATGCCGGTTATCAATGCGCATGTTTTGCTCGTAGAGGATAACGCGATTAATCAGGATGTTGCCATGAGTATGCTGGAGCAGTTGGGCTGTAAAGTGACACTGGCAACCGATGGCGCTGATGCGGTGTTGAAAAGCGGTGCAGAGCCATTCGATATTATCCTCATGGATTGTCAAATGCCTCGCATGGATGGCTATGAGGCAACCCGGCAAATTAAATCAGGTGGTACTCAAAATGTCTCCACACCCATAATTGCGCTGACCGCGCATGCGATGGACGGCGATAGAGACCGGTGTCTGGGGGCGGGTATGGATGATTATGTGGTGAAACCCGTAAGAACTCAGGTGTTGTCTCACATGCTCGAAAAATGGACCAGCGAGCCGATACAAAGCTTTGATCCTGCGTTACACAGCAAGACGGTTGCCTTGCTGTGTAGCGGTGAGCGAGAAGGTGATCTTGGTGCGACAGATGATGCGGCTATCGTGTCAACGGTGGCCAGGACACCGATGCAGCAAGTGCCTGACGACAAGCCATACTGCTCTGCTGTGGCGTTGACTCATGAGCACGAAATTGCTCAGACGCATTGTGATGTCCCAGATGAACTGATGGGTGAATCACTGACAGAATCCGATGGCCTTGTTATTGATACCAAGGCTATCGACATCATTAGAAAACTGCAACGCCCTGGCAAGCCGGATCTGCTAGGCAAGGTTGTTGGCATATATTTTAGCAAGACACCCGAAGCCATTCTCGACATGAAGTCGGGTCTTGATAGACAGGACTATTGTCTGGTGTCCTCCTGCGCCCATAGTCTGAAATCCAGTAGTGCCTACCTGGGTGCAGACACGCTATCCAGCCACTGCAAGCAGATTGAGCTTGCCATTGCGGAAGAGGCATACGACCAGCTTCCTGAGCTGGTGGATCTCATTGCGGCTGATTACCCCGATGTGGCAGCGGCACTTGCACAGATTGCCGCGGTCGAAAAGGCTGCCTGACTGATACCCGAATTCCCGGGACTCCATGGCCGAAGCAAGGTGCCATGGTGCCTGTGTCCGGCCAGCTCACAGCACTCGTTATAAGTCCATCATCAGTTGTGAGTCGTTAACTATCCGGTCCAGATCCACGCCTTCATAGAAATCGAAAATTGTATCAACGACAAACTGCGGATCATCCGTGAGCTGAATCAGGTCCATATCGCCTGGGCTTATGGTGCCCGCCTCTATCAGTGATGTTTCGAACCATTCCAGCAAACCTTGCCAGAAGGTGGTGCCATACAAAATGATAGGCACGCGCTTGGATTTACCTGTCTGCACCAGTGTCAGAACTTCAGCCATTTCATCCAGTGTCCCGAAACCGCCCGGCATCATGACGTAGGCGGAGGCGTATTTGACAAACATGACTTTTCTTGCAAAAAAATATTTGAAATTCAGACTGATGTCCTGGAATGCATTGCCGGATTGCTCGTGCGGGAGCTTGATATTGAGCCCTACACTCGCCGATTTACCGGCAAATGCTCCCTTGTTGCAGGCTTCCATGACACCGGGTCCACCACCGCTGACCACGGCAAATCCCGAATCGGAGAGCAGGCGGCTTATTTCTTCGCTGGCTGTGTAGTATGGGTTATCCGGGGTAAAGCGGGCAGAACCGAAGAAACTGACCGAGGGGCTTAAATCAGCCAACTGCTGGAAGCCATCAACGAACTCGGCCATGATCTGAAAGATCTTCCATGAGTCACGCGTCAGCGCCTTGTCGCGTGTGTCTCGACGCATTTGATTGTGGGTGGGAAGTTGTCGCATTGAGCGTACCTGTATTACGTGACACTAGAGAATAAAGGTAAACCCGTCGCAGGATGTGCGCCATTGCCAGCTTTTTTTCAAATGCTTGCATCCAGTACACTACGCCGATAACCCAAAACTCAAGACACTGAGCTATGCCTAGCGTGACTGTTGATCAGGATGCCGATCGCCCTGTTGTACTCGTGGATGGGTCGGCCTATTTGTACCGGGCATTCCATGCCATGCCACCGCTGACCAATTCCAAGGGCCTGCCGACTGGTGCGATCTATGGTGTGGTGAACATGCTTCGGCGTCTGGTAGCCGATTATCAACCTCGACACATGGCCGTCATTTTCGATGCCAGCGGCAAGACATTTCGTGATGATATCTATTCGGACTATAAAGCCAATCGTGCCAGTATGCCCGATGACATGCGCTCGCAGATCAAGCCACTGTACGAGGTGGTCGAAAAAATGGGCTTTCCTCTGCTGATTGTTGCAGGTGTTGAGGCAGACGATGTCATCGGTACTTTATCGGTACAAGCGACAGACAAAGGTTTCAAGACGATTGTTTCGACGGGTGACAAGGACATGGCCCAGCTGGTAAACCCGCAGGTGACCCTGGTGAATACCATGACAAACACGGTGATGGATGTTGCAGGCGTAAAAGAGAAATTCGGGGTGCCGCCAGAGCAGATAATTGACTATCTGGCGCTGGTGGGTGATACCTCGGATAACATTCCCGGGGTACCCAGCTGCGGACCTAAAACGGCGTCCAAGTGGCTGGCAACTCACGGTACCTTGACTGAAGTGATGGCCAACGCCGAAACGGTGAAGGGTAAGATTGGCGAAAAGCTACGCGATTCGCTAAGTTTTCTACCCATGTCGTATGAACTTGCCACCATACGTCTGGATGTGGAACTTGAGCAGGGCGTTGATGAACTGATTTTGAAAGAGCCAGATGTGACAGCGCTTGCCGATCTGTATGCGACGCTGGAATTCAAGACCTGGGCAAAAGAGCTGGCTGACGGCATGTCGCCATTGCAAACCCGGGCATCTCAGGGGGGGAGTCCTGCGGCGTCGGATATTCCTGCGGCCTCCGCAGCCAACACGCACTACGAGACGATCACCAGTATGTCGGTGCTTGCGTCGTGGATCGCTGAGCTAGGTGAGGCACCATTGTTTGCCTTTGATACCGAGACTACAAGCCTTGATTATATGCAGGCAGAGGTGGTGGGGATTTCCTTTGCATTGCCCGGTGGACGGGCGGCTTATATACCGTTAAGCCATGACTATGATGGTGCGCCTGAACAACTTGACCGGATGCAGGTACTGGATAAATTCCGGCCATTGCTCGAAGGTGAGAAGCGTAATCTGGTTGGCCAGCATATCAAGTACGACATCAACGTCCTGGCAAACCATGATGTGCATCTCGTCAACGTGGCGCACGACACCATGCTCGAATCCTACGTGCTCGATAGCACAGCTACCCGTCACGATATGGATTCACTGGCGAAAAAATACCTTAATGTTCAAACCACAAAATTCGAAGATGTCGCTGGCAAAGGTAAGGCCCAGAAGACGTTCAATCAGATTGATGTAGAGACGGCAAGTCATTACGCTTGCGAAGATGCGGACATCACTTTGCAACTGCATAAGGTACTCTGGCCCAAATTGTGCGCTGCACCAACACTGCAAAAACTGTACGAGGAGATTGAAATACCAGTCTTGCACGTGCTGGCACACATTGAACGGACCGGTGTGCGCATAGATGACACCATGCTGGCCAAACAGGGAAAAAAAATTGCTGCAACCATTGCCGACGTTAAAGCTGCGGCTTATGAGGATGCTGGACGCGAATTCAATCTTGGCTCACCCAAGCAGATCGGCGTGATCCTGTTTGACGAAAAACAGTTTCCGATTTTGCAGAAAACCAAAAAAGGCCAGCCCTCAACGGCCGAGGATGTTCTGGAGCAGCTGGCACTGGACTACCCCTTACCCAGGCTTATACTTCAACATCGCGGCTTGACCAAATTGATGTCAACGTACATCGAGAAACTGCCGATGCAGATTGATGCCGATACGGGTCGGGTTCACACCTCTTACAATCAGGCGATTGCCTCCACCGGCAGGCTATCGAGCACTGATCCTAATTTGCAGAATATTCCGGTACGCACCGAAGAGGGGCGGCGCATTCGAGAGGCTTTTGTCGCAGAAGAAGGCTATCGCCTGCTGGCGGCGGACTACTCGCAGATTGAGCTACGCATCATGGCGCATCTGTCTGAGGATGACGGTTTGCTAAAGGCGTTTGAAGGGGGACTGGATGTACATAAGGCCACAGCGGCAGAGGTGTTCGGGGTTCCGTTAGAGGCGGTAGAATCTGATCAGCGCCGCTCTGCCAAGGCCATCAACTTTGGTCTTATCTATGGCATGTCGGCCTTTGGCCTGGCCAAACAGCTGGATATCCCTCGCGGTGAAGCTCAGCAGTATATCAATCTCTACTTTGAACGCTATCCGGGTGTCAAACGCTATATGGATGAAACCAAAGCGTTGGCCAAAGAACAAGGCTATGTTGAAACCGTGTTTGGCAGGCGTTTGTATTTACCTGACATCAATGCCCGTAATGCTCAGATGCGCAACTATGCCGAACGTACCGCTATCAATGCGCCGATGCAAGGTACTGCTGCCGATATCATCAAACGAGCCATGATCAACGTCAACGACTGGCTGGTCTCTGACTCGATTGATGCTCGTATCATCATGCAAGTCCATGACGAATTAGTTCTGGAGGTCAAGGCAGGCCAACTGGATGAAGTGGGTGAAAAGGTCTGCGAATTAATGACAGCTTCTGCCTCGTTGAAAGTGCCCCTGGAGGTCGATGTGGGCGTGGGTAATAGTTGGGAAGAGGCGCATTAAGTCAGTGAACTGCAAGCTTTATCACATTCCGTACCTGTGATCACAGGACAACAGCTACGCAGCATTTCATATAATTGAATGACGACTCATTTTGGTAGATCCAGATATTGGGTTGTAATGCGTCAAGCCGTGTATTTCATCTCAAGATCAATAGATTAGCGACGCTATATCAGGTGTCTGTTCGATAATAATTTCCCGGTTTTTGTATCTGAATTGATTCACGCCTAAGCAGAGCTGTAAGCGGTGGTTCACCAGTAATAAGCCGCGCTGTCCTTCCGTTGCTTTGCCACTGTTGTGCCTGATGGGCGTTGAGAATATTGAGTTGCTCGATCTGAATATAACAATACCGTAAAGGCGTGCAAGGCTATTGCCGTGAAGCGTTATTGCCGATCGAATCACATGCCCGGTAATCATGAAAACAAGTCTGTTTATCAAATAATCTTACGATGTCACGAATTTATCTCGGTATATTCTTACTATTCGGCATGATGTCTGGCTCAGCGAATGCCATGTTGATCCTTGATGTAGTAGATACCGCCAGTTATGGTTATAGATTCAATGGTGTCAGTGAAAACAGGGATGCTGCTGACTTTGTATTTGAGGGTCAGAATGTGGATGTTGTGCTCTATGTCGATGGGTTCGATATTGACACAACGAGGGAAGTCAAGGTCGAGGTGAATGGTAAGAGTGTTGGTTATCTTTCCAGAACGCTGAATAGTGAAACAGGCGCCTCGATCATCGTCATACCTTCATCTGCACAAACCGGTGGTGATAACACCCTGAGGTTCAGTCAGATATCGTCTGGCTGGACCTGGGGCGTGACCAATGTGTTGTTAAGTCTTGATACAGACTTGACAGGTGTCAATCAGTTAGTAATTGATCAGGTTGATTCTGGCTCCTACGGCTATGGGTATAACGGGGTCACTTCGAATCAAAGCTTTGCTAAATTCCAGTTTGAAGGTCAATCCTCCGATCTTGTGATGACAGTTGACGGTTTTGATATCGACAGTGCAGCGGAAATCACTGTACTGGTAAATGATCAGAGTGTCGGCAATCTTTCCCGAACATCCAATAATCTTACGGGCTCTTCAACCCTTGATATTCCTGTATCGCTACAACGCAGTGGCAAGAACACGCTTCGATTCAGCCAGCTGTTGGCTGGCTGGACATGGGGTATTTCCAATTTACTGCTAAGTACGGAGGAGCCGGGTATTGAGCGTCAATCGTTGTTGCTCGATCAAGTTGATTCTTCATCCTACGGCTACAGATTTAACGGCGTCACGGCCCATAAAGACTATGTTGAATTTGAGTTTGAAGCTCAAAGTTCTGATATCGCGCTCACGGTGGATGGGTTTGATGTCGATATGACAAAGGAGGTACAAGTCGAAGTGAATGGTCAGAGTGTTGGTTATCTTTCCAGAACACAGAATAATCAATCAGGCAGCTCCACCTTCGTTATTCCTCCATCAGCACAAGTCGAAGATAAAAACATACTCAGGTTTAGTCAGCTGTCATCCGGCTGGATATGGGGAGTTAGAAACGTACTCTTAAGTCTTGATACGGACCTGAATGAACTGGTACTCGATCAAGTTGACACAGGAACCTACGGTTATAGCTATAACGGCGTCTCTGCAAACCGGAGCTACGCTGATTTTCAATTTGAAGGTCAATTAAGTGATCTTGTGCTGACACTGGATGGCTTTGACATCGACATTGCGGCGGAAGTCGATGTATTGGTGAATGGTGAGAGTATTGGCAATCTTTCCCGAACGCCCGATAGTCTGACAGCTCCTTCGACTCTCATTATCCCTGCATCGCTGCAAAGCAGTGGCAAGAATACGCTTCGGTTCGCTCAGATAATAACTGGCTGGAAGTGGGGAGTTTCCAACTTGTTGTTAAGTCTCGATGATGCACAACCTGAAAATCCCTTTCTGGTGGGATACGAACTGGTCTTTAACGACGAGTTTTCCGGATGGAAGCTTGATAGTAGCAAATGGGACACCTCACTTATCTGGGGGCCTTATCTTCCGATCAATAATGAAGAGCAGCTGTACGTAGACACCTTGGGTATGCATGCAAATTTTGTTCACTCGCCTTTTTCATTCTCCGGTGACACCATGAAAATTACGGCCTCGTCTACATCGGGTTCATTGCAACCGCCCATGCGTCCACCAGAGGACAATGCGGCGTGGAAGCCGAATTCCTATTCCGAATACCGCTTCAATGGGCCTTACACCGATCCTGATACTGGCATTGAATATCCCGGTTACGAGCCAGGCAGTATCAACTATCTCTCGGGCATCATCACCTCCTATGGTACTTTCAAGATGACGCATGGCTATGTAGAGACAAGAGCGAAGCTTCCTGCGGGTCGAGGCCTCTGGCCTGCGTTTTGGCTTCTGCCCACACATTATGTAGAAGACGTGCCGGAGATAGATGTGATGGAGTTTCTCGGTCAGGATGTTGATCGTCTGTATCAGACCTATCACTATTTTGATATCGCCGACGGTTGGCGAAAAGTATCGACGCCATCATTTCCGGTATATTCGACCGACTGGACGCAGGAATTTCATACCTACGGAATGGCCTGGGGACCCACTGAGATTATCTGGTACGTCGATGGGGTGGAGACACATCGCATAACAGAGGCAGATTACAAGATCTCCGGGCAACCAATGTATCTGATTGCAAACCTTGCAGTTGGAGGAAACTGGCCGGGTACTCCTGATGAAAACACTGTGTTTCCTGCCGAATTCGAGATCGATTATATTCGCGCCTACAAACGAAAGCTTGACCCCCAGCTTAATCTAAGCGCTGATTATAAACTGCGCTTTGAGGATAACTTTAACAGCACGACACTTGACGCAGACAAATGGAATACGCACCTGCTGTGGGGACCTTATCAAGCGATAAATAGAGAAGAGCAGTATTACGTTGACGCATTGGGGTCGGACAATCCCAATGATACGAATACACCGTTCGTCATGAATAACGGGATATTGTCCATTACAGCACGTACGGCGGATGATCCTGATAGTTATCCCATACCACGGGCGTTGCCACCAGTTGATGATGATATCTGGACAGAATTTCCCTCGTTTCGTCAGAATCAGGAATATACACCCGGCAGTTATACTTCGGGCATCATTACATCCTACGATTCATTTAAATTTGCATACGGCTATGCAGAGGCGCGTGCACGAATTCCCAAAGGAGACGGGTTGTGGCCCGCTTTCTGGTTGCTTAACAGCTACTACATCGGTCAACAGCCCGAGATTGATATCATGGAAGTGCGCGGTGAAAACCCCCACGAGATAGTCCACAGCTATCATCACGGAGCTAATGGTTCGCTGCAGTCACACAGTGCAACGACTGTAAATGCCGATCCGGTTATTGGTTATTCCGGCGACTTTCATACCTATGGTGTTCGCTGGCAACCTGGTCGAATAGACTGGTACATCGATGGCAGCATCGTACATACCTATGAAAATGAGGATGTGGCTTATCAGCTTATGTATGTCATAGCTAACCTTGCAGTGGGTGGTAACTTTAATTTTAGCGCCGTTGATGACAGTGTACTCCCGGCCAGTCTGGATATTGACTATATACGTGTTTATCAGGAACGGCATAAAGACTGAGCCAGAGCAGAGCCTGAGCTAGAGCCTGAGCTAGAGCCTGAGCTAGAGCCTGAGCTAGAGTCTGAGCTAGAGTCTGAGCTAGAGTCCGCCGATTCTGCAACGCGAAAGCTTGCGTATGGTTAATACAATGGCCTGTTATTTGCTCCTTTCATTGAAATACGATACTTGTTTTCTTAATCAATAAAATTTGTAAGGCAAGTTAACACCAGGGTTAACACCAGGAGCCTGTTCGAAAATAACGATTGAGGCCCCCTGCGGTACCATCAGCTTATTCTCGGACAGGCTCCCAGGGTCTAGTAGCTGTGAATAACAGATTACATCGACATCCGGGAGACACCTTCCAGGGGATGCTTTGGAGAGGTGTCTTGTAGCATTACAGGTTGGTCCAATATCCGGGCATAGCTATAGGACAATAAAAAATATGCTGAAGCACGAACTAGCGCAACGGGTTCTTCCTGGTTATGGCTTTTTCGGTGCGCCAGAGTATCTCAGATTAACGTTGCCAGTTAATCAGAAAATTGATTGTATAAAGCTTGGTGTGCAAGCGGGATCTACAGCTTTTTTAAGTCTCAATGGCGTCGAGTTGTTCGCTGAAGACGGCAGTAAAGTCGATCTGGAAAGAGTTGCAGCATCTGCAACTTTATCGTCAGTTTATGAGGAAAAAAATACTGTTGATGCGCTGCCAGCTCTTGTCAAAGGCAGGCCGATACACACTGGACTGGAACACCAGCCTACACTTGAGATGCAATTAACAGAGCCTGTCTTTGTCAGTCAGATAAGGATCGCTAACAGAGAAGGCTATTGGGGGCATCGAGCAGTTCATTTAGTGGCAGATGTGTGGTGCGGTGACGAACAGGTGGTTCACTATAAAAACAAATATGCTAAAGGATTGATAGATCAGTTTGACTACATGGTTGGCAAGCTTGTAACAGACGTGTCGATAGAATGTGATGATCGTGAGCAACTTCCGGTGCTGGCACAAACGCTGTCTGACGCCTTCGTCAACGAGCTTTGCACTGATCGCTATAGTGCTTCACTATCGGAGTTGACATCGTTGTTACCCATGTATACTGAATATCCCGATGTATCCGAAAATACTCTGATTATCTTTGGTGAATTGATATCGTCTATTCTGCTCATATCGCCTGTGTTTCCGACAAGACAATTAAGTGATTTCGAGAAGATACTGCGAACCCGCGAAAGAATGACGAAAGTCATCGAATACGCCTCCGTTGCAGTGAGTCGTAAAACAAATGTGCATAGAGAGCTGGTGCTTGCCAAGCACAAAATCGGCATTGTCAATTTGCTGCCATCAAAGAATGCCTATCTGGACTCCATGCGCGCTCTTGAAGATCAGATGAGACAATGGAAAATCCCGCTTATGCTGTGTTACGGAACCCTGCTTGGTGCTGTACGCAATGGTCAGTTCATAGCTCACGATGATGATGTAGATTTATTATATGTCGATGGCTCCAACAGTCATGAAGATATGATGAAAAATCGCAAACTGTTTATTGAGAGACTGAAGGCATCTGGCCATTCAATCGTGGATTCTGGCGTTAATTTTCAAGTCAAACCACCTGAATGCAAAGTCTACATTGACGTGTTCCCTAGCTGGTCTGCTCAAGGTCAGACGCACTTGATGGTTGAGCGTCGTAAATTTCGCGGTGTGTCCACTGATGTTCTATTGCCCGTGGGGCAAGTTGAATTGTATGGAGAGATGTTTCCGGCGCCCAACAATAGTGAGGCTTTACTGGAGCACCGCTACGGTGCTGACTGGCAGGTGTCTGACCCCTTTTATGAGTGGCCGTGGTTATTGACATCGTCAACAGAGCCGACCTGTAGCAACAGCAGAATAGCTGCGTAAAGTATAATATCGCGTGACAGAAGCTTAGTGTTTTAAACGCGGTGGCGCATCTTTGGAAAACAGGTAGAACGCCAAGGCAAGTCCCAGCGCCATCGCGTAAAAACCAAACAGCAGTTGATAGCTTTCCGCTGACCCGGGTTCATCGTGTGCATTGATGAGTCGCCCGCTGGCCAGTTGCATTATTCCTGCACCAAAAATCGAACAAAAGTTCAGTAGGGTTACGCCGCGACCGATTAGGTGCGTGGGCAAAAAGCTTCGCCCATGGGCCATGATTACGCCGTAGCTTGCTCCACCCAGGCCGATGATGATGAATAAGACAGTCGTCATATGAAAACTGATGACAGGCTTGATAACGAACACCAGCAATGCCGCCAGCACAATTAGATTGCCGATGAATACCACCCGTTTTCGACTGTTAAACAACTTGTCCAGTGGTCCATAGGCCAGACTTCCAGCAATCATGGCAATAGCCATGTACAGCGTTGTCTGGCCAATTTCCAGGCTGTTCGCCTGATAAAGATCGCTCAGGTAAGGTCCAGCCCATAGTCCGCGTATGCCCACAACCGGTGCGTAACACAGCAAGGTCATGACCATGATGGCCCATAGTGCCTTTGATTTCAGCAAAGTCACATAGCCACCAAGGCCTGCGTTCTGTGCAGTTTCTACGTCCGGATCGCGTACCAGCGTGAATATTGCCAGTGCGACAATCAAAGAGATGGCCCCCAGTCCAAACATCGTCTCTCGCCAACCGAACAGCTCGACGGCCGCAGCCATTGGGCTTGCACCGATAACATTACCGGTATTTCCGAACGCCACCAGCCAGGAGGTCATCATGGCAAAGGTGCTGGCTTCGAAACGTTGGGCGATGATGAACAAGGAGGCCATGAGTACGGGTGAGCAGCCGATGCCAAACAGGCACATGGCGGTAACAAGCGCTGCTGGTGTCTGGGCCGTGGCGAATAACACAGCGCCGCTGACAGTGCCTGCGCCAAAGATGCAGGCGGCAGTCCTCCGTGGTCCATAGCGATCCAGACCCACACCCACCACAAACTGCATCAGGGCAAAACTGATGAACCAGACGCCAGCGGCTAGCGACAGATCTGCTTTGCTGGCGGCAAGCTCCTGTGTTAGTTGTGGGGTCAGAACCGCCAGGAAGGAGCGATAGAACTGGGAGAGTACGTAGGCAAAGGCCAGCGCGACAAGTCCTTTCATTACATGGTATTCGGTGGCCTGAAGCGGACGTAGCATGCGCTCAAAACAGGTTAATGTGTCGTTTTCCCAGCGTAAATCGGCCAGAATAACCCTCGAACAGCTGGTATACGCCTTGGGCCTCATGTGCCATAGTTGCCAGAACGGGCTTCGGCCATTATCCTTGTGGTGGGTGAGGTTTTATTTCTACCCTTCACAAATACACCACACGGAGAGAAAATAATGCAGAAATCCCTGCACATAGATCCGGGCAAGTGCACCGGGTGCCTGCAATGCGAGTCAGCCTGTTCGATGGTCAACGAGGGTATGGTCAACCCGGCCAAATCTCGCATCAAGGTCTTCAATTTCCACGATGAGGGTCGTTTCGTGCCCTATACCTGTACTCAGTGTGACGAGGCATGGTGCATGCAGGCCTGCCCGGTAGACGCCATTGTGCTCAATCCCGCCAACGGATCCAAGGATGTGCTCTCGGACGTATGTGTCGGCTGTAAGGTCTGCACCATTGCCTGTCCATTCGGCACCATCAACTACAACACCTCGACCGGCAAGGTCGTCAAGTGTGATTTATGCGGCGGAGATCCAGAGTGTGTCACCGCCTGCCCAACGCAAGCCATTACCTATGTCGACGCCAATGCGACGGGTCTGGACAAAATGCGTGCATGGGCATCCAAAACCGATAATGCAGGCGCTTGAGGAGATAACAGACTATGAGCTGGACTAGAAAAGTACTGCGAGTGAACCTGACAAGTGGTTCAATCACCGAAGAGCCCCTGAATATGCAGTGGGCACATGATTATCTGGGTCAACGTGGCCTGGCTACACGCTATCTGGTGGATGAGATCAGTCCCACCTGTGATGCGTTAGGACCGGAAAACAAGATGATCATGACCACCGGTCCTCTGACAGGTACTATCGCCTCGACCGGCGGTCGTTACTCAGTGGTCTGCAAAAGCCCGCTGACAGGCACGGTAGCCTGCTCTAACTCGGGTGGATATTTCGGTGCAGAGTTAAAATTCGCTGGCTGGGACATGATTATTTTCGAAGGTAAGGCGGCAACGCCTGTGTATCTGAGTATCGAAGATGACGTTGCCAGGTTGATGCCCGCTGATGACCTATGGGGCAAGTCTGTATGGGCAGCTGACAAGATGCTTCGACAGAAGCACCAGGACCCGCAAATAAAGATTGCCTGTGTAGGCCGATCGGCAGAGCAGGGATGTCTGTATGCCGCCATCGTTAACGATTTGCATCGAGCCGCAGGTCGCTCGGGTGTAGGTACTGTTATGGCTTCCAAAAACCTGAAGGCGGTGATCGTGCGTGGATCAAAAGGGCTTGGTGGTATTGACGATCCCAAACGTTTCCTGCAAACCACCCGCGACGGCAAGAAGGTACTGGCTGAAAATGCTGTTACCGGTGAGGGCCTGCCAGCATACGGTACACAGGTTTTGATGAATGTCATCAACGAGGTGGGTGCGCTACCGACACGCAATATGCGTGAGACGCAATTCGAAGGTGCTTCCAATGTCAGTGCGGAGGCTATGCACGAACCCCGCAAGTCTGACGGCAAACCTAACCTGACCACCAATGGGGCATGTTTTTCCTGCACCATCGCTTGTGGCCGCATTTCAACGGTAGATCGCACTCACTTCTCGGTGAAAGACAAGCCCGAGTATTGGATAAATTCAGGCGGTCTGGAGTACGAGGCAGCCTGGGCATTGGGTCCGGACACAGGCGTTGATGACATCGATGCATTGACCTATGTAAATTTCTTGTGTAACGAAGATGGCATGGATCCGATTTCATTCGGTGCCACTGTCGCTGCGGCCATGGAGCTGTTTGAGACGGGTGCGATTACTACTGAACAAACCGGTGGTGTCGAATTGAAGTTTGGTTCAGCCGAAGCGCTTTGCTGGGCTGCCGAGATGACCGCCAAGGGCGAAGGATTCGGTGTTGACCTGGGACTGGGTTCCAGGCGGCTTTGCGAAAAATACGGAAAACCTGAACTTTCCATGACGGTGAAAGGGCAGGAGTTTCCGGCCTACGATCCTCGTGGTATTCAAGGTATGGGTCTGGCTTACGCGACCTCTAATCGTGGGGCCTGTCACCTGCGTGGGTACACGGTAGCGTCAGAGATTCTGGGCATTCCGGAAAAAACGGATCCGCTGGAGTCAAGTGGCAAGGCTGGTCTGGTCAAAGCATTTCAGGATGCAACGGCTGCGGTGGATTCTGCAGGTCTTTGCGTATTCACAACCTTTGCGTGGACCATGGACGACATTGCACCTCAGGTTGATGCCGCTTGTGAAGGCGACTGGTCAACAGAGCGCATGATGGAAGTGGGTGAGCGAATCTGGAATCTTGAAAAAGACTTCAATCAGAAAGCTGGTATCACCGGTGCAGATGACAATCTGCCAGCACGTCTGTTGAAAGAATCAGCCAATGTTGGTCCGGCCAAGGGTCGGGTCAGTGAGCTGGATCAGATGCTGCCTGAGTACTATCAGCTGCGTGGGTATTCGAGCGATGGCTCCATGACTGACGAGACACGTCAGAAGTGGGCGCTGCCAAGCTAGCCGGGTTACGACAAGGTTGTTGGCTTGCTGACGCCTTGTCATGATTCTGCCAGTGCCTGACTACCAGGGTACAGTTCGTTACATCGGGCGCAGTCTATCTGCGCCTGTTTTGTCTGAGGGTAAGAGAGCTCTGCAGGTTTATACCTGCCCCATCCATCTGAACAGATATCAGAATTGTGGTGTTATCAGTACTGCCTTAGCACCAGTAACCATAAGGAAAAGACTATGCATTATGTGATTATAGGTGCCGGACCTGCCGGCGTTAACGCGGCAGAGCATTTACGTAAATTTGATCCGAACGGCGAGATCACGATGCTCGTGGCTGAGGATGCGCCACCTTACTCACGTATGGCCTTGCCCTATTATCTGGTGGGCAACATACAAGCCGAAGGGACTTACCTGCGAAAAAACGCTAATCATTTTGATAGTCTGAATATTTCGCTCAAACAAGGCCGTGCCAGCTCAGTGGATACAAAGAAAAAAACCATCACACTTCTGGGAGGTGAGACGCTTAATTACGACAAACTGCTTATCGCCACAGGTGCAACGGCGACCCGACCGCCTATACCAGGAATAGATTCGGCCAATGTGTTCAATTGCTGGTCACTGGCTGATTCACACAAAATTGTCGAGGCAACTGAATCGGGTTCAAAAGTTATTCTCATGGGCGCAGGATTTATCGGCTGCATTATTCTCGAAGCACTGGCAGCTCGTGGTGTCGATCTAACGGTAGTCGAGATGGAAAACCGTATGGTGTCGCGAATGACCAATGAGCTCATGGGTACTATGATCAAGGACTGGTGTGTCGCCAAGGGAATCAAGGTGTTGACCTCTACCAAGGTTTCCCGCATTGATGCAAGCTCTGGCGACGACCCCTTGAGTGTCATTACCGAGGATGGTCAGACGCTCCCGGCAGATGTGGTTATCTGTGCAACCGGTGTTCGATCCAACACCGCCTTTCTTGAAGGCAGCGGTATCAATGTTGATATGGGCATTATTGTTGATGATTTTCTACAAACCAGCGTGCCGGATGTTTTTGCTGCAGGCGATGTGGCGCAAGGGCGCGACCTGTCAACCGGTGACTACTACGTTCAGGCAATTCAGCCAACCGCTGTCGAGCATGGCAAGCTGGCTGCCAGCAATATGGTGTATGGCACGCAAACGCCGCACCCGGGCAACCTGAATATGAACGTTCTGGATACCGTGGGTCTCATCTCAACTTCGTTCGGCATGTGGATGGGTGTTGACGGCGGCGAAGAGGCTGAGATGTCTGATGTAGATAACTTCAAGTATCTGAATTTGCAGTTCAAAGATGATGTGCTGGTCGGGGCTAGCAGCCTGGGTATGACGCAGCATGTGGGCGTCATGCGGGGTCTGATACAAACCGGTGCACACCTTGGCGAGTGGAAAGATAAACTGATAGAAGAGCCCAACAGAATCTCTGAAGCGTATCTTGCGAGTGCCCAGGCGCAACACGTTGCAATGGCGCCTGCATAGGCTTAGCCCTTTTCGTTATGAAAATTACGTTCAAGCTGTATGCAACATTGCAACATCTGCTACCGGCGGGCGCGATAAAAAACGCGGTGCTGGTTGATGTTGCCGAGGATGTCACGCTCAACGATATTATTGATCAGTATAAGGTGCCGCGCGAGCTTGCCCACCTTGTACTAGTCAATGGTGTCTTTCAGTGCGAGGCCGATCGCGACCAGCCAAAGCTTCTTAAAGACAATGATGTACTGGCGATTTGGCCGCCGGTGGCAGGAGGCTGATATAGCATCAACCTTGCTGTTCGAGTGTCTGAATAGCTGGAGTGCCGTTGATGAGAATCCGAGTCCCCCTTCGCTACATCGCTGTCTTCGGCGTATCTGCGCTGGTCGCATTGGCAGTCGGTCTTGTGTTTTTTTTGGGCTTTTTCAGCGCTGCACAAAATACGCGTTTTTAATGACCGATCAGGCAACGACCATGATCAGTTCAATGGAGCGTGATATTTCGTTGTGGCTTTACCCAGTTAACAGCCAGGCTACATGGGTTGCCCGGCATTTTGTAGACAATGCGCAAGCTGTTTCTGATCTGGAACAATTTGACTGATTCATGCTGGGGGCCCTGGCTGCCACAAGCCATGTCGCTGGCATAGCTCTCGTTACGCCGGAGGGTCTGAGTCGACGCTGGACCCGTGCTGCCGGCGTCGCCATCACTGAGGATTGGTCTTCCAGAGAGGAGATCAGATTATGGATCGAGGATGGCAAACAGCGCGACGTAGCGTCATGGATTGAACCGTTCTTTACAGACACAATTGACAAGACAATCCTGCTCCACGACTTGCCAATCAGGGGCGCAGACGGAAAACTGCTTGCCATACTTGCTCAAATTGTATCCATAGAAGCATTGTCGAGTCACGTTGTTGATCTATCACCACGTGAAGGCATGACACCCTTTATTCTATATTGATAGTGGCCCGATTGTGGCAGGCGCTGTGGGCGCTGCCGGCAGGCTCAGCTATACCGTCTATGGCAATTCAGTCAATCTGGCGGCACGCCTGGAAAGACTGAATAAAGAATTTGGAACCAACCTGCTTGTATCGGAAAACACGGTTCAGCTTGCCGGGGACGGTATTGGGTTACGCGTCATCGGCCAGACATCGATACGTGGGCAAGTTGAGACAATCAAGGTCTATACGCACAATAAGTGGACTTGAAAAGGAAAGCTGCAGTGTAAAGAACATTGCCCATGTGGCTGGAAGATACAGCTCCGGCCGCTCATTTAATTTAATAGGGCAATTTGTGTTATTTCCCACATCGCGATAACTGGTAGCGTGAGAATCTGAATTGTGTCCCTGAAGGAGCAAGACGATGACTCAACTTTCTATCAGTAAAACTGACCAGGCGTCCTATGCGGACTATCGTGATCATAAGACTATCGAGGAGTATTTCATCAGTCTGTCAGAGAGCGAATTGCTGATTGTTGAAAACAAGCTTTTAGCAATTCTCCTCCAGAAGCAGCAACGCGCAGTATTGGGATTAACCGATCAGAAGCGTGGGGTATTCAAGGAATTGCTGACTGGTATGGTCGGTATGTGAGTGCCTGGGTTACCTGCCAACCTGATTTCGCCAGCAACCTCGGGATATCACCCGGAAGGGATGCCAGTTGCGTAATACGCGATCCCGCCGTGGCTTGGGAAACATGCCAGCGCATGAATCGATTAGCCGTTTGACAGCTTCTGTCTGCAGAGCCGGCTTGAACAGGGTGAGCTGCCGGGCGATGTCCTCCTCGAACAGAAGGAAGAGTTGCACTGTCTAATCTAGCCCCGGATTGACGATCTCGAAGCCATCAGATCTTAAACCCCAGACTCGTAGATCTCGGCACTCTCAAGTGATTGACATGGCAGCATATTATTATCATGCTGTTTGTTGTTGGAAACAGAATGAGCTGAGCGGTGCGGACAGCAAAACAATTGCGAAAAAAAAGAAGGAAATTTCATGCTGACCGGTATTATAAGACCATGTAAAGCAGCTATTGTCATATTTAGCGCTTGTGCTCTACCTCTGAGCGTAAGTGCCGAATGGAGTGGAGGCCTTGAGGGTGGCACGGTACTAAGTGGTGATAATAGAGGCACCCGAATCGGACTGAGCCTCAACAATTCGGGTCGACCCATCAGCCAGGAAATAGAAGTAGAGTGGGTGCGAAGCAACTCGGGTATCAGCACATACGAAGCGTTATATAAGCCAAGGTATTGGTTCACTGAAAAGGCTTACGCCTTTGGGGAAGGTATCATCAGAACCTTTGAGAAGCTCTCCCTGGATAATTATCGCCGATCTCTGGGTGGGGGTCTGGGTATACGACTCATTGATACAGACACTCAGATGCTCAATCTGGAGGCTGGTCTGGCCCATGTTACTTTTTTTAATATCGCTACTGAAGTTGCACCCGAATTTGATGATTCAAGCATTTATACCGGTGCCACATTGGAAGCGGCACAAGTCGTCTACGACCTCGTCAGGCTAGAGCTTCAGACGTCTTATTTAACGTCTGAAGACATTGACGAGCTTGGTGCCGAAGTAGGAATTTCTGTCAGAGTCAGTGGCGGTTCAATCAAGTACCGGTACCGGTATGTTGGTTTCAACGCCTCTGGCTTTGACCGCCGTTCGACAAATGGTTCTTCCATTTCATTTGATTACGGGTTCTAGTTCCAGGAGTTGATGTATAGACATAGGTCGATATCTGCCACGCCCCAAACCAGATGCCGACACCGTGCACAATAGCTACTGGAAAAAATAATGCGCCAGCGATCAGGAATGTCCAGCGATCATCTGAAAAACACGTCATGACGTGAGTTAGCCAGGCTGCGAAGAGGGCAAGGCTGAATGAGGCAACAAAAGCTATCAGTACAGATTCCTGTTTCAATTCAGTAAACTTGCGCATTGCTTGCATCCTGTTGTCTCAAGGTGAAGGGTAAAAAATATAGCTGTCAACCTGTCTGGCAAACAAGCAGTTCCCATGCGTTATGATGTCAAATCGCTGTGTCTTATAGAGTCTGATGTGGAACACTGATATCTGCAATACAGCCAATAGGCATACCCTAATCATACAAGGAGTCGATTAATGGTAAATCTGACGGGATTACCACTGGTTCTACTACTGCTTATGAGCGGGTGCGCGACCCTGGATAGTCGTGATGCGCCCGAGGTAAGAGTCGTGGGATTGAGTGCGTTACCCAGCGAGGGGCTGGAGCTGCGTTTCGCATTGAAATTACGGGTACAAAATCCTAATGAATCCGCTCTGTCCTATGACGGCCTCTCGGTAAAGCTTGATCTTGATGGCCGAGGGATGGCCAGCGGAGTGAGTAATGAATCCGGAGAAATCGAACGATTCAGCGATAAAGTGCTATCCGTGCCGATCAGCATCTCGGCATTTACGGCACTCAGAGAATTCGTCGCACACGCAAAAAACCCGCAGACAGGCGCTGAAGGCGTTATTCAGCCTATTGCGTTCTCGCTCAGTGGCAAGTTAGGTGCTGGCGCAGGTAAATCGGGGCCAGTTAGATTCAGGGACAGTGGGGAGATTGATTTCTTCGAGAAAGAAGACGACGGCATGGACTGAACGCTTTCACGTGCTATATAATGCATTTGTAGGCGATGTATTCATAATCATCGTGTGTTGACTCAAGCGCTCCCGTCTAGTGTCAAATACCGCCATGCCTCATTGCCAAGGAGGTGGGATCTATGCGTATCGACCTGCAGAATCCCACCCGCAGGTGAATGACACGCAATAAGTACTTGCCTATCGGCCAATGTCCATGAACTATTGTCCGTAAACTATGGTCAGCGAACTATGGTCAGCAAACTATGGTCAGCAAACTATCGGGGTTTTATACCAAGCAAAATTAGTAAGGCCACTGCCCAACTGATACGATCAGCCTATGAAAGAGTTAACTATAGAATACTGCCGCGAGATGGGCTTGACGCATGACGACTTCTGGCGCCTGTTGCCGCGTGCCATGGGAGATCATCGGTATGTGCGCCAGGGTGACTATGTGCAAGCCACCGTGCATCAGGGAACGGTGCATATTCATCTAGGGCCTACACAGACCCGTAAAATCGCGTTATTGAGGCTGCCGTATTCAGTTGTCGCATTTCGCTTCGAGGGTGTTGAGCAAGAGCAGCAGGTGGCGTTCAAGACGCATTTCGATCTGCATTTTCAACGGGGAGGAGGTTGATGGCTATCTCCGCGGTAGTCACAGACCGCCTTAAACGTCCGCTGAAAGATTTGCGTATTTCGGTGACCGACCGTTGCAACTTTCGTTGTGTGTACTGCATGCCTAAGGAGATATTCGATAAAGACTATCGTTTTCTTCCGCGTGCAGAGCTACTGAGCTTCGAGGAAATCGAACGCGTGGTGCGTGCGGCTGCCCATCTGGGCGTCACCAAGATTCGTCTGACCGGTGGCGAGCCCCTGGTGCGCCGGGATCTGGAAGTGCTCATCAGTCAGATTCGCAAGGTGCCAGGCATAAGCGACATCAGCATGACCACCAATGCCTCTCTTCTGACGTTGGCACGAGCGAGAGCGCTACGCAAGGCAGGTCTTCAACGCATTACCGTCAGTCTGGATGCAATGGATGATGAGACGTTCAAACGTGTCAACGATGTAGATATCGGTGTGCAGGCCGTACTGGATGGAATCGATAACGCAAGCTGCGCAGGATTTACCGACACCAAGGTCAATATGGTGGTTAAAAAAGGCTTGAACGATCACTGCATCCTGCCCATGGCGAACTACTTTCACGGCAGTAGCGCTATCCTTCGCTTTATAGAATTCATGGACGTGGGCAATAGCAACGCCTGGGATCTGTCACACGTGGTCACCAGCGCCCAGATCGCCGAACGTATAGGTGCACAAATGCCCATTCGTCCAGTGAGTGCCAATTATCGGGGTGAGGTAGCCAAGCGCTGGGAGTATCTGGACGGAGGAGGCGAGATCGGTATTATCTCATCGGTATCCGAGCCTTTCTGTGGAGACTGTTCGCGTGCCCGTCTGAGTGCCACTGGTAGTATTTACACCTGTTTGTTTGCCAGTAGCGGCCATGATCTGCGGCCGATGCTGCGCGAGGCAGATGACGACAATGTCTTGCAGGCACTGCGAAAACTGTGGTCACTGCGCAGCGATCGTTATTCTGAAACCCGAACGCAGGTGGCGGTGCTCAGGCCAAAAGTTGAGATGTCGTTTATTGGTGGTTAGCAACATGGCGCTTTTCATGAGATGGCGGCAGATATGAGCATCCTGGTTTTCGACTCCGGTATTGGCGGGCTATCTGTTATGCGAGAGGCCAGATTGCTCATGCATGACGAGCAATTTGTATACGTGGGTGATGACGCCGGATTTCCCTATGGTGATTGGGAAGAGGGTGCGCTCACTGAGCGCATGGTGGGCTTGTTTACGACCCTTCTGGAAGCATTTGATCCGCGCCTTGCGATAGTGGCCTGCAATACAGCGTCGACTCTCATCATGCCCGCTCTTCGAGAACGATTCAGTATTCCGTTTGTAGGTATTGTGCCAGCGATAAAGCCTGCTGCTGAGCGAACAGCATCCGGCCTTGTCAGTGTTCTGGCAACGCCTGGTACCGTCAGCCGCCCCTACACAAAAAATCTCATCAAGCAGTTTGCCAGTCAGTGCGAGGTGAAACTTGTGGGGGCAACGCAGCTAGCGCGTATGGCGGAAGAGCACATGCAGCTAAGAGACATCGATACCCAACTGCTCAGGGAAGAGATTCGCCCCTGTTTTGTTCAGCGCGGACACCGCAAGACTGATATCGTCACCCTTGCGTGTACTCACTATCCCTTTCTCGTGAATGAAATGCGCAAGCTTGCACCCTGGCCCGTCGATTGGCTGGATCCTGCTCATGCCGTAGCGCAACAGGCGAGGCGCCTGGTAGAGGAGGCCGGATGTGAACAGTCTGGCCTTGGCACGACCAGTGACAAGGATGTTGTGGTCATGACATCGGGCGCGCCCTCTCATGCAATTAGCCGCTTATTGAGCAGCATGGGCATGCACTTGCAATCAATGCATTTTCCCAGCCTGGAGAGCCAGAGCTTGATCTATCCGTAATAGCTATTAACCCGACATCGACGCATCGTGAGCCAATGAGAAAACGCCTGCCCCAATTTACCGAGAGCGAAATATCGAGAATTATAGAAATGGCGTGGGAAGACAGAACCCCATTTGACGCTATTAGTGCAAGCTTCGGTGTCAGCGAACAGCAGGTGATTATCCTGATGCGCAAGAATATGAAGCCTGGCTCCTTTCGCCTATGGCGCAAGCGCGTGAGCAATCGCGCCACCAAGCACGTTGCAAAGCGTCCGGCAGGCGTAGGGCGCGCTTATTGTCCCACCCAGTATAAACAGCGTTAAACTACACGCAGTCTGGATTGGCAGTCGTTGCCAAGCCTTCGTGCATACACGTGAAAAACTAGAGAGCCTCATGCTGGAAGCATCAGCCATTCGTCATCTTGTCGTGCATTGTTCCGATACGCCCGATGATGAGTCCATTGGTGCGCGGCAAATCCATAAGATGCACTTGGGGTTTGGCTGGCACGGTGTTGGTTATCACCGGGTGATCAATCGTGAGGGTATTATCGAGGCTGCCCGACCAGACTACTGGCAAGGAGCTCATGTCTATGGGCACAACGAAATAAGCCTGGGTGTCTGCCTCATAGGTCGGCATGTATTTACCGACGAACAGTTCGATTCTCTGGAAGAACAGTTACGACAATGGCAATCTGAGTACCCGCAGGCGGCGATTTGCGGTCACAGGGATTTTACCTACACCAATAAGACCTGCCCCAATTTCGATGTTGCTCAATGGTGTCAATCAAGAGGCCTTGCCATCGGTCCTGCATTCCCTGCCTGAACTTGAAAACTCTGGTTCATGGCTCGCACAGATAAGATGTTGCCACAGGCACATGCTAATCTGTAACGGGCAATTAACACTGATGTTTCGGCCATGACCAATTTGCCGATTACAGGCTATGCAGAAGGGTATTACGGGCGTCTGCTGAGCTGGGCTGAACGCCGGAAGATTGTAGACACATTGCAGCGGCTTGGTCTTGGCAGTTATTACTACGCGCCTAAAGAGGACCCTTGTCATCGCCTGCATTGGCGAGAGCCCTACTCGTCACTATGGCACGAGGAATTCAACCACTTTTGTGCGTATGCCAAGGATTGTGGAATACGTGTCGTTGCAGGTGTGGCCCCGGGGCTCGATTTTGATTTTGCAGACTTTCCGCACGGAGAAGATCTTGCACACCTTGTCAGTAAAAGCCAGGCCCTGCTTGATGATGGTGCGGATAATATTTCCTTGTTGATGGACGATATTGATGCAGACTTTGATAAACGCTGTGGTCACTTTCGTTCCGAAGGTGAGGCGCATGCCTCGTTGGCAAATGCACTGGGTAAGGCACTGAGTAAGACGTCGAGCAAGACGCTTAGCAAGACGCTTGGTAAGACGCTGGGTAAGACGCTGGGTAAGACGCTTAGTAAGACGCTGGGTAAGACGCTTAGTAAGACGCTGGGTAAAACAGAGCGTAGAACATTGAGTAATGGCTTGTTACCAAAGAGTTCGGTTCATCCAGATAATATAATTGCCACCAGTGTGTGGGTGACACCGCGCATCTATGCCGATGAGCTCATGGTAGAGGACGAGCAATATGTACCAGATTTTGTCAAGACACTGGATACACATCATTGTGTTCTGTATTGCGGTAGTGATGTGGTTGCACGTTCTCTGGATGAGAACTCAGCTCATTCCTTGCGAAAATACACATTGCGTAAAAATACTATCAACGCCCGTATGACTGATCACGTGAAGCATCGGGTCATTATCTGGGACAACCTGTATGCCAATGACTATTGTCCTCGCAGATTATTTACCGGCCCATGGGAGCTGCGCAACAAGCTTCGGGATGTCTTGCTTAACCCTACGGGCATGGTACATACCGATTGCCTGCTTCTCGAGCTAATGGCTGTGCAAATGCAAAACCTGTCTGTTGCCGAATCAGAACAGGAAGACAGTATGACGTTGTGGCGCACGGTACTACACAACCATGGGGTGCCAGAGGCCTTTCATGCGCTTGCCCCTTTTTTCAATCATCCACATTTTAATGATAGCGATAATACTGATCTGATGACGGATGCACCTGCTTACGACACGGATGTGTTTGCTGCGATAGAGCACTGTCTGTGGCGCTGGAAAACTCCTTTGTCACGCGAATGGTATACGTTCATCTTCGGTCTGAAGCATGATTTATTGACACTCACAGGGCAGCATGCGCATGAACGTATTTTAAAAACACAGAATCATCCGCTTGCCCGACTGTTGTTAAAGTCGTAGTTAAAAATGTCATGTTGTTCGGCAGTGCATTAATGACCCCATTGTTGAGCCTAGCGTTGAACCTAGCGTTGACATTGCCTGAAAAGAACAGCGCTATAGGCTTTTAGGGGTAAACAGTCTCTTGATGGACGAGATTTCTCCTGCACGCTGCACAACTGCATCCAGTGGCTCGATGACACAACTTAATGAATGAGCGGTTGCATGCAATAGCGTCTGGGTATCAATGAGTATGCCTGTGTGTCCGGGCCAATAGACAATGTCTTGAGGCAACCGGGCATCGAATTGCACACTGTGCGGTAGTGCTGCCTCCTGATCGCCACTGTCTCTGGGAATGTCGATGCCTTTTGCCTGGGCCAGTGCCTGCACAAGCCCCGAGCAATCCACGCCCTCAGGTGTGCATCCACCCCAAAGATAAGGTGCGCCAAGAAAATGCGATAAAGCTAATTCGACTGGGTTCAGTTTGACCGCTTCACCGACCTGTCGCAGGTGTTGTGACCATACAAAGCCACCCGAATGCAAGCGAAGAAACGGTGACGGTGAATTATTCTGCGATGTCGTTTTCGACAGAAAAGGCAGGCGTCTGAGTACCGGGCTCTTTATCGATGCTTCACTAAAAACCAGCGTACTCCTCGATACTACCCAGTGGGTAAAATCGGCGGTTTCGGCGTCGATGGCTTGTAGATGCTTCTTCTGGATATATCCGGCGTAGTTGTCTCTCAGGGCGACAACATGAATCCACACATCCTGTTTATCTTCAGGGCGAGAAGTTTGTCCCGATAATGGATGGGCTGTTGTTGTATTCTCAGGTCTGAAAGGTGAGTGGAGCAGTCGTTCACCGAATAAGCACTCGTTACTGCATTCGGCATTGTTGTCGGGTGCCAAACGCATTGGCGAAGTTGAAACGGCTAGTTCGTACTGTTGTTCCGTCTCTCCAGTCATTGACAGATAATAGATCGACCTATGAACAAAGTACACCCGCGTCACTGCTCTTTACAAAGCTGTCGGATAACAATGCGATCGTCCATTGTGCTGTTAGCAGCGCTAGTGGTCTCAGGATGCGAATCAGAATCGGCATCGCCTTTCAGATATTTGCCAACAGTGTCATTGTTTGAGCCGCAAATCTGTGCTGCCAGTGCGTCCCGGCCCACACCAGTTAGCGGTGATGTTTTTGCACGCGCAGCGGCCCCACAGACCTCTAAGCCACGCGTGGGAGATTCAATAAACGAGGCCGCCTATGGATTATGTCTGATGCGGCTGACAGACGGTAAAGCTCAGCCGCCGTCAGGCTATGTACGCTCGGACTATTCACGGCGGCAAGCATTCAACGCCGATGGCTCCCGTATGCTGGTTGTTGCTGAGAATGGCGCCTGGCATCTTTATGATCCACGTGTGCCTGCCTACACCCGTCAATTGTCAGGTTTTTCAGGTGCGGTAGAGCCGCACTGGGATATCGACGATCCTGACCTGGTCAGTTATCTGCCAGACACCGGCCGCAGCATGACAGTAAATGAGCTGAACATTCAGACAGAGCAAGGTAAGTTGTTGGGTGATCTGAGTGAGAGGTTGCGCTCCGTATGGCCGACGGCTGTGCGTATGAGTACAGGGGCGGAAGGCTCTCCATCAGCCGATGGTCGCTATTGGGCATTCCAGATCAATGATGCCGACTCGCAAGGTCTTGCGATTGTTGTCTGGGATAAACAGACCGATACGATCATCTCAAGTCTTGACATAGACGAGGCGCCCGATCACCTGAGTATGAGTCCCAGTGGTCGCTACGTTGTGGTGTCATGGAATGACAGAACAGTTGCCTACTCCAATCAATTTCTTGAACCTCGCCTTCTGCTTGACAGTAGCGAGCACTCGGACCTTGCCATTGGCATTGATGGCGATGATTATTATGTGTCTATCGACTACGCCTCGGATGGTGGTGACCTTTTCATGGTCAATCTGGACACCGGTGTGCGAACTGGACTGATGTCGAGTTACATTTCTCGAAAGGCCACCACCGTGCACGTTTCAGGCAAGGCCTTCGATAAACCCGGTTGGGTGGTTGTCTCAGCCTATGACAGAAATGAAGGCGATCCGGAATGGTTTTATCAGCGCATCTGGTTGATGGAAATGAAGGAGAACCCCAGGGCGTATCCTCTGGCATTCCATCAATCCCGGATAGTACCATCCAGTGGTGCAGATAATTACTGGGCTGAGCCACAGGCCAGCATTAATCGGGCGGGCAACACAGTCATATTCAATTCCAACTGGAATAACAGCGATGTTCGTGATGTAGATGTGTATTCTGTTGTGATACCGCCCATTGATTCTATGGTCGCAGATCAGTAATAGCTAATAGCAGATCGGTAATAACGAATCGTTAATAACGAATCAGAAATAACGGAGTGTTGCAGTACACTTGTTCGTAACAGTGGCATGCCGATTCATCATATACAGCGCTCATGGGTGACATGGATTCGAAAAATCAGGTCAATGCAGCCTTTGTAGAAAAGCTTCGCACCGTAGCTTTTCAACCGTTTGATTGGCGGGCCTTTCAATGGTTGCAATGCTGTCCACGTTATCTTCCCACGCCTTTGCTTTGCATGAATGATGACGGCATTGGCGTCTGGGTTAAAGACGAATCACGCAGACTGGGTCTGGGATCGTTCAAGGCACTAGGTGGTATATACGCTGTGGCCCAGCTTCTTGCTGACAATATAGAGCGAAACACTGGCAGCCGACCGGCACCTGAGGCCATGCTCGATGACAGTGTCAGGGGCGCGGCGGCAGATATTACTTTTGTCTGTGCCAGTGCCGGTAACCACGGACTCGCTGTGGCGACTGGCGCTCGATTGTTCGGCGCTCGTGCACGGGTTCATATCTCAGCCACGGTGCCGGAGAATTTCGCTCAGCGTCTTGCGCAAGCAGGAGCCGTCGTCTGTCGTTCAGGTGAGACCTATGAGCAAAGTCTGGAGCTTGCGCAGGAGGATGCAAACTCTGCAGGTGGTTTTTTGTTGGCTGATGGTTCGTGGCAGGATTATACCTACCCGCCATCGCTGGTCATGGAAGGCTACACCGCTATCGCCAGAGAAATGCATGATCAGTTCAAGGCGAAAAACTGCTGGCCCAGCGATATCTATCTACAAGCAGGTGTTGGCGGGATGGCTGCAGCGGTTGCTATCATGGTGCGCAAGTACTGGCCGGAGCAGCCGCGTATCGCCATTGTTGAGCCTGTGGCTGCGGACTGTCTTGCAATAAGTGCCAAAGCGGGCAAACTCATGGACGCAAGCGGACCGGTATCCAACATGGGGCGTCTGGATTGCAAAGCGGCCTCCTTGCTGGCTTTCGATGCCTTGTCCGTGTGTGATGTCGATTATCTCACCGTCAGTGACAAGGAGGCAGACGTTGCGGTCAAGTCAATGAACTATCTAGGACTTGAAACCTCACCCTCGGGTGCTGCAGGTTTTGCGGCATGGCAGCGTGACAGAGCGCTCGATCGATCTGCCGGACAACGGCCACTGATTGTCATGAGTGAGCAGGCTATTCTCCAATAGACTAGTAACCGTTAGCGCGCGTATCAAGCAACATCGCGGGTGTCCGCTACATCGGTCATGGAAAAAAAACTCCCTGGATCGATAACATGTCTTGTGCTTGTTCTTTGGTTGAGTTCGGTTGTTGTCGGCTGCTCCGGAAGTAGCAACTCTGACGTCGACAAGCAAACAGACAGCGCTAACCAGCAAACAGCCTCGGGTCCCGCCACAACGGACACCTCCGGAAGGCCCGGTAAGGGTGAAGTTAATGAGGAACAACCCGACAAGGTAGCTGTTGATCCATCTCTTACTCAGAAACTTATCGCTCGCCGTGTTTTCGATCCCGCGTTGACTGGGTTTGCTATACAGGTATTCTATGAGGCAGGTGCTGAACCCTATACCGGCGCGATTGGATTGACATCGAATGACACGTGGGACATCGCCAGAACAAGTTATGGTGAGCTGTTCGCTGCTCATACAGGCAGAGTTGTATCTACACCACGGCAGCTGGCTCAGATGAACGCAATACCCGATCAGGGTATTCAGAACTGGAGTGTGGCACAGCTGGTAGAGCTCGGTGATTCGTTAGCACCACCGCTCGTCGAAAACGGTGTTGCTCAGGTCATCGTCATTTTTCTCAATGGCCTGTACGATGGCAGCGAAAGCGTTCTGGGCGTGCATCCGAGAAACAGCCCGTTCTCATTCGTGTTTAAAGAGGTAGTCAAGAGTGTCGGTGGTGATGGGACCACGCAGCGCTACGTAGAACAGGCGACGGTTGTTCATGAGATTGGTCATACCATTGGCTTCGTAGACAACGGCGTGCCCATGGTGAACGCACATGAGGATACCGAGCATCCGCATCACACTCTCGATCAGGATGGTGTCATGTACTGGGCGGTCGAATCGGGGAATGGAATACTTGGCTTTCTGACCGACGTCATTGTCGGTGGACGTTTGAACCTGTTTGGGTCTGCCTCATTGCTTGATGCGCAGAACTACATGCCGGACAGTTGAAGCCATCGTTGCGTCAGTGACAACGATGTTAACAGGTAGCATTCAGGGTCCGTAAGCTGTGGTAGCACCAGGGTAGAGCCTGGAAGGATCAGAACTACGGCGTCCGCTTACCCTTGTTCTTTTTTGTTCGATGGCGCTCTTTCTTTTTCTTTTCACGTTTTTCAAGTGTTGCCGTATCGCCACTGGCCAAGTCGTGAGAAACCGGCTGTGGCTTTTTACCCTTTGTCGCTCTGCTGCTGCCCGGTGATCGAGGCTTGCGCCTTTTCGGTGCGGTGGTGCCATCGCCGGTCGGGCGTCCACTATGACTTTGGATATCGTGACTGCCCTGGCCAACACGCGTTATGTTGAGCTGGTGATTGCAAACCCAGACACGCTTGAGATCCTTAAGCAGAAACTTGGGCATACCCGCCGGCAGTTCGACAAAGGAGTGCTTTTCCTCGATGTTGATACGCCCGATGAATTCGCTGTCAAGACCTGCCTCATTGGCGATAGCCCCGACAAGGTTCTCAGTCTGTACGCCGTGGGAGCTTCCTACCTCTACGCGAAAGCGCTCCAGTTCAATATCGGCAATCTCTGCTGCGCGGCGACGTTCACCGCGTGAGCCTTCCTTTACCGTCTTGTCTATGACAGGTGTATTTTTCCCCTCATGCTCAGGCCTGGAATTGTTGCTACTGGCGTCACTTGCTGAATCAGGCCCCTTGCGCGGTTTCTCGACCTTGCTTTGAGCATCGGGCTGCTGTCTGACGGGTGCCACTTTGTCAGTGTGTTTTGTCTGTTTCGCCTCTGGCGCCGGTACTTGAGTATTTACTGATGCTGCGCGCTCGCGTTTATCGGGCCGATCAGGTTTTGGCGAATAATCTTCAGCTTGGCGCACAGACGGTTTCTGCTCTTTTCTGTCTTTACGCGGGCGCTCTTGCTTTGCACTGAGCAACAAAGGCTGGTCGCCCATGCAAAGTTTTGCCAGAGCTGCGCCTACTCTTTCTGGTGGTACATCGTGGTCTCTCGAAAACTCTTCCACGAGTCGCTGCAGATAGGCTAGCTCTCCACCGGCAAGTGTGTCCGCTATACGTTGTTTGAAATCGCCAATGCGCTTGTTGTTGACCATCTCGACAGTGGGCAACTGCAGAGTTTCAATTTTCTGACGGGTAGCCCGTTCGATGGACCCTAGCAGGCGGCGTTCGCGTTGCGTGACAAACAGGATGGCATCGCCGCTTCTGCCAGCACGGCCGGTTCTACCGATACGATGCACATAGGCTTCGGTGTCGTAAGGGATGTCGTAATTGATAACGTGACTTATGCGCTCTACATCCAGTCCACGGGCCACGACATCGGTTGCCACCAGAATATCGAGCTTACCTTTTCTAAGCTTGTCCACCATCTGTTCACGTTGCTTTTGCGGCATGTCACCGTTCATGGCCGAGGCTGCAAAGCCGCGTGCAGTGAGTTTTTCTGCAAGTTCTACGGTTGCGTTACGGGTGCGTACAAAAACCAGCATGGCATCAAAGGATTCAGCCTCCAGAATTCGCGTCAAGGCGTCAAGCTTGTGCAAACCACTGACCATCCAGAACCGTTGCCGGATAGTAGAGGCAGTCGTCAGTCGACCTTCAATGGTAATTTCAACTGGTGACTTCAGGTGCTTGTTGGCGATTCGCTTGATAACACTGGGCATGGTGGCTGAGAACAAGGCCATCTGCCGTGTGTCGGGTGTCTGTTCCAGTATCCATTCAACATCATCAATGAAACCCATTCTTAACATCTCATCGGCTTCATCGAGCACAAGGGTCTGCAGATTATCCAGCTTGAGCGTACCGCGACGCATATGATCCATGATGCGGCCAGGTGTGCCGACTACGATGTTGACACCGCGATTCAGCTGACGTATCTGTCCTGTGTAGTCCTGACCACCGTAAATGGGTAGCACGCGCAGGTTCTTCATGTGAGAGGCGTACTTGGTAAACGCCTCGGCTACCTGGATAGCAAGCTCGCGGGTAGGTGCAAGCACAAGTGCCTGTACACCTTTTGCGTTCAAATCCATCCTTGCAAGGATGGGCAAAGCGAACGCTGCGGTCTTGCCGGTACCTGTCGGGGCATGTCCCAGCACATCGTGGCCATCAATCAGCGGTGGAATGGTGCGTTGCTGGATGGGGGTTGGAGTTTCGTAGCCCACCGATTGCACAGCCTTTTGCACAGAATCTGGCAGTGCAAGCTCGGAGAATCGGGTAAATGAGTCAGTTTGCGTCATGGCGGGAGCTTACCGTGTTCGTACCCATAGTGCTTGTTCTGGATGATGCACAGGACTTGTTAAGCGTAGTATCGTGAAGTACCGCGCGTCTGGTAGCGTCTGGCCTAAGCCGGATGCCGGTTTCGCTGACATCCGGATTTGAGAATACTTGTTGATGAACTACTGGTTATTTAAATCAGAACCCGATGCCTTTAGTATCGAGGATCTGAAGGCCATGAAAGGCCGACGCGATCATTGGGACGGGATACGCAATTATCAGGCGCGCAATCTCATGCGTGATCAGATGAAAAAGCGCGATTTCGGATTCTTCTACCACTCCAGTTGCAAAGTTCCGGGGATTGTTGGCGTGGTGGAGATCGTAAAAGAAGCTTACCCGGATCATACAGCCTGGGACCCGGAGTCACGATATTTTGACGCCAAAAGCTCGCCGGATAACCCACGTTGGCTGATGGTCGATGTCAGGTATGTGAAGCAATACCCTGACGTGATAAGCCTGCAACATCTGCGCACTATCAAGGCTCTAGAGCAGATGCCATTGCTGCAAAAAGGTAGCCGATTATCCATACAGCCGGTTGACAGGAAGCATTGGCAAATTGTTGAATCACTTGCCTAGGTTTGTTACCGCCATCCGGCCTGCTCGTTGACTTAATGGGCCTGTGCGTCCACGGAACATTCACGAATCGTCCTACGGCACCAAAGTGCCATGTTTGATGTTCCACTGAAAAAGCGATCATATGTGTAAACTCAGTTTCACTGGATAAACTGAGTGGGAAACTGACATGAACATAGCTCTATCGCGATTGCTGTCTTGCCTTGCGGCAATTTTCATGGTGTTTGCATCATTTCAGTCCCAGGCGGCTGATCCTCGGATAGTGCGTGTTGGTGTACTTAAATTCGGCACCGTGAATTGGGAGCTGAAGGCCATGAAGCACCATGGGCTGGATAAAGCCAATGGGTTTAAGCTGGAAATCGTGCCGTTTGCTGGAGGTGATGCCACACGTATTGCCTTGTTGGGTGGCGAGGTTGATGTCATTGTTTCGGATTGGCTCTGGGTGTCGCGTCAGCGATCTGAAGGTCGTAATTTTACTTTTGTTCCTTACAGCTCATCAGTTGGCGCCATCATGGTACCCAAGAGCAGTGAGATAAATTCACTGGCCGATCTGAAAGGCAAGGTGATTGGTGTTGCCGGAGGTCCACTGGATAAAAGCTGGCTATTGTTGCAAGGTATGGCGTCACAAGAGTACGATCTCGACATCTCTGATGAAAACGAGATTGCCTTCGGTGCACCACCACTACTGGCTGAGAAAGCCAAGGATGGTGAGCTGGATGCTGTACTCAATTACTGGCATTACTGTGCCCGCCTCGAGGCTGAGGGTTTTCGTCGTCTGGTAAGCGCCGAGGATGCGGCTAATGCGCTGGGCTCCAGTGGTCCCGTATCTGCCATCGGTTATGTTTTTGACGAACAGTGGGGCAATGATTCAGTGGCTAATGGTTTTATCAAGGCATCACGTGCGACCAAGCAGATCATGAAGGAGTCAGATGAAGAATGGCAACGACTGTCAACTTCCGGTGCCATAAAGGATTCACCAGCGGCGCTTGTGATCTTGCGTGATCGGTTCAGAGAAGGAATTCCGGCTCGTGCGCACGATGAGGAAGTGGCAGATGCGGCACGTATTTATTCGGTCCTCAGCGAACTGGGTGGTAAGAAACTGGTAGGTAAATCAAACGTCATGGTCGAAGGCACCTACTGGGATGGCGCGCCTCTGAGCCAATAGTGTCCCATTCCGATGTTCCGGTTTTACGAACGACCATAGGTACGGCAAGCGCCGAAAAAGCAGCGCCGCCCGCTTATCGCTCCTGGCCCTGGATGCTGGGATCCTTGCTTGTATTCGTGGCTTTCTGGATGGTCATGGCATTCTGGATTGACGATAATTCATTGCCTTCACCTGCAGATGTCTTCTCATCGCTTATTACTGAATGGCGCTCGGGGGAGTTGTTTCATCATCTGGGTGCCACGTTGCTAAGGGTGCTTGCAGCATTCACTATAGCGATGTTGATCGGAAGTGCCATCGGGATAGCCTTGGGTATCAACGAGCGCGCTGATCGCATCCTTGATCCCTGGCTCATTCTGATTCTTAACATACCGGCATTGGTGATTATTGTACTGAGTTATATCTGGTTTGGTCTGAATGAGGCGGCAGCGATCGGTGCGGTTGCACTAAACAAAATTCCCAATGTGGTCATTACCCTGCGTGAAGGAGCACGTTCGCTTTCATCAGAGTATGCCGAGATGGCCGCGGTGTATCGCTTCAGTACCTTCAAGCGTTTACGCCACGTGATCGTGCCGCAGCTACAACCCTTTTTTGCAGCGGCCACTCGAAGTGGTGTTTCTCTTATCTGGAAAATCGTGCTTATTGTCGAGCTACTGGGGCGCTCGAATGGTGTTGGTTTTCAGATACATCTATATTTTCAGTTGTTTGATGTTGCAACCATACTGGCCTACACGCTTGCATTCGTGGCAGTGATGCTGCTGGTGGAGTATCTGATACTGCAACCTCTGGATCGGTATGGCAATCGTTGGCGTGGTGAGCGTGTCAGGCAAACCGGTACCTGAGATGGCAGACACCGTACTGGACCTCCAGGTAGAGGAACGCCTCTTCCCATTGCATGATGGTGGTCAACTGCACGCTGTTGGTAAGCTGGAATTCTGCTTGGCCGCGCAATCATTCACTTGCATAGTAGGCCCTTCTGGCTGCGGCAAGACCACGACGCTACGCATGATTCTCGGACTGGACAAACATTTCAAGGGTCGTATTCTGCAGCCTGCCGGTGATAGGGTTGCTGCGGTTTTTCAAGAGCCACGCCTGCTGCCCTGGCGTACTGTTGAGCAGAACATTAGACTGGTGCTACCAAAGGTACAACGTCAGCAATCACTGGAAGAGCTATTGGCTGTTCTTGAACTTGCTGAAGTACGTGATTTCTATCCGGCGCAACTCTCACTTGGACTCGCCCGCCGAGCGTCGCTTGCCAGAGCATTTGTGCTCAAGCCACAGTTACTGATACTGGACGAGCCCTTTGTATCGCTGGATGACAACACCGCAGAACGGCTTAGGAATTTACTGATCGCACTGTGGCAGCAACAGCACACGACCGCATTGATGGTGACTCATAACCTTCGCGAGGCGGCATTGCTGGCTGACAGGATACTGGTGTTTGGCAGGCGTCCGACTTGCGTTATCGGAGAGTTGCCTGTTGAGCGACCGCGTTCACGGCGAAATCCTGAGTTTGTGGATACGATTGTTGCTCAGGTGCAGAGAATAATCCGTGGGTCCACGTCTGAAGTTGTATTGGATTCTGGCGGTTGAGGAGCCTTTGCATGCAACAGCCATCAGGCTGGCGCCGTGCGTCCTGCACGAAAGCTTCTCGCAGGATCGTAAGACCAGCAGGCGATACCAAAAAACAGCAGAGTACAAACTACCAATATGCTCATGGACAGGATATTAAGCTGCCCGTAAAAAGCAAAGCGAATGGCTTCAATAGCATGGGTGAATGGGTTTAATTCGCAAACTCTTGCTAGCCATTCACTGGATTCACGCATCTTCCAGATCGGGTAAAGCGCAGACGACATAAAAAACATGGGGAATATGACAAAGTTCATGACTCCGGCAAAATTCTCAAGCTGCCTGACCACCGATGAGATAAGCAAGCCCAGAGAACCTAACATAATACCGCTTAGCAACATCACTGGTAGTGCTGCCAGAGATCCGGTGTAGGCAAAGTCGATTCCAACGATACGGGCCATGACAAGAAAGGTGGCAATTTGCATTAATGAGACCAGAACACCTGCCAGCAGTTTGCACAGTAGTAGATACCATCGCGGCAGCGGAGCTGTTAATAGCACTCGCATACTGCCCATTTCCTGATCATAGACCATCGACAAAGAGGACTGCATGCCATTAAACAGTTGAATCATGCCGATAAGCCCTGGCACGATATACACCTCGTAGCTGATGTAGGTCTGGTAGGGAGGAATAATCGCCAGACCCAGCGCTGCCCTGAAGCCTGCTGCAAATACGATAAGCCACAGTAGCGGCCGGACGAGTGCGGCAAGAAAACGTTCTCGCTGATGTACGAAACGCAGCAACTCGCGCATGACTATGCCGCTTACGCTGGTCAGGTAGCGCCTGTGTAGCTTCATGCTGAAGTCCCTGGCTGTGGCTTGCTGCCCTCTGAGGTGATATTGCTGGCAGCCTCGTTCAGCGAACGCATCAGGGCTGGCAGGTCAGCGCATTGGTTGTCAGCCAATAGTTGCTGTGCAACTCCATCATGATGTTTATTGCCAGCGTGCAGCATGGCGATCCGGTCGGTGTTCCGAATTTCGTCGATCAGATGCGTTGCCCAAAGCACCGCACATCCTTGTGTCTGTGGCAGTTCACGCACGTATTCCAGAAGCTCGGCACGGGTTGGAATATCCAGGCCGACGGTTGGCTCGTCAAGTAACAGAACACTGGGCTCGTGCAGGGTGGCACGAATGATCTCCACACGCCGTCTGTGACCACCGTTGAGCGTGCGGACCTTTTCGTGGGCTCGGGTATGCAGATCCATGCGTTTGAGCGCGTTGTCGATGCGGCTGCGCGCGGCGGCTCGAGGTAGACCATGAAGAGCGCAAAAGTATTGTAGATTTTGTTGCACGCTTAAATCCAGATCAAGTGTCTGCGCCTGGAAGACGACCCCCAGTGGTGCCAGTGCGTCTGTGCGATTCGCCAATGAAAAGCCATTTATGCGTATCGTGCCGCGCGCGGGCGCGAATAGTCCGCAGATCAACGAGAACAACGTCGTTTTACCAGCCCCATTGGGTCCCAGCAGTATGACCAGCTCACCGGCCTCCATGCTTAGAGTGAAACCGTCCAATGCCGCTTTGGCTCTATAGTCGAAGCCTAAGTCACGAATATCAAGCGCTGTACTCTTGTCTGGCGGGCTATGTGGCATGTGTCTATTTTGCGGGTTTACTCGCAAGAAAAGTTACGAGGGCGAATAAAACTCAAGTTTAGAAACTAAAGTACCATTTGGGCGGCGTAAATATTTGCGATATCCTGACACTGTGCCGGGTCAGCGTTTCGTACGGCAGGCAAAAAAACCGGTTTTCCACCCGCTTTCTCTGTTCCGGATTCGACAAGGCAACACGGGAGGCATGGCAAGATGATCAGGACGCAGGTACGATGAGCAGGTTGAAGCCTATACAATTTCCGGGAACCATGACTGATCTCTCGCAAGTCTTGATCATTGACGATCACCCACTGTTCAGAGAGGCACTGAGTGTTGCGGTCACTCAGGCCTATCCTACCGTGCGTTCTCGTGAGGTGAGCAATGTGGAAGATGCCATCAGTGTGCTTGAGTCTGACCGTGATTACGACATTGCCTTACTGGATCTGAACATTCCCGGTGTGCATGGCTTTGAAGGTCTGCTCAAGCTGCGCACACTTCACCCCAGACTCCCCGTGCTAGTCGTTTCGGGTCTGGAGAATGAACAGATTATTGACGAGGCTATCACCTATGGTGCTGCTGGCTTTTTGCCAAAATCCATGGGGCGCGAAGTGCTATCTATCGCTATCGATAAGATCATGGCCGGAGATGTCTTCGTTCCGGAAGGGTTGGCTCCAGGTAATGATGCACAGGCGGGTTCAACAAAAGCTGACATCATAGAGCGGCTGCTCAGCTTAACGCCTCAGCAGTTGAGAGTATTGTCCATGTTGCGTGAGGGTCTGCTTAATAAACAAATAGCCTACGAACTCGATGTCGGCGCTACCACGGTTAAAAAGCACGTGTCAGAGATCTTGCGTAAGTTGCGCGTTCACAGTCGTACGCAAGCGGTTATCGAGGTATCAAAGCTTGATCAGGATGAGCTCTTTGACATGGAAAAGAGTTTCACAAGCTAGGGAAACAGTGCTCCTCGGCAGGATTCAGCATGTGTGCGAGCTGTCAGACTCTTCAGGCTGGCATTTCAAATGCCCGCGCTCTCAGATGAGTGAGTAATGCCCTGAGTTGGGCAGGTTTCACAGGTTTTTGCATGACATCAAGCTGACACTGATCAGCCATTTTCCATAGTCGCTCCGAGGGATCAGCGGTGATTATCACAGTCGGCACTTCCCGGCCAATCAACTGGCGCAAGATCCTGACAACCGATGTGCCTTTTTCACCATTGTTGAGGTGTTGGTCCGCCACAATGATTTCGGGTGTCCACGCCTGCTCGCTACTCAGTGCACACATCGCCTCACGTGTTGAGCTGGCAAGTCTTAATTCACACCCCCACTGGCCGAGCAAAGCCTCCATTGCCTGCAATGCACCAAGATCGTTTTCAATGATGAGAATACGTGTGCCGGACAGTTTTACGCCAGATACTTTTTCGGTTTTGCCCGGATCATTTATCAAAGGAATATTTATTTTTTCCGATGGCTGTGCGTGTGGCAATATCAGACTGAAACAGGAACCTGATCCTACTGTTGAATTCACCGTTAAAGAATGATTAAGAGTGTTTATCATGCGCTCGACAATCGCAAGCCCCAAACCCATGCCGGCAGACGATCCATCCAGATCATCCTGTCCTTGAGTGCACCGCTGAAATTCCACAAAGATGTCTTTAAACCTTGCTGGATCGATACCTACCCCGGTATCCGCAACGCGCACATGTACGTGATCCTTGCGCTTGCCTGCTATAAGCAAAGCGCCGCCTTTTTTTGTATAGCGCAATGCGTTTGCTACGATATTCTGTATGGTTCGGCGCAACATGGTGGGATCTGACCAGACGTAAAGCCCGCTGTGACGGACGCGCAATTCCAGGTTTCGCACTTGTGCAATGGGATCGAAATCGGAGGCAATCGAGTCAAACAATCTGTCTAGTGAAACGGTCTGGAAGTGAGGTTTGACATCGCCTGCATCCAGACGAGACATGTATAACAGGTTGCGCAAAAGCGTATCCATGGTTTCCAGAGAACGCTCCACTTGTCTGCAAAGTCGACGACCTTCATCGTTGTCCTGCACCGTGCCAAGCGATGAAATCAGCAGTAACGCAGCGTTCAGAGGCTGAAGTACATCGTGACTTGCTGCCGCAAGAAAACGGGTCTTGGAATTGTTGGCCTGTTCGGCAGAATCCTTGGCTGACATCAGTTGCCGATTCGAGCGTTCCAGATCGGCAAGCGTTGTGGTGAGTTCCGAGGTGCGTCGGCGTACCTGTTCTTCCAGCCCTGGGGTGCCTGGAAGTAATGAATAGGCAGTATTTTTCAGACTCACGGAGCGATCAGCGCGCGCAATGAGGGTGTTATTAACCTCTCTAAGTTCCGTTACTTCAGGTAGATCTTCATCGCCCATGGTTCAGGTTTCTTATACTTCGTTATGTTGGCAAATCTATCGGCATTCCTGTAGTGGTTTGGTCTATCCGCTCATATACACTCACTTACTTACGTATAAAGTTGGGTAAAGTTCTTTCTTCGCTTGCAAAAGCGAGGTTTTTTAATGTCATGTGACGACATGTGCCAATATCACGGCGCTCGCTTCTGCTGTATTTCGATAATGACAATCAGAAAGTTTTCTATCGTCTTTGTTGGTCCATTGGTACCAGTGTGTCATATCGACACTCCAGCGTGAAGTGTCAGCGTGCTGGTATTCACTGTCTTATCATCACAGCTACTTATTCAGCAACCTTTTACTCAACTCATGAAAGACCCCGTAAACACTGTAAAGCAGGCCATAGAGCGGCCCGATACCATTCTTGACGGCGTAGCAAGTGATAGCTGGCAAGCCTATAACGCCATGGAGACAACGAAAAGGCGTCATTACGATTTGCTTGAAATTCTCGACAACAAGAAAAAAAATTACAACCTTGACCCTGTCGAGAGAGAGAAATCCTTATTGGCTAGTCTGCTGAAAGATCATGATGAGCAGGTTAGGCGGTTTACAGCAGCTAGCTCGGCACTCAAGGCGAGCGACGCTGATGCGCACAGGGCCTTGTTCGGCTACATCGGTGTTATATCGGATGTGGAGCAGCCTGTACGGCACTAGGGTTGGTGAAATAGTAATGCCTTAAATGGACCCAACTATCAGATGTAACTATCAGACGTAACTATCAGACGTAACTATCAGACGTAACTATCAGACGTAACTATCAGTTAAGCCGTTTCAGTTCCACTCGACGATTGGCGCGGCGGCCTTCGGCTGTGCGGTTATCGTAAGCGGGACTAGTCTCACCATATCCTCGAGCCTGCAGCTGATTCGGTCCCAAACCGCGAAGCATAAGATAGTGCCGTATGGCAGCTGCTCGATTGTCCGATAACTGCTGATTGTTTTGTATATAGCCTGCATTGTCGGTGTGTGTGCCTATCTGGTATAACTTCTCTGGTAGTCGTTGCAGTGCGATGGCGACTTTATCCAGAGTACTGCGTGCCTGCGCATTTAAATAGGTTTTGCCACCTTCAAACTGGATTTGCGGCAATACAACCAGAGAGTCATCAATGCACCCTAGCGAGTCTTCAGGCATGTTTGTAGTGTCCACGCTCAGAGGTATACCTGCTGAGTTATCGGTAAGCACGATGTCTTGCCCATCCTCTGAAGCAGGTAGCAGATCATCACTCTTCGCTATGCAGATATCACGATAGTCAGGGACACCATCGTTGTCGACATCTGGAGAGCACCATTCCGAGGGTCCCAGAGAGGCCAGACAAGCACTGTCACGACTGGAGCTGCCACTATGGATCCGGTATTCCAGTGCAAGCTGTGTTGGTGCAGCACCCACTTGCTGATAGGTTATGACGTTGTCATTTTTTCTCCAGCTACTTGTGGGCTCTGATGAGATTCCCTCGTCAGCACTAAAACTTAAAAGCTCAAGGTTTGGAGGCAGTATCCAGCTGACCCGAAACGTCAACGATCTGGTTCTTGTTACACTCGTTTGAAACCCGTCAAGCGTTGCTGTAAACACTGGCACACCCACAGGCCCAGTGGAATCAACCGTTTTTTCCTCTTCTGTACTGATTTTCTGTTTATCCTGTTCTCCCGTCAATTCGTCTGCCGGACGGTCGAAGCGGTGGCGGAAGCGGGTAAAGGCACCACTGGAAAACAATGTCAGTTTATTCGGATCTTTCTTGTAAGCGCGTCGATGTACTTCACTGCCAGGTCCGAAAAATCGGGTGATCAGGGTCTGTCTGCCCGGTGGCAAAGTGCTGACCAGCAATTCATCGTCGGCAAACAGGGTTTGCTGTGCCGTGTAGCCCATGCCATCCTCGTCAACGATAATAAGCAGGTCACTGTCCGATTGTGCAAGCCCCGTGGAAGCCCAGCAAATCAGGACGAGCAGCATACTGATTCGACAAGCTGCAGAAAAACAGGTTTTAGTGTTTGGATTATTGGTTGTAATAGGTTGAGTCATGCATTTATCAATTAAGCGGACAGGCGCAAGTACGGCGTGTGTCTTGTTACAATCACGCCCCTGAGGTGTTCATTAAATCATCAAATCCCGTTTTATGGATTGGGCGGGTGGCCTAAATGTGTTTTATGTGTGTTCAAGCGCCTGCACATAACAGGTCGATGGCTTAACAGTACCCTGTCACGAATTCGCCTGTCCATGTCGGTCGGGCTAAACGATAGACCAGCTCTCATGTCAAAACAAATCTGGTTGACCGGCATTACTACGTCGGGCACGCCGCATCTGGGTAACTACGTCGGCGCAATCCGTCCAGCGGTAGAAGCCAGCCATAATCGTGATCAGGAGGGCTTCTACTTTCTTGCAGACTATCACGCGCTGATAAAAAATCAGGACCCGCAACTGCTGCGTCAATCGCGTCAGGAGATCTCCGCCGCCTGGCTTGCGCTCGGTCTGGATACAGATCATGCAACTTTCTACCGGCAGTCGGATATCCCCGAAATCCCGGAACTGACCTGGATCCTGACATGCCTGACCGCCAAAGGTCTGATGAACCGTGCTCATGCCTACAAGGGTGTCGTGCAGGAAAACCTGGACGCCGAGGCCAGTGATGCTGACAAAGGTATCACCATGGGCCTGTTCAGTTATCCCATACTGATGAGTGCCGACATTCTGATGTTCAAGGCCACCCATGTCCCGGTGGGCCGTGATCAGATCCAGCATCTGGAAATGGCTCGCGATATCGCACAGCGATTTAATCATCATTATGGTAATCATCTGGTGATGCCACAGGTTGTCGTGGAAGAGCGTGCCGCACTATTGCGGGGGCTGGACGGGCGCAAAATGAGTAAAAGCTATGGCAATACCATTCCGCTGTTCGAGACATCGAAGAAGCTTCGCAAGGCCATCATGAAAATCAAGACAAATTCGCAGGAACCGGGCGAACCCAAGGACCCTGAAGGCAACACCGTTTTCGAAATATACAAGGCCTTTGCCAGCGAGTCGCAGTGCAATGAACTAAAGCAAGCCTACCTGGACGGGATCGGCTGGGGTGATGCTAAACAACAATTATTCGAGGTGGTTGATGGCGTGCTGTCCGAACCCAGAAAACGTTATGATGAGCTCATGGCTGATCCATCAAGGATTGATAAAATTCTGGCTCGTGGCGGTGAGAAGGCCCGAGAGCGCAGCCGTCCCTATCTCCAGCAGTTGCGTCGCGCCGTGGGTGTTGCATGAACCCGGTCCTGGTTAACCAGTGGCGCGGTAGCGCCATTGAATGTCGTCACCGAGGGGCTGTTGCGGTCATGGAAACATCCGGTCGTATGTTTGCCTCACTGGGTGATGTACAGCGTGCCGTATTTCCTCGTTCTGCCATAAAATTTCTACAAGCCATACCGTTTGTAGAATCCGGTGCTGTTGATGCCTTCGGTCTTGATGAAAGACATATAGCGCTTGCCTGTGCATCACACAATGGTGAACCCATACATGCAGGTCTTGCTCAGGACTGGCTTGAGCGCATCGGTTGTGATCATGATGATCTTGAGTGCGGCGCAGAGCTGCCCATGCATAAGGCAACCCAGTTCGAGTTAATGGCTGAGGGGCGAGGTCCGCAGAGAGTCCATCACAATTGTTCTGGCAAGCACCTGGGGTTTTTATCCACCTGTAAGCAATCAGGTGATCAGACGCAAAACTACAGGCTGTATAACCACGCAGCTCAAAAGCGCTGGTTTGATGTTATGGAAGCGTTAAGCAACACACGCATAAACCAGCTTCCGTGGGGATACGATGGGTGTGCAGTGCCCTCTGTTGCCATGCCGTTGCAGCGCATCGCGTTAGCTATGGCCCGCTTTGGTGATCCATCCTGCTTTGGTGGTGAACGTCGCACAGCGGTTGAGAGGATTCAGGCAGCGCTCACTACGCATGCCTATCTTGTGGCGGGCAAAGAGCGTCTTTGTACCGCACTAATGGACATTCTGGCACCCCATATTCTGGTCAAGGTGGGTGCCGCTGGTGTCTACACAGCGGTTATTCCTGAACATGGTCTCGGAGTAGCCCTGAAAATTGATGATGGACATGACGGGGCGGCTCGGATCGCACTTGGCGCGGTGTTAAACACATTAGGTGTGCTGCCATCGGATAAGGCACAGCAGCTTGGTGAGTACTTCATGCCGTCAATCAATAACTCGCGTGGTGAAAATGTCGGGCGCTATGAACCCTCCTCGGACTGGCAGGGTGTGGCTACCGAGTAGCTTCTTCGTAAGAGCAATGTCGTCGTTTTCAACGCGTTCAACGGCTCCAGACTTTTTGTCAGTGTGCCAGAATGAGGTGTCATTGACAGGTGCTCATGGCAGTGAAAAACAAAAATATCGATCTGTACACATTGAACCGAATCGTCAGCTCTGAAACATCACACGTTATTCCGGGCAAGTAAGGCATACATCCTGCTGGAACTGCCTTGGACAAAGCCCTGCAGAACTACGTTACATGAAGACCGTTATCACCTTTGGGACCTACGACGTATTTCACTTGGGGCATGTAAAGCTGCTTGAGCGTGCTGCATCTTTAGGGGATCAATTGATCGTGGGCGTCTCTACCGATCAAATGAATTTTGATAAAAAGCAGCGATATCCTGTCTATAGCGAGGATGATCGCATGACGATCATCAGCGCAATGCGGTACTGCAATCTTTGCTTCAAGGAGGAGTCTATGGAAAAAAAAGGCGAGTATATAGAGCGATATTGCGCAGATATTCTGGTAATGGGAGATGACTGGGAAGGTCGCTTCGATAGGTTTAGAGATCAATGCGAAGTGGTTTATCTGCCGCGAACACCTGATGTATCCACCACTGAACTGTTGGATGTCATCGCCAGCAGACAAGCGTTGTCAAAAGCAGCTTAACCCCTTCTGCGTCAATCGAAAAATGCGCTTTAGTCCGGGCCAGGAGTGTGTCCTGCAATGAATCCGACAAAACAGCAGCTGGCGCTGGCCAGAGACATACTCCCCGGACATGGATTTTTCGGCTCTGAGCCGCATACCCAATTACAGGTACCGATAGGCGGACAGATCGACTGTATTCGAATCGGGGTAGAAAGTGGTAGGAGAGAAATTCTTAACCTGCGTGCAATATCAGTCGTTGACCGATCAGGGCAACCCTTGAATCTGGAGAGCCACTTGCTCAGCGCCAGTATATCGAGCACCTACAGGGATATAACTCCATTGGATTGCCTTAAGCATATTGCTGATCGCAAGCCCATCCACAGTGCTCGGGAACGACTGCCGATGTTAACCCTGAAGTTTAAAAAACCCACAGTCGTCAAAGCTATTTTCATCGCCAATCAGCCGGGCCATTGTGGCAAACGTTCCAAGCATCTTAGCGTGCGAGCATGGCATGGACGTAATGAGATAGTGACGTTCAAGAACGGATGCGACACGTCTTTGCTTGAAAATTGCGCCATTGTTCTGGAAGCTCTGGAAGCATCGTATGATGCTTCAGAGAGCTCTGCTCTGCTGAAATCTGGCAGTACACAGTGCTATGACAAGCTAGCGAAACGCTCGATGGATATCAGGGACGAAATCGTTGTGGGTCTGGTCTCAGGGCGTCTGGACTTGCCGGTCAACCACTTGTTCGAATTGCTGCCCATGCATGATCTTAAATCGCCTGCTGATGCAAATACACAAAGACTGCTGGGCGAAATAATTATCCGTCTGGTAGAGGTGAAAGATCGGTTGCCCACTGCCAGATTGCGAGACTTTAAAGCATTCATGGCAGTGCGCCAGGATATAACGGCAGTTTTCGATCTTGCCTCGAAGGCACTGGATCGTCGGCAAGAAAAGAAGCTGGAGTTTTTCGCTTCAAAGCATCTGCTGACGATAGGTAAGCCAAGGTTGCACACGATAGGTGACCAATATCTTGCGGCAATAGCGGCTGTGGAAAAGCAATTTGAGCAGTGGTCGATTACATCAATGATCTGCTATGGCACTCTTTTAGGTGCTGTTCGCGATGGTTGCTTTATTGCACACGATGATGACGTGGACATGCTTATCTGCGACGGATCAACATCACGTGAACAGATGATGATGAATGTCGATGCACTGGTCAAGCGCTTTCATGGTGTGGGCGCCTTTGCACGGCGTGAAGGAGTAAATTTTTTCGTTGCTCCGAAAGGGCACAATGTTCATGTGGACGTGTTCCCCAGCTGGAAGGATGCCGATGGGCGTTGGGTCATGATGGAGCGAGGTAAATATCGCAATATCCCTGAGGAATGCATACAACCGGTGGGGTGAATTGAAATGCAAGGCAGGCGTTTTAATTGTCCAAACGACTCGGCAACATTTCTGAAGCATCGATACGGTCCGGGTTGGAGGGTATCTGATCCGTTTCACGAATGGCCTTGGCCTATTGAAGTAGCAGCGTAACTCAATGCAGCCTGATAGCGTCTTTGCTATCCATGAAATCCACCAAAGTCTGCAAACTCAAAACCAGTGAGTTGCACCTGCAGGATCACAGGTGTTGCGAACCCGGTACTAACTGAATCCCGATTGACAAGATCAACCTCGAAACCCGGCTTATCTTTTAATATGCCATCAGCCCCGATAACGTTGCAGGCAGCTTCGTCAGCCATGGCCGTAAGATCCCAGTAGCGCGGAACAAAGCCTGTGACCACCTCGCGACTTGAATATTCGGGGTAACTGGCAAGCTCGGTATCAGTCAGCACAGGCGTGGCGTCGATTCCGGCGGGCAGTGACTGGCCGGCTTTGGTATCGTAAAGCTTGCCGTCTGTGCCCAGAATCAGTCCGTGGGCGCGGGCATCCTCGATAACTTGTGGTGCCCATTGAACGCCACCTCCGGCGTCATCTCCACCTAATATCGCCATCGGCCGCTGAGAACAAAAAATACTTCAGCTGTCCGATGTGAATGCAGGGAATTGCGGCACTTGGGAGGTTGTCCGGCAGCGCCTATATTGAACCCTGGTGTGTCTTGAATGTGAACATGCTGGTCCGCGCTCTCAGAGACACCACCGCCGATAATCGTGCAATTCTCCTTTTGATCAGACCCTGGCGTATGAGCATCAATGAAGGCTGTCTTGCAGGGTTTTAATTCGCCATAACGCACGATGCGCTTGTCCATTTCATTCGGGCTCATGCTGTGTTGACTCGTTGTTCTGGTCGATAGGTATAAGGCGCGGCTACCATTAATACACAACGTCAGCTTATACGATACGGCGCCCTGAGACACTGTCGAACAGGTGACAGGCGCTGGCTGGAATAACTATCTGGAGGTCTGAGCCTATCTGTGCGCGAAAATCCTTGGATGCCCTGACGCTGATAAGTGACTCGTCGATACGAAAACTTATCATCGATGCTTCGCCCAGTAGCTCAATGGCATAAATGGGTGCTGATAGTTGTCCATGTTGCTCTGTCAATTGCGCATCTTCAGCACGAAAGCCTAATGTGACTGGCCCGGTATGTTCAGTCTGCAATCCTTGAATACGTACATTGGGACCCTCGAAGATATCACCCGAAAGATTGCCTGCAATCAGGTTCATGGCCGGGTTGCCAATGAACCCTGCGACAAACGTATTGGCGGGGGTATCGTAGATGTCAGTCGGTGTGCCCACTTGCTGGATGATACCTTCGCTCATTACAACGACTCGATCAGCCAGAGTCATTGCCTCGATCTGATCATGAGTGACGTAGACAGTAGTGGTTTTGAGGGTGTGCTGCAGGTTTTTTATCTGGGCTCTTGTGGAAATGCGCAATTTGGCATCAAGGTTGGATAATGGTTCGTCCATTAAAAACACGGCAGGTTTTCTGACGATGGCACGGCCAAGGGCTACACGCTGACGCTGGCCACCGGATAATGCGGCAGGGCGTCTGTCCAGCAGCTCGGTAAGTTCTACCATTTGTGCCGCTCGCATGACGCGTTCATGGTGTGTCCCGGGATCAACCTTGCGTACTTTAAGAGGAAAGCGGATGTTCTCGTAAACTGACAGGTTAGGGTAGAGTCCATAGCTTTGGAATACCATGGCGATGTCGCGATCCTTGGGTTCGAGTTTGTTTACCATCTTGTCCCCGAGCCATATTTCACCCTCAGTGACATCCTCCAGACCTGCGATCATGCGCATGGTTGTGGATTTGCCACAGCCCGAAGGACCTAGCAACACGAGAAACTCCTGATCCTTGACATGCAGGTTGAAATTATCAACCCCTGTCGTGTTTCCCCAGCGTTTACAGACGTTCTTCAGATTTAGATCTACCATGACTTATCTGATTATCCTTTAACAGCGCCAGCAGTCAGACCACTAACAATCTGACGCTGGAAGAAGAGAATGAGTACGAACAAGGGAACTATGGCTGAAACTACAGCGGCCACGGCATACATGACTTTGCCTTCGATTTGTGTGGAGCCCAGGAAGCTTGCGATCTTGGGTACCATCGTCTGGTTTTCCTGGCTAAGAAGGATGGAGGTGACGGTAAAGTCGTTGTACGCAAGAAGAAAACTGAATAAACCGGTGGTTACGATACCAGGCCACATCACAGGCATGACCGCTAGTCTGAAAGCCTGAAACTGTGTGCAACCATCAACCATTGCGCTTTCATCAAGCTCTTTTGGAATGGTAAGAAAAAACGAATGCAGCATCCATAGTGTGAACGGTTGATTGATGGCAACCAGTACGATGATGCTGGTAGGCAGGTAGCCCCATATATTCATTTCGAAAAACGGTAAAAGATACCCTGACACCAGCGTAATGTGCGGCATAGCACGAAAGATTAACGCAATAATAAGTAGCCAGTAGGCGTACCGGAAGCCGGATCGGGCTAATGCATAGCCGCCCAGGGTTGCAATGGTCAGTGACAAGGTCACGACACACACGGTCACAATAAGAGTATTCAATGCAGAGCGCCAGAATTGCTGTTCAATCCATGCGCCCTGATAAGCGATATCGGTAAATGCGCTGCCGGTTCTCTCGGTGGTTGCAGGCCCGGTCAGGGCATTCATCCAGTCTATTCTGGACATGAAGTCGGGCTCGAGCTTGAACGACCCCCATGCAGTCCACAGGAATGGAAATGCGGCCATGATTATCCACACTATGACCACGCCAATACATAACGTTCGCAATGGCAGAGCTTGCCGCTGGCTTCGACTGGCCATGCGTCAGCGTCTCTCTTGACAAACCTTGGCAGAGGATTCTGCCTGGTGTGGTAGATATGAAAATTTCATGGATAATCCGAGTCAGGCCTTCTGCGTAAAATCACGCCAGGTGCGAAAAAGTACTGGCATGAGAAGAATGACAACACCAGAAATGGTGAGCATTGATGTTGCAGCAGCCGAGCCGTATAGCGGTGAGCCACCATTACGTAGATCGCTGTAGATAAGGTAGCTCAGCGATGAGGCATTGCTTTGTGCACTGAAGCCTACAATGGGTTCGAGTACACGGAAATTGTCCATCAACTGCATCAATGCAATGAAGATAGCCAAAGGCATCAAATACGGTATCACGACATACCGAATACGTTGCCAGCGTGAAGCTCCGTCCACCATGGAAGACTCTAGTGTATCTTGCGGCACCGTCTGTAGCCCTGCATAGAAGACCACAAAACTGAAGGGGATCGAGTGCCAGACGCCGTACACAAACAGTGTTATCCACGTAAGCGCAGGCGATGCCTTGAGCGACAGTTGAGGGTCATTGAGCAATAGTTGCAGGTTGGCACCGATGATGCCGCGCGAGTCGATCATCCAGAACAAGACAAGTGAGCCGATTAGTGGCGTGACGATCATGGGTAGCAAAGAGAAAAATATGACAGGACCTTTGAACAAGCCAGGCAGTGTGTTGACACAAACCGCAATGAGGAAGCCGAACAGAATGCACAACGGGGTGACCACAAAGGTGTAGCTCAGCGTGAACAACAGTGCTTTATAGAAGGGCAGATTGCCAATGCGACGTGCTGCGTCAATGACACTTTCACGGCTGTTCCAGATAGCGCCGATCTCGTTAACAGCGAGATGTGTAGCATTGAGGTAGGTGCCCATGCCATTAAAACGGCCCATGGGTCTGGATGCTTGCAACTCGGCCATGGCCACGTTGTCAACCCGTACCTCGCTCTGACAACCGAAGGGGCCGCAGTTTTCCACCTCGACCATGACCTGTTCGTGTTCGACAAACAAGGATTGGTAGGCCACGGATACGATCGGTAATGCAATGAACAAAAGCATCACGATTAACGAGGGTGCCATGAAGGCAATGAACCGTCTATGTTTCACTAGTTGACCATGCTCAGGAACATTGATTTATTGTCCTCGAAACTGCCTGAAAAGAGATAAATCGCTATTCAGGCAGTTTCGGGTTGTACCGCTACTTTACATAGCCACCTTCTTTGGCAGCTGTTATGTAGGCGTTAGTGGTATCTTCAAGCGCCTGCTCGGCACTCTCCTGTCCTTGAAGAAACTCTGACAGATTGTCGCCCAGCGCTGTGTGCAGTAAGCCCATGAATGGCTGCATCGGAAAGGGTAGTGCCTTGGCCTGAACAGTTGCAATAACACCTGCAGATGCAGGCGTAGGCTCGTAGCCTTCAATAAGCCATACAGCTTCTTCTGCATGATCTTCCAATATTTCTGGTGAGAGAGCATGCATCATGGCTTGAAATGAGGCATCCGCATCCTCCGGGCTGACGTTTTTAGCCAGTGCAAATCCATCCCACCATAATCGAGTGGCAGGTACCGATCCGCCGCCAACGATGGGTGCTGCAACAAATGCAGTGTTTTCTCTCACCTCAGGCAATGACTTGCCTTCGGGATCAATGATGCCAGCTGCTCTGGAACCCCAGCCGTTATACATCGCGATTTCTCCAGCTTCCCACAACGGTGAAACCTCATTGGAGTTATACGTCACAAAGTCCGGACTCATATACTCGCTGAGCTCCTTAAGCATCTCCAGTGTCTTTGTTCCTTGCTCATTATTGATGCTTGCCTGCGCGGTTCCTGCTGCGAACAAGTCGCCACCAAAGCCTGTGTACATATTGACAAACTCCGCCCCCAGGTCCCAACCTGCCTTGAGGTTGGCGGCAACCGGATTTTCCATCAGGCCCTTGTCGCGCAGAGTTTTGGCACTGGCTAGCACATCTTCGTAGCTGGCTGGCGCTGCAAGCCCGGCTTCGTCAAACAGGTCTTTTCTGTACCACAGGTGCTGAGCGTTTGCCATGAACGCGATGGCCATGATCTTCCCGTCAATGCGGATGAGCTGGCTGGGTTGCAGAGCCTGGCCATATTTCTCAACCAGTTCATCGAGTGGTTGCACCAGATCATCATTGAGCAAAGGAACTAGCGAGCTATTTGAAATAACCGCGACACTGTAGGTTGCCGGGTTGGTTGTCAGAGCGGCTACCTGAATCTCCCGATGTTCGGTGGTCTGGTTTTTGGAGATTTCCACATTGTCGCTAGCGCATTGTTCGGCCCGTGCCGCAACGCTCTGAAGTGCAGGGAAATCATTTGACAAGATGCTGACGTTGCCTTTTTCAATGTCACAGGCAACTGCAGATCCTATGGAGCCACCTAATAACAATAGAGCTATGCTTGTTATGTTGAGCTTGCAAAGTGTTGTCATACTGAGTGTCCTCGCAGGGTTAGTGCATTGTGGTTGAGTTTATTGATATTAAAAGGTGGTTTGTGCTCTGTCAGCGCTTTGCAACTGTAGCCAGAACCGCTGGAGATTGCGTTTGTAAACAGGCTCCAGGTCGAGCTGCTAGACCCAATTTGGCACAAATGCCTGTAACGCGCAAGCTTCTGCTTCACTTCTATCCTTCATCGGTGATGCATTTTCAAGGGGTGACCTGTGCAGCGCTTACGGCAATAATCTTTATGATGTCCTCGGTATTACAGCCGCGGCTCAGATCGTTGACAGGTTTGGCGAGTCCTTGCAATATTGGACCAATTGCCTGAGCACCACCAAAACGCTCAATAAGTTTATAACCTATATTGCCAGCGTCCAGATTAGGGAAGACCAACACATTGCAGGGCTCATCGCTGGCCTGTTCAGGAGCTTTTCGGGCCAGCAATGACGGTAATACTGCTGCATCAAGCTGAACTTCACCGACGATTCGCCAATCGGGTCGCTGTTGTCGTGCAAGCATTGTCGCTTGCGCTACCTTGCTCACTGATGCGTGACGAGCACTCCCTGCCGTCGAAAACGACAGCATGGCAAGCTGTGGCATAACGCCAAGCAGACGATGTGCCGTTTCCCCCGTCGCCACAGCAATGGCGGCAAGCTGCTCGGCGTCTGGGTCTATTGCCAGTGCACAGTCGCCAATGACCATGGCATCTGCTATGGGATGTTCCGGGTTTAGCAGCATGATGAAGCAACTGGATACCAGGGGTTCGCCCTGACGCATGCCGACGTAGCGCATGGCGCTCCTGACAACATCGGCAGTGGGTGTGATAGCACCTGCAACGCAGGCGTCGGCGTCGGCTTCGCTGACCATCATGCAAGCGAAAGCGATCTTGTCATCAAGCACTTCACGAGCTTTTTCCGCTGTCATGCCGCGGTGCGCTCGCTTGCGGACCATGGCATCGATGTAACGTTCGCGAAGCCTGGGTGACCCTGGATCAACAATTCGGGCCTTGCTGATATCGATTTTCAACGATTGTGCGTGAGAGAAGATGGTGGCAGCGTTGCCCAGCAATATGGGCTTGGCAATGTCTAGTTCACAGGCACGAGAGGCCGCTGTAAGAACACGCTCGTCAGTGGCTTCAGGTAGCACCACGTTTCGAGGTTTCCTGCGTGCGGTTTCCAGAACAAGATCAAACGCGGACATGGCAAAGCTCTAAAAGAGAATCTACTACGATAATAGGCCAAATTACCGGGTCGCAGCCGTGTTCTTGCCTGAGGCTGCTCGGTTCGCGTTGGGGAAAAATAGCTGCTCGCCGCCGATGTGAAAATCCGCGATGGCTTGTTGGCCAGCAACCGAGGTAAGCCAATCGATAAATTCCTGACCTTCGGAAGCTTTTACATTGGCATGTCTAAGCGGATTAACCAGTATAACGCCATATTGGTTGAACAATCTGTCGTCGCCTTGCACCGCTATTTGGTAATCGCCTTTGTTACCAAAAGCAATCCAGCTCGCCCGATCTGTCAGAACATAAGCATTCATGGCCGTGCCTATATTCAAGGTTGCGCCCATACCCGAGCCGCTTTCCCGATACCAGCTACCCGAGGCAGCTGGGGCATCTGCGCCTGCAGCTTTCCACAATGCCAGCTCTGCTTTGTGTGTGCCGGAGTCATCGCCACGTGATACAAAAGTCGTCTTGCCAGAGGCTATATTCCTTAAGGCGCCGAGAATGTCCTCAGTCGCTGCGACCCCCGCGGGATCGTCAGAAGGCCCGATAAGAATAAAGTCGTTGTACATGACATCGAAGCGTTCCACGCCCCAGCCGTCGGCCACAAATTTTTCTTCGGCTTCTTTTGCGTGCACCAGTAGAACGTCCCCGTCGCCGTTGCTTGCGTTTCTGATTGCCTGACCAGTGCCTACGGAGACAATTCTGACGTCGATACCCGAGACGGCAGTGAACTCTGGAATGATTGCGTCGAGTAAGCCGGAGTTCTGCGTTGACGTTGTCGACTGCACGATGATAAACGGCGCATCATCTGCCCGTACAGGGACTATCACTAGACCCATGAAGTTAGCCAGCAACAACAGGATTGCGTAAACGTGTAGAGCACTCATGTAAAACTCATATCGCTGACATGCAAGGGGCCGTCGGTGCCGTAATAGTTGTCAGAGCCACGTGATTGGTTTTCCGCGCATTTGAAGTAGCCAACGGATACGTGAATCCACGGGTTCCAGTCTACGCCTCCGGCCCCCAGCAGCCCAAACCTCGTTTTTCCATAAGCACTCAGCCGATTAGCCAACACGCATCCTGCAGAACCGGCGCCGATCAATATATAGTCGTCAGTGCTTTTCTTCATAACGTGAATCTTTTGCGCCCGGGAAAGTCATCGGTTTAAATAATGGTACTGGAAATCTCATTTTCGATATACATTGTTATCACAGCGCACAGGCTCCTTGGCAGCCGAGCAGTAATTTGATGATAATCCGATGGATTGTCGCCTCTACTCACGACGCAGGGCCCATGGTTGATACAATTGACTCAGAATCTCGAACGACAAAAGGCTCAACGGCTATCCGTGCGCTGGATATTCTTAGCGAGGTCGCATCGGCTGATCGGCCGCTCAGCCCGACAGAAATAGCAGATATACTGTCGATTCCGAAGGCTACCGTACACCGGCTGTGCAGTTCGCTAGAGGATCATGGATACCTCCAGACTCGTCTCAACGGTCGAGGGCTGCAAGCTGGTATTCGTTTGCAAGGCCTGGCTCTGGGAGTTTTGTCGGCAGCACCTCTGCAGGCGCAACGCAGGGCTGTGCTTACAGCGTTGTCAGAGGGTATTGGCGAGACGTGCAATATTGCCGTGCCCGATGGTGCCGAGATGATCTATTTTGATCGGGCCGAGACCCACTGGCCAGTGCGTATCAATCTGCAGGTAGGAAGCCGGGTACCTGTCTGTGCTACCGCGGGTGGCAAGATGTATCTGAGCACCCTCAGTGAGGCACGTGTGGATCGGGTCATCCGTAATGTGGGTTTGAAGCGGTATACCGCTAATACCTTGATGAACATCAATGCTCTCAAAGCAGATCTTGAAGCCTGTGCACGACGCGGCTATTCTCTTGATAATGAGGAGTATCTGGACGGAATGGTGGCCATGGCGGTGCCGGTTGTGGACGGCAGTGGCCGACTTTATGCCACATTGTCATTTCATGCGCCTTGTATGCGGGTACCGTTTTCATCAGTGTCCAGCTTCTATCCACAACTAAAAGCTGCCAGCCAACAGCTGAGCGCTCTTCTGGACGATTAATCCAGATACAGACACCTCATGAGATATATGAACCACTACCCCGTATGAGCAAGGATTGGCTAAATAATAAGGTCAACGGATGATAACCCAATGACCCGATTCTGGACTGATACCGTTAAAAGGCTGACACCGTATGTGCCAGGCGAACAGCGCTTGGGCAATGATATTGTCAAACTCAATACCAACGAGAATCCCTATCCTCCATCGCCGAGTGTGCTGGAGGCTATTGCTAACATTGATGGACACCAGCTGCGCCGTTACCCGGACCCCGAATCGGTAGCGCTGCGACAAACACTGGCCAGTTATCATGGGGTGGCGCTGGAGAACGTCTTTGTAGGAAACGGGTCAGATGAAATACTCGCACTGGCCTTTCTTGCCTATTTTACCAACGGTCGTGCTCTGCAATTTCCTGACATCACGTATAGCTTCTACCCAGTGTATTGCGATTTGTATGGTATCGCAGCTAATACCATCAGCCTGGAGAAGGATTACTCGTTAACACTCGAGAAGTTTGTGCCGAACGCTGGCAGTATTATCTTTCCAAATCCCAATGCGCCGACCGCTTTAGCCTCAACACGCGATGGCATTGGCCAATTACTCGATAAGCATACCGAGCAGATCATGCTGGTTGATGAGGCTTACGCAGACTTCGGGGCGCAAAGCGTTGTTCCGCTGATTAACCAGTATCCCAATCTTCTAGTAAGTCATACATTTTCGAAGGGTCGCTCGCTTGCGGGTCTGCGATTAGGTGTGGCTTTTGGCAGTGCATCATTGATAGAAGGTTTGCAGAGGGTAAAAAATTCGTTCAATTCTTATCCTGTGGATGTGCTGGCGCAAGCGGCCGGGCTTGCCTCCATAGATGATGAGGTGTACTACCGACGCACGACACAGGCCATTATAGAAACACGTGAATGGACAGTGTTGGAGCTTGAAAAAAGAGGCTTTCAGGTGTTGCCATCGGCGGCGAATTTTATATTTACCAGGGTGCCGGGTGGCTCTGCTCAGAGCTTGTTTACCAAATTAGGTCATGCGGGTGTACTGGTGCGTTACTGGAGCCAACCGCGTTTAAGTTCATGGTTGCGAATATCCATTGGTACTGCGCAGGACATGCAGGCATTAATGGTGAATATCGATGCATAACGGTATTCAGTTTTACATCCTTGTGTTTGCCCTGTTGCTATTCTCACCCATCGCTTCAACTCAGGATACAGGCGCTGACGGGTCAGAGTCCGATTGGCAATCTGAACGGCTGCCCATCCCTGAAAATGAGGGGGTAGGTCTTATGCGTAGATCTATCCTTATCGTTGACGATGCACAGCGCGTTGCATCCGAACGGTTCGGCAATTTCATGGGATCGGTGGATGGATTCTTTAGCAATGCAAGCTCCGACGATGATGCGGTGAGCAACGACAGTTGGGCACGAATCCGTTTTGATGGCGTGCGCTCTTTTAATGAAGATTTCGAGTTTGATCCTTCCATCAAGGTGCGTGCAGTATTGCCCGAAACAGAGCGCAAATTAAAGTTGTTGCTCAGCACCGAGGGTGATGATTCGGACGAGCCTGGAGAGTCGCAGAACGTGCAATCACAGCGTAATCAGAATGCCTCACTGGCACTGCGATTTCTTCGCTCTGCCCGTGACAATGGTGATGTCAATATCGATATCGGCGTACGTCAGAGAGATGGCGATGTGCAATATTTTGGACGTCTGAACTCCAGATATAAAATAAATCCCAATCGTGACTGGTCCATCAATTTTGCCAATAACTACTACCACTACTCCAAATCGGGTTTTGAAAACAAATTGTCGGGTGATTTTCGACGCCTGTTGTTTTCAAAAAAGGATCTGGTATTGCGTACGTACACAGAATTTAACTGGGAGAAGGGTCAGAAGGGGGCCATAATTGGTCACACTACGGGTTTTTATTGGCAGATTGGCGATAACCGCTCATTTGCTTTCGAGGGGCTCGCAGGTTACAACACCTCATTGAGCTACAAGGTTAATGACCGGTTTCGCGGCCATGAATTCAGAATACGATGGCGTCACAATATCTGGCGGCCATGGTTCTTTTACGAAATCTGGCCTTCCGTATCCTGGCCTGCAGACAATAATTACCGCCGATCGAATGGCCTTCTATTGCGTGCGGAGGTGATAATCGGGCAACGCGGGTAGAATGTGGATTACTAGAGAGATGTTAAAACGTTGCGACATCAATTGAGGTGACTACTGATGAAACTTGTCTGTATCAGCGATACGCATGGCGACCACGAGGGTCTCGATCTGCCTACAGGGGATGTTCTGGTGCACGCTGGTGATCTTACTGGACACGGTAGCCAGGCTGAAACGCTGTCCTTCATGAAATGGTTGGGATCTCGCGGTTTTGATCACACGCTGTGTATAGCGGGGAACCACGATACTTTCATGGAGGAGCAACCGAAGCTTGCCAGACAGTTTGCTGAAAAGCATGGGGTTGTACTGCTCAACGACTCGGGCTACGAGGCAGGTGGTCTGCGGTTCTGGGGTTCTCCGATTACGCCGCGTTTTTGTGACTGGTCGTTCATGCGTGATGCAGGAGAACCTATCGAGGCACATTGGCGGATGATACCGCCAGATACTGACGTCCTGATAACCCATGGACCTCCCCATGGAATTATGGACGAGGTGGAACGACCCGATGGGCGTCAGGAGAAAACTGGCTGCCCATCACTGCTGTCGTGTGTGCGCAGGATTTCACCCAAGGTGCACATATTTGGACATATTCATCAGGGTCGCGGTTCAGCACAGGAAGGGAATGTTGCGTTTTTTAATGTCAGCACCATGAACAAGAATTATCAGCGTATCCACGAACCGGTGTTGATCGAGGTATAGGCAACAGTATTGTCGGTAGACGCTTGCGTAAGCTGGTTTTGTTTTGGATGTGGCAAATCACTCGCTGGCAGCATGCAAGCCTGCGATGTAGTTGGACACCGCATCAATCTCGGCATCGGTCATGCGTTTGGCAACGCCGCGCATCACACCATTTGGATCGTTAGCTCGCTCACCTGAGCGGAAGTAGCGCAGTTGATCAGCGGTGTACTGAGCATTCTGACCAGATACGATTGGCCATACCGCTGCAGGATTGCCTGCTCCGGCCGGACCATGGCAAGCTGCACATGAGGCAACACCTGCTGCTGTGATACCACCACGATAAACATTTTTGCCCAGCTCCAGATTTTCCTCGGATGCAACCCCTTCAATTTTGGGCATTTGTGCGTAGTAGGCTGCCAGATCAAGAATGTCCTGATCGCTAAGATTGGTTGCCTGCCCGGACATCAGAGCGTTAACGCGTCCACCGTCACGATACTCGGTAAGTTGTTTGGCAATGTAACTGGCATGCTGCCCGGCAAGATTAGGATATTCTGCCTGGATGGCTTTGCCATCAGCGCCGTGGCATGCGGCGCAAACAGCCGATTTACCTTGACCCGCCGCAGCGTCACCTTCTGCCTGAGTGTTGCCGACGACGCAGACCAGCATCAGAGCGGCCAAACGAAACCAGTTTTTCATTAAAACTCCAAAAATATTACGTAGATTTTTTCGTTAAGTAGACTGTACGCAAAGTACATCTCAAAAGATCGTTTGATTCTAACAGACTGACATTGTCAAATAGGGCTAGCAACACATGAACACGGCGTATTTCTCGGCGCAATTCCATTCCAGTGCCAGTGATCCTTATCATTGCCCTGAAGCGCTGGTTGAAGTTGCTTTTGCAGGCAGATCTAATGCTGGCAAGAGCAGTGCCATTAACACGCTGACTCGTAACGGTAAGCTAGCCAGAACCAGCAAGACGCCTGGACGGACCCAGTTGATTAATCACTTTTCGTTAGACGAGACTACTTTTCTGGTCGATTTACCCGGCTACGGGTATGCTCAGGTGTCCAAAGACAAACAGAAGCAGTGGCAGGCGGCCATGACACGTTATCTGATATCACGGGAGAGTCTGAGAGGATTGGTGCTTGTCATGGATATCCGTCATCCACTGACCGACTCGGACTGGACTCTGATCCAACTGCAGCAGCAAGGGCAATCCGGTTTGCACATCCTGTTAACAAAGTCGGACAAATTATCGCGTAACCAGATTGCGCGCTCGCTCGGCAAGGTACAGTACGATCTGGCAACTGCAGGCGTGGAAGCCACGTTGCAGGATTTTTCGGCACTAAACAAATTGGGCATCGAAGAGGTCCACTCGGTGTTGGATCACTGGCTTTTTGATAAACAACTGAGCGTCGACTGATATCTCGACTGGTTCGCGTTATTGTGTTGTTACTTTTCGTAACAATTAGACTTCAGTTGGTAAATTTAATGTGCGTTATATCACTCATAATTAGGTAACTCTTTGATTGATAATGATTACGAGTCGATGGAAATCTTTGTTACACATTCTCTATACTATGCTGGCACCTTGCAGTTGCGGCATAGCACCTCTGCTATAACGGCATCAAACAGGTACGGTCGGGCAGTTCGAAACGTCTGTTTCCACAGACCATCGATCGATCAATGGTGGTAGTTGTAGGTAGAAACAACCGACATCTGTCTGCAAGATCCGTTAGTCAAAACGCAAGTACACCTTCAGGAGAGTAAATTAATGAGTAAAAAGAACAACACCAACTGGTCACGTCGCGACGTGCTCAAGGCAAGCGCCGCATCCACGGCTATAGCAGGCGCTCCGATGTTTTTTTCCCGCCACGCCTATGGCGCTGAGTACCTGAACAATCCCGGTGACGCAGGCACAGTAACACTGGGATTTAACGTTCCACAGTCTGGTGCCTACGCAGACGAAGGCGCTGATGAGCTTCGTGCCTACAAACTCGCCGTAAAGCACCTCAATGGTGAAGGCGACGGTGGCATGATGAATACCTTGCAGCCAAGCGCCTTGAAGGGTAACGGTATCCTTGGAAAGAAAGTCGAATATGTCACCGGCGACACTCAAACCAAGAGTGATGCAGCTCGCGCATCTGCCAAACGCATGATCGAGAAAGACGGTGTGGTCATGGTCACCGGCGGATCCTCTTCAGGCGTGGCGGTGGCTGTACAAAGCCTTTGTCAGGATGCCGGGGTAATCTTCATGGCTGGTCTGACGCACGCCAACGACACAACGGGAAAAGACAAGAAAGCTAACGGCTTTCGTCACTTCTTCAATGCCTACATGTCTGGAGCAGCTCTGGGTCCTGTGTTGGAGAAGGCATACGGAAAAGAGCGTAACGCTTACCACCTGACTGCAGACTATAACTGGGGCTGGACGCAGGAGGCATCCATTCAGGCGTCCACCGAAAATATCGGTTGGTCAACTGCTCAAAAGGTTCTGACACCCGTAGGTGCAGGAGATTTCAGCCAGTACATCACGCCTGTACTGAATTCAGGCGCAGATACATTGATCCTCAACCACTACGGTAAGGATATGATTAACTCGCTGACTCAGGCAATCCAGTTTGGTCTTAAAGACAAACAGGTTGATGGCAAGGACTTCCAGATTATTGTGCCTCTGTTCTCACGTCTCATGGCGCAGGGTGCGGGTGACAACATCAAAGGAATTTTCGGTTCAACTAACTGGCACTGGTCTTTAAGCGATGCCGGTAGCCAGGCATTCGTCAAGTCATTTGGACAGGAGTACGGTTTCCCGCCTTCACAGGCTGCTCACACTTGCTATGTCCAGGCGCTGCTGTATGCAGATGCTGTTGAACGTGCGGAGACGTTTGAGCCTTGTCAGGTAGTGGCAGCATTGGAAGGTCACAAGTTCGACGGTATGGGCAACGGCCCGACTGAATACCGTGCTGGCGATCATCAGTGCTTCAAGGATGTTCTAGTCGTGAAAGGTAAAGAAAACCCTTCATCCCAGTTCGATCTGCTTGAAATCGTCGAGGTAACTCCACGTGCACAAGTTGAGTATCCGGTAGACCACGAGATGTTTGCCGGTGGTGATCTTGGAACGTGTAACAACGGCGCATAGTTGCCGGGGCGGTGCGCGGCCTGAACGCTGCGCACCGCTCGCTGTTCTAAAGATTTCATTGTCAAAGTCGATGGACGTTTGTGTACAAGGTGGCTGGAAGTTGTGCCACCACTTCGACGATGCGCAGCTTGGCTACTAAAGCTGTTCATCATTTCCATGATCATTTCAGGTGTTGTCTGCAGCCGCAGCTGTAGCCGCCTCAGGGTGGGTGTTCCCTGATGATCGACCTGAACCGGAAGGGGCTTGCTCTTGGACGCACTCTTACTACAAGTACTTAATGGCCTGGACAAAGGCGGCGCCTATGCGCTCATTGCTCTGGGACTGACGCTGGTATTCGGCACGCTGGGTGTTGTCAATTTTGCTCACGGTGCGTTGTTCATGCTCGGTGCATTCTGCGCAGTCTCATTCCAGAAATTGCTCACAATATCTACCAAGATCAAGGATGAAAGCATTACGTTCTTCGATGCTTACAAGGAGGTGCCGATACTGGAGGCTAAATTTCCTGTTGTGGGCGGCTTCATTGTCGACTACTCAGTACCGTTTTCCATTCTCATTGCGATACCTTTCATGCTGGCAGTGGGTCTGATTATGGAGCGGGGTCTGATACGTCACTTCTACAAGCGACCACACGCAGACCAGATTCTTGTTACCTTCGGCCTTGCCATCATTCTGCAAGAGATCATCAAACACTATTTTGGTGCCAATCCAATACCACAGGCGGCACCGGATGTTGTTTCTGGCAGCGCTAATATCGGCGCTTTGTTTGGCCTGGGTGACAACCTTGTCTATCCCTGGTGGCGACTTATTTATCTGGGATTTTCCCTGAGTGTGATTGCGGGAGTATTCGCATTCCTGCAATTCACCACATTTGGCATGGTGGTCAGAGCTGGCATGCAGGACCGGGAAATGGTGGGGTTGCTGGGTATTGATATCCAGCGCCGCTTCACGATTGTATTTGGACTGGCGGCCGTGGTAGCGGGACTTGCCGGTGTCATGTACACGCCAATACTTCCACCGGATTATCACATGGGCATGGACTTTCTGGTGCTCTCCTTCGTGGTCGTGGTTGTGGGAGGGATGGGCTCGCTCGGGGGGGCTGTTCTTGCAGGGTTCATGCTGGGTATATTGCAATCGTTTGCGTCCATGAACGAAATAAAAAGCGTTATACCGGGAATTGACCAGATCATTATCTATCTGGTCGCCGTCATCGTGCTACTGATCAGGCCGCGTGGTCTGATGGGTCGCAAAGGCATAATGGAAGACTAGGGGCCACTCATGAATAAATTTGCTGCCGTTTCTGATTGGGTGTTGTTTTTCGGTTTTGCAGCCGTGGTGCTGACAATGCCGATATGGCTGGCACCTCTGGGTGCTGATTACCCCGATCTGATGCAACGATTTGCCATCTTTGGCTTGTTTGCCATCGGGTTCAATATTCTGTTTGGTCTGACCGGTTATTTATCGTTCGGTCATGCGGCATTTCTGGGCATTGGTTCGTACACAGCGGTCTGGAGCTTCAAGCTACTGTCCATGAATGTGTTACCTGCCTTGATGTTCAGCATACTGGTTGCCGGTGTCTTTGCCTATGCCATCGGGTTTATCAGTCTACGCCGCTCGGGTATCTACTTCTCGATACTGACGCTTGCCTTTGCACAGATGTCCTACAACCTGGCGTATTCGGTTCTGACGCCTATCACTAACGGTGAGACAGGATTGCAATTGAGCTTATCGGATGCAAGAGTGATCGATTCGATGGCAGGTATCGAGGTGACTCGCTCATTGCCCTCCACTAATTTGTTCGGTATAAAAATGAGTGGTATGTCGGGATTCTATTTTTGCGCGGTGATACTTATCATCGGTTTTTTCATCTCTTTACGGATCTTCAGATCGCCGTTCGGCGCTATGCTGCGAGGAATAAAATCCAACCAGACCCGTATGTCCTACACCGGTCTGAATACGCGTCCCTACCTGCTCTGGGCATTTGTTATCTCTGGTATGTATGCGGGTACCGCTGGCGCATTAATGGCGGTTACCGATCCTCTGGCAGGTGCTGAACGCATGCAGTGGACAGCCTCTGGAGAGGTGGTGCTAATGACAATCCTGGGTGGGGTTGGGACCTTGGTGGGTCCATTAATCGGTGCTACATTAATCAAGTATTTCGAGAATATATTCTCTGCCTACAACACAACCAATCTGAATCGCATATTCGATTTTCTACCTGACGGTTTGCAGAGTGTCGTGGTTGATGTTGCGGGTCTGTTTGTCGGCAAAGGCTGGCATCTGACGCTGGGCCTTCTGTTTATGGTGACGGTTATATTCCTTCCCGGTGGTGTTATGGAAGGTGTACGTCGCATCGGTGCGATATTCAGAATCGGTGGCAAGAAGAACAAGGCCGTCTCATCATCCACTGCTAACGAGCATTAATAGAGACAGTATTATGGAAAACATAGTCTTGCACGTTGCCGATGTGCACAAGAGCTTTGCAGGCCTTCATGCGCTGAGTGATATTGATTTATCGGTCAGGGAAGGGGAGACGCATGCCATTATCGGTCCCAACGGTGCTGGCAAATCCACTTTGCTTAACGTTTGTATCGGACGACTGAAGCCAGACTCTGGTCATGTGGTGTTCGATGGTGAAAATCTGACTGGCAAGAAGCCGCACGAGATAAATCAGCTGGGCGTTGTCAGAGTGTTCCAGACGCCAGAGATATTTCCTGAGCTTACATTGCTTGAGAATGTCATGATACCGATTCTTGCCAAGCGCGATGGCGCATTCAAGCTGCGCTGGTTCAAACGATTCTCCAGCGAGAAAGATGCGCGGACTCAAGCTGAGGAGCTACTGACTGATCTGGGAATGGAGCAGTTGATTAACAACGAAGCTGGCAGTTTGTCGCGCGGTGACAAGCGTCGACTGGAACTTGCGATGGGCCTTGCTCAAAAGCCGCGCCTGTTGTTGCTCGATGAGCCAACAGCTGGCATGGCGCGACACGACACCAATGCCACAATTGATCTGTTAAAACGCATCAAAGCGGGTGGCATGACCAAAGTCATTATCGAGCACGATATGCACGTAGTGTTCAGTCTTGCTGACCGGATATCAGTTCTTGCGGGTGGGCGAATCATCTGTCAGGGAACTCCTGAGGAAGTCAAAAATGATCCACGGGTTAAGGAAGCCTATCTGGGTGAGGAGCAAGTGTAATGAATTCATCGGTAGAATCGTCAACACAAGACGGGTCAGCACAAAACACGGCGCAAGGCCAGGCTCGTGCGTACTTCGAAGTCAACGGACTGCAGGCCTACTACGGTGACAGTTACATCGTTCAGGATGTCTCTTTTACAGTAAATGAAGGCGAAATCGTGGCTCTGCTTGGGCGTAACGGTGCCGGTAAAACATCAACCCTGCGTGCGCTTGCACGCACTGCTGATCCGGAACTTCGTAGCGGTACCATCTATCTTCAGGGTGAGTCGATCCACGATAAACAGGATTTTGAAGCGGCTCTTGCAGGTATCCAGCTCGTGCCCGAAGACAGACGCATCATCCCCGGCTTAACGGTAGAAGAGAATCTTGATATCGCGCAAATTTCGGGAACATCCGGTTGGGAGTATGAGCGTATCTATAGCTTGTTTCCACGACTCAAAGAGCGGCGAAAACAGGAAGGTACAACCTTGTCGGGCGGCGAACAGCAGATGCTGGCAATTGCTCGTGCACTGGCTAAGGACATCAAATTGCTTCTGCTTGATGAGCCCTACGAGGGCCTGGCACCTGTGGTGCGACATGACATTGAAAGAGCGCTCCTCGAGGTCAAAAGCGAAGGCATTACGACTATTCTGGTTGAGCAGAATGCCGTAGCCGCTCTGAAACTGTCTGACTCTGCAATGATTCTGGATACCGGTGAAATCGTGTTTAGCGGCACTGCCAGGGAAGTTCTGGATAATGAGCAGTTGCGGCATGACTACCTGGCAATATGATGTCTAATTGAACTGTGGCATTTTTCAGGCGTGGTTTTTCTACAGAATTATTCCAGGGGTGCGTGTAACTGCGTTCCCTTGATCACAATACCGCCGCGATCACCGATTTTTATGGACCCATAACGCTCTTTAAAGCACTCTGGCAGGGGGCGATCACCTTCCATAGATAGCCATAGACGCATGAGATGACGCCGTTGCTCTGGATCAGGCCAGTCCTGAAACGAAGTACGATCATGCAATTGCGAATGGTTGTACACAAACTGCATATCGCCTGGTTCAAGCTGCATACCAAAACAAAGATCCGGATCGTTGGCCAACGCATCAAACCTATCCAATGCTTCAACAAGCTCTGGCGTTAACGGTATGGCGTCTTCAAATCGTTGCGCACTTTCAATGTATTGTCGTTGGTAGAAAACCGTTAAAAACCCATGCTCCCAGCAGAGCACTGGAATGTTCATAAACGGCTTGGCACCTTCCGGAACCTCGCCGCGTCGATCAGTTGATATGGGCTCAAACAGTTTGGAAAGCAGCTCGGGACATTCGGTTTTCATTCGATTGTAAATAGATTCAGCACTGACCAGCAGAGACTTGCCACCCTGCTTTGCATTCTTGAGGCATAAGAGCGCAACTACATCGGCACTATCGGTATGGAAACTCTGACGCTCACTCGTCTGGTAAATACGGCTACTCGGATCATTGACGTTAGCACCGATGTCACGAACATGCCCCAGAATGTGTCCCTGAGCATTTTGTGAGCGAGCGCGCCCAAGATGCACACCAATACCGCAAAACACAACAGCCGCGAACTCTTGTGTGTAGCTGCTTATTGGCAAGCCACGTAAAACCTCAACTCCGGTGCCAGTCAACAGACAGTGTTTGAGATCAATAATGTGCTTGTTAAATACACTGAGTGGAAAAGACTCTTTTGAAATCTGGCCGACGTTGCGCCCCAACGCAAGAAAATGGCGAGCCGCGTTTTCAAGATCCTCTACTTCGGCAGGTGCAAGGCAATACAGCCAGGATTCCGGTTTGTTTTGCATATCTTTGCCTATCCAGGCCGATGGTGCTGATAGGCAAACGGGAAGATCAGTTTGTACGCGATGTGGCATTTCTTGAATGTAAGGTTACGACCCTATGACAGGACTACGATACCAGCTTTGTCTTTTTTTGCGAATATGCCTCTGCCGATAAGCAAGACGATTCGATCATTGTGGGCTTTGCAGGCCAGATCGATAATCGGTAAATTGTCTGGTCGGCAAATCGCTTATGTGTCTGTAGAATAAGCACAGAGACCTGATGTCCGTAAGCATCATGCAAGCTGCTGGGAATTCCCGACGTTGATCAAGCTGATACACACTGCCGATATCCATCTGGATTCACCGCTGAAAACGCTCGCCTTGCGCGACGGGGACCTGCGTGCACACCTGCTCAGCGCTTCACGCCAGTCATTCAGTCGAATGGTAGATTACGCCATCGATGAAAATGTTGCGGCACTGCTAGTCTCTGGTGACTTGTTTGATGGTATTCAGCGCAGTGCGAAAACGGCCGCGTACCTTATAGCTGAATTTGATCGACTGGCGGTACATGATGTCGAGGTGTTTTATATCAAAGGTAATCATGATGCCGAAAATCCTGTCACAGGAGGCTTGAGCTTTCCCGACAATGTCCACGTGTTTTCCGGGCGTGGCGGCAAGAAGCGGCTGAGCAATGCAGATGTCTGGATCCACGGTGTCAGCTTCAGTGGCAAGCAAGCGCCAGATAGTCTGCTGGATAAATTTGACGATCCTGTACCTGCGGCCATCAATATTGCCATGTTGCATACGTCTCTGGCAGGCTCTGCGGCACATGACGTTTATGCACCTTGCTCGGTAGATGATCTAAAACAACGTGGTTTTGATTACTGGGCTCTGGGGCATATTCATAAACGCGAGGTACATTCGCAGACACCCTGGGTTGTCATGCCGGGTATTCCCCAAGGCCGTGATATTGGAGAATCAGGGGCCAAATGCGCCACGGTTCTTTCAATTGTTGACGAGGCGATTACGATTGCTGAGTTACCCACATCCAGTATTGAATTTGTTGAAGTGAGTCTGGACATCTCTGACATTGAAACAGCCGAGTCACTACGCACAGTAGTGCGCGATCAGTTTGCTGCTCTGGTAACAGAGCTGATTTCGCCAAGCGCTATCGTGCGATGTCGACTGACTGGCCGAACATTGTTGCGCTGGGAGCTACTTCGTGACTACAAGCTGTGGTTTGAGATCATAAGCCGGCTTGCTGTCGATACCGGGCAGTTATGGTTAGAGAAGCTGAAACTGGATCTGGATGAAAACGAACACACCAGAGTGGATGCAAGTGCCATTCAGGAGCTGACAGTCATGATGGGCAAGCTGCGTACCGATGAGTGGTTTATAAATCTTGCCAGTGCAGAGGTTGAAGCGGTTCTCTCACAACTACCAGCCGGGCAGCGTGCGCATCTGCTGGGCAGACAATCCGATCTGCATAGTCTCACTGAGCAATTGTGTGCCGAAGGTGGCGACTACCTGATTGCCGCTATGCGCGGTGAATCGTCCTGATGCGCCTCGAGGCACTGCATCTGGAATTTTTTGGTCACTTTTCCGATAAGCGATTCAATTTCGGTTCGGTGTCTGAAGATCAGACCGACTTCCATGTCATTTATGGTCCGAACGAGGCGGGCAAGACAACCTTCATGGAGGCCTACTTACGCTTGTTATATGGTTTTTTACCTGTTGAGCCATACGGGTTTGTCTACCAGCGTAAGAACCTTCGCGTATCCGGTGTTTTACAGATTAACGGCACAAGCAAAAGCTTTACACGGCTGCCAACGAAAAAAGGCTCCTTGCTGAATCAGGACGGAGCCCCTCTGCCCGAGCAAGCGTTGCAAGCTTCACTGGGTGGTCTGACGATGCAGGACTATCGCAATCTGCTGTGTATAGACGATGAGACTATAGAGAAAGGCGGGGAGGAGATCGTCAATAGCGAAGGTGATATTGGTACGCTTCTGTTTTCTGCCGCAGCGGGCATCAGTGATCTATCCTCTGTGCTCACAACAATTCGCGCGCAGGCGGATCTGCTCTATAAGAGAAATTCAAGTCGGACAAAACTTGCAGACCTGAAAAACCGATTAAAAGAAATTGAAAAAAAAATCGCAGACCAGGATGTGTCTGCTGCACAGTACAAGAAACTGAAAGCGCAGCTTAAGTTGGCTGAAAGCTCAAGGGATGCGATAACTGCTGAACGTGCAGCAATGTACAGAGAACAGAATCTGTTGCGCAAGCAGGTGCAGGCATTACCGCTATTACATGAAGTTGATGAACTGGAACTGGCCCTGCTGCCTCTTGCGCACTATCCCGAGCATCTGGATATTGATCCGGCACAGTCGCTTGCCATGCTCAGCGCCGAAGCCTCGGCAAGCTCCGAAATCAGGCGTCGCAGCACAGAGATTGAGCAGTTGGAAAGCGAGCTAAAGCAGATCAACCTTGATGATAAACAATTGTCGATTGTACAAACACTGGAAAATTTACAACCCTTGAATGCCAGGTACACGACGGCAAGGCTGGGTTTGGATGCAGAGCGTCAGACGCTAAAGGACATACAACAGAGAATGACCTTTGCAGCTCGTGAATTTGCCGAAGATAAGATCGACCCCGTGCAGCTTCTGGTCACACCCTCAGTTATCGATAACTTGAATGAGTGTATAAAATCAAAGCAGGAAGCTGCGCACGAACTCGCACTGGCTAAAATAGAATTAATAAAAATCGACAATAGCATACGAGAGAAGAAGTCAGCTCTGTTGGCGCTGGAGCCCGTTGAAGATGATAGCGAGCTGATTGTAAAGATCATGGAAAAATTCAATGCTCAGGTTTTCCTGAGTGAGGCGCTTGCCGCTAAAAAACAGCTTGCAGAGTCCGAGCGGACATTTTCCAATTCCCTGAGCGCTCTGGAATTAAAAGGGCAGAGATTTTCATCGGTGCCTGAATGTAGCATGCACTCAATGGAAGCTGAAGAGATACTCAGAGAGCTTGCCACTCTTGAGGTTAATATTGTCAATGCTGGTTCAGACAAAGACAAGGCAACAGAGCGTGCTCAGTCATTGCAGTCTGAAGCAACACAGCTTCAACATGTGCAACGGTTACAAGGGATATCGGATGATCAGACAGTTGCCAGGCTCAAGCAGGAACGCAATGAGGCATGGTACGCACATCGAAAAAATTATCTGCCAGAAAGCGCTGATGTTTTTGAAGCCATTCTATTTCAGCTTGATTCTCAAATGGAAGGCAGGGTACTCAATGCGAGCACACTGGGCGAGCTGCGTCAGCTACACCAGAGTGTGATCGACGAACAGGCGAAAGAGAGACACGCGAACGATCAGATCATACAACTTCGCAAAAGAAAGAAATCGGTAGAAAATACGCTGGCCGCAGCAGTTAGCGCTGCCGGTTTGAAGGCCAAGGTCTCACCTGCTTTGGCGCTAGGCTGGATACGTGAATGTGAGCAGGCAGCAACTGATGAGCGCGCTGTCGAGAGGGTCAGGAGCGAACAGGCGGCGGTACTGGAAAAGGCACAACGCCTTGAAGATGCACTAGGCAAGTACATTGTGCGTGATCAGGCATCACTCCAGGAACTGGTAGGCGCTGCACAGGATATAGATACTCGCTATCAGGAAAAATATAAACAAACAGTGGATCAACGCGCTCTTTTAAAAAAAGCAGAAATAGATGAAAGCAATCTCGCTGAAAAAGTAAGTGAATATACTCAAACACTGATTGACAGGAATCAGGCCTGGAAAAGGCAGGTGAGCGCGGCCTTCCCAATCACCGTTGATCCGGAAAAACTTGAGCCGGTACTAAGTGAATTGCATACTCTTAGAGAGTTGGATCGAGACAGAATGTCGGCACTAAAGCGGATAGCCGATATGGAAAGCTCCATTGAGTTATTCAGCGTCGAAGTGGAATCTCTTTCACGGCAAATGCAGTTGCAAGAGCATAGCTCTATTTCGGAAACCTACGAGGCACTGAAGGCATTGGCTGCGCAGGTAGTTGATGCCAACAGGCGTCGGGTTGAACTTACCGAGCTTGTTAGAAAGAGGCAGGATTCGTTGGCGCAGGCCAAAACTGACCAGCAGACCAACGATGCGCTCAAAGTACAGTTCGCCAATAATCTCGGTAGTATCAAACCGTTATCGAGCATAAACGAGTTGATAGCTGAGGAGAGAATCGCTCGTGAGGCAATCCAGAAGCGATCAAGAAAGTCCGATACTCAGAAGCAGCTACAAAATTTACTGGGTCTAGTCAGTCTGGACGAGGCTAGAGCGCATCTTGATACACTGGAAACTGCAACATCGGAAGTTAGATTGCGCGAGCTCGATTCTGAGATAGAGGCTATCGATGAACGCCTGAAAGTGGCTATTGAGCATAGTGCGCATTGCAAGGCAGCACTGGGTGCTGTCGTAGGCGATGCGACTGTGGCGGAGCTTGATCAACAACGCACCACCCTTGAACTTGAGATGAGCGAGGTGGCATTGGAGCATCTTAAGCTTAGTCTCGGTCATCAACTTGCTCAGAAGGCTATCTTGCAGTATCGGGAACAACATCGTAGCTCGATGATGAAGGCTACAGAGTCTGTGTTTATTGAGCTTACTAATGGCGCTTACACCAGATTGCAGACTCACACCGAGGGAGTGGTAGAGTCTTTGCAAGTTGTTCAGGCCGACGGTGCTCCCAAAAGTGTTCACCAGTCAACCAGGGGGAAACGGGTTGATGCAAGCAGAAGTGCGCGCTCAGATCTTTCCAAAGGTACGCGATTTCAACTATATCTTGCGTTACGCGCTGCAGCCTACGAACAACTGGCAGAGCAGGGTACCTGCCTGCCCTTCATTTGTGATGATATTTTCGAGACCTTTGATGAGCAGAGAACACGTGCTGCCTGTCGAGTTCTTCAGCGCATAGGCAAGACTGGTCAGGCTATCTACCTGACCCATCACCAGCATGTGGTGGACATTGCCAAAGAGGTGTGTTCCGAGAATGTCAGTGTTCACGGACTCGGTGTGTAAGGATTAACCCTGCTTACCCACCCAGATGACTCATACCAAATCGTGGTTTATCGTCATCTTCGTCTTCCGGTGTGGGCTCCGGTTCGGGCTCCATTTCAAGTGATAACTCGAAAGCTTCGGCAGCCTTTTTCAAACCATCACTACCAGAATCCTTACTTTCAGCGGCATCATTCGCGGCTTTATGATTAGCGATATTATCTGCCATGGCAGCGTGAATGCTCTGGCTTTGATCATCATCTTGTGTCAGGCTCTCAGTTGAGTTGTTCGTATCGCGCGATTGCCTGGCCTCCTCTGCCGCTTTCGCCGCTGCCGCCTGACTCGGCAATTGGCCTCTTAAAAGTAGATCACTTTCGTCTTCGCTGTCCGACGGTCCCGACAGTTTGAAGCGCAGGCGCAGATTATTAGCCGAATCGGAGTTTTTCAAAGCCTCATCTTCTGTAATGCGACCAGCTTTAGCCAGATCGAAAAGTGAACTGTCAAATGTTTTCATTCCCTGGTTCTCTGACTTCAACATAGCCTCCTTGATATCGGAGAGCTGATCTTTCATGATCATTTGCTTGATTGTGTGCGAACCCAATAAAATTTCTATCGCGGCACAGCGTTTGCCATCGACAGTGGGCACCAGGCGTTGCGATACGATAGCGCGGATATTGTTGCCAAGATCCTGTAAAAGCTGCGCTTTATTTTCGGAAGGAAAAAAGTTGATGATCCGGTCCAGAGCCTGATTGGCATTGTTGGCGTGTAACGTGGATATCGCAAGATGCCCGGTTTCTGCAAAAGCGACGGCGTGCTCCATGGTTTCCCTATCACGTATCTCACCGATCAGAATGACATCCGGTGCCTGTCGCAACGTGTTCTTCAGTGCAGCATGAAAACTATTGGTATCTACACCGACTTCGCGCTGATTAACTATGCACTTTTTATGGGGGTGCACATATTCGACAGGGTCTTCAATGGTGATGATATGGCCACCTTTGAATGAGTTTCTGTGATCTATCAGTGCCGCTAGAGAGGTAGATTTGCCAGAGCCTGTACCTCCAACAAACAATACCAGTCCATTTTTGGCGGTGATGACGTCCTTCAGAATGGCTGGTAATCCCAGATCATCAAATCGAGGGATCTCTGTCTGAATGTTGCGGGCAACCAGTGATACTTCGTTGCGCTGTTTGAAAATATTCAGACGAAACCTGCCAATACCGTCAAGCGCAAGAGCCAGATTCATTTCCAGTTCGCGGTCAAATTCTTCACACTGCTCCTCATTCATGATGCTGCGAGCAACAGCTTCAACCTCGCCACTGGCAAACGGTGTATTGCTTAATGCAGTGAGTTCGCCTGCAAATTTTGCGCTTGGTGGTGCACCGGTCGCCAGATACAGATCCGACCCATCAAAGTCTACAAGGCGTTTAAGAAGAGCATGTACGTCCATAACTGGCCTGTGTTCCGCGGTCGTCTTCGAAGTAAATATAGCGGATGCAAAGCCGCAGGATTGTTGATCCCTAGCGCGCATGCCAGTAGACTCGAGACAGTGTGCGGGTCAATTCCACTGCGACTTCCTTGTCGACGAGTATTTTCGTTGTATCTGAGTCTTTCGTTACTATCGGCACTGGTCCACTCGGAATTTCGTTGGTACTGCGTTCCTCACCACGCTTGTACCGTCTTTCTGTGTTGTCAGAGTTTGCATCATCGTCGTTGTCTGAGGTGTCGTCCTGTCCCTCTTCTGAATAGTCTTCAGGATTGATGCTTGCATCGTTGACATCCATCAGGTAGAACCTGCCAATATGATCGAAACTGCAGAGATTTTCTTCGGAAGGGGGATTGGCCGTGAACGTCGTTGCCATGACTTTGCCGTCAAAGATCAGAACATTAGAAAGTGATTTTTCATTAGGGCGTAGCTCAACACGCCAGCCTCTCGCTTCATCCAGAGCTTCACGGGCCGCATCCGCTATTTGGCTGTCTGTACTCTGGATATTATTGTCGGTGGCGTCATAAAGGTTAGCCTTAAGCACCGTACTAAAATTAGCTGAGGGTTTACCTTTTTCTATGTCGGTATCCCGAATCATGTAAAAATTGTTTTGTACATCTGCCAGCAAGGGATCAGTGCGATTGCCAGAGCCTATGACAACAGACAGAAACCGCTCTCCTCCATATTGACTAAACGCCAGGGCAGGAGGATAGAAAAAGGGTTGATGATGATCATCCTCGGCCAGATTAGCCAGGCGAGTGACATCGGGTGTAGTATTGATATCTCCAAAATCCACACGCCAGAGCTGACCGCCAAGATCGCCTACATAGATTCTGTCGGATAGTCGATCACCATCACTGTCAATCACTGTCAGGTCTGAGGCAATTGAATATTTCATTTCAGAGTTGTCATCAATACCAACGGACCAAAGTTTAGCCCCATCTTCGCCAACCATATATATGGCGTTACCTTTTGATGCCACTGGTGCGTCGACATCATCCTGTGCTTCAGCATCATAGCCTGCGGCAAAGGCCAGTACACGTTTTGTTCCTGTGTCGCCGTACTGGACTTCTATAATCGACATTCTGGACCAGCTCTGCGCCAGACGTTCCAAACCGGCGGTGCTCTCGTCGATGACCCATTTTAATATTGGTGATTCAGGGTTGGTAACGTCCATAGCGTAGTATGCGCCGCCGCCTCGGCGCATGCCGAAGTACAGCATCACTTTTTCGGCACCATTAACCTTGCCATCACCATTTGTGTCATCGTGCCAGCGCGTGATCGCACCGTCCAGTCCATAAACATGGCCGGAACTGGTAGAGCTTGTCAGCAGGTCGGGCAGATTTTTCAGCAGTCGCTTTGGCATGAATGCGAACAATTCCGCGCCTCCAGTAGTGTCGAGAGGTGTCGTTGATACAGGGTTGCTTGCATCAATGGCATGCAGTAAACCTTGATTAGTCATCATGTAGACAACCTGTCGGGTGCCATAATTGACACTGACACTTTTAGAGTGCAGTGGGTCGCCCATAGGTGCGTTCTGAATATAATTGAGGGACGCCTCGGCGCGATTGTTACCTGCCGCGTTGGTGCCTAGTCCCAACATCTCGTTGGTAATATCGTCATTGTCTGGGCTTAGTAGTGTTACTTCACTATTTGCAAGTGCTACTCCAGCATCAGGAATAGAATCTGCGACATACGTATAAAGATTGCGAGAACCTGTCAGCAGTTTTTCTGATGCTCCACCTTTTGAGACCTGATTGCCATCAGGCGTTGGTGACCAAAAACTCTGTGTCTCACCATTGAGTACATTGCCTTCCTGTATCGCATTGCCTTGAAGGTCGACAATGCCTGTATCCGTCATGAAATAGCCTTTGAGATTACCTTGCCAGGCACGCTTTATACTCGGTTGGAAAAAGTTGTAATAGACGCGATTATCATGCGACAACGAGGCTTTGTCGACATCCACTGACAGGCCGGAAAAATTCTCGCTGCTAGTCTGAATATCATCGATCGCAGCTGTCAAGGCTGCGCTGAGATCGTCCGCGCTTTGTGCATTAAAAAATTCGCCGTCGCCAATATCAGCAAGTTCCTGCAGAAAAGTCTGACCTGCTACACCGATATTGAAACCTACTGTATATGTCTTGACTCGGCTGTTAGGTAGATAGGGATTAACGGTCTCGGTTGCCAGCCCTTCGACGACCTCAAGCGCACAATTTGCCTGATCGTCTGTCTGAACACTGGTGGAGAATATTCTGTCGCTAAGATCATCGCAGGCACTCAGATCGTTGCCCACCAGACTTTTCAGCGAGGCACCGTTATTTCTTACCGTAGGTTCGCCATCTGTAATCAATATGATGGCATTTGTCTGACCTTCGCAAGTATCACCTATTGGCGAATTATATCGTGGTGTTTCCCATCTAGAGGTACGATTATATTCACACTTATTGTAATTGCCCCACAAGTTGTTTATTAGCTCAAAGCCGCTCGTCGCAGAATCATTGACGCTTTTCAATTCGCAATTTTCAGGGCTCTTGTTGTCACAATAATTCGGGCCTCCGGAGACAGAGTAGTCGTTACAATAATAGGTCCGTGAAAGGTTAGTAGTCCATGCGTCTGATGGGCTGTAGGTACTGGGTAGAGAGGTCCATTGCCTTCCTGCTACATATCTATTTAGGTTATTATTCCAACTGCGCGGTTTATGGTTACTGAAGGGTGTAAGAGCCCTGTCGTTATGTGTGACGGGATCGCCACGAAAGTATTGCGCAGCCTCCACCAGTGCATCTACAGTCGCTGTAGCGTTGACGGCATCTTGCTCATCAATACGTTGTTTGATAACGTCTTTTACCGTGATTTGATCGGAATTTATGTCAGGATCTATGCTGTTGGCATTGGCATTCAAAGCACTGATCGGCCATCGTATGCCCCTTGGATTAGCGTTAAACAGTGGTCCCAGGCCTGCGTTGATCCGGTCTTCATTGTCATCCAGTATCTGGTTCATCGTATTCTTGAGTATCGAGATCCGTGATGGACCAGCTGATGTAGATCCGTAGATCCCGGTAGTATCCCAGTTCATACTCCCGGAGTAGTCCAGTAAGAAAAGAATATTCGGTTTTTTCTGAGCTGTTACACGTGCCGTGTAGATATCAATGTCATCAGCCAGTGCGCCTGCACTCACAATACTCGCCATCACAGCGACCATGAGACACTTGCAGGGTTGCCACGTTGACTTGGGAAGCCTCATCCTATCCATTCTCCACGAACCTTAAGCGTACGAAGCAGGGCAGGCGCAGATTGCGCCGGTGCCTTATCGAGTTAAATTCTTGAGAGTATAAGCGGCAAGATCGGACGAGAACTTGAATCCTGCCTTGTCAAATTCGGGGTGAAGAGCCAGCAGGTCAGTATACTGAGTGCCCATTGCCGCATCCCGCCTTGCATGTGATCGAAATAGCACTCCAGATCGTTAACATCCTTGCCCCCAGCGTGCTCCTGGCTTTGATCGGTCTTGTCTGGTTTCACAAGGGGCCAGAGTTTCCGGTGGCGTTTGTGACTACACTGGTGCTGAATCTGGGTTTGCCAGCGTTACTTTTTTATACATTGGCGAATTCATCGGTGCCCATTCATTCTTTAGTTCAGATGGCAATGGCAGCATTGCTTGTGCATGTTGTTTTTGGCTGTGTGATCGTTGCAGTGTTGAAACTGGCTGGCAAGGACTGGCGTCATTGTGTCACCCATGTGGTAGGTAATACAGGCAATCTGGGTTTGCCTGTTTGTTTTCTTGCCTTCGGTGAGCAAGGCCTGGCGTATGCCATGACCTTTTTTGCTGTTCAGTGCCTGCTACTATTCAGTCTGGGTGACATAATCATTGCCAAGAGCGCTGACCTTAAGCGAATTGTGCGTTCACCTATTTTGCATGCGGTATGGCTGGGCGTGGTTTTTCGCTTTTGGGATATAGCGCTCCCGCAGATTGCTCAGCAAACTTTACAGTTATTGGGACAGATGGTTATTCCTGTCATGCTGATTACGCTGGGTGTGAGTCTGGCGGGTATGCGTGCCTCGCAGCTACCTTCGGCCATTCTGTGGTCGTGTGTAAGAACATTAATAGCGGTCATCGTGGCCGTTGGACTTGCCGAGTTGCTTGGGTTGACAGGTGTTGCTCGCGGGGTGCTCATTATCGAAACCGTAGTGCCAGTGGCGGTTTTCAATTATTTACTGGCTGTTAGATACGACAGGGATAGCATTGAGGTATCGGGGATGATCCTCGTTACCCATATGGCAGCGATTGTGTATTTGCCGATGGTGCTGGTATTTGTGCTTTAAAAAAAGCATTGATTACGCTCGATATCTGTGACGCCTGGATGCCTGCGCAGGCATCCAGGCGTAGGGTTCTGTGAAGATGCCTTTAGCCTGAAGTGTGTTTGCGGCAGTGCGTCATGGCAAGAGGCGTTATCAAGCGTTGTACGATGTGCTGGCTATGCCCGAGCCGCTGCCAACCCAGTCAGTGTGATGCCATGTTCCATCACCTCCTGCCAACTGGTAAGTATGTGCGCCGAAATAATCACGTTGAGCTTGCAGCAAATTGGCTGGCAGTCGGGCATTGCGATACCCATCATAAAAAGACAGCGCAGAGCTCATGGCAGGAACAGGGATGCCTCGTGATATAGCCTCGCTGACCACGTTACGCCAGCTGCGCTGGATTTGATGAATCTGCTTGCTGAAGTATTCATCGAGCAGCAGATTGGCCAATGATTCATCCTTATCAAAAGCTGCCTTGATATCATCAAGAAAGGCTGACCGGATAATACATCCACCTCGCCACATCTGTGCAATAGCGCCATAGTTCAGATTCCAGCCATATTCTGATGCTGCGGCACGCATGAGCATATACCCTTGCGTGTAAGAGATGATTTTTGCCGCCAGTAGTGCCTGTCCCAGTGGCTCTATCCACGCATCAACGGCTAATGTGCGTTTATCGTCGGGCCCGTGCAATACATCCGATGCTTGTACACGCTCTTCTTTTATAGCCGATAACGCACGCGCAAATACCGCCTCACCAATCAAGGTTAGTGGAATGCCGAGCTCAAGTGCATTAATGCCTGTCCACTTGCCAGTGCCCTTCTGCCCGGCCTTGTCCATGATGCGATCGACCACAAAGCCTTTATCATCTTGAAAGGCGAGGATGTCAGCGGTTATCTCGATCAGATAACTGTCAAGATCCCCTTTGTTCCAATGAGCGAAGGTTGTGGCCATGGCAACGTTGTCCATGGCGAGGGCTTCTTGCATAAAGTGGTAAGCCTCGCAGATAAGCTGCATATCGCCATACTCGATGCCGTTATGAACCATCTTTACAAAGTGCCCGGCACCGCCATCACCTACCCAGTCGCAGCAAGGTTCGCCTGCATCGGTTTTTGCAGCGATAGACTGGAAGATAGGTTTGATGATTGGCCACGCAGCACTGTGGCCCCCGGGCATGAGCGAGGGACCATGTCTTGCACCTTCTTCACCACCTGATACACCGCTTCCGACAAACAAGTAGCCTTGTTTTTCCAGCTCGGTAGCTCGCCGTTCGGAATCATCGAAGTTGGAGTTACCGCCATCAATAATGATATCGCCCTTGTCCAGTAGAGGCAAAAGTTGCGTTATGAGCGCATCCACAGCGGGGCCTGCTTTGATCATCAGCATGATTTTACGAGGCGAAGCCAGCCCGTCGCACAGTTGTTCCAGAGATTGGACACCGATTACGTTTGTGCCTTTTGCTGCACCATCCAGAAACACCTTTGTTTTCTCAAAGGTGCGGTTGTATGCAATGACCTTGAAGCCGTGATCATTCATATTCAGAATCAGATTCTGGCCCATAACCGCAAGTCCGATGACGGCTATATCTGCTGCATGATTCAATGAAATTCTCCAGACTTGTACAAGGGCTGATTATCGGATTCCCAAAGGCGATGAACGGTATAGGAAATTTCCAGTGTCTGCATGATTGAAGGTAGCAGAGGACCCATCAATAATAGAGTGTGACTCATGATCGTTATCTCTTCTAATATACCGAGTCAACTGGTCGGGACTCGAGTTAACTGATTGTTCAGCGCCGTGATGGTATATATCGGTGCTAGATGATAACGTTATCATCAACGTTACGCCAACATGAGAGCACTATGTACGGACAACCGGATGGGTGCGGGTTTGAATCACTGCATCACGCATTTGAAGATTGTTATGTCGGTCACGCGCATGTCGAGCGCCTGTGGAGCGGCGCACGCTGGTCTGAAGGGCCAGTCTGGTTTGCTGCGGGACGCTACCTGCTGTGGTCAGATATTCCTAATAACAGAATGCTGCGCTGGGATGAGACAGACGGCTGTGTGAGTACCTTTCGCAGCCCTAGTAATAACAGCAATGGTAATACGGTGGACAGAACAGGACGGCTGATAACCTGTGAGCATCTGGGGCGGCGCGTGACGCGGACAGAATACGACGGCAGCATCGTTATATTGGCAGATAGCTGGCAAGGCAGGTCACTGAATTCACCAAACGATGTAGTCGTTAAATCTGACAATTCCATCTGGTTCACCGATCCCAGCTACGGCATTCTCACAGATTACGAGGGCGACAGAGCCAATCCCGAGTTGCCTTGTCAGGTTTACCGTATTGACGCCGACGGTAGCATCAGCGTTGTCGCTGATGACTTCTGCAAACCCAACGGATTAGCGTTCTCGCCCGATGAATCGCAGCTGTTCATTGCCGATACGGGTGCTACCCATCAGAAGGATGGACCGAGACACATTCGCGCATTCACTCTCGCCGCTGACGGCCGTTCCCTGGATAACAGCCGGGTTTTTGCTGAATGCACCGAGGGCTTGTTCGATGGTTTTCGGTTTGATACGCAGGGACGAATCTGGACAAGCGCCGCAGATGGTGTGCATTGCTATACACCCGAGGGCCAACTGATCGGAAAAATCCGCATACCGGAAATCGTTAGCAATGTCACTTTCGGTGGTGCAAAACGCAATCGCCTGTTTATCTGCGGCACCACCTCTCTGTACTCGGTTTACCTGACTGTCAATGGATGCACACTGGGTTAAGCAGATTAAACGGCCTGCCAAATGTCTGATCGCCTGACAGGCTTGTCGCCGTCGTTTTCGCCATTAAGTGTCTATACTGTGTACAGGCGGTATGTTATTAGTGTTTTGCAAAAGGCCTGATACCGTCGCCTTTCACGGCGGTATTGTGCGGCTTGCGAACTTTATATTTTGACTAATGGCAGCGTCGCTGCAGGGTTAGTACGATGCAACAACGTCTGGTGAAACGCGGCGTACTGGTTTTTATACTGGTTGTTATCTCGCTGTTGTTTCTTAATCTGATACAGCCTTTTTTGCAGGCCATATTCATCGCTGCCTTGTTTGCTGCCATGTTCAATCCGCTATATCGATCCGTGTTGCACACGGTGGGAGAGCGTCAGGTACTTGCCTCTGTCCTGACTATCATGATTGTTCTGTTTTTCGTGGTTGTGCCTGTAGCTTTTCTGTTAGCGGTTGTAACCACCCAAGCGGTAGATATTGCACAGAGTGCAGCTCCGTGGATTCGTCAACAATTATCAACTCCAGGGCTCATTACTCAGTCGCTGGAAAGTCTGCCGCTCTACAGCTACATCGAACCTTATCGCGACGTGGCACTTGAGAGACTGGGTGATGTCGCAGGCTTTGCCAGCGGCTGGATTGTCGACGCAGTACAAAAGGCGACACTGGGCACTGTCAGCGCCCTGTTCAGTGTGCTTATTGTGCTCTACACACTGTTCTTTTTTCTCATGGATGGCGATCGGCTGCTGTTTTACGTCTTGTACTACCTGCCGCTTAACGATGAAGATGAAACCAAGTTACTGCTCCGATTTACGTCTGTGACACGGGCGACGCTGAAAGGCACGGCGGTTATCGGTGCCTTGCAGGGTACTCTTGCGGGGACTGCACTATATTTTGCCGGTATTCCCAGTGCCGTCTTTTGGGCGGTTGCGATGATGGTGTTGTCGGTGGTGCCTGGTATAGGTACAGCCATTGTCTGGATACCCGCAGTTATCTATCTGATTGTCGGAGGAGAGTATGTAACAGCTGCTGTAGTAGGTATTTTTTGTGCTGTGGTAGTTGGAACAGTTGACAATGTTCTAAGGCCCAAACTGGTTGGTAATGACACACAGCTACACGAGCTATTGATCTTCTTCAGTACCCTGGGTGGTTTGCTGATGTTTGGTTTTATGGGGTTTGTTATCGGTCCCATCATTGCTGCGTTGTTCGTGACTCTCTGGGAGTTGTACGGAGATGAATTTCAGGAGTGGTTGCCAACGACAGCATTTCGTCCTGAAGGCAAGTCTATCGAGCTTCCGCATCAACGCCTTGAAAGAATGCGTGAGGCTGAAATAGCTAAACAGAAAAGTAGTACTAAAGAGGGTTCAACTGGAGAGGGTGGTGATGAGCTGAACACTGGCATGACGGATTCATTCACACCAGATGATCAGTGATGCTTAACCGATGTTAACGACAGGGTTACCAGTTGCGTGGCAATTTCTTGAGTAGATGTAGCCGACCTTGGCGTACCTCAACGTATTCGCCTTTGACAAGTTCGGCCATAATCTTGCCGACCATCTCACGTGATGCACCAATCATGTTGCCAAGCTCTTGATGCGAATATTTCTTGGGAAGACTGTCAGGTGCAAGCGGATCAGCCGTTATGCCTTTCTGTGGATCAACGCCTGCCAGCTCGTGCAGTTTGTCTACCAGACGTCGATACACGTTATCCAGCGCAAGCCGTCTACTGCCCTCAGTGGCGTCGCGTAATCTTGCGGTTAGAGAGCGGATGATATTAAGCGCGGTCTCCGGGCTTTCACGCAGGCAATCAGCAAAAGCCTGTTTGCCTATCATCAGAGCTGTTACGGGTTCTAGTGACATGACAGAGGCAGAACGAGGTTCGTCGTCAAGCAGCGCAATGTCTCCGAGGACTGCACCGACGCCTTGCTCGTACAATACCAGTTCGCGGCCATCCTCATCGCTGAGGAAGACCTTCACAGATCCACTCTTGACGATAAACATGGACTCGCCAGGATCACCTTCATTCATCAGAACGGCGTGTTTACGAAAGCTCAGCTCACGCGTCTGTGCGGCCAGTTGTTCAAGTTGCTCAAGGGTCAGGTGGCTGAAAAGCTCCACTTGACCAAGCAGACTTACCGATGTGTCAATTGGTGTATTCATAAATTGTCGTGATTGTTCCTGAGTGCAGCGTGCATCATAACAACCTTGTGGACTCTGGCTTTATCACGGTGGACTTCCAGCTGTTCTGGGGTACACTACTATCAGACCTGTCTGAATTGTAAGCAGGTGCGCAGCGCCTTCGTAGCTCGTGAAATGCGGTGATGCTTATAAAAATGAGAGTGGGAGAATGAATATGGTGTTGAAAAAATGTCGGGGACTTGGTATGGCCGTAGTGGGGCTGGCATTGAGTTCCACAGCGTTTGGGCAAGACACGCTGGTGTATTGCTCCGAAGGCTCGCCCGAAGGCTTTGATCCTGCACTGTATACGTCAGGTACGACGTTTGACGCATCATCACGCCAGGTTTATAACAAGCTGGTAGAGTTTGAACGTGGCACGACGGTAATAGGCCCGTCACTGGCCGACAGTTATGAGATATCTGACGATGGTCTGGAATACACATTCAAACTGCGTTCCGGCATAAAATTTCACACTACAGCCTACTTCACACCTACTCGCGATCTGACGGCCGAAGATGTGGTTTTCTCGTTCGAGCGTCAACGAGTGGAAGAAAACCCATTCAATCAGGTGTCAGGCGGCACGTGGGAATACTTCAACGGCATGTCCATGCCTGACCTCATCAAATCGGTCGAGGCGGTAGATGACCTGACGGTGAAATTCACACTAACACGACCTGAAGCCCCCATGATTGCCAATCTGGGAATGGATTTCGCCTCAATACTCTCTGCAGAATACGCAGCCATGCTGCTCGAAAACGGTACTCCGGAAAAACTCAATCAGGAGCCTGTTGGCACAGGACCGTTCAAGTTTATCGGATATCAGAAAGATGCGGTTATTCGCTATCAGGCACATGCTGATTATTGGGCTGGCAAGGCGGATGTCGAGAATCTGATTTTTGCCATCACACCCGACAACTCAGTGGGTTATCAGAAATTGAAAGCTGGCGAGTGTCACGTACTGGGATATCCCAACCCCGCAGATGTGGCCGCTATGCAGGATGACGCTGAGCTGCAAGTGCTTGAGCAAGAAGGCCTTAATGTTGGCTATCTTGCCTACAATACGACCGTTGCGCCGTATGACAATGTCAATGTTCGCAAAGCATTGAACATGGCGATAAACAAACAGGCGATTTTGGACGCAGTGTTTCAAGGCTCGGGCAAGGCGGCTAAAAACCCGATTCCACCCACCATCTGGTCTTACAACGAGTCCACGGTTGATGATGTTTACGATCCGGAAAAAGCCCGTGAAATGCTCGCAGCTGAAGGCGTTAAAGACCTGCAGATGCAAATCTGGGCTATGCCCGTTGTACGCCCTTACAATCCCAACGCGCGCCGCATGGCCGAAGTGATGCAGGAAGACTTCGCCAAAATTGGTGTCGACGTTGAAATCGTCAGCTACGACTGGGGCGAGTATCTGAAGCTGTCAAAAGAGCTGGACCGACCGGGCGCTGTACTGCTGGGCTGGACAGGCGACAACGGCGATCCTGATAACTTTCTTGCAGTGTTATTGGGTTGTGATGCTGTCGGTAATGCTAATCGTGCACAGTGGTGTCACAAGCCTTTCGATGATCTTATCCAGCAAGCTAAAATCGTTTCTGATCAGGCAGAAAGAACCAGGCTGTATGAGCAGGCACAACTTATTTTCAAAGAGCAAGCGCCCTGGGCGACAATCGCTCATTCAGTGGTATATAAAACTGTCAGTAAAGAGGTAGAGGATTTCAAGATTGACCCATTTGGTGGTCATATCTTCTACGGCGTCTCTCTGGCGGAGTAAGCCTGTGGGGGCTGGGGGCTGGGCACAAAAATGTGAGTTTATCTTGTCTCCAGCTCTTGGCTGAATCGTTGGGATTTTGATTCTATACGTTGTTAAACGGCCGCTTGTGCGGCCGTTTTTATTGGAGCAAAAGTAAAGCATGACTGACCGATACCACGCCTTACGTGAAATCGCTACCCGCTGTGGCCTTGATGCTATTGCTCTTGTCCCCGGAGCCAATTTCTCGCGGCTGTTCGAAAAAGAATTTCATCAGAACGAACGCCCTTTAGTGGTGGTCATCCCCGCTGTTGGTGCGCCATCGGCGATTGTGCCAAATCTGGAAATGGCTTCTTTTTCTGCGGTGGGTTTTGAAGGCGACGTATATGACTGGCGAGATCAGGATGGGTTTCAACCTGCTTTTGATGCCTTGATGCAAAACAACACGTTAAAGAGCCTGGGTGTAGAAGGGCAAGTCATGCGGGTATTTGTTGATCAGGCCTTCAGAAAAAGCTCTTCCGGACTTGTGATTGAAGATGCACAGAAGGCTATTGCCAGTTTGCGTTTGAAAAAAAATGAACAGGAGCTCGCCGCAATACGCAGAGCTATCGAAATTTCAGAGATCGCTCTTGCCAATACCATTGATCAGGTGAAAATCGGCATGAGTGAACGGGCAATCGAGAACATCCTGGTTCAACAACTGTTTGCATCAGGTGCGCAGGATTTTGCATTTGCGCCCATCGTAGCTGCAAGCACCAACTCAGCTCAGCCGCATGCTCACAGCCGGGTTGATTATCAATTGAAAGCAGGCGATGCCTTGCTAATCGATTTTGGTGCCAGAGCAGATGGTGTATGTGCTGATATCACTCGCACGTTTTTTATTGGTCATTGTGATGACAAGCACGCAGATATCTACAACGCGGTACTGTCGGCTAACCTGGCAGGTCATCAGGCATCACGGCCGGGTGCCACAGCCCATGACGTTGATGAGGCGGCCACTGCTGTTCTTGAACATTCGCCTTACGCTGCGCGAATTCGCCACAAGACAGGTCATGGTCTGGGACGCGACATTCATGAGGATCCCTACATCATGCGCGGTAATGATGAAACCTTGACTGATGGTATGGTGTTTACCATCGAGCCAGGACTCTATGAGCTAACAGAGTTTGGTGTGCGCATTGAGGATGATGTGCTGATCACCGGCACCGGTAGTGAAAGCCTGACAAGTTTTGATAAAACCCTGACGGTTATCGGTTAAAGATACGCACATGCTGGCATTCATACTACGCAGGTTAGGTACATTTATTCCCACGTTCATCGGGGTATCTTTCGTCTCTTTTCTGTTTATACGTTTACTGCCTGGCGATCCCATTCTGCTGATGGCTGGCGAGCGTGGTATGAGTGATGAGCGTTATGCGCAGCTGATGTCACAGTTTGGATTTGATCGCCCGTTACTGACACAATACCGTGATTATCTATCAGGCATAGTTCGCGGTGATCTGGGTATCTCCTTCAAGACAAAGCAACCGGTATGGGATGAATTTTTTGCGTTGTTTCCGGCCACGCTTGAGTTGTCTTTGTGTGCCATTGTATTTGCGGTAGTGCTGGGAATACCTGCAGGTATTGTCGCCGCCGTCAAGCGTGGAAAATGGCCAGATCAGGCGTTGATGTCCACAGCCCTTGTGGGTTTTTCCATGCCCATCTTCTGGTGGGCGTTGCTTCTGATCATTCTGTTTTCAGGCGTGCTTGGCTGGACACCTGTGTCAGGACGCATCTCTTTAATGTACTTCTTTCCCACCGACACAGGCTTTATGCTTATTGACAGCTTCAGAAGCGGGCAACCCGGTGCCTTCGCCTCTGCGGTACAGCATTTGATATTGCCCACTGTTGTTCTGGGCACCATACCGCTGGCTGTTGTAGCGCGCCAGACACGCTCGGCTATGCTTGAAGTTCTCAGTGAGGATTATGTGCGAACCGCAAAGGCAAAAGGGCTTGGTCCATGGCGTGTCAATGGCCTGCATGCACTACGCAATGCGCTCATACCGGTTGTCACTGTTATCGGTTTATCGGTCGGCACATTGATGGCTGGTGCCATTCTGACTGAAACCATTTTTTCCTGGCCGGGGGTCGGCAAATGGATGGTTGAAGGTATAAACAGTCGGGATTACACGGCAGTGCAGGGGGGGTTATTGATGATTGCGGTTATCGTCATGGTGGTTAATCTGGTTGTCGATGTGCTGTACGGGTTAATTAATCCGAAGATTCGTCAACGATGAGTCATACCGGGAACACCGTATCGGTACCTGTGCGACCCGGGCGTTTCGCTGAGTTCTGGAGCTACTTCAGTGAAAACCGCGGAGCCATTGCTGGTCTTGTGATATTCATAGTGTTTATCATCATCGCCATACTGGCTGACGTGGTAGCACCTCATTCGCCTACACAGCAGTATCGCGAGGCCTTGTTGCAACCACCCATGTGGCAAGAAGGTGGCGCTGGCCAGTTCATACTGGGTACGGATGCCGTTGGCCGTGATCTCTTTTCACGTTTGATTCATGGCGCGCGATATTCGTTTTTCATCGGCATTATCGTGGTGGTGATATCTGCGGGAAGTGGTGTAATCATCGGTTTGATTGCAGGCTTTGCTCGTGGATGGGTCGATACCCTCATTATGCGTCTGATGGATATCCTGCTCGCTTTCCCCAGCCTGTTGTTGGCACTGGTGATGGTAGCCATACTCGGACCATCCCTGACCAATGCCATGATTGCCATTGCCATCGTCTTGCAGCCACACTACGTACGGCTTACGCGGGCAGCGGTGCTACAGGAATTGCCCAAAGACTATGTTACATCCGCACGTGTTGCAGGTGCTAGCCGACTACGCCTGATGTTCGTCACCGTGCTGCCTAATTGTCTGGCACCTATTATCGTACAAGCCGCCTTGTCGTTCTCTACCGCCATTCTGGATGCGGCCGCTTTGGGTTTTCTAGGTCTTGGTGCGCAGCCACCAACACCCGAGTGGGGAACCATGCTCGCCGATTCGCGTGAGTTTGTATTGCGTGCCTGGTGGGTGGTCACGTTTCCGGGCATCGCCATTCTTGTCAACGTTCTGGCTATAAATCTGATGGGGGATGGTTTGCGAGATGCGCTGGATCCAAAACTCAAACGTAGCTGATCAGGCTTTCCATTGCACTGGACCAGGAGAGCTCCATGCCGCTGCTTGATGTACGCAATCTGTCCGTAGAATTCAAGACAGCCGATGGTCAGTTTCGTGCGGTGGACCGTGTCGATGTGCAAGTGGATGTCGGCGATGTTCTGGCCATCGTTGGAGAGTCGGGTAGTGGTAAGTCGGTCTCCATGCTCGCTGTCATGGGCCTGTTGCCGTGGACGGCTACTGTGAGCGCGGATGCCATTGAGTTTGATGGTGAAGATCTGATGGGCATAGGTGCATCCCGGCGTCGCGCCATCGTTGGCCGTGATATGGCCATGATTTTTCAAGAACCCATGTCGAGTCTTAATCCGTGTTTTACGATTGGATTTCAGATTAGGGAAGCCTTGAAGGCCCATCTATCGTTATCACGTTCACAGCGTCAGGCAAGAGCGATAGAGCTACTGGAGCAGGTAGGCTTGCCAGAGCCTGAGCGCAGGTTAAAAGCGTATCCTCATCAGCTCTCAGGGGGTATGTCGCAGCGTGTCATGATTGCCATGGCCATTGCTTGCAAACCCAGGCTTCTGATTGCTGATGAACCCACAACGGCGCTTGATGTCACTATTCAGGCGCAGATACTGGAGCTATTGCTGGAATTGCAGCAATCAACAGGTATGGCGCTGGTGCTGATTACTCACGACATGGGGGTGGTAGCAGAGACAGCGCAGCGAGTAAGCGTGCAGTATGCCGGACAAAAGGTGGAAGAGCAGAGCGTGCGCTCGCTGTTTGCTGATGCGCACCATCCTTACACCCATGCGCTACTATCAGCATTACCCGAAAGAGCCCATTCAAAAAAATTACCCAGTATTCCGGGTGTAGTGCCAGGTCAGTTTGACAGGCCTTCGGGTTGCCTGTTTTCGCCGCGCTGCGCCTTTGCCGACGAGCGGTGTCACTCAATACCACCCACGCCGAAGGCCGCCGAATACGGGCACGCTCGCTGCCATTACCCTCTGGTTGATGGAGTGCCCGGTGCACAGGCACAGGATCCGTTATGAGCAACACCATACAAGCACCCCTTATCAGGGCTGAAAACCTCAGTCGACATTATGAGGTGGCTGGTGGACTGTTTAGCAAGAGTGCTTCGGTAAAAGCGCTCAGCAATGCAAGCTTTGAGCTGTACTCCGGCAAGACGCTGGCGGTTGTGGGTGAGTCAGGGTGTGGCAAGTCGACACTGGCGCGGGTTGTTACGATGATAGAGACGCCCACCTCCGGTGTGCTTGATCTGGAGGGACACCTGATAAGCCCTGATAACGTTCTAAGTGACGATGAGCGTGGGCAATTACGAGCCTCAGTGCAGATAGTGTTTCAGGACCCCTTTGGTTCGTTGAATCCGAGGCAAAGTATCGGACGGATTCTGGAAGAGCCATTGCTTATCAATCGACCGAATCTGTCTGCCCCTGAACGTCAGGTGAAAGCCCGGGAGATGCTTGAACTTACCGGGCTCCGCCCCGAGCACTACGGAAGATATCCGCATATGTTCTCTGGTGGTCAGCGACAGCGAATAGCTGTTGCACGTGCCTTGATGCTTAATCCGCGGATTCTGGTGCTTGATGAACCGGTATCGGCACTGGACTTGTCCATTCAGTCTCAAATTCTGAATTTACTGGTTGATCTACAAGCGCGCCTGGGACTTGCCTATCTGTTTATCTCTCATGATTTGTCTGTGGTTCGTCATATGGCTGACGATGTCATGGTCATGTATCTGGGGCGTGTGGTTGAATCGGGCTCGGCAGAGGCGGTATTTTCCTCACCCAGACATCCCTACACGCAAGCCTTGCTCTCTGCAACGCCTATAGCCGATCCAACGCATCAACAAAAGCGAATCCACCTGAAGGGGGAGTTGCCATCGCCGCTCAATCCGCCTGCAGGATGTGCATTCAATCCCCGCTGCTGGAAGAGGGAATCACGTTGTATAAGCGAAGCACCCCTTCTGGAGCAAACTGACGGGCATAAAGTGGCCTGTTACTTTCCGCTATCGTAGAGAGCGTTTACGTTAAATACTTGACAGCCAGGCTACAGAGGACAACCATGAATCAAACTCCCGCATTAAAAATTCTGATCGCTGGAATTGGCAACATGGGAAGAAGTCATGCCTTGGCCTGCCATCGCCACTCAGGGTTTGATGTGGTTGGTTTGGTAAATCGTTCTACGCCAGATCTTCCTGATGAAATTGCACACTTACCGCTTCATCATGATTTTCTGGAAGCGCTGGAACGCGTCGATTGCGATGTGGTATCAATAAATACCTATTCAGACTCACACGCAGAATATGCAATTGCTGCGATGGAAAAAGGTAAGCATGTATTTCTGGAAAAGCCGATGGCCACAAGCGTTGCTGATGCGCAGCGCATCGTTGAGGTGGCTTCGCGAAACAAGGTCAAGCTGCTTGTGGGCTATATACTCAGACATCACCCATCGTGGATACAACTCATAGCTGAGGCGCGTGCTTTGGGCGGCCCCTTTATTTTTGCTTGAATCTCAATCAGCAATCAATGAATGGAGAGACGATTTATGCCAAGTGATATGAAGATCGACTACATAGAACTACCCGCTACAGATTTTGACGCGGTGGAGGCCTTTTATAAGGCAGTATTCTCATGGACGTTTGAAGACTATGGTCCCGAGTATCGAGCGTTTTCCGATGGCAGGATTGATGGTGGTTTCTACCGCTCAGAACTTAAATCAATGGCTGACAATGGATCAGCACTTGTCATTTTTTATGCTGAAAACCTGGAGAAGGTGCTGGAGACGGTCAAGAGCGCAGGCGGATCCATCGTCAAGCCGATATTCAGTTTCCCTGGCGGACGGCGTTTTCAATTCACCGACCCGGCAGGGAATGAGCTAGCGGTCTGGAGCGAGAAATAAGGTCACTATTTTCAGTGCGCAAGGGTAAGTTGGCTTACGGACAAGTTGCCCCAAGTTCGCCTATCGTAGTATCTATACGTGCCGCCTGTAATGTGGCGGACTCATCGAAGTCGTTATCACCGTCGATATCGTTAACGTCTTCGGTTAGCTGGATAAGCACACCGATTCCTTGAATGGATATTACCGATTTACCAAAATCGAACGAATCGAAAAACAAATCATCTGATGTAGGGTCTTTGTAGATTTGTCCATCTGATGGGCTACGCTCTAAACAATTGTTGGCGGTATCTACTCGATAAACAAATGTTGCTGCTTCGCCGCTATCAGCAGGTTCCTGAATCTCAAGATACGCATCACTTGTCGGCAGGCCACGCCAGTTGTCTGGAAGGTCGTAAAGACCCACAAGAGGTGTGATCAGAGCCACCGCCTCTGCGTTCTCTTCTGAGTCACCCGCACCACCACCTGATGATACGGTTCCGTCAGAACAGCCACCAAGTAGCAGCGCTGTGAGCACAATGGAAGAAAAAGTAACAGATTTAACCATAAGAATATCCTGGATTAATAATATGTGCGCCGACCACGTTAACTATTGATGCTATGTCTGGCTGTATTGGTATCGTGCCACAGAATAGATTAACCGTGGCTGAACCGAAATTTTTACTTGTTGAAGTAGGGGGCTGGAGTAGACACTATCTTACGTAGATTAGGAACGTATATTCTGGACGGGCCCTAAGTTCAATTTTCGACGTTTTATCAGAATATATCAATGCTACTTAGTGTGTAAAACGTGATTTACTGTGAATAAAAGTTATGCTTTGCGAACCTTAAGCGCCTCACGACACTCTTTGTTCGTGTTCATCGAATACATGACACTTTCCCGAATCAATGCCTAAACGACAGGTATCGCCGATAGAAAACTGATACTCCCCATCCAGCTTTGCTATCAGTGTTTGTCCATCGTGCATTGAAAAATGCACAAATGATTCGCCTCCCAACTGCTCAAAGACTTGAACGGTGCCAGTCAGTGCGCCATCAGGATCCATCTTCAAATGCTCGGGCCTTATCCCCAGCGTTACTTTGCCAGCAGCAGCTGCCGAGCATTTGCAAACGCCCACATCAGCAATGGATACCAGATCATTGGTGCACACAGCCTGCACAAAATTCATGGCAGGCGAACCGATAAAGCCTGCAACAAACTGATTTTCAGGTGTCCGGTATAGCTCCAGGGGTGTACCGATTTGTTCAATGATGCCTTCTCTGAACACCACGATCCGATCTGCCAGCGTCATAGCTTCTACCTGGTCGTGTGTGACATACAGCAAAGTGTTTTTTAATCGCTGATGCAGCTTCAGAATTTCAACACGCATATGAACACGAAGTGCGGCGTCAAGGTTTGATAATGGTTCATCAAACAGGAATACTTCGGGCTCGCGCACTATGGCACGACCGATGGCGACACGTTGGCGCTGGCCGCCCGATAATTCTCGTGGCTTACGATCCATTAGTTCATCCAGCCCCAGGATATCTGCAGCAATGTTTACGCGTCTATCGATTTCATCTTTAGGAACTTTGGCATGCCGTAGGGCAAAGCCAAGATTACCACGCACGTCCTTATGCGGATACAAGGCATAGGATTGAAACACCATCGCGATACCGCGATTGGCAGGTGGCTGGTGGTCGATACGTTTACCACCTATGCGGATCTGCCCGCTACTGAGTGTTTCAAGGCCTGCAATCATGCGCAACATAGTGGACTTGCCGCAACCACTTGGCCCGACGAATACCACGAGCTCTCCGTCTTCAACCTGCAAGTTCATGTCTTTGATAACGTTTGTTTCACCAAAAGACTTGTGGACGTTGACAAGTTCTAGAGTCGCCATAATATTCTGCAAGTTAATTGCTGATGTTGCATTGCCTGGTTTATCCTTTTACCGCGCCGGCCGTTATGCCTCGGATCAGTTGCCTGGAGAAAATGATGTACATGAAAAGCACAGGCATAATCGCCACAGACAAAGCAGCTAGCACCGATCCCCACTTGACGGTGTATTGCCCGATGAATTGCTGAACACCAAGCGTGACGGTACGTGTTTCCTCACCCGGAGCAAGAATCAGTGGAAACCACAAGTCATTCCAGATAGGAATCATCGAAAAGACGGCAACCGTTGCTATCACTGGTCGAACCAGCGGGATAACTACCTCGAAAAATATCCGGTATTCAGATAAACCATCGATACGTGCACTATCTTTGATTTCTCGTGAAACTGCGCGAAGAAACTCAGTAAAGATAAAAATGGCGATAGGTAAGCCTTGAGCGGTGTACACCAGTATCAATGCAGTCAATGTATTGATCAGGTTTAAACTTACAATGAGATTAAGCAGTGCCACGGTGCCAAGCCTTATTGGCACCATTATGCCAATAATCAGATAAAGTCCGATAAGCGTGTTCCCCTTGAATTCATATTCGGACAACGCATGAGCAGCCATTGCGCCGAGCAGTAAAATGAGAAACAAAGAGACGCACGTTACGATCAGACTGTTACTGAAAAACATCAGAAAATCACTATCATCTATAACGCTCTCGTAGCCTTTTAACGATAGAGCGTTGCCCGTTGGCAGGCCCGTGGGATCGCCAAAAATGGCTTTGCGAGTTTTCAGGCTGTTAATAATAATCAAGGCTAGTGGAAACAGAGCAAGAAGAGTCCACCCCATGAGTACACCATGAATGGCTGTGCTTGAGAGTGCCTGTTGAAGTCGCATCAGTGGTCGTAGCGCTGCAGTCTACGCTGTACTCCAAACAGGTAGATGCTGACGCCTGCCAGAATGATGAATAGCAATGCTGAGGCTACTGTTGCTCCCATATTCTCATCCCCCAGCTGTGACTGAAAACCGAAAAAGCTACGGAACAGGAACGTTCCCATAACATCAGTTGAGAAATCAGGACCCGCAAGCCCTCCCTGAATAGAGTAGATAAGGTCGAAACTCGCTGTAAAATTTCCAATGTAGGTGAGTATGCCAACAAGCCCAAGGGTCGGAAGTATTAATGGCAGTTTTACTTTCCAGAACACCCACCAGCCGTTCAGGCCGTCGATACGAGCAGCCTCCAAGGTCTCCTCCGGTACGTTGAGTAGTGCTGCATAGAACAGCATTAATGGAATACCCACGTACTGCCAAATTGATATTAATGTCACGGTAATCAAAGCACTACTCTCCAGACCCAGCCATGGTTTGAAATAGTCGCCCAAGCCCAGGATTTTCATGAAATCAGGTGTGACTCCCCACAAGGGCGAGAGAATCAGTTGCCATATAAAACCCACGACCACGACTGATAAAAGGGTGGGTAGAAAAAAGATCGTACGATAGCTTGCAGCACCGGTTAACGAGGGAATGCTGAGCAAGGCGGCCAAAGCCAGGGCAATAGGGTTCTGGATAAGCATGTGCATGACGAACAGCAACACATTGTTCTTGAAAGCATTCCAGAATTGATCAGCCCAGTAGGGTTCGCTTATCAACCTTGTGTAGTTTGCCAGTCCGACAAATCTTGTTGTAGACGCATCGCTTACATAGAGTGACAGCCGCAACGACTCTAGAATGGGATAAATGGCAAAGATCGTGTAGATCAGCGTCGCCGGTGCCAGAAATACCAGGATGTACCAGCGACGGGGAGTCGGCTGACTTTGCGATGATGAGCCTTGCATACAGGAGCTAGTAGTTTGCTACAACGGACACATCATTGATGCGCCCGTTGATATCTCTTTACTCGGGCTTGTACCAGCCATCCAGATTTGCCTGTGCTTCCGCGGCGGCGTCTTCAGGGGTCATTGTCCCATTAATGACATTGGCACTAAGTGTCCATAGTTGGGTATCGAGTGTCGGTTCGCCGCGAGAAAGAATTTGATGAGCAACACGTATGGTGGGTTCACATCTGCCACGCATAGCCATGAATTCGCGTGCCAATGGGTTATCCACTTCCAGTTCGTGATTGGCGAGTGAGAAAAATCCCGGGGCGGCGTTAGTAAGCAGGCCTGCAAAATCTGCTGACGTCGTCCACTCAAGGAAAGTCATGGCAGCTTCAAGATTTCCCGAGGCAGCGTTCATACCCATACCCATGTCTGTATGATCGCTAAGATAGCAAGTACCGTCAGCGCTTTTCGGTGGCGCAAAGGCACCTATTTCAAAATCAGCGTTTTCCAAAAATCCTGTGATCTCCCAGGAGCCTGTGGGGTAGATGGCAGCACGACCCAGCGTAAACAGGTTCTGGCTGTCGGTATAACTCTGTGCCTGATAGCCATTACCCAGATAAGGTGTCCACTTTTGCATTTGTCGGAACACTTCAACGAAGGGCTCGTCGGTAAATCTGGCCTTACCGCTTATAAGATCAAGACGCCCTTTCTCTCCCTCCCAGAAAGCGGGACCGATGTTGGTATAGCCCATGGTGGCAGCTTCCCATTGATCTTTAGTGCCCATCGCAAGCGGTATGTAGGAGCCGTCTTCATTGATGGCATCCAGGGTCGCGTAGAACTGTTCTTGTGTGTCTGGCACGGATAGCTCAAGTTCAGCAAAGGCGTCTTTGTTATACATGAAGCCATGAATGACCGATGCCATGGGTACGCAAAATGTGGCGTCGCCAGCATCGGTTGACCAGGCGCCTTTCGCGACATCCGAGAAATTATCAAGACCTGGCATATCCTTGATATCTGCAAGATTACCCGCCTCGAACATAGCAAGAGCGTTATCAAAAGGGCGACAGGTAATGATGTCGCCTGCAGTACCACCTGCCAGACGCGCGTTCAATGCCGCGTTGTATTCGGTAGCCGTGGTGGGTTTGAACTGGACATCGATTTCAGGGTAAGCCGCTTCAAACAAAGGAATTATTTTTTCATCCCAGATAGCCTGATCCTCCGCACGCCAGCTCTCTATTGTAATCACCGTTTTTTCTGCCAGAGCCACGCCGGATAGACATAAACCGACGCTCAATAGGGTCGTTTTAATTGCAAATGAACGCATAATTTGTTCTCCTCTTAAGTGGTATGTTGTCGTTCTCTAACCAACCAGTGTTATCCGATGTTATCGTTAAAGCACCTTCACGTAAAACGAAAATCCTGTCGATTGTCTGAATTTGGCTGTTTTTGACAGTAATTGTCGCGGTTGATGGTAATGCTAGTCGGTGCAGACTTGCCGCATTCTCCCCATTCACGGATTGTGGCATCTGGCGTTTTTGCAAGAGTCTGCACGAGATGACAGGTTTTTGGTTAGCCAATGATCTGCCGAGTGTCATCGCGCCCGCAGAGTTTGTCTACTGCTCGGAATTGCGCGATGATAAGATTGCCGCGCTGTGGCTTAGCAGACAACGACGTCCAGTTGGAGGTAGTACTTGAAACCCTCATCATCGCTTGTGCCAACCGAAATTATGGATCCGGCGTTGCTGGATCTGGATTTACGCACTAACGAGCAAATTATCTCCACGCTGCTGGAAAGTCAGCAACGTGCGATAGATGCTATCAGGCTGGCGAGCAATCAACTCGAGAAAGCCGTGCTTGCGGCAACAAGGCGACTGAGTGATGCAGATGGTCGATTGGTGCTGGTTGGCGCAGGAGCATCAGGGCGCATTGCGGTCCAGGATGGTGCAGAGTTATGGCCCACATTCAGTTGGCCCTCGGAACGCTTGTTATGTGTGATGGCCGGTGGCGACAAAGCTCTGAAAAGTAGTATCGAAGGTGTTGAAGATGATGTGTCGGCCGCAACTCAACAGGTAGCCGAGTATTCTATCAATGAGCAGGACGTCGTGGTAGGCGTGGCTGCCAGTGGTCGATCTCCATGGACTTGTCAATGGTTAGCGGCATCATCACAGGCTGGCGCTTTATGTATTGGAATGGCTAATAACGCTGACACATTACTGCTAAACACAGCCAAGCTGCCTGTGCTACTTGATACCGGACCAGAGGTGTTGGCAGGTTCAACACGTATGGCCGCTGGCACTGCACAAAAAATAGCACTTAACGTGTTCAGTACGATGCTGATGATTCGTATGAATCGCACGTACGGAAATCTAATGGTTGATATGGGGGCTGTCAATGTCAAGCTTGAGCAGCGACGTATCCGTCTTCTACAGGGGGTATTGCCCGATCTCACAAGTCAGCAAGCTAGTCATTGTCTTACGCTGGCTGATGGCTGGGTCAAGCTGGCAGCCCTGATAGCCAAGGGTGATAGCGAGGCACGCGGGCGTGAGCGACTGGAGCAACACAGAGGGTCATTACGATCAGCGCTTGAGGCTGTGAGGTCAGAAGACTGTTGAAACGTAGAGGACGAGCCGTAGAGGATGAAACGTAGAGGGCCTTGCAGCTCGCCGCTTTGTGTTAAATCGGCTAGCTGCAAGGTTAGCGTTAAACTAGCCTGCCAGACCTTCCAGCATCTCCATCATCGGGGTTACGATCGGTTCCACGACTGGCCCAACACCGGGGATAGCAGTAACCTTCTCGATGATAGGCTGAAGCGTTGCGAGTCCGCCGCTGATGATACCGCCGATGGGTCCCTTCGCAGCATCGGGTAGACGGCTGATAGTATCAGTCAGGCCGCTCAGCTTGCCACTTGCCTCTTCCAGCGCAGGGACGGCCGCTTGTGCCGATTCTACATCGGTAATGCCACCTAACTGTTCGCCAGTTGATGAGAAAACGCCGCTCAGATTGTCATTGATCTTGCCTAGATCAACGCCTGCAGGCATAGACTCCTGGGCGGTGGCTAGCGCATCTGTTGCGGCTGCCTTGGCGCTGGCGGCTTTCTCTTCTGCTTGCTTCGATGCTTCAGCAGCGAGGTTTTCTGCATCCAGTGCTGCATTATTGTTCATATATTGGAAGCCGAACCAACCCAGCGCCCCAATGACAACTAAAGCAATTACCCATTTCATATAACAAGCTCCCGTGTATTAAGTTAAGTTCGGCGTTTTCATTGGCCGATGTATTTAGCGTGTCTACACGCCGTGCGCATTGTAGCGGCTTGAGGATGATATGGGTAAGTCGCGCCAGTTAGTGCAGATCACTCAAGTGGTGCAGATCGCTCAAGGCGGCATGTTGCCAAGACAAGTATCCGGGCACCAGGTTTGATTTGTCAGGTCGATTTGTTAACACTGGGGTTAAGTCACTGGCTATCACCGTCGCTAACAATGGCGTTCGGCGTGTCCCACGCTAAAAGGCATTGGAAATCCGAACAACTAACTGTAAACACATGGGTAAAGAACAGGAACAAGACCGACCTTATGAATTCTGGACAAGCAGATGGTCAGAGCACTTCAGTGTCAAATGAATTAATCAGTCACGCCAAGTCAGTTCATGATGTGCGTGCATCGCTGGCGATTACCAGAGGTTTCAATCAAGCTCTCGAGACGTCGTTTTCCGAGCTATTCATCATCTATGAACAATTGCTGGCGTCCACTAGACCACAGTCAGCGCACGAAACAGTGCTAATACGAAAAATTGAAGCCCTCGAAGGTGAGTGTAGATTCTGCCTCTCCAGGGTCAATCAGTGTATGGAAAAGCTGAGTGCTGATATTGAAACTGACACTCAAATAAACCTATACGCAGATGATTTGGAGCAATAGAAATCCTGATGATTCAGGCAGATTATCCTGACTCTGAACAAATCGAGAAAATTGATATTGTTGTGGTTGATGATGATCAACTGTTACTAGAGATGGTGTCGTGGATACTTCGAAAAAAGCAGGTTCATCACCGACTATTTACCGATCCTGGTAACGCCATGGCCTGCTTGTGTGAGGTTATGCCAGAAATTCTCGTTGTGGACTATTACATGCCGATACAAAATGGCGTTGATTTTCTCTCACAGTTGAAGCGCACTATTGGACAGTCAAGCAGTTCCTTGTATTTGTGCTCATCCATCTTGCCAGAACAGAAAAATATTGATCAGATAGAGGCATTGGGCGCACAAATTCTGGACAAGTCAGTTCTTTGCAATCCAACAGCACTTATTAAACTGCTGGATTCTAAACAACACGTAAAAAGTTACAAATAGGTGCTTTTTATCATTCAGGGAATACGATTCGCATTTATTACATAAACCAGAATTTTTAGCCGAATCTGTTAAACGTGACCGGAACGATCATCAATACGAGAGAAAATATCTAATTCCATGGGTTTGCCTTGATAGAGTCTGCAGGCATGCATGACGTCATGCCAGAGATATGGAATATAACTCTATGCCCCATATTCAAGTTCAGCGCAATCCCGATAGGTCGATATCCTAGAAAGGTGAGATAGCAGTTGTGATTCACATCTAGTCACTACCCTTGACTCATCGTACTCACGGATTACAGGAAAGGCTACCGGGAAGCATATAAATGGTTGATATTCTCCAGGAATTTTTGTCTGAGAGTCGTGAGGGGCTTGATCAGCTTGATCTGGACTTCATTGCACTCGAACAGAATCCTAATGATTCGGCTACGCTTGCAAATGTGTTCCGTACCATCCACACGGTAAAAGGCACGAGCGGGCTTCTTGGTTTTGCGACACTCGAGAAGGTTACTCACATGGGGGAGAGCCTGCTGGACAAGCTGCGCAATAACGACATTGTTCTGGACGAACGAAAAGCCAGTCTGCTACTCGAGATGGTAGATGTCGTGCGCGAGCAGCTGGATATGATAGTGGCCACCGGCGCTGACGGAGGTGACTACGAATCGCTTATCAATCGATTGGAAGCTCAGGTGAACGGTAGCGCAGCGTCTGAAGATGTGCCTCAAGGGGCTGGCGCCTCGGTTACCAGAGTGGAGGGGCAAGATGCAGTAAGTGATGCTGGGGACGATGATGACGATGACCCCACAGAGGTACCGGTTGTCCCTGAACTTGATGATGAAATGAAGGAGGTCTTAAAGGATTTTCTTCAGGAGAGCTTCGAAAATCTGGACAGAGTGGACAGCGAGCTTATCGAACTTGAAGAGCGACCGGATAACCGTGATCTCTTATCCTCCATTTTCAGATCGATGCACACAATCAAGGGAACCTGTGGTTTCTTTGGTTTTGACAAACTTGAAAAAGTCACGCACATCGGTGAAAATCTTCTGGTGAAGTTGCGTGATGGTGAGTACAGCATGAATGAGCAAATTGCTACGGGATTGCTAGCCATGGTAGATGCAGTGCGTGCCATGTTGCACGAGATTACATCGCATGGCCATGATGGAACGAAACGTTATAAAAAGCTCATTGATCTATTGAGTGAACTGAAGGACAGCGGATCATTGCAGTCTGCCGCACCATTAGAACAAGTGCGCAGCGCAGCGGTAAAGAATGAGAGTCAACCAGTCGTAGAAGCAGCCTTTGCCGAGCCCGACGCGCTCGCCAACACTGAAAATGTTGTAGCAGAAGTAGCCACAAAACCAAAAGAGCCGCCACCGCCAACAGCAGTAGTGGAGGCTTCTATCCGTGTCGATGTACCGGTTTTGGACTCCCTGATGAATCTTGTGGGAGAGCTGGTGTTGGCTAGAAATCAGATCGTTGAGTACGTGGGTACGCATGAAAACACGCAGGTTGTTGCAGCGGCCCAACGACTCAATCTCATTACCAGTGAGCTGCAAGAAGGTGTCATGCAAACCCGTATGCAACCCATTCACAGTGTCTGGGCTAAACTGCCAAGGGTTGTTCGTGATCTATCACGAGCTTGTGGCAAGCAGATACGCGTGGAGATGGAGGGTAAATCGACAGAGCTTGATAAATCTCTCATAGAGGCGATGAAGGATCCTATAACTCACCTTGTCAGGAACTCCGTGGATCATGGTATCGAAACACCCGAAAGACGACTGGCTGCTGGTAAGCCTGAAGAAGGTGTACTGTTGCTTAGAGCATTTCATGAAGGTGGTCAGGTCCATATAGAGATCTCTGATGATGGAGGTGGTATACCTGCAGACAGAATAAAGAAGAAGGCAATAGAGAACGGTGTCGTGACGGCTGAACAGGCTGCCAAGATGACTGATCAGGAAATTTGCAAGATGATATTTCTGCCTGGACTGTCGACCGCTGAAGAGGTCACGAATATTTCCGGCCGTGGTGTTGGTATGGATGTTGTCAAGACTAACATCGAAAAAATTAGTGGTGCAATTGACCTTGACACTGAAATGGGCCGTGGCACCACGTTCAAGATACGTGTGCCTTTGACACTGGCTATCGTACCAGCGCTTATTGTGTCAACAGGCAAGCAACGTTTTGCAATCCCGCAAGTCAATTTAATCGAGCTAATTCGTATTGATGAAGAGGAACAGGATAACGCCATCGAATACATTCATGGTTGTCCGGTTCATCGCCTTCGCGGGCAGTTGCTACCCTTGGTGTATCTGCAAAAGCAGCTCATGCTGGGTGAGCGTGAGCCTGGCGCGCTGAACATTGTTGTATTGCAGGCGGAGAAATGTCGCTTTGGTCTGGTGGTTGATCAGATCAATGACACTCAGGAAATTGTGGTCAAACCACTGGCTGAAGCACTGAAAAGTATACCGGTTTTTGCGGGTGCAACTATTATGGGTGATGGTCGAGTAGCATTGATTCTGGACACGCAAGGGATTGGTCATCGCGCTCGTGTGATGGCTGATAATCCTGCCAAATCGACAGCTCCCGGTTCGACTGAGGCTGCGGAGACTACTGCAGGTAAGAGTCAGACTCTGCTGCTAGTGCGAACATCCGCAGAAGGCAAGCTTGCGATTCCTCTCAACCGTGTTGCCCGACTTGAACAATTTGAAATTAATCAGACGGAGATGGCGGGTGATACACAGGTTGTTCAATATCGCGGGCAGATACTGCCGCTGGTTGAGTTATCAAGTTTTCTCCATGAACGCAGATCAGGCTACGATAGCGATGAGCGAGGTAGCGAACTTATTCAAGTTGTTGTGTTTGGTGATGAAGGGCGCCAGGTTGGCCTTGTTGTCAAAGAAATTATCGATGTTGTTGACGAGGTGCTAGAGGTGCGTGGCAAGGCAAGTCGTAACGGTGTTTTGGGAACTGCGGCCATTCATGGGGAAGTGACGGAGTTGTTTGATGTCACCTCATTTGTAGCCAGTACCCGGGTTCTCATCAATGAAATGGGAGAAGCCGCATGAGTCAGTCCGGATTGCAGCAGTACTGCACATTTTATCTTGATAAGTATTATTTCGGTATCGAGGTGGAGCAAGTGCAAGAGATCATTCGATTTCAGGAGATTACTCCAGTGGCACTCGCACCGGCAGTGGTCAAGGGTTTGATAAATTTGCGGGGTCAGATAGTTACTGCTGTTGATCTTAGATGCTTGCTAGAACTGCCTGATCGTGATGGAGACGAGGTTCCCATGAATATTGTGGTTAGGACGCCTGTTGGAGCATTCAGCCTATTGGCCGACAGAATTGGTGATGTTCTTGAGCTAGCCGATGGCAGTTTTGAGTCTCCACCAGATAATCTCAGTGGTATGGCGCGAGAGTTGATACAACGTGCCTATAAGCTCGATGGAACACTGCTACTGACAATGGCGATTGATAAACTAATCAGTGCCGAAGTGCTCAATCGGGAAAAGAAGCAGCTTGAGATGTCTTGAAACGGCTGACTATAGTAAAAAATTTGTTCAGAACAGTTCTCGAATAATCTTGTCAAGACTGTTTTTCTCAGGCGGTTACCGAAATTAAAGGGCTACGAGAGTTATTCGTGGAACCCCGGATAGTTGATCAACATCAGGAATATCTTTATGTCACAGGCCCAGGTACATGCGCTGATCATTGATGACTCACGTGCAATGCGTGCGATTTTGAGACGTATTTTGACCAAACTTGATTTCAGGATATCAGAGGCGTGTCATGGTCTGGAAGGTCTGGAGCGAGTAGCCGAACACGATGATATTTCCATTTGTCTTGTGGATTGGAATATGCCGGAGATGAATGGTTATGAATTTGTAAAGGCCATCCGATCAGATAAAGCCAATGCGGACATGTGGTTGATGATGGTAACAACAGAAACCGAAATGTCGCGAGTCGTCAAGGCTATGGCTGCAGGTGCAAATGAATACGTGATGAAGCCATTTACTGATGATGTCATCATTGATAAATTACGTCTTCTGGGACTAGTTGCTGCTTGAGATGTCGAGCAAGCGAATCCTGATAGTTGATGATTCCACACTCTACCAACGCATACTGTCGGATGTCATCAACGCTTGTGAAGAATTTGACGTGGTGGGTGTTGCTTCCAACGGCAGGATTGCATTGGACATGATGCAAGATCTGAAGCCTGATCTGGTGACACTGGATATTCTGATGCCAGAACTGGATGGTATACAGACGCTGATGGAACTGCGTAAAAGCTGGCCCACTGTTAAGGCTGTCATGGTCAGTTCTCTGGTCTCTGAAGGATCTGATATAGCCACGGATGTCATGTCTCTCGGGGCCAGTGGGTTTGCTGTCAAACCATGTTCGGCGGGGAGCATTAATAACATCCGTGCAGAGTTGATTGTTGATCTTCTACCCAGGATAAAGGCTTTGTTTGGTGTTGAACAAATATCGTTAACAACTACTGCCACCAAAGCTCTATCGCACATGGTGGAAGTCTCGCAGGATGCTCAGCCGAAAAATAGGAAAAGTGCTAGCCCGTCTGTAAATCAAGGCGTTGATATAGTCGCTATTGGTGTATCGACTGGCGGACCTGACGCACTAGCAAAATTGCTATCGGCATTGCCTGTCGATCTAGGTGTGCCTATTGTAATCGTGCAGCATATGCCAGCGCAGTTCACGTCCAAGCTTGCCAATCGTCTAAACGCGGTAAGTGAGTTGAACGTTGTCGAGGCTCAGAACAACGAGAAAATTTTTCCAGGAACTGTGTACATCGCTCCTGGTGACTATCACATGACATTGGATCGTAACGGCTCTGAGATTATCGTCAAACTCAATACAGATGAATTGGAAAATTCCTGCCGTCCTTCAGTAGATCCACTGTTTCGGTCCATTCCAGCAATTTACGGGAGTAAGTGTCTGGGCGTCATTCTGACAGGTATGGGGTCGGACGGGCTCAAGGGTTGTGAGGTGTTGAACAAGGCTGGTTGCCCGATAATCGTTCAGGACAATGCCACCTCCATTGTTTGGGGAATGCCCAAGTTGGTTGCCTTGGCGGGTCATGCGCAGGATCAGGTGGCTCTGGATAAAATGGCGGGAGTGGTTATGAACTGGGTCAACAGGCCATCTGCAGCAAATTGTCGTGATGCAGCTAATTCAGATATTCACAGAAACAATACTATTTCGGGAAGATGCACATGAGCGAAATAAGCAGCTCAGATTTTGACTTCGTTCGTGATCTGGTCTATCGGGTATCGGCTATTGCTCTGGAACAGGACATGCAATATCTGGTCGAGTCAAGACTGACTTCGTTGGCACGAAAGACCGACTATGCAGGCTTTACTGAACTACTTGCCGGATTGCGCGCCGGACGTGATCCTGCTTTGGCAGATCGCGTTGTGGAGGCTATGACAACGAATGAGACATCATTTTTTCGTGATTCACATCCGTTTGAAACGTTGTGCAAAGAGGTATTGCCCTCTATCGCCAAAGCGCACTCGGACACAATTTATATCTGGTGCGCTGCTTGTTCCACCGGGCAGGAACCTTACACCATCGCGATGGCAATTCACGAATACTGCCCGCAGCTTGCGTCCCGTATTTCCATTAAGGGTACGGATATTTCGGCAGAGGTTGTGGCAAAGGCTGCGGCCGGCAAGTACAACCGTCTTGAGGTAAATCGCGGCTTACCCATGCAGCTATTGACTAAATACTTTGAACAGAGAGGTTTATCATGGGAGGTAAGTCCAAAGTTGCGAGAAATGGTGAGCTTCGAACAACTCAACCTGATAAGCGAGTGGCGTGGCCTGCCAAGCATGGACATTATCTTTTTGCGTAATGTGCTGATCTACTTTGATCCGGACGTAAAGACAAGAATTTTGCAGAATACCGAAAAAGTGCTCAAGCCGGGTGGTTGTCTGTTTCTTGGCCTGTCAGAGACAACATTGAATCTGAATACGGACTATCAGCGAGTCACTACAGATCGTAGCCACTACTACAAAATCGCCTGAGCGGGAGTACACAACATGAGCGTCATAAGCGAAGAAGAATTACAGGAAATTGTGGAAGTGGTCTGGATGACCGTGTTCGAGTTGCCTGTCGATCATGGTGAGGATGTGGAGTTAGGTTTTGCCGACAATCTGACATCTCGCATCGCGATTACCGGGGTATGGCAAGGAGTTGTCATGGTACGCGCCAGCGAGCAATTTCTCACACATGCCGCCGGGATCATGTTCAGTTGTTCTTTGGAGGATGTGACCAATATGGATCGCAATGATGCACTCTCGGAGTTGACCAATATGTTGGGTGGCACAGTGAAATGTCTGTTACCAGAACTTTGCGACCTCTCCCTCCCCACAATTTTGGATACTGATAGTGATGATGGTCATGACCACGAATGGGTTAACTTTACGTGTGAGGGGTCTGCTTTGGCAGTGGCTGTAACTAAAACAGGCGCGGGTGTAGAAAAGGCGGCCTGATGAACGTCAATAAAATGACACTAAAATTCTAAAGCCTGATAGTCTCGGTTAACCATAATCATCGTGCGTTAAGGTGGCGATTAAGTCCGGAGATCGACTAAACTAGTAAAGGCAGTGGGCCGTGCATGCCCGCGATTTGATCGGAAGCTTCAGGCCATGGCTTGTATTGCATAGCTTGCAGCTTACGATGCCAGACACTCTACTTAGTTAGTCAAAAAATCTGGAGATAAAATGGTTAAGCTACTGATACACGCTGGCAGATGTTCCGGCCGATACTTCGCCCTGGCCGCACTGACAACCACGCTTGTAGCCTGTGGTGGGGGCAGCGGAGATGATGAGACCCTGGATGGTGGGACCGAAATAGATGGCGATGGTGATGGATTTGTTTTCGGGGAAGGACCTGATGCGGATGAAGACGGTATTCTGGATTCGGAAGACAACAACATCGATCTGGATAGAGACGGATTTGACGATGTCATCGGCAACGAGGATCTGGATGGCGACGGGGAGCTGAACAAGGATGACCTTGACGCCGATGGTGATGGCCTCCTGGATTCTGGTTTGGACGATAAGTTTGTCGATCTTGATGGGGATGGCCTGGATGACGAAAGCGGCCTGACGGAAGGCGCTGCTAACTTCGAAGACATAACGCCTGCAACACCCTGTGGTAGTGAATCCGGGCAAGACGCCTACTCATCCAATGCTAACTGGAACGACAACTGCCTGATCAAGCGCAGTAGTGTGGATGGCCAGTTTGCTGACAGTTTGTATGCGGTTGGCGTGCAACGCATTGTATTCTGTCTAGGGTTCGGTGGGGAGTCCACTCAGGACTACACGACGTTCGCCGATGGTGAATACGGACCTGCTTCAGAGCGGGCGTTAAAAGCATTTCAAGCCAGTACGCCCAATCCCTTGCCAGATGATGGACAGGTAGGTAGCAATACCTGGGCAAAGCTGGAGGCATCAATCGTCCTGCTTGAGGCGGGAGAGATCGGTGCTGACGCTGACGGTAATGCAACGGTAGCACCTGATAGCTATGGCTTTAATGAAGGTGACTGTGCAGACATTCCCATGTTCTATCAAACGGCAACATTCGATTCGGAAACGCAAATGCGCACAGCGGTAGGCTGGCGTCTGGTAAAAAATACGCCTAGTCTAGACTCAGTTCCGTTTTCAATAGATGCGCCTTTTAATCGACTTTAAAAGCTCCCGCACTGAAGGCCTGCAGGATTATCTGCGATAAGGATGTGCAAGTCCTTCCGGCTTGGACTAGTTAGAGGTGCCACATCGGTGGTACCTCTAACAGATCTTGCGCAGGTTCATATCGCTTGACACATGAAAGCATCTCCATTACTAAAATTTATCTTACCCGGTGCGGTGCTATTGGCATGTGTCGGCTTTATCGCTCAGCACGTTTTAAAGAAGCCATCACCTGATGTGACGAATGTTGAGGAATCTGGCGCAACCCGGCTTGGTTATGAAAAAAGCAAGCATTCACCGTTCGATGTTATTGAATCGGATGCAGAGCCCGCAAGCCAGACTAGCAAGGCTCAGCAAACGTTGCCGGTAAGCCCTGGCATAACCGCACCGGACGTTGACCCCAACGCTGAATTTCCCTCCTGGGATAAGCCGCTCAGTGAGGCACAGCTTGGCGAACTCGTTGCACGTTTAAAAGATGACCCCGAACTTCTTCAGCGACTCATTGATGAATTTCGGCAAGAGCTGGACCCTGCTCGTAAGCGCCAGCTTGCATTAGTACTTGGCGAAGTCGGTGGAGAGGAGGTTACATTGCTGGCCAGCGAGCTAATATTTTCAGGCGATAGTGCTGCGCGTACTCTTGGCATGGATCTTCTGCAGCAGGTTCAGCCTGGAAATGAACAGGCGCGCGAGATTGTATCGGGGATGCTCGCAACCGAAGTTGAACCAGATGTACTTATTGATGCCATGACTGCGCTGTCCAGTCCGGGTGAGGTAGATGATGATAGCCGTGCCTATCTATCTGATCAGCTTGCCTTGCTGACGACGCACGAGGATGATGGCGTGCGCAGTATCAGTCTTAATATTTTGTCGCGTTGGAGCGAAGACGGACGATATACAGACGCAATATTAGCAGGACTTGATGACGACTCAGAATATGTACGATCGTCAGCTGCCTACGCGCTGGTGGATCATGAAGAGAGCACGCCTACAGTCATCGACAGGCTTTTTATCACGGCAAGAGATGCCAGAGAGCAAGAGAGTGTCCGGCGAGCGGCGATACTTGCGCTCAGGTCGATGCCGTTGTCGACAGCACAGCTGGCTGAGCTTGATGCAACAGAGTTGCGCCTGAATACCAAGCCCCGGTAAGCGGCTTTCCTGTTATTGAACCCTGGAGTAAACGGCTTTGATACCCCCGAGTCGTACTATGGCTGGCTTACTAGTTGCACCGCACATAGTACAGCTCCTCTACCGTTCTCGCCTGCAACAACCTTCATGTCTATCTCTTCAGTACATAAATCTGATAATAGTGCGATACGACATGATAAAAAGTTTGCGAAAGATGCCGTAGATGATCTTGCCGAGAATGATTTTGATCACTGGTTAGCGTGGCTTCAGAAGTTACTTAAAGCGCACGCTCTGATATTGTATCGAGTTGATCGTACAGGTAATAAGTTAAGCCTGAATGCGATAGGCTGCATTCCAGGCGAAAAGCTTACAACAGTTATTGCCCATAAAAAATGCGCAATAAGATGTGCACAGAGCGCCAGTGTATTGCGGGCAGACAATGGCGCAGGCAACAATCATTCAGTATTGTGCGTACCTGATGTTGCAAGCTCCAGCAGAAATGCAAGACATGTTCTGATTATCGAGCGCCGGGCCGCTACCGCGCTTGATTCCAAGACCCAGGCAAAACTTGTGTCATGGGCGTTTGCCTGTCTCGAAACATTTGCAGGTATGCCTGCAAAGGAGTTGTCTGCCAATTACTTATCGCGCTGGAGTCTTGCGCGTATTGATCGGCCGGATTCACTGACAAGCGTTTTTGGCCAGATGCTGGATGAACTTTGTGAAAACACGGGCTGTGAGCGTTGTCTACTCTCAAGTCTTAAGACCAAAAACAATCGTGTGAAATCTATCAAGCTTATTGCGATGTCCGGGCAACGGCTTATTGATCGCAGGTTGCCCGCGGCACAGTCTTTAATCACTGCCACAGAAAAAGCCTATGTGGGCAAAGCTTTGCCGCTGCATTCGCTGTATCAACCACAAGATCTGCCTTCTATCGCCATGCAGACGCCAGTTTCATCAGCCGTTGCGCTTTGTGCGCGCCTCACCATCCCTGTGTATATCTGTGATTGCTGGTATGCCATCAGTCTGGAACGAGCGACCGAGAGGCCGTTTGAAGAAGCAGAGCAGCTGAGCATCGAACAAGACCTGAAGAGCGCAATGGCACTATTGGCCTTGTCTGACTCCAGGGCGCGAGGGCTTACTGCGGCTGTCATACGAGCGTGCAAGCAACTCTGTTCCACAGCTGTTGCCAACGTGCCCGTTACTGTGTCTGTGTTGTCAGTGTGCATTCTTGCCTTGGTTTTCCTGCTATTACCCGTTGAACACCGTATCAGCGCAGCGCTTAACATTGAATCCTCTGAAAGGCATGTTCTCATTGCTCCTGTTGACGGCTTTGTTAAATCTGTTGCAGTAAAAGCTGGCGATAGTGTTGTAAAAAATCAGGTGCTGGCGACGCTTGATGATGTGGACCTCGAACTGCAAGAACAGAAATTGAACAGTGACCTCAAGCAGAACCAGCAGGCCTATGCAAAGGCACTTGCCTCTCATGATCGTATCGAGGTAACACGGTTGAAGGAGGAGGGATCGCATTTGCAAACTGAGCTATCGCAGTTACAGCGCCAGAGTGACAAAATGACGCTAAAAGCGCCGTTCGACGGGATCATACTCAGCGGTAGTTGGGATGATTTTCTGGGAGCTGCCGTCTCCTCGGGTGATACATTATTTACCCTGGGGTCGGCAAGTTCGCATCGTCTGGTATTGGATGTTTCTGATTACGACGTCAAGAATATCCTGGCAGGGCAGCCAGTAAGTATTCGTATGTCAGCCGACCCATCCAATATTCTTCTGGGAACAGTCACCGCCATTATGCCCCTGGCTGTAGCCGTGGATGGTAGGAACAACGTTCAGGTGCATGCAAAACTTAACCAGCAGGCCCTGCTGCGCCCGGGAATGCACGGCCTGGGTAAAGTGCTGGTTGGCAGACAGGCCAGGTTGATGCAGTGGCTTGGACGGGCAACTGCTCGTCTTGTATGGCTGGGCTGGAAGCTGGGTGTTTTGAAGTGAATACTCCCAGCCCGCATTCAATGCTGCACGAACGTCTACAGCTACAACGTGACTGTACAGTGACACCCACTGTTATCCGTCAGGATCACTGGGTGATCATCAAAAATGTGATCACTGGTGGACATGTAAGATTGCATCGGGATCTGTGGCTTGCTGTTCGGCAATTTGAAGGAAATATAACCGTTCAGGAGTGGGTGAAAGCCCATGCAGCTACGTTCGGGGATCAACGCCTACTGTCTGTGATTGCTCAGCTACGACGTCTGGCAATACTCAATGTGGAGTCGGCTCAGATAAACATCGAGTCAACGGCGAGTCGGTTCTTTGTTCGACTCAACCCCTTGATGTTGCGTCTGGCATTGTTTAATCCAACCCCTTTACTCAACTTTCTATGCAGCGTAACAGCGTTTGTCAGCGTCAGAGGTTTTTTTACGGCGCTGTCAATCGTGGCTCTTTCAGCCTTGTATACGTTAATGATGCATTGGTCAGCGGTGATCGACTTCTGGCAGGGTATTGAAGCTCGGACACAGCTCTGGTACGTGGTAATTCTCTATCCATTAACTAAATTCCTGCATGAGTTGGCTCATGGATTGGCACTTCGGCGCCTGGGCGGGGAGGTGCCAGAGGCGGGTATCTCGTTTCTCGTGCTGTTCCCGATGCCGTATATAGATGCCACAGATGCCTGGAGCTTGCATCGAAAACCGCGGATGCTGGTAAGCGCTGCGGGTATGTTGATGGATCTTCTGATCGCTTGTTGCGGCATCCTCATATGGTCCAATCTCTCTTCCGGGGTAATTGCAAATCTCGCCTTTACGGCAGCCCTTATGGGGGCAGTATCAATTTTGTTGTTTAACGCTAATCCCTTGCTAAAGTTTGACGGCTATTACCTTCTCGAAGATGCGCTGGATAGTCCCGGCCTTGCACGTCGGTCGCAAGCTTTTTATCGTTACCTGTTCAAGCGCCATGTGTTGAATATGCACACCAGTGCGCCGCCCGTTGTGGCGCGTGGCGAGAAGCTCTGGTTACTTGCGTATGGGGCTAGTGGTACGTTATACCGATATTTTATCGCAGCTGTTATTTGCATATATCTTATTTCCACATTGCACGAGCTCGGTGTCATTCTGGCTTTATTCTCATTGATACCTTTGTTCGTGTTTCCTGCCTATCGATTCTTGCGATTCCTGTTCCTCTCCACTGAATTGGCTAACTTGCGCATTCGTGCAATAACGGTTACGGCGGTACTTGGCCTGTTTGTCGTGAGTTTCATATTCACCGTGCCGTTGCCTTCATCAACGCGTACGCAAGGGGTGGTGTGGGTGGAAAAGCAGGCGGAAGTCTATGCGGCGCAAACCGGGCAGTTGGAAGAAATATTCGTCAATAACGGTGATGTTGTTGAAAAAGGACAGCCTCTGATGAGGCTGGGTTCTCTGGCGCTTGCTTCAGATCTGGAGCAAAAGCTTGCTGCGGTCAGGCTTGCCAGGATAGACGTTGGCCGATACCGGCAAGAAAACCCGAGCAAAGCGGCGGTAGCTTTGATAACGTTACGGCAATCTGAGTCGGAAGTGGAACATGCCACAGAGCAGATTAACAAGCTAACGATACGCTCACCCGCTCATGGACGCGTTGCCATGGGTAGCGGACAGATTTCCACAGGCTTGCAAATCCCTCAAGGTACCTTACTTGCCTACGTTGTTGATGCAGATGAGCGCGTCATACGTGCTGTAGTTGATCAGGCTGCCCTGGGTAGTGTCGAGTCCGGAATTCTTGAAGTGCATGTCAGGTTGGCGCAGTCTATGAGAAGCGCCCTGCAGGCCAGTGTAGCCCGACAGGTACCCTCTGGTAGCCATAAATTGCCAAGTGCTGCGCTTGCGAATACGGGCTTTGACGGATTTGATGTAGATCAGATAGGTGCGCAAGGTGAAGTTCGGACACTGGAAAAAGTTTTTCATATCGAATTAGTGCTCGATGATTCTACTGATGAGCTCCAGCAGGTGCCGATGGGCACTCGCGCGTATGTAACACTTCAACATGCGCAAGAACCGTTGGCGCATCGATGGATTCGTTTGTCCAGACGCTTGCTAATCAAGCATTTGAGCGTATAGAGGGTTCGCCAGGTACAGCACCATCGACTGAGGATGCGATATGTAGGCGCGGCTGCCTTCAGCCAGATTTCCATGTAACTACAGCGAATAAAACAACTATCATCACAATTGATATGTCTTGATTGACAAGAAAAGCGGCCTCTGAATTTTGCGCCCTCGCACCATCGCGTTACATGTTAACCCGTCAGATATTTGTTTCAGGTGTCGGAATTGCATCGAGAATGCAGTATTGAGCCTTAATTTGTACTCGTAGTGAGAATTCAGGAGTAACTGACGTGGTTGTGACGTCCTCTGCAATGTCCGATGAAAAACTCTTGACTATCCTTATCGTGCTGATAATCGAGCGTCTGCAAAGAAACTTGATAGCCAGATCTTGCAGTAGTGGCTCGACACCAGGATGAGTGCCTCTGCCGATGCTGTATCGTCGCTAAAACCTGAACGCGCCAAGCGCTCTCTGTTTAAAGGTCTTAATCGCTTGTCCCCGTTTGCTCGGATGAGCGCGCGATTTCACATAGTGGTTGGTCTTACCTCTTTGGTCGCAAGCGCTATGCTGGTGGCCATTTTTACAGGTATCGTGCCAGACCGGCGCGTCGAAGAAGTACAGTCACGTATCGCGCTGGCAGAGTCAGTAACAGTCCTGGGATCATCGCTCCTTCGTAACGGGGAGCTTGCTGGGCTACGATTTTCTCTGGAGTTTATCGTTGCTCAAAATTCCGACATACATGCCATCAAACTAAACCGTCGCTCAGGAGGCGAGTATCGGTTTCTAGCACCTGAATCATCATCCGCTGATGGCATCGAGCGCAATGTCATCACGGATGATATCCGTGTTCCGGTTTTGCAACGTAACCGTCCATGGGGCGAATTGGTCATGCAGTTCGTCTCCTCCCGGAACGAGCCCTTATACATACGTTACCTAAACAGTCGCTGGGCCATCATCGGCTTCATGACGTTGCTTTGTTTTCCCCTGTTTTATTTTTTCCTCGGAAAGGTACTCAAAGAGCTGAATCCCTCCACGGCTGTACCATCGCGGGTCAGATCGGCATTGGACACCATAGCGGAGGCACTGCTGGTGCTTGATGTGAAAGGTAACATCGTTCTGGCAAATGCTGCGTTCATGGACCTTACTGGCAAGAGTCTCGAGGAGTTACTCGGTCAGCCAGCCCAGAGTATGCCGTGGCAAGGCTCGGATTCGTTTGTGTGGGAGGAGGCGTTGTTCAATGCCGAACCAACCCGACACGATCGGGTGCGATTTACTAGCCTGGAAGGAAAACTATGTACGTTTCAGGTCAACTGCTCTCCGGTCATTACCGCAGAGGATCAAGTGGGTGGTGTGTTGATAAGCATGGACGACATCACACAGCTTGAGGAACAGGAAATATTGCTGCGTGAGTCCAAGCAAGTTGCTGAAGAGGCCAGTAAGGCAAAGAGCACATTTCTGTCGACGATGAGTCATGAGATTAGGACTCCCATGAACGCGATTTTAGGTTTTACTGAGGTTATGCGGCGCGGTAAGCGTCAGAATGAAACCGAAAGACAGGAATATCTTTCTACCATTGCCAGCAGCGGACAGCATTTACTCGAGCTTATCAACGATGTACTGGATCTGTCCAAGGTGGAGTCAGGCGCCATGGAGATAGAGCTGCTGCCCTGCGATTGCGCGATGATTGCCAATGATGTCAAGCGGGTCATGCAGTCCAAAGCGGATGAGAAATCCATTGGCCTGGAGCTGGATCTGGCCTCATCATTACCTAATCAGATTATTGCCGATGCCTCCAGATTGAGACAGATTCTGATCAATCTTGTCGGTAACGCCATAAAGTTCACCGACAGTGGGCAGGTAATACTCAAGCTGTATACCAGTGTAGATGAAAAGAGCTCAGCGCCGCTGATCAACATCGCCATAGAAGACAGTGGCATAGGCATGACACCTGATCAGCAGGACAAAATCTTTGACGCCTTTTCTCAGGCCGATAGCTCTATTGCCAGGCGTTTTGGTGGAACGGGGCTGGGGCTTTCTATCAGCAGGCAGCTAACGCAAGCCATGCAAGGCGAGCTGAGTGTCTCAAGTGTTGAAGACAAGGGAAGTACGTTCAAGGTGGTACTTCCATTTAATACGGATGACTATGAGTTACTTTCACCAGAGACCATCCGTCGCTCATTTTCGGTTGTTCAGGATGAGCAGCAGGTGGTCTGGGAGATCAACCGTTCCCGGGTACTGGTGGTGGACGATGGCGCAGAGAATCGTCAGCTGCTCAATATCGTGCTCAGCGATCTGGGGCTGGATGTGGTACTGGCCAAAGATGGTCTGGAAGGCGTTAATACCCTGTTTGGTACAGGCGAATCTGATGCGTTTGATATCGTCCTAATGGACATTCAAATGCCGGTTATGGACGGTTACGAGGCCGTGAAGGTGATGCGGGAGCGTGGCAAAACAATACCTGTCGTTGCCTTGACAGCCAATGCCATGAAAGGGTTTGAACAGACGGTTCTGGCCGCAGGATTCTCACACTACATGGTAAAACCTATTGATCTGGATGGACTGAGTGCGTTACTGGCCAGACTGTTGGGAGGAACACAACGTCTAGTGGATATCGAGCCGATACACGTTGACACCGATCAGGATTTGACGGAAGTTTTACCAAAGTCAGACACTGCGCCCAGTGCCAGTCTAAGTGCTGCTGAGCTTGACAATGATAATTCTGGTGATGTGTTCAGTACACTTGCGATGGCAGATGAGCGTTTTATTCCAATTGTTGAAGACTTTCGTTCGCGTGTAGAGAGCCGACTGGGAGAATTAGAGAGTGCAGTCTGCAACAAGGATTGGAAAACACTGAATGATATCGGGCACTGGTTGAAGGGCTCGTCCGGAAGCGTGGGCCTGGACGGTCTGGTTCCGCAGGGAATTGCATTGCAAACGGCGTCTGGCAATGAGGACATCAGGGCGTGTGGTGAGGCCATCGAATACATACGGGCACTGCAAAAACGAATCGTGGCCGATCCTGCATCAGCACGAGCGTCGAGTGTACCGACTGCAACTACACTGTCTGATACAGACAACAATGATACTGACGATAGCCAGCCCGTTTTTTCATCACTTCCAGTGAATCTGCCAGATTTTCATGAGGTAGTTGTACTGTTTATGGATCGCCTTGAGGAGCAGATGAAAGATTTGCATAAAGCTGTCGATGAAAAGAATGTCAAGCAGATAGCCGACATCACTCACTGGTTACGGGGTTCAGGTGGCAGCGTCGGATATGCCGATTACGCCGGATTGTGTAATCGGTTACAGGCCAGTGCTGAAAACTCCCTGCCTTCATTGAGTGCGGATCTGGCAGCGCTTGTTGAGTTTAATGACAGGGTGTTTGCAGGCTGGGCACTGACGCCGGTGCCTGATGCAGGTGAGAGCTAGTCGCGCGATGTATTTTTCATGATTACAACTCGAAAATCATCGAGACAGACGACTAGTCTGAACCCGCACGATCAGGCGTTAAGCCTGATGGGAAAGGCGAAGGTCATGATGGTTGATGATGAGCCAATTAACATGAAAGTGTTACAGCTCCATCTGACCACCGAAGGCTACGAGCGTTTCGTAACCGTCAGCGACTCCACCGCCGCCATGCACGTTCTTCGCGTTGAGAAACCTGACGTACTGTTGCTTGATCTGAATATGCCCGAGGTTACCGGCCTGGAGATTCTGGAGCAGATTCGAGCGGATGTTGATCTGAAGCAGTTGCCGGTAATTGTACTGACGTCCTCGGACAATGCTGAAACCAAATTCAAGGCTTTGCAATTGGGAGCGACAGATTTTCTGTCGAAACCAGTACACGCTGGTGAGCTTGCTTTAAGGATGCGCAACACGCTGGTCGCACGAGCTTACGAGCATCAGATAATGCATGTCGATGCTCTAACCAATATGCCCAATCGTCTGTTCTTCAGCGGACACATGGAAGCTCATCACAAGCATGCACCGGCCGAGCAAACATCCTGGGCGCTGGTGCTTATCAATCTGCATCGGTTCAAGTCTATAAACGATAGTTTTGGCGTGGATCGAGGTGACGATGTGCTATGGGCGTTCAGTCAGCGTCTGTTGGCTGCATTCGCCTTTGAAGAAGAGAATCAGGCTGCGGCTCGTAAACCTGATGATGAGCGTAGTACGTTGGTCATGCGCCTGGGTGGAGATCGCTTTGGCGTCTTTCTGGATGCAGGCTCCGACCCGGAAAATAACCCCGCTCTGATCGACTGTATCGAGGCGCTACTGCATTGTGCGGAGGAGCCCTTTGTCATTGATTCACAAAATGTTTATATCAATATTGGTATCGGTATCTCGTTGCTTGATGAGACAGCTCAGAGCGTTGAGACATTGATTGATAAAGCTGAAACGGCCGTAAATCACTCTAGTGAGGTCAGCATGCCTTACGCTTTTTACAGTGATGAAATGGCTACGGGTGCACGGCGTCAGATGGATATCGAGAATGCCATGCGCACAGCCATAGCTGGCAACGAAATGTATTTGACCTATCAACCAAAGGTTGATGTGCAGCTTGACATTATTAGAGGTGCGGAGGCGTTACTGCGCTGGGAACATCCGAAACTGGGCTTTATATCTCCTGTGGAATTCATTCCTGTGGCAGAGTCATGCGGTTTGATTCTTGCCGTTGGTCAATGGGTTCTTGAACAGGCTTGCGTACAGGCGGCAGCTTTTCGTGCTGCTGGTTATCCGGATTTCAAGATCGCTGTGAACGTATCCATTGCACAGCTTTATGCTCAGGATTTTATTGATATTGTCCAACGTACCTTGGCCGATACAGGATTGCCTAGCGATGCACTGACGATCGAGCTGACGGAAAACATGATAATGGAAAATGTGGAAGACAGCATTGCCAAGCTGGCTGCTCTTCGCGAGCTAGGTATTCGTATCTCTATAGATGATTTTGGTACAGGTTATTCCTCATTGAGCTACTTGCAGCGTTTTCCTATCGATCAGTTGAAGATAGATCGCTCGTTTATCATGCAGATAGAGACTGACGAGGATTGGTCGCCGATTGTCAAAGCTATCGTTATGCTGGCGCATGATCTGAAACTCGATGTCGTTGCAGAAGGTGTAGAGACCTCTGAGCAGCTAAGCTATATTCAAGGCCTGTCTTGTGGTCAATACCAGGGATACCTCAAGAGTCGGCCACTGATTGCGCGTGATTTCTTGCAGCTGTTACAAGAGAATTTAGCCGAAGCTGCTGGAAGGGTTGCCGGAAAGGCTGCTTGAGGCGTTAGCGGGAACCGATTCTTTCAATGCCTGAGCACGTCGTTTAGTTGCTGCAAGTTCCTCATTGATGGCACTGATACTGCGCGCCATATCTGCTTCGGGCCATCCTTGAGCATGCCGTTCGATAAGATCACCCAGAAACCGGATGTGATCAGGCCTGTCGTTCAGGCAGGGAATGTACTGAAACCTCTCGCCACCATGCTCTTCAAAGTATTCCCGATTCTCTCCGCTGATCTCTTCGATGGTTTCAAGACAGTCTGCCGAGAAGGCCGGGCATAGCACATCGATATTCTTGATACCTTCGCCAGGCAGGTTTTTCATGGTTTCATCGCAATATGGTCTTAGCCATTCTTCGCGTCCTACACGTGACTGAAACACAACGCGAATTTTTTCTGGCGCTATGTGTAATTCTTCTGCTAACAATCGTGAGGTCTTGTGACACAAGCAATGGTAGGGATCGCCATTGGTAAGATACCGTTTGGGTATACCGTGGTACGAGGTGACAAGAAGATCGCCACGACCATGCTCAGCCCAGCTTTCCTGCACGCTGTTGGCAAGGGCGGTGACAAATGCCTTCTGGTCGCAAAACTGATTAATGAATCGCAGCTCTGGAATCCAGCGGGTTCTTTGCAGGCGGCTGGTGACGGCATCGAATACGGATGCGGTGGTGGTGCCTGAGTACTGAGGATACATAGGCAGTACCACCAAGCGTCGGACATTGGCAGCTTCCAGATCGGATATGGCGCTATCAATTGAAGGCTCGCCGTAGCGCATGCCCAGAACTACGTGCACATGATTGCCAAACCGGCTATTCATTTCGCTGCGCAGAGCTTTTTCCTGTTGTCTGGAAATACTGAGCAGGGGCGAGCCCGTCTCCTCTGACCAGACCTCCCGGTAGGCTTTCGCGCTTCGCGAAGGTCTGATTCTTAAAATGATGCCATGCAGTAGAATATTCCATAGCCAGCGCGGTAACTCGATAATTCTGGGATCGCTGAGAAACTCTGCCAGATAACGACGTACAGCGCCCGTCTCAGGGGCTGCAGGTGTCCCGAGGTTAACCATCAGCACGCCCAGAGTCTCTTCTGTGCCATGTTCGAAATTGGGTTTGCCGATATATTTCATACTTTTAGAGTCGCGACCTTTCTACGGACAGACTTGGCAGTGTGTACGCAATTGAAAGAAGATTGGAGCCATCAGGCAAGCAAGATCAGTGAAACCGGGCTGGCTGCTGGCCGCGCTAAGCTTTTTGCAACCGACTTCTCCGGTCACGCATAACTCCGATGGATTAGTCTGATGAGTGTAAAGATAATGCGGCGAACCTGCGTGCAGAGTAAACTATCGGTACCGACGCGGTCGAAGCTGAAAGGATGGTGAATTCTGGACGTTGATTTGCGTTACATCGAGGCTAGTATACCGGACACTTGCCATTCCGCCCCTGTCCCAGAGGTGCTCTTTTGTCTCTAATTATTGCCCTGCCGCGGGAGCGGCGCCCCAGTGAAAGGCGAGTAGCGCTGGATCCCTCGCGGGTGGAGCGACTGCTGCAGTCTGGCCTTCAGGTGCGTATCGAGGCTGAGTGCGGGCATAACGCAAGCTTCCACGACGACGACTATCATGGCGTAAGCGTGCACGACAGCTTTGCCGAGGTGGTGCGCGGCGCTGACATCATCGTCAAGGTCGTCTGTCCCACGCTGTCCGAAATCCGCGAGCTACAGGCCGGATCCGTATTGATTTGTATCATGTCGGCGTTTCAGCATACGGCAGAGGTTGAGGCCTTACGCGGCAACAGAATAACCGTTCTGGCGATGGACCATATGCCTCGGACAACGCGTGCTCAGCCCATGGATGCACTCTCCTCTCAGGCCACAGTGGCAGGTTACAAGGCGGCCCTGTTAGCTGCAGAGCTATCCCCCAGAATGTTTCCGATGTTGACCACCGCAGCGGGTACCATTCGTCCTTCTCGTGTTTTGGTCATCGGTGCCGGTGTCGCCGGTTTGCAGGCCATTGCCACAGCCCGGCGACTGGGTGCACAAGTGGAGGGATACGATATCCGCAGAGCAGCAAAGGAGCAGATCGAGTCACTGGGTGCGCGCATGATAGACACTGGAGTAGAGGTGGAAGGCGCAGGCGGATTCGCGCGCGCGTTGCGCAAGGATGAACGACAGAAACAACATGATGTGCTGGCAGAGCATCTGGCGCGCGCCCATGTTGTCATCTGTGCAGCCTCCATTCCAGGAAGAGCTGCGCCACAGATCATCACCGAAGATATGGTTGATGGTATGTTGCCGGAGTCAGTCATTGTCGATCTGGCTGCCTCGTCTGGTGGCAACTGCGAGTTGACACATATCGGTGAGCACTATTATCACCATGAAACACTGATCGTGGGACCGCTGAATCTGCCCAGTCATGGAGCCGTGCATGCCAGTGAAATGTACGGGCGTAATGTGCATAACATGCTGCAACTGGTTATACGTGAAGATGAGGTGGTGCTCGACCCCGAAGACGACATTATTGCCCGCTGCGTGGTTTGCCACGACGGACATATCAACCACGGACCCACAGCCAGTCTGCTGGAAGTCGAGCATGTGCCTTTCGGCGGCGCTGTGCATGTCGCAGCCGATTTTCCTGATGGTAGTGCAGGGTGGCTGGCGGAGCCTGAGGGGCGAGTCGAATCCGACGAATTCAGCGACGAACAGTTGAACAACGATGAAAGCTTATTCAGAGATGATAGCCCGAAAAATAACATCCAGAATTTGCGCCGTAATGCAAATGCACTCGGAGTCGCATCAAGTGCTGGCGAGAAGCCTACGTCGACGCAGGTGGAATACAGTGAAGAGGATGATCTGAGCGATCTGGATAGTCTGCAGGACAGCGAGCAGTTAGCAGATCTTCAAGCGCTCGATGGTGTTGAAGATAGTTGTGCAGAGGATGATGCGGATAATCTCCCCACGGATGATCTGACACGCATTGATGGTGTGGGTCCGGCCCTTCAGGAATGGCTCTATGCGTTTGGCTTCAGACGTTATGCCGATATCGCCGCGTTGGATGATGAGGGGGTACAAAAACTGACTGTTCAGCTTGCGCTGGAGGATGAAGTGGAAAAACAGGACTGGCCTGGACAGGCCCGCAAACTTGCGCTGGAGCTAAGTTAATGAGTGTTATCAGCGCGCTTTATCTTATCTTGCTAGCGGCAGTTGCAGGCTATGTGCTTATTGCCAGAGTGCCATCGTTGCTGCACACTCCAATGCTTTCAGGATCTAATTTCATTCACGGTATTGTTTTAGCTGGGGCTATGCTTGCGTTATCCAATGCTACAGGTACCTTCGAATCAACCATCGGTTTTATTGCCGTGATGGCTGCAGCTGCCAACGTTGTCGGTGGATTCATTGTTACCGATCGCATGCTCAATCTGTTTGAGCAGAAGGATGTCAGTGTTACAAATCTGATGGCAGCAGACAGAGACAAACAGGCGACGGGCAACATTGTTGATAAACGAGTCGGCAAACCTGTTGACAGTAGCGCCGAATCCTCAAAGCCTACCAGCAAAGGTCATACATAATCCATGGGCGAATCCGTTCCTCTGCTGGTGCAGCTAGCGTGGTTTATCGCCACGGCGCTTTTTATCACCGCACTTCGTCGCTTGAGTTCCCCCAGGAAGGCGCGCCATGGTATCTGGTTGGCCGGATTTGGCATGCTGTTAGCCACAGCTTCCATGTTCTTCCATCCGGGATTATCGGCTAATCACCTGCTTATTGTGGTGGCGGTACTCGCTGGCGGAACACTGTCGATGGTGCATGCAAGACGTGTCGATATGACCCGCATGCCACAAATGATTGCGCTGTACAACGGTCTCGGTGGTCTGGCAGCTGCGGGTATATCAATACTGGTGCTATTACATGTGTCCAACTATGGGCCCGCCGAAAAAGCGCTGGCCATGGTAAGTGCTCTGATTGGTAGCGTCACTTTTGCAGGTTCTCTGTTTGCTTTTTTTCGACTGAACGGTTTTTTTTCAGCACGTGAGGGTTTTGCCAAGCGTCAGGTTGCCTATCTTGCCAATGGTGCGCTGGTGTTGTTGCTGGGGCTTATTATTGCCACCTCGGCAACCGCCCATCCTGTCTTGCTGCTTTTGTTCGTTGTATTGGCAGTCAGTTTTGGTCTGCTGATGACGCTACCAACGTCAGCAGCTGATATGCCGGTGCTTGTCTCGTTCTACAATGCTCTGACGGGTCTGGCTGTGGCGTTTGATGGGTTTGTCATTAATAACCCGGCAATGGTAGTGGCCGGAACGATCGTGTTTGCAGCAGGCTCACTATTAACTCGTCTTATGGCCAGAGCCGTCAACCGACGATTGAGCGAGATCATGTACTCGGGTTTTGGTATCGTGACTGATAACAAAGAGGGTAGTGGCAACCGTGATCACGTCAACACCATTGATTCGCGCGATGCAGCTGTGGATATGGCGTATGCACGGCGGGTCGAAATCGTACCCGGTTATGGCATGGCAACGGCACAGGCCCAACACAAACTGCGCGAGCTGACTCAACTGCTGGAGGAGCGCGGTGTCACCATCGGATTCGCGATACACCCCGTTGCCGGGCGTATGCCCGGGCACATGAACGTGTTGCTGGCAGAGGCGGGAGTGCCTTATGAGAGAATTCGGGATCTTTCTGAAATCAACGCTGAGTTCTCGGAAGTGGATGTGGCTCTGGTCGTTGGTGCAAATGATATCGTTAATCCTGCTGCTCGTAACGATACCGATTCGCCACTTTACGGCATGCCGGTGCTGGACGTTGACAAGGCCAAGCGAGTAATAGTGCTGAAACGAGGAGACGGCACTGGATACGCCGGTGTGGAGAACCCCTTGTTGTTCGCTCCCGTGACACGTGTACTGTTTGGCGACGCTCGCGAAACAGTCCAGGACCTTATCATGTCAATCAAGAATCTCGATTGAGTGTCAGTGCCTGTGAGCAATGGCGATTTATTGGCGTGACTTGTTAGACTAATAATTGAAAATATGTCCAAGTAGTCTGTTTTTTTCGTTCCCAAGGCTTGACGGCAACTAATTTTTGTTTCGCTTATGCACAAGCACGAAAAAGCGTTGATGTAAGCGGTAATTTACTGTAGTTGATAATGATGTGATCTTAAGAAGGGTTCGTAAGTTATTGATATATTTTAAGAATATTCAATTGAACAAAGTTTATCCAATATTGGCCAACTCGCCGTACATCGGTGTTACAGCGGCGGTTTTCAGCTTTGTCCACAAAGTTATCCACAGAATTTGTTGATAAGTACTTTTTTTTGACACTGATGTGCGGCATATTACTCGCCAATGGTTTGGCGACTGCAGAGCGATGTTAGAAAATAGTGCGGACCCACGGTGTGCAAGCCCACTATGAGTTCACTGGTTCAGGTTGCCGTCCCCACACCGCTGTTCCGCGTCTTCGATTACCGATGGAAGGCAGATCAGCCTATCGTTTGTGGCACACGAGTCAGCGTCCCGTTTGGACGACGGCAGGTCATCGGTATCGTACTGGGGGCTCTGGTTAGCACTGAGGTACCTGAGAACAAGCTGCGCTCGGTACATCATATACACGACAGCGAACCGCTGATTCCGGAAGATCTCATGACTCTCCTGAATTGGGCCAGTCGTTACTATCATCATCCTTTGGGCGAGGTGCTGGCATCGGCCTTGCCCAGCCTGCTGCGCAAAGGCCAGGATGCCGTTATCGCCGAACGCGAATTTTTTCATTGGGCAGGCCCTTCAACCGTGCCTGATACTCTCAAGCGTGCCAGGGTACAAATGCAGATCGCCCGCTATCTGGCTGACCTGGCAGGCAAGGCTGCAGGTGCCGATTCGCTGATAAGGATAAGCCCGCGGTGGCGAGCATCGATAGCGCCCCTGGTAGCCAAAGGCTGGGTCGTTTGCGAAAAAGCGTTAAAAATTCCGGATAACAAAGCTCAAGCGCTTGCCCCTGTGCTCGCTGCGGAGCAGCAACATGCGGTAAAACACATCGTGGCAGCCATTGGCAGTAATCAACGTTTTTTACTTAACGGCGTCACAGGCAGTGGTAAGACCGAAGTGTATTTGCGCAGTATCGAGGCGACGACCCGTCGTGGCATGCAGGCACTGGTACTGGTGCCGGAGATCTCCCTTACACCACAACTGATGAGCCGCTTCGAGCAGCGGCTGGATGGCTGTCTAGTCAGTCTTCATTCTGGGCTGAACGATACCGAACGCATGCAGAACTGGCTATGTGCCGCCCAGGGTCATGCTGATGTGGTCATCGGTACTCGATCCTCGATTCTGGCGGCGATGCCACGTCTGGGATTGATCATCGTTGATGAGGAGCATGATAATTCTTTTAAACAACAGGATGGATTTCGATATCACGCACGTGATCTTGCGCTTATGCGGGCTCGCGCAAGAAGCTGTCCTGTGGTTCTTGGCAGTGCCACGCCATCGTTTGAAAGCCTGAACAATGTTGATAGCGGAAAGTTTGTGCAACTGTCGTTGACGCAGCGTGCCGGTGGTGCGGTACCACCGAGCCTGGGGTTGATGGATATTCGTCGACGCAAATTGATTGAAGGCATGAGTGATCGAATGATCGACGCCATCAGGGAGCATCTTGACAACGAAGGCCAGGCATTGGTGTTTATCAATCGGCGTGGTTTTGCACCTACGTTGTTATGTAACGATTGCGGTGCCGCTGCTGAGTGCAAGCGTTGTGATGCCAATATGACAGTGCATGCCAGAAGTCATCGTCTGCGATGTCATCATTGCGGTGCCGAACGTCGAGTGCCTGCAGGCTGTGAAAGCTGCGGATCGGTTGAATTGGATCGCGTCGGCTATGGTACTGAACGCATTGCAGCCGCACTGGAAGAGGTGTTTCCGGACGTGCCGATCGCACGAATCGACCGAGACAGCACGCGACGAAAAGGCGCTCTGGAACAACAGCTGGCATTAGCTACCAGTGGCGATGCACGTATTCTGGTGGGTACACAAATGCTGGCTAAAGGACATCATTTTCCAAAGCTTACGCTTGTGGGTGTTCTGGATGCCGATAGAGGTTTGTTTGGTACTGATTTTCGATCACTGGAGCATATGGGTCAGCTCATTTTGCAAGTGGCGGGCAGGGCAGGACGCGAGAAAAACAGCGGAACCGTGCTGATTCAGACGCGTAATCCGGATAGCCCCATGTTGCAGACTCTGATTGCTGAAGGCTATGCCCCGTTCGCTCAAATTGCCATGACTGAGCGAAAGCTGGCAGAGCTGCCTCCCTATTCATTCATGGCTCTGATACGTGCGGAGGCGACAACCGCCTCTGAGCCACACCAGTTTTTGCTGGAAGTTGCAGCAAGCCTGCAAGTAAATTCTCATTCACAACTGGAGATTCTGGGGCCTGCCCCTGCGCCCATGGAGCGTTTGGGTGGACGGTTTCGTGCACAACTTCTCTTGCAGGCGGATCTGCGCTCTACATTGAATAACAGCTTGTTATCGTTATCGCAGGTGATTGACGGATTGGCCGGTGCAAGACGCTGTCGTTGGTCCATCGATGTGGATCCCGTGGATCTTTTCTAGTCCTGAGCAACTGGCTTGGCCGGTGCTAGACTTAGCGTCCACGATACTTGTATGGACGTTGCCCGTGATACCCCAAATTGAACAACAGCTTAGCTTCGCACTGGGCGTGCTGAAAGCCGATGGTGTTGTGCCTGACGATGTTAATCCAGCGATTAGTGTCACCCGCACACGCGATGCCAGTCATGGTGACTTCGCCACCAATCTTGCCATGATGCTGGCAAAACCTGCCGGGCGTCCACCGCGCGAGATTGCGCAGGCCTTGATCGAGGCGTTGCCTTCATCGCCCGTGGTCAAGCAAGTGCTTATTGCAGGCCCCGGGTTCATCAATTTCTTCCAGGCTGATGATGCGCAGTCTGCGGTAGTGGCTACCGTGCTGAATCAGGGCGAGGCTTTTGGCCGTAGCTCCGTGGGTGCAGGTAAACGCATTCAGGTGGAGTTTGTATCAGCCAACCCGACCGGGCCGTTGCATGTCGGGCATGGTCGAGGTGCTGCCATGGGTGCCTCTGTGTCGAATCTGCTGGAAGCAACCGGTTTTGATGTAGAGCGGGAATACTATGTTAACGATGCCGGTCGGCAGATGGATATTCTGGCAACCAGTGTCTGGCTGCGATACCTTGTTCTTTGTGGTGAGGAGCTGACATTCCCGTCCAATGGCTACAAGGGCGAGTACATCATTGAGATAAGCCAGACGCTGCGCACTGAACATGCCGATGGCTTACGCAGCTCTGCCGCCGATGTATTTAGAGATATAGAGGCTGATGAGCCTGCCGGTGGGGATAAAGAGAAGCACATCGATGCCTTGATTCTGCGGGCACAGCAGTTACTCGGAGATGCTCAATATCGGCAGGTCTTTGATGCAGCACTCAATTCGATTCTAGCAGATATCAAGAACGATCTTGCAGAATTTGGCGTGCACTACGATCAATGGTTCAGTGAGCGCAGTATTGCCCCTCAGGTGCAAGAGGTTGTAAAACGGCTGGAGGAGGCTGGGCACACCTATGTCGAAGAGGGCGTCACGTGGTTCAGGTCATCAGAATTTGGCGATGAGAAAGATCGTCCTATAGTTCGCGCCAATGGATTAACCACCTACTTTGCCTCAGATATAGCCTACATAAACAACAAGATTCAGCGCGGTTATGACGAGGTGCTGTATCTGTTTGGCGCTGATCATCACGGCTATACCAGTCGAATGCTGGCAGCTTGCGAGGCGTTGGGTCATTCGCGGGAAAAATTGCAATTCGTGTTGATTCAGTTTGCCATTCTTTATCGAGGTGGCCAGCGAGTGCAGATGTCCACACGATCTGGCTCGTTTGTGACGATCCGTGAGCTGCGTGATGAGGTGGGGCGAGATGCGGCCCGTTACTTCTACGTGATGCGAAAGTTCTCGCAGCACATGGACTTTGATCTGGACCTGGCCAAATCTCAATCCAACGACAATCCTGTTTATTACGTGCAATACGCCTACGCTCGCATTTGTAGTGTGATGCGTCAGCTAGACCAGCGCGAACTGAGCTTTGATCAGAGCGCAGGGCTTGCAGCGTTGGGCCGATTGACGGAATCTGCCGAAACCGATCTGATGACGCAATTAGCCACTTATCCCGAGCTTTTACAGCGCGCGGCCCTCGCTCATGAGCCACATCAGCTCACGGGATACTTGCGAGATCTCGCAAATGGTCTACACAGTTACTACAACGCGCACAAAGTGTTGGTGGAAGATCAGGAGCTGAGGCAGGCGCGTGTTTGCTTGCTACTTGCCGTACGGCAGGTGTTGGCGAATGGTCTTTCCATCATCGGCGTATCCACTCCCGAGGTGATGTAATTCATGGCACGACGCAAATCCAAGACCGCTGTATCACAAAGCCGCCTGTTTGTTCTGGCGCTGGGTTTGCTGGTGGGCTTTGTCACAGCCTTTGTCCTGATTCTTTCGCGTTTGCCGATGGACGTCAGTCTCAGCCATCTAGCCGGTGAGGGCTCTCAGGAGTCTCAACTTGCCGATATGAGCTTCGAATACTACTCTGTGCTGCCAGAGCAGCAAGCGGCGCACAAGCCGCTTGCCCAGAGCGTAGCGGTAGAGCCTCCAGTGGTATTTATGGAGCCGCCAACTCGTGTGGAGCCATCAACGCGTATTGAACCGCGCCGCCCCGCGGTGGCCATGCCGCAGATTGTGAAGCGATCGATTGTGCAGCCGGAAATTGCGTCTGCCTCCGAGAACGCCTCCGCACCTGCACCCGCGCCTGCACCCGCGCTTGCACCCGCGCCCGTTCCCGAAGTTCGAACGCAGGCGGGAGCCCCTGCACCTGAACCGATCAAGGAAATTCTCGCCAGTGAGTCGGGACAGGACACCTATTACGTTGAAGCAGGCAACTACCGTGAAGAGCTTGAGGCTCAAAGCGTCCGCTCATCGTTACGCAGTCTGGGTCTGGATGCCTTCGTGGTTGTCCGTCAGAACAACGCAGGCGGTGTTGGGCATCGTGTTCGTATCGGACCGTTCTTCGAACAGTCCCGACTGGATGACACGCGCAACAAGCTCCGGGCTTCGGGTATCAAGTCCAGATTAATACGCGTAAAACAGTAAGGGTCGGCGAAACAATACACTATGCATTTCACGAATCCTGAAGGGTAGTAAATATACCAACGGTGGATGTCCGAAATAGCAAGACAAATCACTGACCGTTCAATCCAGTTGTAATATCATCTGCGGTCAAAACCGGTGAGTGCACAGCTGAACACACATGATTAATAAACGCAGAGAGATACTCATCACATTAGCGACAATACCGATTGTCGTTGCGGGTTGTAGCTCCGATGGCGATTCGACAGTTACACCTGCTGAGGGAGTATCGCCGGTAGACCCCGTTGGCTGCGATGAGATATCGCCTTTCACGCCGTTGGAGGTTGTGCGAAATTGTGGCAGCTTGTTGGACGAAGAGTCCAGTGAAGCTCAAGCCTTGCAATATGAATCAGTATCAAGCGTCGCAGGTCAGATCTGCGCAACGTGTTCCTTGTATTCAGACTCTGAGGATTCCGTATCGGGTACCTGCTCACTGTTCCCTGGAAGACTGGTGCCCGCGGGTGCCTGGTGTTTGTCGTACCGCCGGGGTTAGTGCTCTGGGCAGGGTTCGGTGTATGGATCGATTTTTTCTTGCACGATCTATCCAGCATCAGATTTTCTCCAACAATCTGCTGGAGAATTGGGTCTTGCTGATAAGTGCTGTAAATACCACTAGTCGTTATCAACTAATCCCGAACCTGCCCCCGTCAGGCGTGATTGCTCGGTGTCAGGGGCGTAGGTACGACTGGCGAATTGTGTAAGCTCAGTCCAGTTGATCTGTAAGGGTGTTGCTCGATTGCAAACCGCATTCACAGCGCCCAGGGTGTTGATAAACTCGATACGGGTATTGGTTTCTATTACGTCGGTGGTTCTATTGACGCTCACGCGATGGCCATCGGTAACATAACTATTATTTGCGCACTGTAAGCTGATGATGGCATCGGAACGCCGTGATGCTGCGGCAAGAAAAAACAGCATGAGCGCAGGTTCTGCAAGTCCTGCAATGACGATAGGCGCATTATCGAGAAGATCCGCTCTATCCAGAAAGGCGGTACCGGTAATGATCGGGCATAAAGTGTTATGTGGTGATTGCCACCGTTGAGCGCTAATCAATGGCGTCCATTGAGACAAATCGGTATTGTCGGTTTGCTTAAGCAAGCTGGATAAAAAGCCACAACCATCAATACCCTGACGGCATAACCATTGCGTGGCTTTGGCGGCCTCTTCAGCTAAACCCCAACTGTATCCAGCACCCCGTGCCGCCTTTTTACACAGCGCCTCGGTTTCGTTAAGCGAGTAGCTCATCGCACACCGGTATACGCCCACCGATCATCTTGCGTCTGTCGTAAATCTTCAGGATACGGTGCGCCCATGAACATGGCGATCCGGACCCAGCGATCCGAGCGTGGATCGAAATGCGATGCGCCAAAAAAAGACAGCTTGGCGCGCAGCATGTCTATAGGCAAAAGTTTTGCAGCGATTGTGTTATCGCGGATTTCGCTGTAAACAGCCTGCTGTGATATCTGTGCGCGACGCACCGTATGTCGATGTTCCGGATGGGCTGCAAGAAAATCCGATATTCGCTTGTCCTCGTCCCATAGTGACAACGCCTTATGCGCGGCACTGGCAGCACGAGCCGGCGCTAAGGGTTGTTCAAAGTCATCAAGTGACTCTTCGAATCGATCACCCAGTCGTGGCTCCAGTTTTTCTTCCGACACATACCATAAGCGCTCTGAGTGTTCGCGCAAACTCCAGTCCAGGCCAATCGCCCAGTCAAAATTGGCTTCGATGATTTGTCTGGTCTGCCCCACGCTTACACTGCCGTCTATCAGGAAAGCGTCGGTGTTGTCGTCTGACATGCTTGATTCCAGGGAATCAATCAGCTCGCCATAGGGCTCAAGAATAAGAGAGTTGAGTAATTCCTGACCTTCCATTGACAAGGCGGTGTTGGCCCAATCGACGAGTCGATTCCACGGCTTGTTAATCGTCCAGTCGAACTCTGACAGATAAGTTTTGGTGACCTTTAGATCGGCGCGCAACTGCGCAAGTCTTTTAATTTGAATCGGATGCTCTGACGCTAAGTTGTCAGTGGATATTGTAGCGAGTCGAAATACCTCAAGAAAGATCGCTGTATCCGGTTCTAAAGCGTTGTCTGTTGATCGGACTCTGGCTATCGCCTCTTCCCGTGCAGCAATCCAGTTATTGAACAAGACAGGGTGATTGACAATGAAAGGTGCCATGCCCAGTCCGGTTGAATTGCCTATGCCCAGTGTTCTGGCAATTTCGGGGGCAAGCTCAACCGCTGTGTTACCGCCCTTGAATTGTGCCATTTGCTGAATCATGTCGCGTACAAAATGTCTTATAAGAAATACCGTTAGCATTTCGGCCTGAAAGGGTGCTTGAAGTTCGGCTCGATCACATAAATCATCCCGATCAATTGCACCGAACTTGCCTGAACCATAAACAGCGGTGGTTCTCATCAGATAACCCACCGCTTTGATTTTTTCTAGCTCAGGTTGCTCGCCAGCGGCCAGTGATTCAAGCACATGCGACCATAACCGTACCGAGCGATTAGCGCGTGAAAGGCATAGCTCTTTCTGGCTGATTCGACCACCTTCCTGCAATGGCACGTTTTGTTCAAGTCGAGTCAGATCATCTGCATCCGGTATGCCGTCATGCAAACAGAAGGTGGCATCCCAGGCGTTCGCTATGACGCGATCAGAGCGCAAGTCATCAGGTATGTTGTGCGTAAACGCAACCAGAGAGTAGGCGCGTTGTGGTCCCTGAATTGTGTAGACGGCGCGGCCGACGCCATCAACATTGATATCGAAAAGTGTTGTTGTGGTGCGCCATTGTTCACGCGCAAGCCGACGGATTAACATGCGCATGAAGCTTAGTCGCGACTGGTGTAAAGAGCCCAGACGCTCAAGACGCATAACATCGTCAGGCTGACGAAGAGCAACAGCGGCGGTAGCAGCATCCATCATTACACAGGCCCGAAATTTTGCGAAAAGAAGCGATACCAGTTGAGACCAAGAATACCAGCAACATCCGCATCGTTTAGCCCAACAGTACGCAATCCGCTCTCCAGATTCCCAAAGTGCCGATTGTCTTCAAACCAGTCGGGCATGGGTGGAAAGCCCGGATTCTCTTTTGTGCCCTCGCCAAAGTCCATCTCTTTGCTCCAGCGGCCCGTACGCATCCAGGTCACAATGCTGTCGGGCTGGTCCTGACATAGATCCGAGCCTATACCAAGATTCTCAATGCCATGTCTGTCTGCTGTGCGGGCAATCATCTCGCAAAAGCTTGTCAGGCTACAGGCAGACTTGTCTTTCAGATGGTGTGGATAGAGTGAGAAACCTAACATGCCACCGTGTTGCGTGACAGCGTCGATCACGCGTTCACTCTTGTTGCGTAGCGCGGGTTCCCACTGTGCAGGATTCGCATGCGAGATAACGATGGGCCGTTCGGAAATTTCAGCGGCCTCAATGGTGGATTGATCTGCAGAGTGGCTCATGTCAATAACAAGACCGACACGATTCATCTCCTTGATGACTTGCCGGCCCATGCGAGTAATCCCGGTGTCTTTTGACTCATAGCAACCAGTGGCAAGTAAAGACTGGTTGTTGTAGGTAAGCTGCATGAACCGTGCCCCTAGCGTGTGAACAATCTCAACCAGATCGATATCGTCTTCTATGGGACTCGGATTCTGAAAACCAAAAAAAATGGCGGTGCGATTCGTCTGATGCGCAACGTCAATATCAGCAGCCTTCAAGCCTTTCATGATCAGATCGGGAAATTGTTCAAACCATCGATTCCATTGCTCGAAATTAAGTACTGTCTCTCGAAAATTCTCATGATAGGCAATAGTGACGTGCACCGCGTCGAGCTTGCCTTCACGCATCTGATGAAATATCTTTTCAGACCAGTTTGCGTACTGCAGGCCGTCGATGCGCATTAGCCTGGCTCGCCCGCACTGATGTAGGCGGTTTTAACAATGGTATAAAATTCGGCAGCGGCTTTACCTTGTTCGCGTGGCCCATACGAGCTATCGCCGCGCCCGCCAAACGGTACATGATAGTCCGTACCTGCAGTGGGTAGATTCACGGTAACAACACCGGTACGAGCATGGCGACGAAAGTGTGTAGCGCGTGCCAGATCACGCGTTACGATGCCGGAGGTAAGTCCAAAGCGTGTGTCATTTACGATGGCAAGCGCCTCGTCATAGCCATCAACTTTTAATACCGATGCCAAAGGTGCAAACATCTCTTCTCTATTGATACGCATGGCATTGGTGCTGTTAAGAAAAACACCAGGCGACATGTAATAGCCGTCGTGCTTTTTATCCACTCTTGCACCACCACAAGCCAACTCTGCCCCTTCAGATTTTCCAATGTCGACGTAATTCAGATTCTCTTGCAGCTGCTGCTCGCTAACCACGGGTCCTATCTGGGTATCAGCGTCCAGTGCGTGGCCTACCTTCAGTGCCTGAGTGCCGGCAACCAGCTTTTCAACGAACATATCGTGTACTGCACTGTGGACAATCAGCCTTGAAGAGGCCGTGCATTTTTGTCCGGTTCCGCCAAAGGCGCCTGCCAGTGATACGGTAACCGCCAGCTCAATGTCCGCATCATCCATGACCACCAGGGCATTCTTTGATCCCATCTCCATTTGTACCCGCGTAAGGTTGGCGATGGCAGCCGAGGCTATCTGCTTGCCTACAGGTACTGAGCCTGTAAATGACACCGCATCTACGGCCGGGTGACTCACCAGCTCATTGCCGATTGTGCTTCCAGCGCCCATGACCAGAGAAAACAGGCCTTTGGGAATATCCTGTTGCTCGATGATTTTTGTTAACGCTACCGCCGATGCCGGTGTGAGATTGGCAGGCTTCCAGATAACGGCATTACCGTAGCAAAGAGCTGGAGCAATTTTCCATGACGCTGTGGCGGTAGGGAAGTTCCATGGGGAGATGATGGCGACGACGCCAACGGCTTCGCGACGCACATCGATCTCAACGCCTGCGCGAACGCTATCTGCATTTTCGCCAATCTGTCGCAAGCACTCCGCTGCGTAGTAGGTGAAGAACTGGCCCGCTCTAAAGACCTCGCCACGACCTTCTGCATGGGGTTTACCTTCTTCGCGGCTCAGTAATTTACCCAGCTCCTCAGCGTTATCGATGAGCGAATTGCCGATGGCCATCAATACCGACTGACGTCGCTCCAGAGTATAGGACGCCCATTCGATCTGTGCCCGTTGAGCTTGCTGCACGGTGTGCTGAAGCTGATCCTTACTGGCTTGTGAGTAGAGCCCTATGACATCGCTGATGTCTGATGGGCTGCGATTCTCGATAACGCTCTCGCCGCTGACCCAGTTGCCTGCAATCAGGTTGAGGTTCTCATCGGGCATATGTTTTTCCTTGAATTAAGACGATTCGCAGCATGAACTCAGAACACAAGTTTAGTCAAACGAATATTACGGGGCATGTCGCTGACTCAACAGTACAAGCGGTGGGCGGAGGCAATTTATCAGGCTGGCATCACGGTTTCATTGGTGCGTACCTCGAATCTGTCTCGATCATGTCCCAACATCGCCTCTCGGCGGTTGTTTCTGTTTGTTGTGTGGTGTCAAATACGGCGGGTAGCACCCATGTGCAATTGATTGCACGTACAGGCTCATTGACGAGCCGTTCTTATCACGTCCATGGAGGGACTGACATGCTGAAAATGCATGGGCACGGCATTGCCGGGCAAGTGGTACACGTAACGCAGCGCTGTTACAACAAGCAATTTTTTCTGCAAAAAGAAGCTGATCGCCGTCGATGGTTGTACTGGTTGTATCAAGCCAGAAAACGCTTTGGTTTGCGCGTACTCAATTACGTCGTCACATCGAATCATGTGCATCTGCTGGTACTCGATCCAGGCAGTGACCTTCTGGATGCCAGCATGCGATTGATTAATACCCGGACCACCAAAGAGTTAAATCGTTATCACAAAAGACGCTGTCCGCTTTGGGAGGCAGATTTTCAGGCCACCGCTATTCAGACAAATGCTCATCTGGCGCGTTGTATGAATTACATAGACATGAATATGGTGCGCGCGGGTGAAGTGAAACACCCCAAGCAGTGGCGCTGCAGCGGTTATTATGAGTCCCTGCATCCGAGTAAGCGTGGCGGCAGACTTGATCATGCCAGCGTTCGCAAGCTTTTGCAGTTTGATTCGACAAAGAGCTTGCAGCTTGCCCGGGATAGCTGGATCACCTCAAAACTGTCTAACGCGGCTCTGGGTCGTGAATCGTACTGGAGCGACAGTATTGCCGTGGGTGATCTTGCGTTTGCTTTGAAGATGAAACGCGCTATGGCCTATACCCAGCCCGGCAGGCGTGCTCAGCGTGAGCCGGGCTGTTTTGCTGTGCGTTAGCCATTACGGGGCGGTTGGCGCTATCTGGCCGCACCTGCTGAAATTTGCGGTGCAAACCCCTACTATCGTTGCCTGCAGTGTGTTGTGCTCTCACAGGCTGCCAGCATACGTAAGACAGGCGAGCAACGAGACGCAGATAGCAAATAGTTATGACGGCCCAACCCGGCAGTAAAGCACCAGAGAATGTGATGTCTGCAAAGCAGCTGCATCGGCTGATTGATGATGCTCTGCAGATAGACCAGCCACGTTTGCGCCGCCGGGTGCGGGCCTTGGCTGGCAAAAGTGTCACCGACGAAGGTCTCATCCGGTTCAAGGAGCAGGCAGAACGCTCCGTGCTCAAACGACAGCAACGGCTGGACAACCGGCCAGTGGCACAATATCCGCCGGAATTACCCGTTGTAGAGCAGCGTGAGGAGATACTGGCGGCCATTATGTCCCATCAGGTGATCATCCTGTGTGGTGAGACAGGATCAGGCAAAACCACTCAGCTACCCAAGATCTGTCTTGAGGCAGGCCGCGGTGTGGCGGGGCTCATCGGTCATACCCAACCACGCAGAATTGCGGCAAGAAGCGTCGCTGCACGTATTGCCTCAGAGCTTAAAACCGAGATCGGTGAGGCGGTCGGATTCAAGATACGGTTTAGCGATCACGTCAGTGAGCGCAGTTACATCAAGCTGATGACAGACGGCATTCTACTGGCTGAAATCCAGAATGATCCCTGGCTGAACCAGTACGATACCCTGATTATTGACGAGGCCCACGAGCGTTCACTGAATATTGATTTCCTGCTGGGCTATCTTAAAACCCTGCTTGCACGCCGTAAGGATCTGAAGCTGATCATCACCTCGGCAACGATTGATCCGGAGCGTTTTGCCGAGCATTTCAACGATGCCCCGATCATCAGAGCAGAGGGACGAACCTATCCTGTTGAACTGCGCTATTCACCACCAGAGGCACCTGCGGGGGAGGAAGGCGATTCACTGGATGATATCGATATGCCAACCGCCATCATCAATGCCTGTGAAACTCTGCTGGAGGAAAGGCAGCACGACATTCTTGTTTTCCTGAGTGGTGAGCGTGACATTCGGGAATTGGCCGATTTATTGAGCAAGCAGACATCGCATAACCGAAGCTTTCGTGGCGTTGAGATACTCCCACTGTTCTCGCGCCTCTCCAATGCAGAACAAAATCGAATTTTTGCCAAACATAATGCTCCGCGCATTGTACTTGCCACCAATGTGGCAGAGACATCGCTGACCGTACCGGGCATTCGAGCCGTTGTCGATCCTGGCTATGCGCGTCTGTCGCGTTACAGCGTACGCAGTAAGGTGCAAAGACTACCCATTGAGAAAGTCTCGCAGGCATCGGCCAATCAGCGCATGGGACGGTGCGGACGCGAGGCTCCTGGGGTCTGTATCCGTCTGTACTCTGAAGAGGACTTCATCAACCGTGCCGAGTTTACCGAGCCGGAAATTCTCAGAACCAATCTGGCCGCTGTCATTTTGCAAATGGCTGCCATGAAGCTCGGTCTGATAGAAGATTTCCCGTTTGTCGAATCGCCCGATGGAAAATTTGTCAACGACGGCTATCGCACGCTGCAAGAGCTGGCCGCACTGGATGAGAAACGCCAATTGACGCCTCTGGGCAGGCGGCTGGCCCGCCTGCCCATTGATCCGCGTCTGGGGCGAATGTTGCTGGCGGCGGCTGACGAGGGCTGCGTTAACGATGTGCTCACCATTGTCAGTGCGCTATCTGTTCAGGATCCGCGTGATCGTCCGTTTGACAAGCGTCAGGCAGCGGATGAGCAGCATGCCGAATTTAATCATGAGTCGTCAGATTTCATGGCATGGCTGAATCTGTGGAATTTTGTCACGGTGCAAAAAGAGAATCTGTCCAATTCCCGATTTCGAAAGATGTGTCGGCAACGCTATTTGTCGGCACTGCGCATTATTGAGTGGATCGATGTGCGACGACAACTGGAGCGCTTGTGCAAGGACCTGGATTTGCCGATCAGTAGCACCGAAGCCAAGGAAGAGAATGTACATCGTGCCTTGTTGGCAGGGTTGCTGGCCAATGTGGGCATACGCACAGAGAAAAAAGGCTATCTGGGTACGCGAAACCGGCACCTGAATATCTTTCCGGGTTCCGGCCTGTTCAAGAAGGGTCCGAAGTGGATGATGGCAGGGGAAATTGCGGAGACCAGCAAACTGTATGCGCGTCAGGTGGCCGCTATCCAACCCCAATGGATTGAGGCACTCGCAGAACATCTGCTGCACTACAGCTATCGTGATGCTCACTGGCAGCGAAAGAAGGGTACGGTAGGTGCCTGGGCGCAGTCCACGCTTTACGGTTTAATCATCAACCCAAAGAAAGGTGTGGATTATTCACGTATCAACCCACAGGAATCGCGGCAGATATTCATTCGAGAGGCCCTTGTAAACGGTGAACTCATAACGAAAGGTGAGTTTCATCGTTATAACCAGCAATTGCTGGAAGAGGTCACAACGCTTGAAGAGAAATCGCGGCGCCGAGACATTGTGGTTGATCCTGAAGAGCTGGTACGGTTCTACGATACATTGATACCTGATGATGTCTGTACCGCTGCAAGCTTTGAGAAGTTCCGCAAAGCCTTCGAGGTCGACAATCCGCGGGTGCTTTATTTTGTTCGTGAGCAGTTGCTAGCCAACGATACGATTGACGTCAGCGCCCGCGACTACCCTGATCAGATTGAAATGCAAGGCATGGTCCTGCCCTTGCGATATCACTTCGCACCGGGCGAGGACGATGACGGGGTTACGCTAATCTGTCCGGTCGAGGTGCTCAATCGCGTGTCGGCTGCGCGATGTGAATGGCTGGTGCCGGGCATGCTGGATGAGAAAATTGCGCTGTTGATTAAATCTCTGCCCAAGGCCTTACGTCGCAACTTTGTACCGGCACCGGATTTTGCGGCGGCTGCCAGTGCAGCGATGGAGCCTGGTAACGGCTCGTTGCTGGGTGCCCTGTCGCGTGAACTGCATCGGATGACCGGTGTAAAGATTACGCGTGATGATTGGGATGCCAGTGATCTGCCTGTGCATCTGAAAATGCGCATCTGCGTGGTGGGCTCGCAGGGTCAGGAGCTAAAGAGCGGACGAGATCTTGAAGCGCTGCAAGCTGCTTATGTGGGTGAGGTGGAGGAGACGCTACTAAAATTCAGCGACAACAGCATAGAGCGCGATACGGTCACAGACTGGAACTTTGGCGATCTGCCCGAAAGTGTCGATATTGAAAAAAGCGGTATGACCATGCAGGGCTATCCTGCCCTGCAGGCGTCCAGCACAGGTGTGGGTATAAAGCTGTTTGCTACGCCCACTGCTGCCATGAGCGCCATGCCTGAAGGGCTACGTGCCCTCTACAAGGAGGTATTGAAGGAGGAGGTCAAGTACCTGCAAAGAAAGCTGCCCAATATCAATGTCCTCAGCTTACGCTTTACCCCGTTTGGTAATAAGCAATCGCTCATCGCTGATGTGCTGAATGCTGCCGTTGATGAGACATTCATCCATGGCAACGACTTGCCGCGCACGCGCGATAGCTTCATGAAAATCCTGTCAGACAACCGTTCCCGGCTTGTCACCGTCGCTGGACAGATATGTGACAACCTGGGTCAGGTGTTTGAACAGCACCGTCAGGTAGCCAAGCGCCTGGAGGGTTCTATGTCGTTGAGTTGGATTGAGCCTTCTATGGATATCAAGGATCAGATTGCTTCGCTGATATTTTCAGGGTTCGTAACTGCCAGCGGACTGCCACGCCTGGCCCGTCTGCCTCTTTATTTTCAAGCAATAGATAAACGCCTCGACGCTATCGACAAAGCGCCAGACAAGGATCGGCGGCGGCGCTCAGAATTTTTACCAGTCTGGGAACGTTTCAAGACGTTGCCTGATAACAAAGATGACGACCCGGAATATCAAGCGGCTTACAGGGACTTGCGCTGGGCATTCGAGGAGCTTCGGATATCATTATTCGCGCAAGATCTGGGCACTGCTGAGAAGGTGTCGATATCACGGCTCGAGAATCGAGTGCAGGATTTGTCGAAGTGGATGCCAAAACTTTGACATACAAGTGCGAGATTTTCTTGCCAGTGCCCAAATCACGTCTAGACTCATCTCATACTAATTGAGTGGTGTCGGGGTGACGCATGAAAAAGCTTGCTGCAGCATTGGTGCTGTTGGCCGCGCCGTTGGGCGCATCCGCTGGTGGTCTGGATCTGTCTCTGAGCAACGAGGCCGCCAATCTGGTGTACCTGTTCAATAATGATCCGCTGAACCGCGAAAAACTTCCAACACGTGACGGAGGTTCGGAATTGGCGTTGGGTGTTTTTGTCAACGAGGCTGGGGACAATCTCTTGCACACGACTCTACTGGCACGAGGCTATCGCCAGTCGTCCAGCTCTCAGTATCAGATCAGTGCCGGTATGCGTCTAATAGGCGGTGACGTTGGTATCTATGACGAAGACGGTGGCGATATTGTCGGCGATGAATCTGTAGGCGCACTGGCCTTGGGGTTTCAAGCGGGTTTACTGGTGCAGCCCGGAATCTACAACCCGGTGGACATCACATTCGAAGGGTTCTACGCTCCGAGTATTACAAGCTTTGGCGATGCAGAACGCTATGGTGAGGTTGCCGTTCGTTTGCAGATAGAAGTCATGACGCGTGCCCGGGCCTATATTGGATATCGGCGTATTCGTTTTGATACCAACGATTTCGACAATGTATCTTTGGACCGAAGTGCACACTTTGGTTTAAGCCTATCGTTCTGATAATTGACAACTCACAATGAGTCCGTTTTGCCATAAGCTTTTCAGGGCAAGGTAGACGGTCACCACATCTCGCTCATGACCGACCACATCAATCAGCTGCTTGACATCATGCGCAAGCTCCGTGATCCTGAAACGGGCTGTGCGTGGGATATCAAGCAGGACTTCGCCAGCATTGCAGCCTTTACGCTTGAAGAGGCCTACGAGGTGGTTGATGCCATTGAACGTAATGACTTCGACGATCTGAAAGACGAGTTGGGTGATTTACTGTTGCAGGTGGTGTTTCATGCGCAGATGGCCAGCGAGCGGCAGCTCTTCGATTTCGACGACGTGGCGCAGGCAATTAGCGACAAAATGCTGAGGCGGCATCCGCATGTGTTTAGCGATGTCACCTTCGCCTCTGAAGCGGAACTTAAAGCCTCATGGGAGTTGATTAAATCCGAAGAGCGTCGATTGAAAATCGCTGGCAAAGGCGACGCCCTTCAGAAGGAAGAAACAGGCCTGTCTGAACATGCATCAGCCCTTGATGGTGTTGCCGCTAATCTGCCAGCGCTTAAGCGTGCGGATAAAGTGCAAATCCGTGCTGCGCGAGCAGGGTTTGACTGGCCAGAGATAGCGCCGGTGTGGGACAAGCTTGCCGAGGAAATTGCCGAGGTGCGTGAAGCTATCGATGCCAGGAACAAAGAAGCTGTGGTAGATGAAATAGGGGACCTGTTGTTCACCGTTGTTAATCTGGCCAGGCATGTAGACATCGATTCTGAGTCTGCACTGCGTCAGGCTACTGCCAAATTCGAAATGCGTTTCAGGCTTGTTGAGAACTTCGCATTGTTAGAAAACAGGAGCCTTGCAGATTTGAGCTTGATTGAACTGGACGTGTTATGGAATAGAGCCAAGGATGTCTAGCGAGTAGAACACCTACAGTAACGGCATTGCGGGTTAACACCGCAAACATTACCATCAAACCTACTGGCATTATATCTTTGCAATGTTGTTCACTACATTGCACAGCGCTGCGGTTTTTACGTGCGCCTCTTACTGTTGTCTACTAACTCTTGTCTGGTACTATATTTGCCCGAAGCGGAGTGATTCCATGGAGTGGTGGATACGTAATATGTTGTTAGTTTGTAATTACATTTTTGTCCGATTTGTTTTCGTCCCAAGTATTGAGCTGTTTGTCGGACGTCAAAAGCATGATTGATTATCTTATTAAGCAAATCACTCGTTATCCTGTCAAAGGACTGGGAGCAGAATATCTGGAATATGCTGATATGACGCCCGGCAGGGGTATTGCCAATGATCGCCGCTTTGCCATTGCACATGCTGATAGCAAATTTGATGAGCATAAGCCTGAGTGGTTACCTCGAGGCAATTTCCTGGTAGTCGCGCGCAGTCCTGCGTTGGCCTCACTAGAGTGTGCATATATCGATGAAGGGAGCACACTGGTCATCGACGGTAGAGAAAAGGGATTACTTCGTATTCCTTTGAATACCTTTGGAAGTGAAGAAATGTTGACCGTTTTGTTTTCCAGTCTCTGTGAAAGCCCGCAGCCTAAGCCTTATAAACTGGTGTCCATCGGTAAGGCCACAAGTCTCACCGATTCTCCCACCGAAACTGTATCGATCATGAATACGGCATCACTGATTGACTTTCAGAACCGTCTAGGCGTCACGCTTGATCGTCGGCGCTTTCGAGGTAATTTCTGGTTTAATGGGGTAGAAGCCTGGGAAGAAAATGCGTGGGTGGGTAAGGAGATCTCTATAGGCTCTATACGTTTGAAAATAACGGAAACCATTTGCCGATGTGCCGCTATAGAGGCAAATCCTGCAACCGGTCGGCGTGACGTACAAGCTCTACAATCACTGAAGAGACACTATAACCATACGGTTTTTGGGGTTCTTGCGCAGATTGAAGTCGGTGGTCGAATCTCCAGGGACGACACGCTGGTACTGCCTTCTTAAGGTATTAAGGTAGGGCTCGTGAAACTATACCCTATACATTTCACGAACCCTTAAGCAGTTAATTGGATGCCATTAAGCTGATATCCCAGAATGCAGCTTCTATTTTATTACCGTCCGGATCAAGTACAAAACATCCGTAGTAAGGTTCACCATAATGCGGACGAGGTCCTGGTAAGCCGTGGTCTGTACCGCCATGTTTTAAGGCAGTATCGTGAAAGCGACGGACGCTCTGTTTGTCATCGGCGATGAAGCCGACATGTACACCGTTGCCTACCTGAGCAGGCTTTTGATTTTCGGGTAACTGTATCCAGAATTCCGGGAATTGTTTGCCGTATGCCACGGCTACCATTCCTGCCTCGTCAAGTTTGATCTCTTCTTGACGGGTAGCCCCCACTGTCGCCATGACCGCATCGTAAAACGATAGAGCGCGAGGCATATCGCAGGTACCTAGAGAGACGTGTGAAACGATGCTGGGGTTGTTATCTGACATGAAGTTGGCCTCGGCTAAGTCGTCGTCAGGTTAAGTAGATACCCGTGACTACATAGGATGGCTGCTGTCAGAAGGGCAATCCAAGCAATATCAAGCGTAACTCTGCAGATGGAATTATTCAACAGTGTAAGGCCATTAACCTGATATCAGGAACCTTGCGCAGTCTATTCATCGTTATCTCCACTCGCTGAAAAATTAGTTTTTTCGCTCAGCAACGTACCAGCCTTACGAAGGGCATCCAGAAGTGCATCGTCATTTCTGTATATGTCTGGTCTAATCTGCAACTTGCTGTTTTCATCTACCCAGGTTGTCAAATAAAGAAGATGGGTAGGCAATGGCTCCCGCAGGCGGACATGATGAGTACGCTTTGACCGTAGCGTCCTGTCTATTTTTCGTTGACTATAGCCATCATCGCTCATGAGCTTTTGGGCGAATGCATCAGGATCTGCAAGCCTGATGCAGCCATGACTATATGCACGGTCATTGAGTGTAAAGTGCTTCTTTGCTTGTGTATCGTGCAAATAAATGGCGTACTGATTCGGCATCATGAACTTCATTCGCCCCAGGGCATTATTAGGGCCGGGCTGCTGTTGCAAGATATAGGGAAAGCTTGCAGCGTTGAAGTCCTTGCGCGTCACGGACGATGTGGGTACCCTGACAAGCCGGTTATTAACACGTTTTAGAAAAGCAAAGTTTCGTGAAGCCAGATATCCAGGTCTTCTACGCTCTTTCGGAATTAATTCCTTATTGGAGATTTTCGCAGGAACCGTCCAGGTAGGATTAAATTCGATATAGCTCATATTGCGTGTAAAAGACGGTGTCTGATGCTTGTACTTGCCGACAACCGCTACCATTGACAATGTCGTTGCGCCATTTTCAATAACCTTGACGCGATAGTCCGGAATATTGATAAATACATGGCGCTCTCCCAAATCACGTGGCATCCAACGCCACCGCTCAAGGCTTAGCGACACAGCCTCTATGTCCTGTTCAACCGTTCTATTGAGTTGCGCACGAGTCCTTGAGTCAGCAAAGCTGCTGGCTATCAGGCCATGGCGGGTCTGGAATGCCCGTAATGCTCTTAACAACTGTGCATCAGGATCAGACGCCAAATAGGCCTCCATCGTTAGATCGCCTGTTTCAAGCAGGCGTTCGCGGATGGTTTGTTTGTCGGCAGCTTCTGAGATCAGCTGTGCATCGTTGTCACTGGCAACCGTAGTTCGCTGCACTTGTGTCGACCGCTCTGTCAGAAGATTACGCATGGTAGTTTTCAGTCCCGCGTAATAGGGGTGAGAGGGCATGACTTGACGCAACGCCTCTGCAACGCTGAGTTCTGCGTTACTAATGGATACCAATAGATTAAAGGCGTTAATACGAGGCGCATCGCGGTAATACCGTCGTTGTATTTTCCGCCCCTTCACCACGCCTTGGCCAAGATGTTCGCTCAGCTTGATGAAGTTGGTATCCAGCAATTCATTGATTTTGTAGCGCAAATCTCGCAAGCTCAGAGCGTTGGCATCTTGTTGATCTGCTGATAACAACTTCTCATCCAGCTCTGACAAGGTGTCTACGGTTTTAAGAATACTGGAGAGCTGATAGGTCTCAGGATTTAACCCATGTATCCGCGCATCTTGTATTGTTCTGATAAGCACCTGAGCATTGTGAGAGATGCCATCAGCAGTCAGCCAGGCTCCAAGTTGTTTAATCTGGGAGGCTTGCTCGGCACTGAGCTCTGTCGATAGATCAATATTCAGACTGATGGCATGCGCAGCCCCCATCGGCGGTGTTCGCATGCTCTGCGTATCGCTGTTTACACCGGGATGCTCGTAGAACAGAAAAACACCCTCAGTCTCATGTGCACTCAGAATCGGGCTCAAGCTCATCATAAGCAGAAATCCAACGAGCAATGTGACAACGGGGTGGTGAGCCATGATCAAGATCTACGTCCAGGCAGAAGAGCAGAGGGCTGAAGCCTGTTTCTTCGAGAAAAATAATCCGTAACTTTTCCTGCCAGCCTGAAACAATGAGCGACAAATTTTATGTTTGCTTAAGAGATAATCAGCGGTTTTGTGCTCAAGTTATGAAGAAGTGGTGGGCGTGCAGAAGTAATTGTTTGAACCAGATCCCGGTGGTTCACCACGCTGGATTTTTTGAAATTGCCTGCATGACGGATCACTAGCCTGAAATCGTGACGGGTTTGTCAAATCGATTGCGAGCAAATAATATCAGTACAATGACCGGCAAGGTCAATAGTGTTGTCATGATGAAAAAATGGGTATAGCCCATTGCCTCTACATAACTGCCGGAATAACCGCCCAGCACTTTGGGGAACAATGTCATCAGGGAACTGAAAATTGCATATTGAACGGCTGTAAAGGATACGTTGGTCAGGCTGGACAGAAAGGCAATGAACGCAGCACTGGCAAGACCAGCCGAAAGATTATCGGCTCCTATGACTATAAACAGCAGGTTGATATTACCGGAGCCTTCTACCAGCTCTGCGCCACCTGCACTATTGGCCAGCAGTATAAACAGTAGGTTGGTACCGGCCGACAAAACTGCACCAAGCAAAAGAATGCGCATGACGCCAAAACGTACGGCAAAGAGTCCGCCCAGAAAACCGCCGATTATTGTCATCCACAGTCCAAATACCTTCGAAACATTGGCGATTTGTACTTTGGAGAACCCCATGTCCTGATAAAAGACATTAGCGATTACACCAAGAACAATATCAGAGACACGATAGAAGCCTACCAGCAATAAAAGAAGCACAGCCAGACTTACGCCGTAGCGGCTGAAGAAGTCCTTGATTGGCTCCATGTAGGCTGCGCGGACCATTGTGCCGTTAACCGCCTTAGTCTTATTCAATAACTGCACTATGAAAAGGACAACTGCTACCGCCGCGCCCAGGCGAACGGTAGAAACAATCAGACCTGCCAGATGCCGATTGTTGAAGAGCTCTGTTAAGGATGTACGCGCAGCTGATACCACGTCACTGCTGATTCGAAACACCATGATAAAGGCAATGACTGAAACCAGAAAAGCGAGAAAGAAGCGTACTTGATCCTCAACACGGTACGTTGCTTCCGTATGGTTTCGTTGATCTGGTTCGCGGATAACAAGCGTTGTTGCGATGCCAACCAGCATCACTGCGGCCATTGCCAGATATGTGTTGCGCCACGCTTCGTAATTGTAGATATCCTTGGTCGATCCAAAGTACTGTGCCAAATACAAAGCTCCTGCTCCGGCAACTATCATGCCTGTGCGGTATCCGGCAATGTAGGTTGATGACATTAACGCCTGCAGTTCGTCACCAGCGGAATCAATCCGATAAGCATCTATAACAATATCTTGTGTTGCTGAGGAGAATCCCAGCGCCACTGCTGCAAAAGCCATGATCGTAAGGCTGCTGACGCCTGCCCCCGGATCTGTGAGCGCCATCCAGAATAGTGCCGCAATGACCGACAACTGTGACAAAAGCAGCCAGCCCCGTCGCCTGCCAAGCCATTTTGTCATTACAGGCAAAGGTAGTCGATCTACCAGTGGCGCCCAGACGAACTTGAAGGAATACCCCAGTGCAGCCCAACTGAAAAAAGTTACAGCAGATTTTTCCACACCGGCTTCAGTGAGCCATAAACTCAAGGACGAGAAGATCAGCAAGATAGGAATACCGGCTGAGAAGCCAAGAAACAGCATGGTGACAACCCGTGGGTGTGAAAATGATTTCAGGGTGTCAATCCAGCTTTGAGTTGTGACAGGCGTTGCCGTTAACGTGTCAGTACTGGCCGGATCTGCAGTCGTCATTGCCATCTCAGTGTAGTGAGGATTACGTGCATTATACTCGCGATTGTTAACGCGGGAAGCTAACTTGCCGGCTGTTTCGAGCTAGTGAGCAGGGTAGAAAGCGATATAGCCTGTCAAACACCGTGGACAAAACCCGATAATGTTTATCAGGATACCTCCTGATTTTCATCTCGTATGGCATGCTGAAGTATACGCCAGATGAGGATTTTGAAGGAACGGGCAGCTTCGACCATGTCGTTGAAAAGCCCTTCCTGTGGGCCACGCCCTTCGTGGTATTCAATAATATGTCTGGCTTGACGATACTATAAAATCAGGCCGTGTCTTGCAGCCAGCCAATCACCTGCTCCGCATTTTCACTTGGCGGAAAAACAGGATAGAAAACCTTTATTATTCTGGATTGGTCCGCGATGAACGTAATTCGCTTATACAGTTCCATACCGTCAGCTGTGAAAGTGGGTAGATGGAGTGTCGATTTCAGTGAGAGGTTCTCATCACTTAGTAATTCGAACGGAAGATCAAGTCGTTTTTTCGCCTCCAATTGATAAGTCGTTGATTGAGCACTCAATCCAACGACCTCGGTAGTTAACGCTTTAAGTTCCGCGTAGTGGTCGCGAAAACCGCAAGATTGTGGCGTACACCCTCTAGCACCGGGTATCTCGTCCCAACCGTCTGGTAAGGCGGTGTCAGGTCGGCCTGTCATTGGGTAAATATAGAAAACTGTACGACCAGGAAATTGACCAATATTCACGGTTTCCCCGGCTGTGCTGACGAAAGATAGATCAGGGACTGTAGTGCCCAAAAGATGATTAGTAGCGCCATCATCTATCGGCGCTGGCAGGTTTCCGGGTAAGTCAGTCAAACTCATACAATATTCTCGTATTTCGGCTGGGAAACAATCGTGGAGGGCTCATTTGTTGTTAGTGATTCTAATGCGCAGTTAAATAATACGTATGATGATTCAATACATTATCGTCTGCCGATGTTTTATACAACAACTGCGTTCCGGCGTCTATTGTTTCGCTTATAGGGTATGCATTTCATCATCGCGTCACATGCTATAAGCTGATCAATTGCTATGCATTCATCTGGTTTGTGCCCTTGCCCCTCTATGTGGTGATATTTAATCCTAGTGTTGCATAAAATTCCGGCCCAGAACCGCTTCGCTGCCTCTATAGCAGCATCTAAGGCGCTGTACTCATTTT